>WNGG01006189.1_pt1 | contig 13300 bp, 11 predicted proteins | sample 5400661 | NCBI WGS metagenome assembly WNGG01 (sample SAMN13153372, study PRJNA577476) | soil metagenome | isolation source: 100 cm soil or saprolite under Garry oak tree replicate 1 | place: USA:California | collected 2016-06-15
GGGCCGCGGAATGCCGATCCGAGCCGCGGTCGCCGAGGCCGCGGCCGAGCGCTGCTCCGCGCGCATCACGGCGAACTCCAGCGCGGCGCGCCGCCCCTCCTTGTCGATGGCCACGATGCGGATCTTCTCGTCCGGCTTGGCGACGGAGACCTGGGCCTTGAAGATGCCGTTGGCGAGCCGCGTCTCCTCCCGGCCGTTGACGGTGAGCGAGACGAGATCGGTCTCGGCCGTCACCTTGCCGACCACGGAGAGACGATCGCCGGCCGTCATCGCGCGGAGGCCTGTCGTCGCGTCACGGGTGGCGAGCATCTCGGGCTCCAGCACCGTGATGACGGGCGCCGCGCCGGTGCCGCCGGTCTGCTGGCGCAGGCGCTCGAGACGGGCCTGCTTGTCCTTCGAGTCGGTTTCCAGCCGGGCGACCGTCGCCCGGAGGTCGGCCATCTCGCGGTCCTTCGTCGCGATCACACGCTCGCGCTCGGCGATCGCCTGCTCGAGCTCGCGCGCGCGCGTGGTACCGGCGGTGCCCCGCTGGCGGGCCGCGTCGAGCTCCTTCTTCAGATCCGCGACCGCCCCGCGCTCGGCGTCCACCTCGCCCTTCCGCCCCTCCAGCGCGCGCCGCGCCTGCTCCAGCTCGCGCTGGGCCTTCTCCAGCTCCCCGCGCGTGGCGCCCAGCTGGCGCCGGAGCTCCTCGTTCTCGGTGCGGAGCTGCTGGACCTCCGCCGTGCTGGCCGGCGCCGTGCTGGCCGTGCCCGGCGCGATCTCGAAGCTCAGGTCCTTGAGGCCGGAGGCCCGGCGATACCAATTGAGCGCCTGGGCCGGATCTTTCGGGACGCCCAGCCCCTGCTCGTAGAGACTGCCGAGATTGATCGCGGCGCGCGCATAACTCTTGTCGGCCGCCTTCCGGTACCATTGCGCAGCCGCCTGGTAGTCGGGAGGCACGCCGAGGCCCTTCTCGTAGATCTCGCCGACGTAGTTCTGGGCCTCGGGGTTCCCCTGCTCGGCCAGCTGCAGCCAGACCTTGAGGGCGGTCGCGAGGTTCGCGCGATCGAACGCGACGTACTCGCCACCGCGGATCTGACAGGTGCGCGCCGATGTCCTGATCGCGCGGCGCGCCGTCACGTAGGTGATCTGACCGCCCAGCTGCCGCATCTGGCCCGGCAGCAGGCAGTCGACGATCATGAAGTCTTCGGCCTTCCCCGCGGCGGCCGGAGCCGTCTGGGCTTGGGCGGACGGGGACGTGTCCACGGCGGCGCAGGTGACCTGCACCAGGACGAGCGCGATCAGCAGGAGCCGTGCGTCCTTCATTCGAGGTCGCGCGATTCTCTCGCCTCCATCGGCGGTTGTCCAGTCGGCACCCCGGCCCGCGTGACGGGTTTTCCGGCTACTCGCCCGAATCCCGTTCGAGGGCGAGAATGTCCTCGGGCGTCAGTGTGAAGTCGAGCGCCGCCGCGTTCTCGCGGACGTGCTCGGGATCGCTCGCCTTGGGAATCGTGAAGAGCGGCGCCCTGCGGGCGAGGAAGTTCAGCGCCACCTGTCGGGGCGTCCGGCCGTGGCGCAGGGCGATCCGCGCGACCGTCGAGCGGCGGCCCCCGAGGCCCGAGAGCGGCGAGTAGCCCACGACCGCGACCCCCCGCGCCTCGCACCACGGGATCACCTCGGCCTCGACCCCGCGATTGCCGAAATGGTAGGGGACCTGATTGCACGCGAGCAGGATTCCGTCGAGCGCCGCCTGCGCCTCGCGCATCTGCGTCACGTCGAAGTTGGACACGCCGACGAATCGCGCGTGCCCGCGCCGGACGAGCTCGGCCATCGCCCGCATCGTCTCGGCGATCGGATGCGGGCCCGGCCAGTGGAGCAGATAGATGTCCACGTGGTCCGTGCCGAGCCGGCGGAGCGAGGCCTCGCACGCCTCGAGCGTCCCCGTGTACGAGGCGTGGCTCGGCCAGACCTTGGTCGTGATCCAGACGCGGTCGCGCTGGCCCCGGATCGCCTCTCCGACGACGCGCTCGGCGCCGCCGTCGCCATACATCTCCGCCGTGTCGATGTGCGTCAGACCGAGTTCGATGCCGAGGCGGAGCGCCTCCGCGTCCCGCGCGGTCGCGCGCCGCGACTCGCCCATCCGCCAGGTGCCCTGGCCGACGATCGAGACGGGGACGCCGGTGACCCCGAAGGACCGCGTCAGCACACCGTCGGCCGCCACTCGAGGACGGCCCGCGCGAAGGCCGTCGGGTCCTCGACGACGAGGTGGTGATGCGTCCCCGGCAGCTCGAGCGCGACGCCCGCGCGCACCCTCGCCGCCACGCGCCGGCACGCGTCCGCGTCCATGATCCGGCTCCCCTCGCCGCGCACGACCAGCGTCGGGCAGCGGACGGACGCGAGGAAGGGCCACGGGTCCACCGGCGGGTGGAGGAAGACGCGACGGTCGAAGGCGTGCTCCCAGACGCTCGGCCGCCGCTCGATGACGGACCGCTCGCCGAGATAGCTCACGCGCGTCCGTGGCGCCGTCGTCTCGGGGGGCGAGAGGCGAAAGCGCTCTCGCGCCTCGCGCGCGCTCGAATACGTCGGCGACGGCCGCTGCGCCTGCTTGAGAACGAACCCCTGCATGGCGGGCGGCCACGCGGTCAGGACGTCGGCCATCACGAGCGCGCTGACGCGATCCGGATGGCGGGCGGCGAGGAGCGCGCCGACGTAGCCGCCCATCGAGTAGCCGATCACCGTCGCGGCGGACCAGCCCAAGGAGTCGAGCACCGCGAGGGCGTCCGCCGCGTAATCGTCGAAGGTGTAGTCGGGCGGCTCGGCCCGGGCGCTCGCCCCGTGGCCGCGCTGGTCGAGCGCCACGACGCTGAAGCGCGCCGCGAGGAGAGGCGCCGCCCAATCCCACCAGTGGCTGTGCGCCGCCAGCGAGTGCAGGAGGAGAAGCGGGGCGCGGCCGGCATCGCCCCACGCGTGGAGCGCCAGATCGAGACCGCGGACGGTGAGACGGCGCTGCGCGCCGGCGATCGGCGTCACTTCTTCGGGTAGCCCAGCCCCTTCAGCGCCTCGCCGATCTCGTCGAGGATCACCGGATCGTCGATCGTCGCCGGCAGCGTCCACGGAGACCCGTCGGCGATCTTCTTGATCGTGCCGCGGAGGATCTTGCCCGAGCGCGTCTTGGGCAGCCGCTTCACGACCGCCGCCGTCTTGAAGGCGGCGACGGGCCCGATCGACTCACGGATCTTGTCGACGAGCTCCTTGACGATGTCGGCCTCACCGCGCGTCACGCCGGCCTTGGTCACGACGAAGCCCACGGGCACCTCGCCCTTGATCTCGTCGGCGACGCCGACGACCGCGCACTCGGCGACGTCCTGGTGCGAGGCGAGGACCTCCTCCATCGCGCCGGTCGAGAGGCGGTGGCCGGCGACGTTGATGATGTCGTCCACGCGGCTCATGATGTACAGGTAGCCGTCGGCGTCCCGGTAGCCCGCGTCGCCCGTCAGGTAGTAGCCCGCATGCGCCGCGAGATACGACTTCTGGTAGCCGGCGTCGTTGTTCCACAGCGTCGGCAGACAGCCGGGTGGCATCGGCAGCCGGATCATGATCGAGCCGATCTGGTCGGGGGCCACCTCCTGCCCGCGCTCGTCGAGGACGCACACGTCGTAGCCGGGCATCGCCTTCGTCGGCGAGCCGGGCTTCACGGGCAGCATCCCGAGGCCGACCGGGTTGGCGGCGATCGGCCAGCCCGTCTCGGTCTGCCACCAGTGGTCGATCACCGGCACGCCGAGCTTCTCGCGCGCCCAGAGGAGCGTGTCGGGATCGCACCGTTCGCCGGCGAGGAAGAGCGTGCGGAAGCGCGAGAGATCATGCTTTCGCATGTGCCCGCCCTGCGGGTCCTCCTTCTTGATGGCGCGAAACGCCGTCGGCGCCGTGAAGAGCACGTTGACGCCGTGCTCGGCGCAGAGCCGCCAGAAGGCGCCCGGATCGGGCGTGCCCACGGGCTTGCCCTCGTAAAGGATCGTCGTGTTTCCGTTGAGCAGCGGCGCGTAGACGATGTAGGAGTGTCCGACGACCCAGCCGATGTCGGACGCCGCCCAGTAGACCTCCCCCGGGCCGACGCCGTAGATACTCGGCATCGACCACTTGAGCGCGACGGCGTGGCCGCCGTTGTCGCGAACGACGCCCTTCGGGACTCCTGTCGTCCCGGACGTGTAAAGGATGTAGAGCGGGTCGGTCGCGGCGACGGGCACGCACGGGGCGGGACGCGCGCCGGCGAGGGCCTCGCCCCACTCGAGGTCGCGTCCCTTGACGAGCGGCGCCGCCTCGCCGGGCCGCTGGAGAATCACGCACTTCTCGGGCTTGTGCGACGACAGCGCGATCGCGCCGTCGAGCAGCGGCTTGTACGGGATCCGCCGGCTCACCTCCACGCCGTAGGAGGCGGAGAGGATCAGCCTGGGCTTGGCGTCGTCGATGCGCTTGGCGAGCTCGTTGGCGGCGAAGCCTCCGAAGACGACGGAGTGGACCGCGCCGATGCGCGCGCAGGCGAGCATCGCCATGACGGCCTCGGGCACCATCGGCATGTAGATGATGACCCGATCGCCCTTGCCGATGCCGAGGCGGACGAGCATGCCGGCGAGCGTCGCGACCTCGTCGCGGAGCTCAGCGAACGTGAACGCCTTGATCGTGTCGGTCACGGGGCTGTCGTAGACGAGCGCGCGCTGCTTGCCACGGCCGCGGTCGACGTGCAGGTCGAGGCAGTTGTAGCAGGTGTTCAGCATGCCGCCCGTGAACCAGCGATAGAAGGGCGCACGCGAGTCGTCGAAGACGCGGTCCCACTTTTTCTCCCAGTGGATCGCCTCCGCCGCCGCGGCCCAGAAGCCGTCGCGGTCATGCCGCGCCCGCGCGTACGCCTCGTCGTAGACGGACCGGCTCGCCATGGCCCCCTAGCCTACCTCAGGCCTCCGGCCCCGCGCGAGCAGCCGGGGGAGCTCGTGCATCGAGGCGAAGACGCCGCCCGTCGCACCGGCGAGCCGGGCCGCGGGCATCGCGCGCGCGAAGCCGAACGCGGTCATGCCCGCCGCGTTCGCCGCCTCGACGCCGAGCGGACTGTCCTCGATCACCGCGCAGCGCGCGGGGTTGGCGCCGAGCGTGCGCGCGGCGTGGAGAAAGAGGTCGGGCGCGGGCTTGCCGCGAGTCACGTCCTGGGCGCTGAAGATCCGGCCGTCGAAGTGGACGAGCAGGCCCGTCGTCTCGAGCGCCAGGCGGATCCGCGCGTGGGCGCCGCTCGACGCCACGCACGTCGGCATCGCGATGCGCGCGAGGACCTCCGCGACGCCCGGCACCGGGCGGAGCGCGGCGCGGAAGGCGTCGAACAGGCGCCGGTGGTACGCGTCCTCGAAATCCGGCGGCAGCGCGCGACCGAGAAGCGACTCGGCGCGGGCCCGGGTCGTGGCGAGCGACATCCCGGTGTAGTCCGCGAACGCCTCCTCCTCCGTCGTCGGCAGCCCGTGGCGGGTCAGCAGACCCGCGAGCACCCGGCAGGCGTGGGGCTCGCTGTCCACGAGGACGCCGTCGTTGTCGAAGATGACGAGGTCGAACACGCCGCTCAGCACGTGAACGAATCCCGGAATCGAGGGGCGCCACGGCTGCGCCGGGGCGCTCCGAGCGGTGGGGGGCTTGGGGGGCCGCAAAGCACCACAGTTGCCCGACTCTCTGGCCGGGTCTTTGTGGTGGAGTTCCACGCCACCATCCCGGCTGAGCGTACCAAAGTCCGGCGCCGTCGTGAGCCGGTGGACGCCTAGCAGCGTCTAGCACGGTAGCCCAGAGGGCCGGAGGAGTGATCCTCCGGCCCCTGGATCAGGCCCTCGGCGAGGAGCGCGTTCAACGGTAAGGCCCAAATGAGGGCCAGGCCAACGGTAAGGCCCAAATGAGGGCCAGGCTTCCGGAAATCCAGCTTGGCTCGCCCATGTTCGGCTTTGAAAGTTGAACGGCCTCGGCCCATAATCCCGCCCGCGTCTACAGTGCTGGAGGGACGGCTACCATGAGATCTCACGAAGTCACCCGGCGGCGCTTCCTTACTAAAAGTGGCATGATGCTCGGCGCGGCAGCGCTGGGGCCGTTGCTGCCCGAGGCGAACCTGTGGCGGCTGGGGCGCGGCCTGTGGCTCCCGGCGGCCTACGCGAGCACCGTACTCGATCCAACCAATCCGTCGAACTTCAAACAAGATGGCACGCAGACGGCCACCCCAGGGAACGTCCTGAGGCTCGTCGACTCAAGCATTAGCGACATCATCCTCCTCTTCGCCCCCGACCCCGACGCCGCGGCGGGCATCGAGCTCGACGTCGTCGCCAGGTTCCAGCTCATCAACCCGTTACCCGCGGGCGCCGACGTCGGGAATCGCGTAGTGATCAACGATGGGGTGACCCGGTCGGCAATCGCATCGTGCTTCTTCAAGCAGAATGTGCCGGCCATCGGGCTGTACTCGCAGGGCCCAACAACAGACGCTGCCTCGTATCCGATTTTTGTCCTGGTCGACTGGCAGTCGGCTCCAGTCACGATCCGGCTGCGCCGAGCTGCGAACGGGGACGTCGAGCTCGTGGAAGTGAATGGCGTCGCGCCGAACCTGCGCGCGCTGCTCACGGCCGACATGGCCCCCGCGCCGACCCACGCTTTCCCCACTGTTGAGTTCGGCTGCGCGAGTCCCGAGGCTACGTGCACGGTGGACTACTACTCCTTCTCCTCCGAGCGCCCGGTCCATTTCATTCCAGGCGCCCTCAACGTCACCCACTTCCGCCTCCGGGACACAGACTCGACGGACAATGTGCGGTTCCGTGGCGACTTCACGCTCGGCTCCAGTAGTAACGGCATCGACCCGGCAACGCAGCCGGTGAGCATTGCGCTCTCGACGGCTGCGGGCCAGTTCTATCCCCCGCCCGCCGCTGACTTCAACCCGCTCAACGGCTTCATCCCGATGAAGCGCCGCTGGACCCTCAGCGACGCCGAGCGGAGCCGGAGCGGAATCGAGCGTCTCGACATCGACCTCAACAGTGACGGCACAGGCGCCGTCTTCCTCCGGGACGTGCGGACCACGCTGCCGACGCTCGACTACTCGACCGTGGGCGTGGAACTCCTCATCGGGGACGACCTCCTCACGGGGACGGTGCACCTAACGGAGAAGCCGCCGGGCAGCGGAAGGTGGCGTTTCGACGGCTGACCCGTCGCGGGACGCCCAGTTCTTCGGCAACATTGGAGGCTTGGGGGGCCCTTCGAGGCCCCCCATGTTCCTAATGCGGCCAGAAGAACACCCAGGCGAGCGCCGCGGTGATCGCGACGGCGTAGCCGGCGGCGAGCGTCAGGAGCGGGCCGGGACGACGGCCGTGCCGCAGCGTCGTCAGGTACCAGCCGAGGCTCGTCGGCACCGACAGCGCGTGGCCGAGCGCCACGAGCGCGATCACGAGCCAGATGACATTCCACGCCTCGGGCCGCCCGGCGACGGGCGTGTCGGCACCGTGGCGGAAAAGCGCGCGGTTGGTGACGAGGAGGATACCGGCGACGAGCGCCAAGGCGGGCCCCGCGGCGATGAACGCCCAGCCGACGGCGGCGCGCCTCAGCCCTTCACGCTCCCGGCCGTGTTCGCGAGTCGCGTGTCCATGGACTCCTCCTTGGCTCAGCTCAGCCGGATGTCGAGCCAGCCGTGCGGCGTCACCGTGACGCGCTCGCCGGCGCGGACGAGCACCGTCGTCGTCGCCGACTCGAAGATCGCCGGCCCCTTGACCTCGAGCGACGGCGGGAGCGTGTCCATCTTCCAGACCGACACCTCGAGCCATTCGCCGAGCCAGACGCGCCGGCGACCCGGCACGCCGGCCCCGGCCGGCGCCGCGACGCGCTCGGCGGGCAGCACCGGCAGCTCGCCGATGACGGCGACGCGCGCGTTCACGATGACGACCTCCTGCCCCGGCACGCTGTAGGCGTAGAGCTCTTCGTGGCGGCGGTGGAAGCGCGCCCCCGCCTGCGCGAGGAGATCGGACGCGTCCACGTCGACGCCGTCGAGCGGGACCGTGATCTCGAAGATCTGCTCGCCGTACCGCATGTCGAGGGCACGGCGGACGGCGACCCGCCCCTCGAAAGCGCCGAGGCGCTTGCGCCCCTCGCGCTCGAGCGTGGCGAACAGCCGCCGGAGCGTCGCGGCCGTCATCCGCCCGACCTCCGACACGTGCGAGCGCACCATTTCGTAGCGGAGATCGGTGGTGAGCATGCCCCACGCGGAGAGCACGGCCGCGGCGGGCGGCACGACGATGCGGCGGATCTCGAGCGCGCGCGCCACGTCGGTGATGTGCAGGCCGGCGGCGCCGCCGAACGCGACGAGCGTGAACCGGCGCGGATCCACGCCGCGGCGTACCGAGACGATCTTGATGCCCTCGGCCATGTTGGTGTCGACGACGCGCGCGATGCCCTCGGCGGCGGTGAGCACGGACGTGCCGAGCGCCTTCGCGACCCCGGCGACGGCGCGCTCGGCCGCGCGCGCGTCGAGGCGGATGCGGCCGCCGAGGAAGTTCGCCGGGTCGAGCGCGCCGAGCACGATGTTGGCGTCGGTGACGGTCGGGCGCGTGCCGCCGCGTCCGTAGCACGCGGGGCCGGGGTCGGCGCCCGCGCTCTCGGGGCCGACGCGCAGGATGCCTCCGCCGTCCACCCAGGCGATCGAGCCGCCGCCGGCCCCGAGGGTGTGGATGTCGAGCGCGGGCAGCGCGACCTTCGCCGACCCGACCGTCTTCTCTCCGGTGAGCGTCGGCTCGCCGGCCTGGAGCAGAGCGATGTCGGTCGAGGTGCCGCCCATGTCGAACGTGATGAGATCGCCCGCGCCGAGCAGTCGCGCGGCGTGCCGCCCCGCCGCGACGCCGCCGGCCGGGCCCGAGAGCACGGCGCCGGCCGCCAGCCGCGCCGACTCCCGGATCGGCGCGACGCCCCCGTGGGACTGCATGATCAAGATGTCGCCGCGGTACCCGCGCGCCTTGAGCTTGGCGGCGAGGCTCCCGAGGTAGCGCGCGAGCGCCGGGCCGACGTAGGCGTTGACCACGGTCGTCCAGACGCGCTCGTACTCCTTGATCTGCGGCAGGACCTCGCTCGACAGCGACAGATACGCGCGCGGCAGCCGGGCGCGCACGGCCTTGCCGGTCAGCGCCTCGTGCCGGGGGTTCCGGTACGCGTGGAGGTAGCAGACGGCGACGGCGTCCACGCGCGCGCGCACGAGCGCCGCGAGCGCGCCCGCGAGGGAGCCGCGGTGGAGCGGCGTCAGGACGGTGCCGTCGAAGGCCATGCGCTCGCGCACGCCGACCCGCCGCGCGCGCGGGACCAGCGGCACCGGCGGCTCCATCCGGAGGTTGTAACGATCGTCCTTGAGCCCTTCGCGCATCTCGATCACGTCGCGGTGGCCCTCGGTCGTGAGCAGGCCGACGCGCGCGCCCTTCTTCTCGAGCAGGGCGTTCGTCGCGACGGTCGTGCCGTGCACGATGGACCGGGTCCGCGCGAGCAGCCCCCCGAGATCGGTGGAGAGCTCGGCGGCGAGCAGCTCGAGACCGGCGAGCAGCCCCTCCGAAGGGTCGCGCGGCGTGGAGGCGCTCTTGGCGATGACGACGCGGCCGTCCGCGTCCACGGATGCTACGTCGGTGAAGGTGCCGCCGACGTCGATGCCGATCCGGTAGGCCGTCACAGCGGCAGGAGGTCGGCGCCCGGCTCCGGCTCGATCGCGAAGGCGTTGAGCGTGCAGGCGATCATCGAGTAATAGCCGGCGGTCGCCGTCAGCTCGACGAGGGCCTGGACACCGAACCGCGCGCGCGCGGCGGCGAACGTGCGGTCGTCCACGCGGCGGTCGCGCAGGAGCTGCGTGACGTAGGCGACGATGTCGGCCTCGTCCTCCGTGAGCCCGGCGGGCGTCTTCCGGTCGCGGATCGCGGTGATCGCCTCGGAGCGCGCGCCGGCCTTGCGCGCGAGCGGCGCGTGCGCCCCCCACTCGTACTGGCAGTCCATCGCGCGCGCGGTCGCCAGCACCGCCAGCTCGCGATGGACGGCACTCAACGCGGATTCGAAGCGGACGTACTCGCCGAGGTGCGCGATGCGGCGCGCGACCTCGGGGGACTGGAGCAGCGCCGCGAAGGGCCCCGCAACCCGGCCGCGGCTCTGCGTGATGAGGTCCCAGACCGCGTGGTGCTCGGCGGGCAGGTCGGTCTTCGTCTCGACGAGCGGGATCCGCGCCGGCGCCATCAGTACATGGTCCTCCGGATGCCCTCCTCGCTCTCCCGCATGTACTCCTCGAGCGTCTTGCCCTCGGGCTTGAGCTGGTCGTAGAGCACGCAGGCGAGCGACGGCAGCACGCCGGCGGCGGCCCACGAGGCCGGGTCCCAGAGGCCCGACCGGCGAAACGCCTTCGGGCAGTGGAGGAAGCACTCCTCCACCTCGACGCCGAGCGCCAGATGCGGGCGCTTGTCGTGCGCCTCGAGCGAGGCGAGGAGATCGGGATCCCGGGAGATCCATGCCACGCCGTTGACCCGCAAGGTGTCCTCCTTGCCCGGCACGAGGAAGATCAGGCCGACGTGCGGGTTCTCGAGGATGTTGCGCATGCCGTCCAGGCGCTTGTTGCCCGGCCGGTCCGGGATCACGAGGTGGCGGTCGTCGAGCACGCGGACGAATCCCGGCGCGTCGCCCTTCGGCGAGACGTCGCACCGACCCTCGGCGCCGGCCGTCGCCATCAGGAGGAACGGCGACGCGGCGATGAAATTGCGCGCGTGCGCGTCGAGCCGCGCGATGTCCTTCTTCACCGCGCGCTCGCTCGGCGAGCCGACGATTCGCTTGAGCTCGTCTATCGACGTCACGACGTCCTTGAACATGGCCTCCCTCACCTCGCCTTGATCCACGCGGCGATCGCCTTCACGACCTCCGCCTCGATCCCGTTGTACCCGTGATAGCCGAACGCCTCGCACGGGTCGCCCACCGATGTGCCGCCCTCGAACGCGACGAACTCCGCGCGCGGCGCCTTCTTGAACTCCCTGGCGAGAAGGCGGGCCACGTCGTACTTCGTGACGATGCAGCTGTCGAGCTTGTGGTGGACGATCAGCGTCGGCACGCGGACCTCATCGAGATCCGCGTCGATGACCGTGTCGGTGACGACCCGGCTCCGCTCGGTCACCGTGGAGGTCAGCACGAGCCCGTCGGGGCCGCCCTGCCGGAGCCGCGCGGCGACGAACGCCGCGGAGACGGTGCCCCGGCTCGTACCCACGAGCCACACGGGGACCGGCGCGACCTTCCGCAGCGAGGCGATCACCGCAGCGACGTCCGCGGCGTGTTCCTCGGAGGCGCGGAAGCGCCCGTAGCCGGTCGCGTGGTCCGACGGGACGTCGAGGACGGCCACGAGGAGCCCTTCGTGCGCGAAGAGCTCGCGCGTCCGCGTGAGGAAGTTTCCGCGGGCCCAGCCAGGGTTCCGCGCGTTCTTGATGTTGATGACGCCGTCTCCGCCGGAGAACAGGATGACGCTCGCGGCGGGCTCGCCCCCGGGGTGGAGGAGGAAGAGCGCGCCTCGGCTCGCACTACCGTGCCTTTCGCTTCGTCGTGAAGCCGTTGGCGAGATCGCGCGCGCGCGCCTCCCGCGACCGCTTCGACGGCCGCCCGTAGCCGCCCCCGCCGGAGGACTCGACGAAGAAGACGTCACCGGGCCGCACGCGAACACCGACCTCCTTCGTCTTGAGCACGCGCGGCGGCCGCCCGCGCGAGAGCAGCCGGTACCGGTGCGGCAGACCGTCCCGGCCGCCGAGGAGGCCGTACGGCGCGTGACGGACGCCGTCGCCCGCCGTGTTGGCGACGCAGTCCGCCGTCGTGTCCAGGCGGAGCCTCAGCGTCGCGCCGACGCCGCCGCGATGGGCGCCGTCGCCGCCGGAGTCGGCGCGGAACTCGTGGTGCTCGAACGTGAGCGGGAAACGCGCCTCGGCGACCTCGACGGAGCCGAACTTGATGCCGCCGGCCGCCTGTCCCTCGCCCGCCGTCTCCCAGCCGTCGCCGGCGGTCGTGGCGCCGCCGCCGGGCCGCGCGTGGAACATGTGCCAGATGAAGGGCCGCTTCGTGCGCGGGTTGACGCCCTTGATCGCGATCCGGAACCGCCTCCCCCAGCCCGCGATCGCGCGCTCGGGACACGCGGGGGCGAGCGCCTTGATGATCGCCTCGGCGATCTCCTGGGCGCAGTGGTTCGTCGCGAGCGTCACCGGCGCGGGCGCGTACGGCCAGACGATCGTGCCTTCCTTCAATAGCGTCTTGACGGGGCGGAACGTGCCCGAGTTCTTCGGCGTGCGCGGATCGATCAGGTACGCGAACGCCATGTGGACCGCGGACATCGTGTTCGGAAACGACGAGTTGATGAAACCGTGCACCTGCGGATGGGAATCGGTGAGGTCGACGACGAGGCCGTCCCCCTTCTTCGTGACGGTCGCCCGGATCCAGATGTCGGTGAAGCCGTGGCCGTCGTCGTCGAGGATCGACTCGCCGCGGTAGACACCGTCCCGCCACGACGCGACGCACGCGCGCGCCTGCCGCTCGGCGCCGTCGAGGATCTCCTCCACCGCCGCGACCACGGTCTTGGGCCCGTCCTGGTCGAGCAGCGCCTGGAGCCGCCGCTCGCCGATGCGCGCCGAGCCGATCATCGCGTTGAGGTCGCCCGTGAAGTCGTGCGGGTGGCGCACGTTGGTCGTGATCATCCGGAGCACGTCCTCGCGCAGCTCGCCGCGGTCGTAGAGCTTGAGCGGCGTGATCCGGAGCCCCTCCTGCCAGATCTCGGTGGCGCCCGGGTTGTATGCGCCGTGCGTCGAGCCGCCGATGTCGCTCTGGTGCGCCCGGTTGATGGACCAGAAGGCCACCTCGCCGTCCACGAAGACGGGCACGAACGCGGTCAGGTCCGGTAGATGGTTGTTGCCGTGGTAGGGATCGTTGAGGAGGAAAACGTCGCCCGGGCTCACGCGCCCGCGGAAGGCGTCGCGGACGGACTCGACGGCCCAGGGGATCGCGCCGACGTGGATCGGCACGTGCTCGGCCTGCGCGACGAGCCGCGCCTGATCGTCGCACAGCGCCGTCGAGAAGTCGCGGCTCGAGTTCAGGATCTGCGAGTACGCCGTGCGCAGCATCGCCTCGCCCATCTCCTGGACGATCGCCTCGAAGCGGTGCTGCAGGACGGAGACCGTGATGGGGTCGAGCATCGTCCGCACAGTTTACTCCGAACGGGTCGTGCTAGCATCCACGCATGCGGCGTCTCGCGATCCTGGCGCTCGCCGTGTGCCTCGGCGGGTGCGGTCTC
>WNGG01021574.1_pt1 | contig 13300 bp, 20 predicted proteins | sample 5400661 | NCBI WGS metagenome assembly WNGG01 (sample SAMN13153372, study PRJNA577476) | soil metagenome | isolation source: 100 cm soil or saprolite under Garry oak tree replicate 1 | place: USA:California | collected 2016-06-15
ACCCAAGCGTATCGAGTCTCTCCATGACAAAGAGTTCCCGGATCGATCCAATAATTGACGCTCGGTTAGTGTCAACTTCCGCGCTGTGTCCGGCGTGATTTGGGGTTTGACGCAAATGTCCATGAATCCGATGGGTAGGAGACCGGGTTTGGCGGGAGTTAGTTTTCTTTCTTTTCTCATGTTTCATTCCCCGGTGCCTCAACTTGTGTTTTCAAGAGTTTTGAGAGTGGCGATTCCACGCCATACTTCTCTTCAAGTTTAGCAATCGCCGCTTTGTCCTTTGACATGAACGCCGACAACAATTCCGCAACGTCCTCGGCACTTAAACCCTTGCTCTTGTCACCGCCGTTCGTTTCGACGGTGAGGTAATGATATGCCGCCTTGTACGTCTTGAGCAATTCTTGAATTTGGGGACCCGAATACGCGCCTTGAACCACGCCGACAGCATGACCCATCGCCCGCTTGCGCCAATTGTCCGGCACCCGAGCAATCTCAAGTTGAGTGTTGTAGAACCCCCGCAACGAGTAAGCGGAAAAGTTCTCCGGCAGCCCCGCGGCGATGCTCGCCCGTTTAATCGCCATACGAATCGCGTTGCTCGTGAAACCCTCGAAGACGGCGGTGTCGGGACCCCGCCCTTGTCCGGTCCCAAACCCCACGACAATCGCATCGGTCGCATCCGGTCCGAAGAACGAGGAAAACGGCTCATCCGTCTTCTCACGTTGACCGGACATGAACCAAAACTTCGGGTCATCCGTGTTCACCTTATCGATCTTTCCCCATGTGATGTGCGTGAGGTCCTCGGGACCAAGACCGGTATCTTTGATGGTTGCCGCCAAAGCCCAAGTCCGACGGTTACAGTATTTCTTGAGCTTCACCAAATCGATTTGCGTGGGGATATATTTGAACCGGACCCGCTTCTTACCGAACTTAATTTGCAAGTGAAGCGCGCCCACGTTCCGTGTCGCGTGTTTGAAGAACGACTTTATCGCGGCGATGTAAATTTTAATGGAACCGTCGGAGAGGTCCGTGTCCTTGAGCGTGTTGTAATACTCGGTCACGATGTCTTCGCAATGAAACCGGTCGGGTGGTGCAAGATTAACTTCATCGTAACGGTGTTTCACGAGCCAATCAATCGGGTCTCCCGCCGGACGATTCGTGTATCGTTTGTCGGCAAAGTCCCAAAAAGCGTCCCAAATCTCGGCGTAAGACTCTTGCGTGTTCACGGAATCGAATGAGGCGATCCACTTGTCACGCGCGTTCATTCTTTCGTCACTTCCCGAACGGTAATGTCCAACTCATCGTTTTGATGCGCCAATTGCACGAGCAATAATGCGACCTCTTCGGCGCGTTCCTCGGTCGTCGCCTCAACGAATGAAGACCACTCCAAGCGAACGAACCAACGACGCTTCGGCGTGTCGGTCAAATCGGGTGTCCGTGCGTCGTGACTCCCTATTAAACGCACGTTTTTGTAACGATACCTCACTTTACCGACCAATGGTGTGCGAAAAGGGATAATCCGAATTCTGCACGAAAACAAGAGGCTCACCCGTTCGATTAGCCGCGGTCCATTCGCATCCCGGCGCACGACACTCCCATTTTACCGCGCGCCCTTTCGCGGGCGCACCCCGGAAAGACCGTGGCGAAAGCAACCGGACAAACCGCACCCCGTGTTTCGGACACGACTTCTTCTCAATCCGAAGACCATGACGAAGAGAACCTTTCAAATTCCGAACACGAACCCCTTCGAGGTCCGCACAACCTTAAGCCGACCCTCAATCACAAGCTCCAAAGCAATCGCCTTTGCCGATTCCCAATTCTTCAACCCCGACCGCACCCGAATATTCTCCACATCCAAAAAAAGGGGTGACGCGTCCAATACCACCTTCACAACACGCTCACGGAACTCTTTACGCAAGTCGCCGGTTCGGGTCAAGATGTTTCATCCACCGACCAAACAAGACCAAACACGCATCGCACAAAAGCATCTCCCAATAACCCCGCACCACTAACCCGTGCCAATATTGGTGCCGGGGAGAGGCGATCCGAAGAGAGGGAAGCGGCGCGGGTTCCGAGCAGTTGTTACACAACCGCCAGCCCGCATCAATCATCTTTTGTAAAGTAATGGGAATCTGCGGCGGAATATGTCGCTCAAACCGCGGCTCAAAAAAAGGAAGAAAGGACGACAACTCAAACACAAGTTGCCGACCAATCCAACCCGAAGATGTACGTGCCGGGCGAAGAAAAGACCCGCGTATCATATGTCGCATCCACCGTTACCACACGACCCGGAACCACGTTCGGAATAAACGCGGATACCGGAATCGTACTCGGCTGCGTCGCATTCACAACAATGTTCTCGATGCAATCCCCCGTGTTCGTGACCAAAATGGGTTTCGTCACTGTTGACCCCCAAGTCACATTGCCGAAATGCAACACCGACGGCGAAACACTAATGCCCGCATTCGTACCGTTGACGATTGTGATGTCGCCGGTTGTGTGTTGTGTCGCAATATTTGCCGCGAGCACAACGCCGAGCGTGAACAGCGAAATCACAAGCAAAGCATAGATAGGTTTGTTTGACATGTTTCTTCTACTCCACACGACGGTCCATTCCTATATAAGTCCTCGGCGCGATCAGCAACGATGCGTGGGCGGCGAAGCCGCCCAAACCCAAGAGTCGTAAACCGTCGGCTCATTAGGAAGGACCCGCATCGGATTTGCCCGCCCGAGGACGCGAAAACGCTCGCACAATAGTCCAAATGCACGCGAACACAATCATCATCGTAATTCTCTCAATCGGTGTTCCGACAAACATCATGTGTCCTTTGGTCCCTCGGTCTCACGTATCGGGCGCGACTCAATAACCTTTGCTCCGCACACCAAACCTTCACCCCAACTAACGGGACAAGTCTCATGCTTATGCGCGCCCTTGAAGAAATGTCCTTTCTCACATTCCTCAATATACTCGGTCATCGCTATCGCTTCCGCAAGAAGTCCAAATGAAGAACCACCCGCTTCCGCCCCGCCGCGACCACAAATCCCGTGAGAAAACCTCCGCCGAACAACGAAAGAGCACCAAGCGTCCACAATCCGTAATCACAAATCAAATCGCGATCCCAACCTCGGTCTTCGTCGCGGGAATATTCGCGATGAGCGCGGCAAGATACACGTTCAACGCCAACTCCGTAGAGAGGGGCGGAATGTGGTATCCCTTCATAATATCGATGATGTTCGGCGCACTCGTTGGCGGCGTGATACTTTTCATGTTATCCGTCACCTCAATTGAGGTAATATATGGATAGGGAAACTTTTGCGTCACCGAGAGAATACGATATAGCTTTGACGTTTGATTGTAGTCCGGTAGGGTGAGCGTGATAATATCGTCGGGCTGATGTGACTTCCACCCCGTAAATTGAATCGGTCCCGTCCAAGTGGGAAGCCGCCATTTGTAGAGATGACCACGAGCGAGACGACGAAGTTCAATCGGCTCATAAACCGCGGTTTCACGGAGCACAATCTCGGTCAACCCGTGAGTATTGATAGAAGTTTGGTCATATGCGATTTCAACAATTGTTGAAGTAATGTAAAGCCCATCAACCAAGAAATAATCATTTACGCCAGCAATATTGAGATTCTTGGCGGCAAAACTAATTTTGTTGAAAACCGTATTCCATCCGGTACCACCAAGGTGCCAATTGCTAAGCATTGTCTTATCGATTGCCAAAGGTCCAAGCTCTAATCGAACCGAAATCCATTGTCCTCTCACAATCGTTGATGCAAAAGCAAGGTCGATATCTGCTTCATTTGTTCCCCCATCATACAATTTGACATTAATGCCGCCGACGCCAAGAACAATATCGCTTCCAAGATACACTTGGAAAAAGAGAGTGGGACGACTAAATTGAGTTCCCGCAGTAGTTGGATTAAACGCGGCTATTGCTCTATCCCCCGTAAATTGAGTTGTCGCCGCGGTCCCCGCCGTCTCAAGAACTTTAATACTTTTTGCACCAACCGCAACAATAGTTGCTTCATTCGAAACCGCACCACTCGTTGATGTCCAATTTGTCGCATCATTCTCCGTGTATTTGTCTCCGTCAACGGGCGTTTGAACCGCGCCCACAAGGTCCACTTGGTTAATAATCGGGTCCCCAAATTGTTCAATCTTCACCGACGCCAAATCCGGGTCTTGAGCATACGTCGCAACCGAACCAGACGCATTAATGACAAACCAATTAAATGCTTCCGAGGGAGATGTCCACCAATCAACACCCGCGTCAGACGGACCATTGAGCGCAACCGCGGCAACCCGCCGCGCCGCAAGCCAATCCGAGAGAGAATTCAAATTCTGTTGAGCGGTCCTTTTCTCGGGAACCCAATCAAGTGCATTAACACTTAACACTTCAACAGAAAGAGGATTCAAAGCAAGATTCCAACCTTGCCCCGCCGTATTCACTTGCCCAAGAATATTGTTCAAAATGGTCAAGCTCGGTAGCCCAAGTTGAATCAATGAATTCGTCACGCGCTCCACCCCAAGCCCCCAACCCTTCGCAGAGAGATGAAGGAACTTTTTCGCGTCACCATCCTTGCTCGCCTCAAACGTCATACCGATAATTTTTCCCCCAAAGGCTTTCTCTGCCGTGCCCGGACCAACCGTCGGAAACACATCCGCCGACCACACCACAATCATATCGGACACGTTAATAATGTTCGGCGAAGTAAGATACTTTGCCGTCGGCGGGTCGTTTTGTAACTTCAAAGAAAGCGTAGCCGTCTTTGCAACATAATTCACCGAGGTTCCATCAAGCACATCATTCGTAATTGTAAGCGGCGTGTCCGTGCACAACGCGACCAAATCAACAATGAATTGTTGCCCGTTCGCGGTCGCACTACCCGTCACTTTAATGTCGGCAATCGTCTTCCCCGCAGTAAGCGAGAGAACATATAAACCATAAGAGGTCGAATTAAGAGAACCCGTCGAATCCGACCCGACCGTGTGATCAACCGTTAATTGAATACTTGTCCCAATATTCACATTCCGCAAACGAACAACCGCATACTTGTACGTGTTCGTCGAAAGACTTCCCGGAACCGCCTTTTGAACCATTATCGTATAAGACCCCGCCCCCGTCCCGGTGATTGTTGCCAAATCACCAACAAAATCAACAACCGACGTACAATTTGTCAATGACCAACCGCTAATGAAATTATCATCACGAAAGGTAATCGCACCACGCAAAACATATGCAAGAAGCGGCATTTTTATCGCGACCGCCGCACAATCGCCGATTGTATCTCGTTCGAATCAAGATTCAAATGCACATGAATCGTCTCGGTCCGACCGAACGAACCACCGGAGAGCGGGACAACCGCCTCGGGACCCCGCTCCGCGATCATGCGGACTTGCGGGCGCGAAAAAATACCCCCGCTCGCCGTACCGGGAATAAGACCCTCAACATACGCGACGCCGATACCCGCCGCAGCAATCCCCGCGGCAATGAGTGCGAGACCCACCGGCGTAAATGCTTCCGCCGCAATCTCCGCGAGAGAAAGCTCCGTGTATGAAGCAACCATCGTCAACACGGACGCAACCACTTGACCCACCGAACCAACCACAAGCAACATTGACGCGCGCATCGCCATGTTCGAGTCCTTTAGGACCTCGGTTCGAAAGTTAAGGTTGTTTTGTGCATCCGAGAGCTTGTTAATGCCGCTCTCTTGAGCGACAACAATCGGGTCCCCAAGTTTGAGCACTTCTTGCCACTTTGTTTGCGCCATCGTCAATTGTGCTTGCGCGGCGGCGGCTTCCGTCGAAATCGGACCATAACGCGCCAGCGCGTCAAGTTCCACCTTTGTCGCAGCACCAACTTCCAAGTGGGCTTGCGTCACAAGCGGAAGAATCGACGCGAGGTCCGCTTGCGTAACCGCGACATCACTCGTGTTCTCCCCGAGCATTTGATTAACGTCGAGAATTTGCTCTTGCGCCCGAGCAAGAGAAGTAATCGCTTGCTCGAAAGTAGTACGTCGCTTTAGTGACTCTTAGTTGACCGATCTCCAAAACAAGCATACTTCCGGCAAGAGCTTGGATGCCCCGAGTTCCCTCTTCCAAGCCAGCTATCCGGTAGTCGATAGCAATATCACCTAAGGTCAGCGTCCCCCCTTTGAAAGTTTATTTGCTGCCTTCCAACTTCGATTTCGAACAATGTACCAAATGCTTGAATGAGCAACATGAAACTGGGACGCAATCGCTCGGGTTGTTATGTGCCCGCGAGCATAAAGACGGCGAATCTCTTGAACTTGTGCCACGGTTAATTTTGCAAGCGGACGATTCTCGCCCGCCGACATTCGATGCAAACTTGCCACATACTGTATGTTCTCCCGTTGCGAACCAAGAAGCAAATGAGACCCTTCAACGCACGGCGGATTGTTACACAAGTGCATCACCTTCTTTCCTCTTGGAATTGATCCATGAAGTTGCTCATAAACAAGTCGATGCGCCATTTGATTCTTATGTCCGACCCGCCCATATCCCTCTTCATCTTTCCGCCCTTCAAAGATAACACACGGCTTCAAATCTCCCCCGTCACACGCGCCATTTGGTCCCGATAATTGATGAATGCCTTCGAAAGACCCGCCCGGAGATAACCGGGCGTAAGACCGAATCGGACCTCACCCTTTATCCCGGTCGCGGTTGCGACCACCTTATCCCGCTCGGACGGGGGAAGCGTCGCCCTTACCTCGGTAAGGAGAATTTGTATCGCATCACGCAATGCGACATCATGCTTTCGCGAAAACTCGCTCGCCGCATTTTCGACGCGCCCGCGGACTTCGGACATTCCCTTATTCGTGACCGGCATGTTCCGCAATCGCCTCAGCTTTCAATTCATCAGCAAGACTTAGGAGATTCCATAACCGAATTACGTCGCTCCACGGCATATTCAGCATTTGTTCCGCGGTCATCGATACCGCTTTGTCCGCGACCAACGCGAGAATCCTTATCCTCGGGGAATCCCGGTCCGACGAGTCGAAATTTCATAAAGTCACCACCCCGAATCGTCCGGTTAAAAGCGACCGACAACGCCTCAAACACGCCCCCCGGAAGATTCGCCACATCATTCACCGTCATCCGGGGTTCAATAATCGCGGCAGCAAAATACTCAAGTTCCGCATCCGACGCGTCCGAAATTTGCATTTGCAAATACATGTTCGATGCGCTTGGGTCCTTTCGCCGATCCGCATCCTCGGCGTGTTTCAATTCTTTCCGGCGCTTCTCTTGTATCAAGAGAGCATGTTCATATCGAACATGAAGAATGTCGCGCCCCGTCGGATCGCGGAATTTGCATTTGAAGTCTCCCTTCTCAAAAGAGAAGATACCGTCATCCGCAACCAATTACCACGCCGCCGTATTTTGACCGATGAGTGCCATCGTCAACGCGTTAGTGCCGGGACCGTTCGGATTGTACGCCTCAAATGTGAACTTTGTCGTCGGCAACTCCTTACGGGGAGTAAGAGGTCCCGTATCCTTGGTCCACTTTACCTTGTCCAAAGTCAAAATGATTTGACCCTTCGTCGAACCCGTGATAATGTCCGCGGTGTTCCACGTTGCCACAAGACCCGAATCAACCTCACCTAAATACTCCACGAGAGCGTCGGATACGACATTATCAAGCGTAACGGACCCGGAGATTTTGAGTTCGCCCGGCGGATGAAAATTCAAACGCCGTGACGGAACCGTGCCGTCGCCCGCGGCGAATCGCCCGCGGTCGTAAGAATTCGAAAGTTTGATGTCAAAATCGAGCGGACGAAAAGGCGTCCCGACAACACCCGAGAGCGCAAGAGAGAAATCATAACCGCCAAAACCGATAAACACGGTTGGGTTTTGAATCGTGCCCGCGACTTGAGTAATGTCGGACACACCCCGACCCGACAACATTGACACATCAATTTCGAGGGGTTTAACGCCCCTCGGTTGACGAAACGAAACTCCGAGACATTATTGTACCATTTGTCGTCGTGTGCGTCGCGGAATTCGGCGCGTCTTCATCACTCGTGAACGTGTGTGTTCCCGCGGACGCGACCGGCATGTTCGTCGTGAACACATACGCCATGTTAAACGAACCGAGCATAAGAAGCAAATCGTTCGGGTGCGGACCGAGCATCTTCACCGAGGGATTCTCAAGAATACCCCCCGGTTGAAACGCCTTCACCATTCTCCCGCGGGAGCGCATGGGAAACACGAAACCACGGTCCGACGTTTCGGTAATCGATTCAACGTCAACATTCACGTAATTCGTGTAGGGAGCCGGCAAAGTGCCGGGTGTCGTTTCCGGGATAAGGGAAAGATAACGACCGCGAGCCATCAGCGATCACCAAAGAGAGAGCGCGACGACATATTTAAGGTCATTTTTTCTCATCCTCTTTTACTTCAAGAATTCGAAAATCGGGAAACCGCGTCGAAAATATACCTTTTACAACTCCGCGACCCTCATCAATATTGAGCGCAGACACCCGCACACGCGATTCGAGCACAATAATAAAGTCTATTTCCATGCCGGAATCCACACCGTAGAACCATCAGATGATGCTATTTTAAGCCATGTGTAAGGAACACCAACCGTAACGGCGGGACAATTCGAACCAAAGGTCGGCGTACCCGCCCCGGTTGACCCTTCATTAAATCTTACAAAAGGTGAGGCGGTTTGAATTCGGAGTGCTTCTGTTGCTCCCATGAAAATAATCAAGGGTCTCAAAAGTCCCGCGCCAGATTTATTGACGACAAAACGAAAATCTTGATGTGTAAATGCATTAATTCGTAACCATTCGCCATCTGCGGACCCGCGATCCGGACCATAAAAAGTAGAGCGTGAAGCTTCTGTACCATCTACTGGTGTTCCATTTGGTCCAACCTCAAATGTGGTTCCTTGAATAGCTACGGGAGCAAGAAATTGTAAAAGGGATGCGGTCCAAATCACCGTCGTCGCAGCTATTGTTGGTATAAAATTAAAATTACAATCAGCAATTTGAAGAACCGCGGTTGCAATCGGTCCTTGAGAAATACCAAGCCGCCACCGCAGAGTTGACCCATCCCAAGTATAGAGTTTTAATCGTGTGTCCGCGCCACCCATCTCAAGACTATATGCATATTTATCTTGATCATCCTTCGCTTGAATAACAGAACGACTTGTGCCCGCACCCGCCTCGGGTGTAGTTGCTTTAAGAGTAAGATGAGGACCGGGATTCCCACCACTACCGCCCGAAATCTTCCACAAAGTAATTCCCGTTGTTATCGAATCTTCCTCTTGAACGATAGTCACCCCCGTTTTAAGTGTGGGCGCGCCAATGGTTCCAACCTCGGCTTTAACCCAAACAATTCCTACAGTGATAGCATCAATAGCTGCTTGAACAGCAAGTAATGCTGTTGCTTTAACATAGTCCGTTCCGCCGAATAAGGAATCGGCGCGATAATTTACTCCATCAAACCAAACAATATAACTCGCAAATCCTTGTCTTCTCGTCGCAAGACCCGTCGCCGTCGAATTCGCGTTCCATGTTCCACTCGCCGAGCGAGTGTAAAGAATCCCGTCAACCGTGTTAAAGCATTGAATTCCGAGAACCAATAACCCGCCCGATGCGGAAATCTCCGCGTCCGCAGGCGCACCCGCGGCGTCGGATTTAATGTACGTTTGAGCCGAATTCGCTTTACCGGTAGGACGAGAAACGGTCATTTATGTGAGCACAACTCCTTTCCATACACCACCATCACGAGACCATAACTTGTGATTGGTTGTGTCATACACAAGAAGTCCATCAAGCGGATTTGTGAAATCAGTATCAAGCGGAGCACCCGCCTTCGTAAGAATTTGTGTAATTGATCCACCGCCGAGAGTTGTCGAAATTCCATTAATGAGCGTCGTTTTCCCCGTTCCCCCGTCAATCGCAACACGAACCGCAGAGCCGGGAATCGTGAACTCCCACCGCGATGATGACAAATTGTATGACAAGAGAGCCTTTCGAACAAAAGCGCCGTCATCAAAATAATAAGCGGGATTCGAGGCACCAAGACCGGGACTTGACTCAAGAAAACCATACACAATTCCGCCCGTCATCCGATTCGCGATTCCTTTAATGGGAACTTGCCGAATCACCGTGTTCACACCCGAATTATTGATTGAGGTAGAAGAAACAAGGTTGCTCGGATCAACCGTATTGTTTGTCGCATTTGCGGTCAATAATACATCTGCCGTGGTGTTTCCTTCCCCGCGCACACCCGAGAGAAAACATTCGGATGCAAAATCAAGACGAATCCCAATCGGACCGTTAAAGTAATCTCCGCCAAAAAAGCAAATGCTATCGGCAAATTGAACGTCCACCGCAGCAACCGCTCCCGATGCGGTATTTGCATATCGCCCACCAAAAATAAAATTCGCATTTGCGCCATCCGCCGCACCCACAACGCCAAATTGAACACAACGAATCGAATGCTCAATGACGTTTCGATAAAGAGTGTTCCGATAACAGCCCCGGCTCAAGAGAATCCCCGTGTCACAATTCAAAATCCGTAAGTGAGAAAAGTCACAATCCATATATCGGGATCCTTGAGCAAAGTCAATACCGCCACGAATTCCGACGTCTCCATTATTATTTCCGTTAATTCTCAAATCGGCAATTCGGCAACCACTTACATTTGACCCCGCGGTGTCTGGACTTTTCTTATCAATTGCCACCCCCGCCGACGGCGCTTGTAAAATGGTGTTATACATCCCCTCACCAAGAATGTTCACATTATTTGGTTGAAGCAACGATGTGGATAAGGGATATGTACCACCCTTCAAAAAGAAGGAACCCCCCGGAGAAAGAGCGGCAAGCGCCGCGTTGTATGCGGTTGCCGCATCTGGACCAGAATAATCAGTCCCGTTCGGAACAAATGACTTTGCCCGATAAAGAGCCGCAACAGAATCATACCATGCAGAATAGGAATATGGAATTTGGTTCGCTTGTGCAACAATAATTTTTGCCGTGCTTACCATGTGAACTCATCCCAATTCGAATATCCCCAAAGACCACCGCGCGAATTCAACTCCGCGCGAATGTGCACCCGCGATACGGGAACTTGGTAATTTTCCCGTTCCTCATAATCCATCGCAACCTCTTCACGATGTACGTAGGGAGTGATTTGTTGTACCGTCGGGTCAAGACGAAGAACCTCGACGAGAACATCGGCGTAATTCGTTACCTTTTGCTCCGCCGTCGTCGCGACCTCACCGAGTCCGGGGTCCACGGCGCGGATTTCGAAAATGTACCGAGCAATATCGTTCGGACGGTTCATCGTCCAATCCTCACCGGTCTCACGTTCAAGATAACAATGAATCGAGGGAAGTTGACCCACCCAACCCGTCGGCGGTTTCCCGTAAATATTTGTTTCGATCACCGTCGAAAAGGGGGGATAACCGGAAAAATTGTACGGACCCCCGCCCACGAGAACGTCAAGCATAAGCTGCGCGAATTCTCCGATCATGATGTTCCCGTCCCATACGGGTCCGTCGAACCGCCGCGCGAAGACGGCGTACTCGCGATTGTCTCACGCGATACACCCGACACGCCCGCGGCGCGGGCGATATATGTGAACCGGATGAAGTCATCCAACATTTTCCATCCCGTTGCCTCATACGAAGCAAGCAGCCCCGGCGCAATCCTTTCCCGCCGGTAAAGAGAGGCGGCAAGATAATTCGTCGCCAAGTCAATCTGCGCGGGAACCGGAGTAATCGGCGTCACCACATACGGTTTCAATCGCGTATCAACCCAAGTGCTCGCGTCCGCGAGAAGTTGCGTCAATTCGGTATCGAACGTCGTCGTCGTCACGCCGAGCTTTTGCTTCACAAGAACAAGCGAACCGTAAGCCATGATTACGGGACCTCTTCAAACTCATATTTTTTGTCAAACGAAGACAAGAAACCACCCGAAGTCGGAACCATCGCCCGAATCTTTTCCCAAGTATCCTCAAGAGACGAGCCGGTCCACATCGTGACCATCCAGTGTCCGTCGGGGCATTTGTAACGCGCGAGCGTCACCTTCCCCCGCAACATTTCGATTACCGCACGGTAAAAATTCTTCACTCGCATCTCCGACAGTTCCACCGGACCATTATCAATGTAAACGTGAAAGACCATTATCGAGTCCTCTTCCATTTCTCCGCTTTCCTCAATTCTGTTGCGGTCATTGGTTGAAGTTTGTAATGACTCGGACGAACACATTTCTTGGTCGGACATGTCTTAATTAAATGACAATTTGCCGGAACGGGACCGTTCACTTGTTCCCACGCCCACGCAGCAACCAGTTGCCACGGAGTCTCGGGAGCGAGTTGACCAAAATCAAGTTCATCTTCGTCCAATTCAAATAACACTTTTCCACAACATCCGATGACGAATACGACAAACTTGTGCTTGCGAGATGTTATAAAGATTACTAAGGTCTCGTTGTGTCTTATCTGACAAACGAATCTCACGAACTTGCTGCTCGGTTAATTTTGGCGGAACCGGCATATGAATACGTCCCTTCACCCATCCATCACGAATATTGTCTTGTTGTGTTCCCAACCAAAGATGTTCGGGATTTACACATGCACGATTATCACCGCCCGGACAATCGTGAAGCACTTCCAATCCGCTTGGTATCGATCCATAATGAAGAATCCAAGAAACTCGATGCGCGCGCATCAATTTTCCATTATACCAAAACTGTCCATATCCATAAGATAAAGACCCAATCCAAAGCCAACAAAGAGCCGTCTTCCTTACATGTTTAAAAAAGAGAGAAGCGGGCGTGTGCGCCCGCGGACCGCGTTTCATATCATTTCCGACTCGTTACCGCGAAAATGGTCCAAATCAGGCGTTTAACGCCACAATTCGACCAAAGTCGTAGTAATTATTCAAGAGAGCGGGGGTTGATGTTCGAATCCATCGTTTGATAGGGGCGGTACCCATGCGTATTGATGCACGGTATCCGAAAATATTTTGCGCCGAAGTATAAGCCTCGGTCAAAAGGTCTCTTCGGAGAGCTTCCTTTATGAAAGCGTCATTGCCGAGAAGCGCGGTATTTGCCGTTGACGAACCACCGGTAGATGTTGTCACTTGGTTGGATACGATCATTTTCAACCCAATGTACGTTTGCCCAAATACGCCCGAATTCACATCGAATTGGTTGCCAAAGTGGAAGTTGTTGATGAAAGTCGCAGACCGCCAAAACGTCGCCATATCGATGCCACCAACCGCGAGATAGTTCGGAATCCCGTTATCTCCACGGATGG
>WNGG01006193.1_pt1 | contig 13295 bp, 11 predicted proteins | sample 5400661 | NCBI WGS metagenome assembly WNGG01 (sample SAMN13153372, study PRJNA577476) | soil metagenome | isolation source: 100 cm soil or saprolite under Garry oak tree replicate 1 | place: USA:California | collected 2016-06-15
GCGGGGTGGCATCGCGGGGTAATCGGCATCGCGGCCACGCGGGTGGTGGAGCGCTACTGCCGGCCAGCACTGGTGATTGCAGTTGAGCAGGAGGAAGGGCATGGCTCAGGTCGCTCCATTCAAGCTTTCCATTTGTTGAATGCCTTGGAATCGTGTGCAGCCTTATTTACGCGCTTTGGGGGCCACGCGCACGCGGTCGGATTTGCATTGCCGGCCAGCCGGATAGCGGAGCTGCGCACTGTGCTCGACAAGTACGCGCGCGCGCGACTGACGGTGGCTGATTTTGAACCCGTACAGAAGGTTGATGCGGAGGTGCAACTGGGGGAGCTGAGCCCAGAGTTTTTTGCAGCTATCCAACGAATGGAGCCGTTTGGCATGGGAAACCCTCAACCGGTATTCCAGGCGCAAGCCCGGCTGCTTTCTGCGCCGCGGGCCATGAAAGAGAAGCACATCAAAATGCGACTTACACAGAGCCTGGCGGCCAACTCGGCTCAAGCGGCCCCGACGACTAAGAATTGGGAGGCAATGGGCTGGCGCATGGCCGAGCGCTTGCAGCAGGAGAATCTTTTGCCCGGCGACATTCTGGATATTGCGTTCAGCATGGAGATGAATTCGCATCCTGACTTCGGCGGATTGCAATTGGCGCTGTGCGATTGCAAGCGGGCGGAGGCCCGAGGAGCTTGGGGAACATAGCCCTCGTTCTCAGTTTTGTGCGTGCACCAAACTAACCAACACTGAAGCGGGAAGAAAATCTGGAGGCGCGTGCTAACCTCCTGATGCTCTGCGTTTTCCCGCCCTCAAGTGGCGGTGGACAAAAACAATTTTCGGCGCCTGCTACTCACTTTTGAGGCGCTCGCCGACCTGGGCCCGCAAATGACCGCGGGAGGGGACTTTGGCGAAACTGCGCGCGCTATGCTGCGTTCGCTGATGAATGCCCTGGGGGCTTGCGAGGGCGTGCTGTTTGGGTTCAGCGACCAGCCTGCCGTGCTGAGCTCCATTACCGCACAGGGCTTTCTTCTCTTTCCCGAAAAAGCAATCATCCCGCTGCTTCCGCGGCAGCTCCACGCCTTGATCACGGCACACACGCCGCAGGACCTCTCGGAGATCCCTTTCGATACCTTTCTAAGCTCGAATGGAAACGTGGCCCCCGAGCTCTTTAAGTGCATTGCTCCGCTGCGGATGGGTTCCAAGCTGGTGGGCTTGCTGGCCTTGGGAAAACGGGAAGGCGATGCCGCCTACGAAAACGATGAGTTCGAAGGGCTGGGCCTGCTTACGAATTACATTGCGATGGCGGTGCATAACCATAACCTCAGTCAGTCCCTGGCGCACCGAGTTTCTGAAAACCTGCGGCTGCTCGCTTCTATACACAATTTCTACGACAGCGCCCTGGAAGCCTTCGCCACCGCCATTGACGTTAAACACGTCAACATCCAAGGGCATTCGCTACGGGTGGGCCGCTACGCCGCGGCCATCGCCGAAACCATGGGAATGGCGGCCAATGAGATTTCCGGACTGCGCGCGGCCGGCTACCTGCACGACATCGGCAAAGTGGCCGTGGACAAGCATCTGTTTGCCAAGCCCCGGGCGCTTGATCCGGACGAATTCCGCGAAATGGCGGATCACACGGTTGTGGGCCACCAGATTGTCTCTGGGGTGGAGTTTCCGTGGCCGCGCATTCCCGAGATTGTGCGCTCGCACCACGAGCGCGGCGACGGGTCGGGCTATCCTGACCGGCTGCGAATGGAGAATATAGGGATACCGGTGCGCATTATCGCGGTGGCCGACAGCTTTGATGCCATGACCAGCGAGCGTCCCTACCGTCATCCTTTGTCAGTGGGAGAAGCGGCCTGTGACATGGTACGCAATGCCCCTCACAAATATGATCCCGCAGTAGTGCAGGCATTCCTGGTGCAGATCCGGCGGGATGCGGTCTCTGGCCGGGGAATGCCAGCAGCGAATCCGGGAGAGAGCAGCTCGGCGGAGAAGAAGAGCGGCTTCCTGGATGGCCGCACCGTTTGCAACATAGCGCCCACGGATGTGGACCACCTGGCCTCCATTCTCAACTACAAGCTGACCAATGGCCGGGTGTACTCGGCATAGCGCAGCTGCCTAAAACCCGCAACTTCTGAGGCCGATTGGGTTCATAATCTCTGTGGGCGGGGTTGTTGCTGTTTGTCCATCCTCGCTCCGGGACCGCTCCCGCTGGAGTTTTCAATGCGTTGCTTGCCCGGCAAATTTAAAGGATGTTTCTCCGGCGATAGAAATCGCTGGTTAGTATCGCTGCCATTGCTGGGACTGGTCGTAGTCCTGAGTTCCTCCACATCGCTGCTCTTGGCCAAGGACAAGAAGAACAAGCACTCAAATCTTTCCCAAATGCAGGAGAGCAAGCGCGCCGTGCACGCCCTGAACCGGCTCAGCTTCGGACCGCAGCCAGGAGAGGTGCAAAGAGTGCAACAAATCGGGGTGGACAAATGGATCGAACAACAACTGCATCCCGAAAAGATTGACGACAGCGCCTTGGAGGCGCGGCTGGCACCCTTGCGCACGCTCAAAATGGATACCCGCGCGATGGTGGAGAATTTCCCGCCTCCGCAAGTGCTGAAAGCGGTGGCTGAGGGGCGCATGTCCATGCCGTCCGATCCCATGAAACGGGCCATTTATACCGCTGGAATCGAACAGTACAAGGCCAAGCAGGAACGTAAACAGGAAATCGGAAAAAATGCCACTACTGACATGAACCAAGGGGATTCTGGCGCAGCACCGGCTAAGAAAAACGGCGATCCAGCCGACCCCAGCATGGATCCTAATGAAGACCGCCGGCAAGCGCGAATGGAGTTGGGATCGAAGATTGATGAGCTGGTGGGGCTTTCGCCCGACCAGCGGCTCAAATTGATCGTAGAGATGTCTCCACAAGAGCGGCGGAGGATTACGGCCGCTCTGAAACCAGAAGAACGAGAGATGATCCTCAACCAGTTCACCCCGCAGCAGCGCGAAACCGTGGTGGCCATGATCAATCCGCAACAAGTGGTGGCGGGGGAGCTGCAACAGGGCAAGATGCTGCGCGCCATCTATAGCCAGCGCCAACTGGAAGAGGTAATGACCGATTTCTGGTTCAACCACTTCAATGTTTTTATCGGCAAAGGCCCCGACCGCTACATGATTACAGCGTATGAGCGGGACGTGATCCGTCCCCGGGTATTTGGCAAATTCAAAGACTTGCTCATGGCCACGGCTGAAAGTCCCGCCATGTTGTTCTATCTGGACAATGCCTTGAGCGTGGGCCCAAACTCCGATTTTGCCAAGTACGGCGGCGGAGGAGGCCGCCAGATGCGCAAGGAAAAGAGAGAGAGCCTGTTTGGCGGCTTGGGGCGCGGGCGCAATCGCGGAGGCTTTCCGAGTGGGCGCAGACCGAATATCCCGGGTCAGAATCCGCAGCGGCCGCAGCAGAACCAGCAGGCCAAGAACCGCCGCGGTTTGAATGAGAATTACGCCCGCGAGCTGATGGAACTGCATACCCTGGGCGTGAATGGGGGATACACGCAGAAAGACGTGACCGAGGTGGCCCGCGTGTTTACGGGATGGACTATCCGCGAACCGCGGCGCGGCGGCGGCTTTGAGTTCAATGAACGCATGCACGAACCTGGCAGCAAGATGGTGCTGGGCAAGAAAATCAAAGAAGGCGGAGAGAGCGAGGGCAAGAAGGTGCTGGAGTTGCTGGCCCGGCATCCCTCGACGGCCAGGTTTATCTCCAGCAAACTGGTGCAACGGTTCGTGAGCGACACGCCTCCGCGGACGCTGATAGACCGGATGGCGGAGACCTACCAGCGCAGTGATGGAGAGATCCGCGAAGTGCTGCGCACTATGTTCAAATCACCGGAATTCTGGGCACCTGAGAGTTATCGCGCCAAAGTCAAGACTCCGTTGGAGTTTGTCGTCTCGGCGGCGCGGGCCAGCGGGGCGGAGGTCAGCAATGCCCAGCCCTTGATGCAGAACCTGCAACGTATGGGGATGCCGCTTTATGGCGCCCAGCCGCCGACCGGCTATTCCATGAGGTCGGATGCCTGGGTCAACTCGGCCGCCCTACTCAGCCGCATGAACTTTGCGCTGGCGCTGGGCGCGGGAAGGCTGCCCGGAGTGAGCGTGGAGCCGCGGCGGCTGCTGGGACGCGAAACGATGCCGAGCGTACCGGACCAGGCGCTGGCGATGCTGGAGAACGCCCTGCTGGCGGGCGACGTTTCCAAGCAGACGCATGACACGATCCGCAAGCAACTGGGGGATGTGAACGTGACCGGACGCCTGCTCGACGATGCCGCGCGCTCGCCCAATACCGGAGTGATTGCTGGACTTATTTTGGGATCGCCGGAATTTCAGCGGCGGTAGAGTTGCAAGCTTCAGGGCCATGTTTTGGAGGGCGTTGATCTAATGGGAATTACGCGGCGGGTATTTCTTAAGAGTAGCGCCATGGCGATCGTGGGCACGGCAGCGGTGCCGGCGTTCCTCACGCGCGCGGTCTTGGGCAGCGAGACGACGGGAGGGGGACGCAGGCGCCTGGTGGTGATCTTCCAGCGGGGCGCGGCCGACGGGCTCAATATCGTGGTGCCGCACGGCGAGTCGAGCTACTACGCCATGCGGCCCTCAATTGCCATCCCCTGGCCAGGCGGCCAGAGTGAATCCGCAATTGATCTAGACGGTTTTTTCGGACTGCACCCAGCCATGAGCAGTTTTAAAGCGCTGTGGGGCCAGAAGCACCTGGCGATCGTCCACGCCGCCGGCTCGCCGGATACGACGCGTTCGCACTTCGACGCGCAAGACTACATGGAGTCTGGCACGCCGGGGGTGAAGTCCACCGAGGACGGCTGGCTGAATCGCGCCCTGCGTGGCGGCGAGGCGGCCAAAAAAACGGCCCCCTTCCGGGCGGTGGCAATGGGCGGCGCCCTGCCTCGAATTCTCGCCGGCAGTGAGCCCGCGGTTGCCATTGGGAACCTCAACGAATTTGGCGTGGGAGGTCGCGGCCCACAAGCCGCACCTATCAGCAGCACCTTTGAAGCCATGTACGAGCAGTCGGTAGATAGCGTCCTACACGGCACCGGCCATGAGACCTTCGACGCAGTGAGAATGCTGCGCTCGGCGGATCCGGGGCGCTACACCCCAGCCCCGGGAGCCAATTATCCCCGCGGCCGCTTCGGCGACGCACTCAAACAAACGGCCCAGCTCATCAAGGCGAACCTGGGGGTGGAAGTGGCGTTTACCGACATTGGCGGTTGGGACCACCACGTGAACGAGGGCTCTACTCAGGGGCAGCTGGCCAACATCCTGCGGGACTTCTCGCAGTCGATCGCGGCATTCTGGAATGACCTGGGCGATCTGGCGGAGGAGACAGTGGTGGTCACCATGTCGGAATTCGGACGAACGGCGCGCGAGAACGGCAACCGCGGCACTGACCATGGGCATGCCAACGTTATGTTTGTGCTGGGCGGTCCAGTGAAGGGCGGAAGAGTCTACGGACGTTGGCCCGGGCTTGATCCATCGGCCCTCTATGAAGGGCGTGATCTGGCCCTGACCACGGACTTTCGCCGAGTGGTGGGCGAAGCCATATATTCACACCTCGGAAACAAGGACTTAAAGACCGTTTTTCCGGGCTTTGAACTCAGCAACCGGGATTTCCTGAGATTTTTGGGATAAGCGGAGAAGCCAGGCTGTTTGAGCTAGGCCGGAGATGGCTCCGGCCATTGCTTTTTTACGGAGAGAATGGCGACTATTACTCGAGGACTTCGAGACGTTAATTCAGCAAAGCTGCGGAGACGTGAGTTGAAGGGCCATTGCGGGCCTTAGTCCCTACCTAATACCAATTTTTTGAAATCGTTCTTCTACATTGGTTCTGGCTTGAGGCAGAGTAGATGGTTGCTCTACTCTCTCACCACCAACACACATTTTTAAGACTAAATTTTGTTTTAAGGGAGAAGCCTGGAATGAAGTTTTTTATTCGAACAGCACTTATTGTTTTGGCTGCAGTAACCGCCTCATTTGCTCAAATCAACGTGAATTCGCCTGGTGATGGTTGGACTGGCCTCTCGAACCCAGTTCATGTTGCGGCTTGGACGGGTGGAAGCAACATTACAGGCATGGTCGTCTATGCCGATGGAAACAATGTCTATTCTACGGGCGCAAGCTGGGTGGATTTCTGGCTGCCGCTGAACGGGGGTTACCATCTGATCGTGATCAAGGCCTGGGATGGCTGGGGGAATGTGTATTCGCAATGGCTGAACATCAGCGTGGCCGGTGGAGGCGGTGGCGGCAGCACCACTACCAGCAGTAGCAACGCCTCAAGCGGATCCAGCAATGGCAATAACTTCTGGAACATCCAAGCCATGGATGGCTGGCAGTCCTGCAGCGTGTGCGCCGGGCAATACGGCAATGGGCCTGGTACGCCGCATTATTTGGGACAGTGGCAGGGCTGGCCATCGTTAAGTGGGTCTTCAGCCCAATTCTGGATAGGCGATGTCCCTTGGGGGGCAGCCTTATGGTGGCGGCAGCTAGGGGGGAACGACTGGGCCTACAACTTGACCTATAGCCTGGATTTCTATCTGCAAAATCCCTGGGCGCCGCAGGCACTGGAGTTCGATGCCAACCAAAACGCCAATGGGCGCCGTTATATGTTCGGCACCGAGTGCGACATCAAGGGCAGCCATACCTGGCGGGTTTGGGACGAGACCTATGGCCAGTGGGCCTCAACCGGCATCTATTGCCCGACTCCGAGCGCTTACAGCTGGAACCACTTAACCTTGGAATTGCAGCGGGTGGATGGCTATACCCGGTATGTCTCCATCAGCTTCAACGGAGACAAGCACTATCTCGACCGGTACTACCGCAGCTACGCGGACTGGGGTAGTGGGGTCGACGTTGCCTTCCAGACCGATCTGGACGGGGCGCCAGACGACTATTCGGTGTGGCTGGATAATGTGACCCTCAGTATCTGGTAAAAGCTCATCCCTCCCCCAAAGGCAGGGCCTCGCCAACTGGCGGGGCCCTATCTTTTTAAGGAGTGAGGAGCAGTGGCAAGATCCTCCTCCGATCAGACTAGGTCGAGCTTAGATCTGGGCTTTAAATCTGCACGAGGACGTCCTCGCCTTCGACCTTGAGAGGGAAGACAGAGACTTTCATAGCGGGATTCTGGACAGCCTCGCCTGTAGCTGGGTTGTACTGCCAGCCGTGCCAAGGGCAAACCAGCTTGTCGCCCTCAATTACGCCCTGGCCAAGCGGGCCACCGCGGTGCAAACAGACGTTATCCATGGCGGAGATGCTGCCATTCACATTGGCGACGCAGATCACCTTCCCATTCACAGTGAACTCCTTGGCTTCGCCCTCTGCAGGCAGTTCCGATTTGCTGGCGATTTTGACGAATTCGGCCATGGCACCTCCGCGCGGGTTATTCCCGGAAAAGCTTTCGATTATTTCGCCTGGAGCGTTTGCGCGATCATTACCTGGCGCTTGAAGTTTTCAACCATGCTCTCGTCGAGCCGGACTTCGGTGGGGCGCTTGGCCAGAGACATTCGGTCAATTTTGTCCTGCAGCTTAAGCAGCGCATAGAACAGATTTTCCGGCCGCGGCGGACAGCCGATCACATAGACATCGGTGGGCACGATTCGGTCCACGCCCTGGAGCACGGCGTAGGTATTGAAAGGCCCCCCTACCGAGGAGCAGGCGCCCATGGAGATAACCCATTTGGGGTCAGGCATCTGGTCGTAGATGCGTTTTACTACGGGAGCCATCTTCAAGGTCACGGTACCGGCTACGATCATCAAGTCGCTCTGGCGGGGGCTGGGGCGAAATACCTCAGAGCCGAAGCGGGCGATGTCAAAACGCGCGGTCGAGGAAGCAATCATCTCAATGGCACAGCAGGCCAAGCCGAAGGTCATGGGCCAAATTGCGGACTTGCGCGCCCAATTGAACACGTAGTCCACAGTGGTGATCAGGAAGTTCTTCTCGAATTTGTTCTGCAGCCAGGCCATGCGCGTCCCGGTTGATTCCAGAATTCAGTCTAGGAGTCCCAATGACACAGTGTCAACCTCACAGCCCGATGACGCTCCCGGCACGGTAGCGTAAGCTGATGCGGCACCGGTAGACATATTGGACCTAAGGTGGAATGGAAACTTTAGACGCCAGGAAAATTGGGGGCAGCTCTGCCGGACAGAGCGATCACGCAGGCGGAAGAAGGGTGCTCGCCTCAATCTGGGTGGCAGGCCTCTCCCTTTTTCTCGGGGCCAGGTTGTGGCGCCTGGTTTTGAGGTATTCGGTCAACCTGATCTGGTGGGACCAGTGGGATTTCTACATACCGCTGTTCGGGAAAAAATCGCTATGGGAAATTTTTATCAGGCAGCACACAACGGTTCGCCAAGGGGTGGGCCTTGTCCTAGATAAATTCGTGCTGGATGCGACTCATTGGAGCAATCGTGCGGAGGCAATGTTCATCGTGCTGACGATCTTTGCCGCCATGCTGCTGGCACTGTATCTCAAGGCGCGGCTTTTTGGCGGAGGCCTGACATTTTTCGATGCCATCATCCCTTTCATTTTTTTAACGCCCGCGCAGTACGAGATTTTTCTGGGCGCTGCAAACCCATCGTTCGTCGCGCTTCCTCTATTGCTGGTTGTGCTTTATGGCATTGCTTGGATTCAAAACAAGAGGATAGTCCGTTATGTTTTCGTCCTAATAGTGAATTTCGTATCGATCTACACCGGCTTTGGATTGTTCATAGGACTAATTACGCCGCTGCTGATGCTAGTAGAAGTTTATCGGGCGTGGAGAACGCGAGAGTCCGAGGCCATGGTGTATCCAGCGATCGGATTCTTGATTGCTGTGCTGTCGCTGGGATCGTTTTTCTTTGGGTACATCTTTACTCCAGCGGCGGATTGCTTCCACTTTCCGGACCAGCATCCCCTCTCATACTTACAGTTTGCCGGACTGATGTTCGCAAATTTTGTCGCCTTGAAGGGAACTGGGCCGGTATCCACCGTGCCAGGGATTGTATTTTTTATTCTCCTGGCCGCAATCATCGTGTGGCGGATTCGCCTGTTCTCCAGCCCAAATTCTGCAGCGCGGAATTTGAACCTGGTAATCACGATATTGCTGTCTTACACCGTTATATATGCCGTGATGGCTGCCATCGGCCGTTTATGCCTGGGTCTGCAGACAGCGCAGGCCTCACGTTACATCAGTCTGTTGATCCCCGCTTTTTTTGGCGTGTATCTGGAGATTCAATCTTTCCCAAAAAAGCGGATCCAAGTACCGTTACTGCTTCTGTTTTTGTTGATGATGATCAAGGGATCGGCAAAGGAAGCGAGGCTCGAGATGGAGTGGTTTAGAAAGGGAAAGCAAGAATGGAAAGAGTGCTATCGCAAAAATGAGAACATACAATTCTGCGATCAGGCGACGGGGTTCAAGATCTATCCCGTGCCGGAGGCAACACGGCTCAAGGAAAAGCTGGATTTTTTGAAGCGCAATAAACTCAACCTGTACGCGGATGCGAATTAGTTAGAAGTGCTGCCGAAGCTGGGGAAAGTTTTCGAGGAGGAGCAGCTTGCCAGGAGCGCCGTTGGAGACGATCTCCTCGTGCTCCAAAATCCAGGTCTGATCGTGGGGAACAAAGGCGGCATTAATGCCGGCAGCGAGCGCGGGGTTAATATCCGATCGGGGACTGTTGCCCACCATCCAGGTGGCATCGTGGGCCACCCTATATTTGCCGACCAGTGACTGATAAACAGCCGCGTCTTTTTCACCCACAATCTCCACCGAATGAAAGTATTGCTTCAAGCCCGAGCGTTCGATTTTGCCCGATTGCTCGACGAAATTGCCTTTGGTCATGAGAATGAGGGAATGGCGTTCGGCAAGGTATTTCAGGGTTTCAGGAACTCCGGCGATGATCTCCAGCGGATTTTCCGCGATGGCATGGGCAAATCCGTGAATGGTCTCGTGCAGCGCCGGGGTGATGGGCTCGCGAGCCAGGCGCTCGAAGGTATCAACCAGCGAATGGGCAAAGCTGTGTAGCCCGTATCCGCGCTTGAGGATGGACTCGCGTTCGACCTCGTTCAAGACCTGGCGCACCTGCTCGCGAGAATACTCCTGGTGGTTCAGAAAGGAGATGAAGTTCGCAATCGCGCGCTCAAAATAAACATTGTTTTCCCAGAGAGTGTCATCGGCGTCGATGAATAGGGTCTGGGGATTTTGATTCCTGGCTAACATGCAGCAATGCACCTGATTCATAATAGCGTTTGTGAGGGCGCATAGCAGCCCCGGACGCCTTCTGCCGCTCTGTTAAAATTCTGAAATCGTGAAAAGTTACTTGTTCTTCAAGCTGGGAGTAATGACCCTTGGGCTGTCCATGCTTCCGCAGATTGCAGTGGCGCAAAAGAAATCCACAAGCAGCAGGCGGAAACACACGCCAAGTGGCGGGGCTTCGTCCTCGGCTACGGGGAGCCTCAAAGTCGCTCCCGATCTGGCACAACGGCTGGCGAAGTACCGGCGAGTCAAGATGCCATTTCAGGCCGCGAAGCTGAGCGCGCGGGAGCGGCGCATGGTGGAGAAGCTAGTACGGGGGGCGCAGTCCCTAGAGGATATCTTCTGGCGGCAGAACGATCCGGAGGCGCTCACGCTCTATCAATCGCTGGCAAGCAGCACCAACCTGCATGACCAGAAGGTGCGCCGTTACTTGTTTCTCAACGCCAGCCGCTTCGATCTGATTGACGAAAATAAACCTTTTATCGGAGACAGTCCCATGCCACCGGGACGCGGCTTGTATCCGCAGGGGATCACGCGAGAAGAGATTGAGCAGTATGTAAAAGACCATCCCGAGAAAAAAGCCGAGATCTACAGCCCTTATACCGTGGTGCGACGTCGCGGAGATGATTTGGAGGGCGTGCCTTACCACGTTGCCTATCGGGCGTTTCTCGAGCCAGCGGCCAAGGCGCTGCGCGAGGCCGCCGAATTGAGCGCTGACCGGCGATTTGCAGATTTCTTGAGCATGCGCGCCGATGCGCTGCTCAGCGACGACTACTACAAAAGTGATCTTGCCTGGCTGGACCTAAAGAACCCCAGGTTCGATATTATTTTTGCGCCGTACGAAACCTATCTGGATGGCCTGCTGGGAATTAAAACCTCCTACGGCGCCGCCGTGATGGTGCGCAATCGGGCGGAAAGCGCCAAGCTAAGCGAATTTCAGAAATATGTCCCGGAAATTCAGGATGCGCTGCCGCTGGCAGCGGAAGACCGGCCGTCGAAGCATGGCCTGGCGACGCCGATGGAGGTAATGGACACCCCCTTCCGCGGCGGCGATTTGCGCCATGGACATCAAGCGGTAGCGGACAATCTGCCGAATGACCCCCGAATTCATCAGGAAAAGGGCACGAAGAAAATCTTTTTCAAGAGTTTTATGGATGCGCGGGTGAACTACATCATTCTTCCCGTGGCGCAGCGGGTGATGCGTGCCGACCAAGCGGTCAAAGCCTCCGCCGAAGGATACCTGGCGGTAGTGATGATGCACGAGATCTCGCACGGCCTGGGGCCGGCGTTCGCAAGAAAATCCGGGACGCAGGTTGACGTCCGCGAATCGATTGGGCCGATTTTCAGCGCTTTGGAAGAGGCCAAGGCAGACGTGGTGGGTATGTTCGGCTTGGCCTGGCTGGTGGAGCATGGTGGCCTGCCGAAGAGCCGGCTCCAGGATTATTACGCCTCGTACTTGGCGGGAATATTCCGCACAGTGCGGTTTGGGAGTGGGGAAGCTCATGGCCGGGCGGAGATGATGGAGTTCAACTACTTGAGCGAACAAAACGCTATCCGGCGGGAGACGCGCTCCGGTCGTTACGTGGTGGACTTTGGCCGCATGCCGGCGGTCCTGGCTGCCCTGGCAAAGGAGCTCTTGGAAACGGAAGCAAGCGGGGACCGTGGCCGCGCCGAGCAATGGTTTTCAAAGTACGATCACGTGCCGGCGGAGCTGCAATCCGCACTAAAGTCTGCCAGCAATGTGCCTGTGGACGTTGATCCAGTGTTTTCGTTTCCCGAAACAATACAGTGAATTTTTAAAACGGGATAGTTAGGTATACCGCTCAGGCGACGAATTCCACCCTGGGTTTGGGCGTGATGATGCCGCTGCGGTGGCCCATTTCCAGCAGAAGGCGCACGGCTTCGCGTCCTTCCGGACCGTAATCGAGGGTGCGCGCATTCACGTACATTCCCACAAATTTATCGGCAAGCTGGGGCTCTAGATCGCGAGCGAATTGTAAGGCGTATTGCAGCGCCTGCTCACGATGCTCGAGGGCGTACTGAATGCTCTGGGTAAGGGCACGGCCGACGCTGGAGATCAGTTCCGGGCCCAAGTCGCGGCGGATGGCATTGCCGCCCAGTGGCAGCGGCAGCCCAGTGCGGTCGCGCCACCACTGTCCCAAATCCAAGATGTTGAAGAGGCCAGATTTGGCATAGGTTAGCTGGCCTTCGTGAATGATGAGACCGGCCAGGTATTTCCCATCCAGAATCTGGGGGATGATCTGATCAAAGGAAACAACCTCGGTCTCGACGGTGGGAGCAAATAATTTAAGCGCAAGATAGGAGGTAGTCAGAGTGCCCGGAATCGCAAGCTTGATTGTCTTGAGTTCTTCGAAGTCGATGGGGCGGCTGGCGACCACCATGGGCCCGTATCCCTCGCCCAGGCTGCCGCCGCTAGGGAGCAACACGTAACGGTCTTGAATATACGGGTAAGCATGAAACGAGATGGCAGTGACGTCGAAAAAACCTTCCAGCGCGCGGCGATTCAGGGTCTCAATATCGCACAGCGTATGGGAAAACTTGAGGCCGGGGAGGCGCATTTTATTCGTGGCCAGAGCGTAAAACATGAAAGCGTCGTCTGAATCGGGGCTGTGGGCAACTGAAATCTGGCGAACTCTGGCGGAAACCGTAGGGGACATCGAGTAACTTTCCGAAAATTAAAGATCTTTCCTTTCGTAATTTTATTTGTGAGCGCTTTGCCGGTGAGGGTTTTTAAAGGCGCTCAGGCGCCTGGAAATGGCCGCCGCTGCCATGATTTTGATGACTTCAGCGAAAAGGAATGGATATAGCCCGAAGCCCGCAGCCCGCGACCAGGAAATATGGGTGAGGGCGACCAGCCAGGAGATGCCGGAGAGAAAGAGCAAAATTTCCGCAGCAATTCCCGCAATCAGGGCGCGAAAGAAGGTGGACGCACCGGTTTCGAGGATCCAGCCGACAACAAAAGCCACGAAAGGATAAGCGAGCAAGTATCCGCCGGTAGGGC
>WNGG01006194.1_pt1 | contig 13295 bp, 11 predicted proteins | sample 5400661 | NCBI WGS metagenome assembly WNGG01 (sample SAMN13153372, study PRJNA577476) | soil metagenome | isolation source: 100 cm soil or saprolite under Garry oak tree replicate 1 | place: USA:California | collected 2016-06-15
TCGACCACCGGGACGATTTCCGGGCGGGTCCTCGACGGCGGAACGTTCAGTCCGATCAAGGGAGCGCACGTCGTGGCGGTGGCCATGTCCGCTCCCGACATACCGGTGGTCGGAGTGATCTCGGACGTGCAGGCGGGCGGGCCGGGAGGGGAATACAGCATCGTCGGCCTGCCGCCGGGCAACTACTACCTGCGCCTGGAGCCGCTGGTGGGAACGACCAACCCTTTCACCCAGTCGAACACCCACTTCACCGGTTTCGACAACTCGTTCCCGCCGGAGTTCTACGACGGCGCCACCGAGTCGGGGTTCGACCTGGCGACCGACAGGGTCGCCATCGACGTCGCCGCCGGCCAGACCGTAACGGGGATCGATTTCCTGACCAACGTCGCGGCGCCCGATCCGAACGAACCGAACAACACGCGCGCCTCGGCTACGCCGGTGACGTGCGAGCAGACGGTGCACGCCTCGATCGTGCCGCTGGGGGACATCGACTACTACGCGCTGTCGATCACGAACGCCACCGCGCTGCAGGTCGACATCAACGCGGCGAGGAGCGGCTCTCCCCTCGACCCGATCGTCGGCGTGTTCGACGCGGCGGGCAACCGCCTGGGTTTCGCCGACAACACGGTGTCCTTCGACCCCATCCTCAACGTGGATCTCCTCTCCCCGGGAACCTACTACATCGCGGCGGCGTCCTTCAACGACAGCACGTTCACCGGAACCGACGCGCGCACCGTGGGGGACTATACGATGACAGTGCGCTGCTCGATTCCGGAAGTGCGGACCGGCACGTGCGGCGGGAAGGTCCTCTACGCCAGTTCGAACGGGGACGGGGCGATCTACGCCATCTCCGACAGCAACCACGACCTCCGCTTCGACGGGCAATCGGTGTTCGCCTCCGGCGCCGGGAGCGGGCTGGGCGCGATTGTCACGCGGCGCGACGGTGGCGTCTGCCTTGGGAACCGGTCGCAGACCGTGTTCGCCCTCTACGACGACACCGGTGATTTCACGATCGACCGGACGGTGGTCGTTCCGACGTCCGTCGGCGACACGCGGGCCCTCGGCGGCGCCCGGCGCGGGGGAGCGGAGTACCTGTTCACCGGAGACCTGTTCAGCGCCGCGCCGCTTTTCGAGATGCTCGATTCCGGCGGTGATGCGCTGCCGGAACGCACCACCCCGTTCGCGCCGGCTCCGCAGTCGGTCCTGGGCGTGTCCGCCGACGAGGCGGGGACCCTCTACGTCTTCGATGTGTCCTTCAACGGGATCGGAGGCCTGATCGCATACCGCGACCTGGACAACGACGGGGTGGCCGACACATCCACCGTCTTCCTGGCCGACGCGTCCCCCTATGTGAACATCATCGCGCACCGCGCCGGGGAGGTGTTCGCCGGAAACATCTCCCTGGGCGAGATCGATCGGATCGTCGATCGGGACGGAGACGGTGTCGCCGACAGCGTGACGACCTATGCGCCCGGGCTCTCTCTCGACGCCTTCTCGGGACTGGCCTTCGACGACCAGGACGTGCTGTACGCCGTCGACAGCGCCAACCGGGTCCTGGCGCTGCCGGACGACGACGGGGACGGCGTGGCGGACCGGCAGGTGCAATTCTCGCCCCTCATCCCCGGCCTGACCGGCATCGCCTTCGGCCAGGGACCGCCGGGCACCGTATCGCTGCCCGGCTCGTTCCACCCCGTCGGGGTGACGGGGAGCGGCTCCGGCCTGCGCCTGACCTGGGAAGACCAGGGCGCGACGGTCCCGGCCTACAACATCTACGAGGGGACGCTCGGCAGCTGGTACTCGCACGTGCCGCTTCTGTGCCACGTGACCGGCGCCTCGGACGGCGCCGGCAACCGGTTCCTCGACATCACCCCCACCGGCACGGCGAACCATTACTATCTGGTGACCGCGAGCGACCGCTGCGGCGAGGGCTCCGCCGGCAGGGGCAAGAACGGCCAGAGGCGCCCGATGCCGAGCGGCACGTGCGGCGGCGTTCCGTAGGAGGCGTTCTTTCCCCTCCCGGGTCAGAGGCTGCGCCGCACCTCGAGGGTGGCCGCGACCATGTTCCTGATCTTGGCTTCCGCCTCTTCGGGGGAGCGGGTCTTGAGACCGCAGTCCGGGTTGATCCAGAGACGGGACGCCGGCACGACGCCGAGCGCCGCCCGGATGCGCTCCTTCACCACTTCGACCGTCTCGATGGCGTGGTGGTGGACGTCCAGCACGCCCGCCCCCAGCTCCTTCGTGAACGGCGAGGTGCGGAACAGATCGAGCAGGCCGAGGGCCGAGTTCGACAGCTCCAGGGTGAACTGCTCCACGGGCAGGTCCAGCAGGCGGGGATAGATGGCCGCGAAGTCTCCATAGCAGATGTGCGTGATCGTCCTGGCGCGCAGACCGTCGGTGACCCGGTGCATGGCGCGAATCGCGAGATCGATCTCGTCCGGGCGCACCGAAACGGCCGGCTCGTCGATCTGGACGTAGCGCGCGCCGGCCGCGACCAGCGCCTCGCACTCCTGGCGGACCACGTCGGCCAGCGCCAGGGCCAGCGATTCGCGCGAGGCGTAGTGCTCGTCGAACGCCCAGTCCATCAAGGTATAGGGGCCGGTCAGGATCGCCTTCACCGGGTGGCGCGTCTGCCCGCTGGCGTAGCGGAACCACTCGACCGTGACCGGACGCGTCCAGCGCACCTCGCCGACCACGACCGGCTTCCGGTAGTAGCGGTTGCCGTACGAGCGCACCAGCCCCGAGATGCGGAACCCTTCCAGGTTCTCGGCGAAATAGGTCGTCATGTCGCCGCGGTACATCTCGCCGTCCACCAGCAGGTCGAGGCCCAGGTCTTCCTGAAGCCGGAGGCACGCGCTGGTCTCCTCGCGCTCGATGGCGTGCAGCGACTCCGCGTCGCCGCCGCGGGAGACCTCGGCGCGCGCCCGCTTCAGCCGCTCCGGCTTGGGGAACGACCCGATCGTGCTGAGCGGCAGGAGAAGTCCGGCAGGCAGCGCCGGAGCCTCCCGGGCGTCGCCGCCCGCGAGAGGCGCGATGTCGCTCATGCGAACTCCTGTCTGGCCCGGTCGCGCAACGCCGCCAGTCGTGACAGCTTCGCCCGCGCCGTATCGCGGGGCAGGAACTCCAGGCCGTGGTTCGGGGCGAGGTGCACCTCGGACGTGGCCCGTTGGGCGGCCCGCAGCGCCTCGAGAATGGGCCGCACGCGCTGCTCGTAGGTCTCTCCGGGATCCTCCAGCCGCGTGTTCCGGCCGTCGATGACGCCGAGCAGCAGACCGGTCCCCGGAACGAGGCCGGCGGCCAGCCGGGTCCCGAGCCCGGCGGCCGCGGTCTCCTCCCTGGCGGTCGCCGCGGTTTTCATCCGGTCCAGGGCGGCCACCACGTCGAAGCCGAGCATCGCCACGGGGAGAGCGGCGAGGTCGTCGGAGAAGGGAGTCGCGTCGCCGAATGAGGTAGCGAGGATGACCCGCGCGGAAGTCAGGCCGGCCACCAGCCGGCGCATCGCGAGGCGAAGAAGATCCGCGGCTTCCGGGAACCGCGCCAGGATCGGCTCGTCGACCTGGATGATCGCGGCGCCGGCCGCCTCGAGGTCCAGGAGCTCGCGGTTCAGGGCGGAGGCGATCTCGAGCGCCAGGTCGCGCATCCCGCGCCCGCGCGCATCGCGCGACAGCCGGGCGAGTGTGATCGGGCCGGTGACGATCCCCTTCACCGGGCGGGGCGCCGCGGCGGCCGCCGCGAAGCGGTAGGCTTCGGCCAGGAACGGCCGCTCGCGGCCGATCGGTCCGGCCGCCGCCGGCTGGCGATAGTAGGTGTTCGTATCGAAGTAGCGCAGCAGCCCTTCGATCCGGAATCCGGCCAGCCCGCGCGCCACGTGCGACACCGGGTCGTGCCAGCGGATCTGCCCGTCACTGAGGAGATCCATCCCGGCCTCGGACTGATCCCGGAGGGCCATGCGGGTCATCTCGTCTTCGGCCCCGGCCACCTCCGACGGCTGGAGCTCTCCCCGGTCGACGCCATGCAGCGCCCGGCGCAGGATCTGCTCCGCGGGCCGGTCCCCGATGCGCGGGTAGCTGTTGAGAATCGAGGCGAGGATCACGTCCACCCTTCTCCCGGCCTCAGCCGGGCTCGGCATCCAGAATATCGCCCGGTCGCGGGCCGCGCAAGTGATCTCCGTGCAAAGATTCTCCTCGACGATGGCGGACCCCACCGATCCCACGCCCCGCCTTCCGTCTTGCAAGACCCGCCGCCCCGATGCCGGACAGCTCGGAGATGCTTCCGGTCGAACGGAGCGCGGGAGGCGGTCTTTGTGTGCTACGCTTCCACAATATGGCGCGCGTGCCGGGGTGACCCGCGCCGGGGCAAGGGAGCCCTTTGGTCAAGCAGGTTCTGTGGAGCGAATCGGTCCGCGATCGCATCGACAGCGGCAAACCCCATTTTCTCGCCAGGGCCTGTCTCAAAGCGTTGTCGGCCGGGGCCGGCTCGGTCCTGCTCGACGTGGCCGCGACCGATCGCCCGGACCTCATCGTCCTGGCCCCCGAGGCGTCCGACATGGGCGCGCCGGAGCTCTGCCGGCGGATCCGTCAGGACGACCGGACGCGCGGCATTCCGATCCTCGCGCTGGCCTCGGACGACACGCAGGAGTTCCTGTTCAGGGAGGCCGGTTGCACCGAAGTGGTGCGCGCCTCCATCCCGGCGGCGCTCCTGCAGGAGAAAATCGCCGCCATGCTGGGAATGCGTCTCAGGCAGCACCCGCGCTACCCCGTCGTCCTGCCGGTCGCGCGCGGCCGGTTCATCCGCGAGTTCCTCGGCTACTCGAACGCGGTGAGCGAGGGGGGGATCGGGTTCGACACCCTCGCGCGCCTCAAGGGGGGGGAGCACCTCGCCCTGCGGATCTACCGGAACACCGAGGAAAAGCCGATCGCGGTCAGCGGCCGGGTCGCCTCGGTCCGGGCGAACATCGACACCGGCATCGGCTACGCGGTGGGAGTTGAGTTCCTGGAGATGGCCGAGACCGACAAGGAGCGTCTCGTCGAGCTCTTCCCGCGCGACGCGAGTGTCGTATGGGGCGGGGATCCGGGACCGGAACGGACTCCCGACGGGCGCAAGATCCCGACGGTCTGAGCGACTTGACCCTCAACGCTTCGCGAAGATCCTCCCGGCCGTCCCGCCGAGGATCGCCTCCATCGCCTCGGCACTTAACGCCAGATCCCTGAACGCCTGGACGTTGCCGCCCGGGCTCTCGACTCCGGGGCTCGGCCAGTCGGTGCCGAACAGCGTCTTGTGCGCGACCTGCTCGATCCGGGGGAAGTACTGCAGGAGGGCCTTCGGCGGGATCCCCGAGATGTCCATGTAAACGTTCGGGTGCCGGCGCAGCAGGAAGAAACAGGTCTCCATCCACAGCGGCCGGCCGCCGTGGGCCATGATGATCGTCAGCTGCGGGAAATCGACCGCCACGTCGTCGAGCGGCATCGGGTCGCCGTACTTGTTGCGCGCGTCCGGAAAGATCGACGTGCCGGTGTGGACGATGATCGGGATCCGGAGGGTCTGCGCCCTCTCGTACAGGTCGGCGAGGCCCGGCAGGCTTCCGCCGTCCCGGTAACCGTTCGGGAAGAAGTGCTGGTGCGGCGGGTGGAGCTTGAGGGCGCGGATGCCGTCCTTCTCGACGATGTGCTGCAGCGCCCCGGCCAGGTCCGGCGTCAGGCGCGGGTGCACGCCACCGACCGCGATCAGGCGGTCGGCGTGCCGTCGGCAGTAGTTGCCGATCCACTCGTTCACCTCGTCCGTGAACCCGATGACATCGGGGCTGACGTAGTTCACCAGAACGGCGCGATCGATCCCCTGTTCGTCCAGGAAGCGCAGAAACGCCGGCGGGTCATCGAACAGTCGGCGAATCAGATCGAGATCACGCCGGCCGCTCGCGATTCGGTCAAGCGCCGCCGGCCTGAGCTGTCTCCAGGGCTGGACGTGGATGTGGGCGTCGATGACCATGCTTGATGCGGCCCGCTACTTTCCGGCGAAGCGCGGCGGCCGCCCCTCCAGGAAGGCGGTCATCCCTTCCCGCTTGTCGGCCGACTCGAACAGGATGGCCTGCGCCAGACGCTCGGCGACGTGTCCCGCGTCCGGTCCGTAGGCCGAGGCGGCGAGGGCCATCTTGGCGGCGCGCAGGGCGAGCGGCCCCTTGCGGGCCATCACGAGCGCGGTCGCCCGGGCCTCCTGAAGGACCCGCTCGTCGGGCACCACGCGGTTCACCAGGCCGATGGCGAGCGCCTCGTCGGCGTCGATGATCCGGCCGGTCAGGATGAGCTCCCGGGCCCGGCCGGCGCCGACGATGCGCGGCAGGCGGTAGGTCCCCCCGGCGGCGGGAATGATGCCGAGCCCGACCTCCGGCTGCCCGAAGCGGGCCGATTCCCCGGCGATGCGCAGATCGCAGGCGAGGGCGAGCTCGCAGCCGCCCCCCAGCGCGTATCCCGACACCGCCGCGATGGTCGGCAGCGGGAATCGCTCGATCGTCATGAACAGGCTCGAGTTGATTCCGCGCAGGGCGTCGGCGGCCCGGCGGTCGCGAAGCTCGCGGATGTCGGCGCCCGAGGCGAAGGCCATCCTCCCCGAACCGGTCAGGATCAGGACACGCGTCCTCGCGTCGTCGGCCAGCCCCGACAACACCGCGTGCATCTCGTTCACCACCTCGAGATTGATGGCGTTCCGGGCCTCGGGCCGGTGGATCGTGACGACGGCGATACCGTCCGAGGACTCGACCCGGAGGCACCTGAAGCGGGCGGGAAGGGCTGTCGCCGGCCGGCGGCGCGCCGCGGCCGTGCTTCGTCTCGCCGGACGAGGACGCGCGCGCTTCACGGCGTGAGCACGATCTTGCCGAACAGCGAGCGCCCGGCCATGGCGCGGTGACCGTCGGCGACCTGCTCGAGAGGCAGGATCCGATCGATGATCGGTCTCAGGAGTCTTCCCCCCACCAGGCGGGCGACGCGCAGCAGCTCGGCGCGCCCGCCCATGGTCGATCCGAGGATCGACAGCCCCCTCGAGAAGACGTAACGGAGGTCGGTCCGCCCCTCGTAGCCGCTGGTCGCCCCGCAGGTCACCAGGCGTCCGCCCCGGGCGAGCGCCTTGAGGCTCCGGTCCCAGGTCTCCTCGCCGACGCTCTCGACCACCACATCGACACCCCGCTTGCCGGTGATCCGGCGGACCTCCTCGAGGAAATCGACTTCGCGGTAGTTCACCACCTCGTCGGCCCCCAGCCCCCTCACCTTCGCCGCCTTGTCGTGCGAGCCGATGGTCGCGATGACGCGCGCTCCGTGGAGCTTCGCGATCTGGATGGCCGCCGTGCCGACTCCGCTCCCGCCGGCGTGGACCAGGACGTCGTCGCCGAGGCGCAACCGGGCCCGGCCGATCAGCATGTGCCAGGCCGTCAGGAACACGAGCGGGAAGGCCGCTCCCTCCTCGAACGACAACCCGTCCGCAAGCGGCATGACGTTCAGGGCCGGAAGGGCCGCGTATTCCGCCTGGAGGCCGTTGCCATGCTCCCCGAAGATCCCGTAATCCTTGCACAGCGGCTCCCGGCCCGACCCGCACTCGATGCAGCGGCCGCAGGAGTATCCGGGCGAGACGAACACCCGGTCGCCGGGCTTCGGATCGCGCACTCCGGGACCGACCTCCTCGACGACCCCGGCGCCGTCCGAGCCGGGAATCATCGGGAGTGGAAGGGTCATCCCGGGAAGCCCGCGGCGGACCCAGGTGTCCAGGTGGTTCATGCCGGCCGCCTTCAGCTTCAGGAGCACTTGGCCGGGCCCCGCCTGCGGCTTCGGCAGGTCGGCGATCTCGAGGACCTCGACACCTCCGTGTCTCCGGATGACGACCGCCTTCATGCGGGTGACTCCCGTCAGACGCCCTTGAACCGGGGAGTCCGCTTCTCGGAGTAGGCGCGCAGTCCCTCCTGGGCGTCCTCCGACTCGAACAGCTGCTGCTGCAGCTCGCGCTCGAGGGCCAGGGCGTCGGAGAAAGACATTTCGCTCCCGGTGACGACGCTTCGCTTGATCCGGCCGACCGCCAGGCTCGCCTTGCCGGGCGGACAGAACTGGCGGGCGTAGTCCATCACGCTCTCCCACCAGTTTTCCGGCTCGAGAACGTGCGTCACGAGTCCGATCGCCGCGGCCTCTTCGAAGGAAAAGGTCCGGCCGGTGGCCAGGAGCTCGATCGCCTTCCCCTTTCCCACGAGCCTCGCGAGGCGCTGCGTCCCGCCGGTGCCGGGAAGGACCCCCAGCGCGACCTCGGGCAGACCGATGGTGCCGCCCCCCCTCCTGGCGATGCGGATATCTCCCGCCATGGCGATTTCCAGCCCGCCCCCGACCGCATGACCGTTGAGCGCCGCGATGACGAGCTTCGGAGTCTGCTCAAGGCGGTTCAGCGTCTCGTTGGCGTGCAGGCAGAAGAAGTACTTGAACCGCGGCGTGACGCTCTTGAGCATGTTGATGTCGGCGCCGGCGCAGAAGAACCGGTCGCCCGCGCCGCGCAGCACCAGGACATGCACCGTCTCGTCCAGCCGGGCCTTCAGGATGGCGGCGTCGAGCTCCTGCATCATCTCGTAGGAATAGGTGTTGGCGGGGGGATTGCAGAGCTCGAGAACGGCGATCCCGCTCTCGGTCCGCATCGAAACGAGCGCCTGGGGCATCGGTGTCTCCGGGGAGGGTTCAGGAGAGATCGACCCAGACCGACTTGGTCTGGGTGTATTCCATCAGGCCGTCGTGTCCCAGCTCGCGTCCGAAGCCGCTCATCTTGTACCCGCCGAACGGCATGGCGTTGTCGTACAGGCCGTAGGTGTTGATCCACACGGTGCCGGCCCGCAGCAGCCGGGCGGCGCGGTGGGCCTTCTTGATGTCCCTGGTCCAGACCGCCGCGGCGAGCCCGTACGGCGTGTCGTTCGCCAGGCGCACGACCTCCTCGACGTCGCGGAAGCGCAGCACCGACAGGACCGGTCCGAAGATCTCCTCCCGCGCGATCGTCATGTCGTTCTTCACGTCGTCGAAGATCGTCGGCCGCACGAAGAATCCCCGTCCCGGAGAGCGCTCGCCGCCGGTCACGAGACGCGCCCCTTCCTCCTTCCCCTTGTCGACGTACGACAGCACGCGTCTCATCTGCGCCTCGCTGACCTGCGGGCCGAGTCGCGTCTTCGGGTCGAGCGGGTCCCCCTGCTGCAGCTTCGAGGTGAAGGGGATCAATCTCTCCAGCAGAACGTCGTGCAGCGCTTCCTCGACGAACAGGCGCGAGCCGGCGGTGCAGACCTCTCCCTTGTTGTAGAAGATGCCATTCGAGGCGCCCCGCACCGCGACGTCGAGATCGGCGTCGGCGAACACGATGTTCGGCGACTTCCCCCCCAGCTCGAGGGTCACGCGCTTCAGCGTGGCGGCGGCCCGCCGCATGATCTCCTGTCCGACGGGGGTCGAGCCGGTGAAGGCGATCTTGTCGACACCCGGGTGGTCCACCAGCGCCGCGCCAGCCGTCGGGCCGAAGCCCGTGACGACGTTCAGCACGCCCGGGGGCAGACCCGCCTCCTCCGCCACCTGCGCCAGGCGCAGCGCCGAGAGCGGTGTCTGCTCGGCCGGCTTCAGGACGATGGTGTTCCCCGCGGCCAGGGCCGGCGCGACCTTCCAGGCGGCCAGTAGAATCGGGAAGTTCCAGGGGATGATCTGCCCTACGACACCCAGGGGCTCGCGCACCGTGTAATTGAAGCAGGGTGCCCGGACCGGGATCGTCCCGCCTTCGATCTTGGACGCCCAGCCGGCGAAATAGCGGAAGCAGTCGGCGGCCATGGGGATGTCCACACGCGAGGACTCGGTGATCGTCTTGCCGGAATCGCGGGTTTCGATCCCGGCGATCTCGGCGACGCGTGCCTCCAGAAGATCGCCGATTTTCCAGAGGATGCGGCCCCGGTCGGAGCCGGACATCCTGGCCCACGGGCCGGTCTCGAACGCCTGGCGGGCGGCGCGGACGGCCCGATCGATGTCCTCGGCGCGCCCCTCGGCGACCAGCGTCAGCGGCTCTTCAGTGGCTGGATTGACCGTCGGAAAGGTGCCGGAGGCGAGAGCATCCACCCACTGGCCGCCGATGTACAGCCGGCCGGGCGCGATCGTCTGTTCGGCTGGCATGGGCGCCGATGTTAATCGGAACCCTCACGAGAGTCAACGACGGGGCCCGGAGCCAGCGCGCGCGCCTGCGGCGCGGCCGTGAGCGTCGATCGCACCACGGCAGTGGCCTGTCGGGTGTGGTCCAGGCGCACCTCGGGGGCCTCGAGAGAGAGGGCAGGGAGCGGAAGAGTCCTGTCGCCCAACCCCTCCGCGCACGCGTCGGGAGGGGCGTGCGGCCGCGAGGGCGTCGTGCCGGCCGCCGCCGTTCCCATAGACCCCGACACGATGGGAGGCGGGATCGGCCGACCCTCGAGTCTGTGGCGCTGCACCTGACGCTGTTTGGCCTGGAGTTTTCTCTGCGCCGGTGTGAAGATGTCCCCGGGCTCGATGTACCCTTCGGGGAACCAGAAGCCGCCGGTGTCCCGTTGGCCTGGCGGCAGGGTCGAGACAGTCCCGTCGTGGCTGCCGTGCGGCAGGATCACTTCGAGCAGGCCCATTCCCCGATCGATCAAGGTCGGCAGCTTTCGGCGCTTCCTGGCGCGAGCCATGACGCCCTCGGACTGCGAAAGGTAACCGAGCGGTCGGATGGTACCAAACCACAAAACGAAACTCAAGCCCCAGCCGGTACCGAATAGCGAAACAGCATAAACGCGCTTCCGGAGAGGTCCCTCATGAAGACGATCATCGAGCCCTTTCGCATCAAGGTGGTCGAGCCGATCAAGATCACCAACCGCGCCTACCGCGAAAGAGTCCTCCGCGAGGCGCACTACAACCTGTTCCAGGTGCGCGCCGCGGATGTGACCATCGACCTGCTCACCGACAGCGGCACGGCGGCGATGTCGGCGGAGCAATGGTCGGCCATCATGGCGGGGGACGAGTCGTATGCCGGCAGCCGATCGTTCTACCGCTTCGAGAAGGTCGCGAAGGACCTCACCGGGTTCCGGCACATCATCCCGGTCCACCAGGGCAGGGCGGCCGAGAAGATCCTGTTCGGCATCGTCGGCGGCCACGGGAAGATCGTCCCGGCCAACTCGCACTTCGACACCACGCGCGCCAACGTCGAGTATACCGGGGCCCAGGCCCTCGACCTCCTGATCCCGGAAGGGCGGGACCCCCAGTCGGAGCACCCGTTCAAGGGGAACATCGATCTCGTGGCCCTGGAGAGCTGCCTCAGCACCCACGGTGCCGCTCGTGTGCCGCTGGTCCTTCTCACCGTGACCAACAACGCGGGTGGCGGCCAGCCGGTGTCGCTCGAGAACATCAGGAAGACGCGGGACATCACGAGACGTCACGGAGTCCCCCTGTTCCTCGACGCCTGCCGGTTCGCGGAGAACGCCTACTTCATCAAGCTGCGCGAGCCGGGGCAGGCGGGCCGGCCCGTGCGCGACATCGCGCGCGAAATGTACTCGCTGGCCGACGGTTGCACGATGAGCGCCAAGAAGGACGGGCTGGTGAACATCGGCGGGTTCCTCGCCCTGAACGACGACGACCTCGCCTCCAGGGCCAGGAACCTCCTGATCCTCACCGAGGGGTTCCCCACCTACGGCGGACTGGCGGGGCGTGATCTCGAGGCCATGGCCCAGGGACTGATCGAGGTCCTGGAGGAGGACTACCTCAACTACCGCTTCGTCTCGACGGCGTATCTCGGTGCCCACCTGACGGAGGCAGGCGTGCCGATCCTCCGTCCGGTGGGAGGGCATGCCGTTTACCTCGACGCCCTGCGGTTCGTCCCTCACATCGACCCGGCTCACCTGCCGGCACAGGCCCTGGCGTGCGAGCTCTACCTCGAGGCCGGCATACGGGGCGTCGAGATCGGTTCGTTGATGTTCGGGAAGAGCGTTGCGATGTCGGGCGGGGCCCCGGCCTCCCCGCGCATGGAGCTCGTCCGGCTGGCCATCCCGAGACGGGTGTACACCCAGAGCCACATCGACTATGTCGTGGAGGCGATCGTCGAGGTCCACCGCATGCGCGACACGATCCGGGGTCTCGAGATCGAATGGCAGGCTCCTATCCTGAGACACTTCACGGCCCGGCTGCGTCCGCTCCCGACTGCGCTCCGATGATTCGGGCAGCCGATCTGTCCGAAAATCACCCAGTTGGCGTCAAGAATCCGTCACCCGGGTTGCCGCTGGCGTGCACGGACTCTAGATTTTCAAATCGTAGGGCCCGTCACCGCTCAAGGGGTTGGCAATTACGGGGGTGGGCGGAGGCTCACGATGGAGTTCCTGGCGGTCGTCGAGCAAGGAGCGCTGGCCTATCCGGCCCTGCTCCCTCTCGTCCTCGTTGCGCTCGCACTGACGCTCTGGGCCTGCGAGCACAAACGCTGGCTGTGGGCCACCGCCACCGGCATCCTCGGGTGCGCCGCCTGCATGGTGTACATCGGTTCCCCGGCAAACGCCTCGGCGCGGCCGGGGAACGCCCCCCTGCAGGCCGGCGTCGCGCAGGTCGAACCGGACAAGGCTCTGACCAGGGGATCCAGGAGCGCCACCCACGCGCTGCTTGATCCCGGTCACTTCTCCTCCAGCGTGAAGCTGCATCCCCGTTTCCCCAGGGACTTCCCGATCCCGCGGTCCTTCCGGCTGGAGAGCAATTCCGGAGGGGCGAGGAGCGGCAACCTGACGGTCCGCTTCCGTTTCACCGGGGACGCGAGCAACGCCGTGTGCGACCTGCGCGAGCAGAGCAGGTCGGACGGCTGGTCGGTCGAGATCCTCGCCCCGCACCGCATGACTTTTCACAAGGACGGGCGCCTGGTGGAAGCCTGGTTCAGCTACCCGGCCCACTCCGTCGTCCTGGACATCCAGGACCTCCATTAGGCATCCCGGAGTCGTTCGATCCAGACCCCCCTCAGGGGGCGGGATGCGCGCCCGGCTCCTCCGTCCGCTGCTCGAGGAAGGTGCGCATCAGCTCCTGGTCCACCGGGTCGCGCAGCCGCGTCAACGTGCCCTTTCCGAGCGTCCGGATCGTCTCCTGGCGATCGAACGGAAGCCGCTCGTACATCCTCCCGCCCGGGAAGTGGCACGGAGAACATTTCTCCTCCAGCATCGGCAGGATCTGCTTCGCGAAATCAATCCGTTCCGGCGTGGGGGACGCGGACGGGCTGGCGCTCGGGGAGGGAGCGGGGGTGGAGGCCGACGGCGCGGCATCGGACGCGGCCGGTGGCCCGCTGGC
>WNGG01009205.1_pt1 | contig 13294 bp, 14 predicted proteins | sample 5400661 | NCBI WGS metagenome assembly WNGG01 (sample SAMN13153372, study PRJNA577476) | soil metagenome | isolation source: 100 cm soil or saprolite under Garry oak tree replicate 1 | place: USA:California | collected 2016-06-15
TTTTTGGCATTTTTTCAACCCAGAGAGACGAAAAAGTCATGCGCTCTCTGAGACCCAACGTATCATTGCTGAGCGGCCTGGCTTGTGCTCTCCAGCCGCAGCGTTTATAGTGCCAGTCATAACTGTGTGAGGAAGCCTGCCTGGCCTTCCTCCGGCAGTACACCTTCTCTTGCGTCGCGGTTGAGGGAATACACATGCCCATTGCTCAATTACCCGACAATTTACGTCTGTATTATGAGGATGACGATTTTACGGATCCGTGGGCTGCCTCGGAGACCGTCATTCTCCATCATGGCAATGCCAAGAATTCCCAACTGTGGTATGCCTGGGTCCCATTACTGGCGGGGGAGTACAGGGTCATCCGCCTGGATGCGCGGGGGTTTGGCAAGTCCTCTATCCCTGAACCTGGCTATCCGTGGTCTTTGGAGGGATTCGCCACGGATGTGCTGCATCTCATGGATTACCTGCAGATCGACAAAGCGCATCTGGTGGGCGAAACCATCGGCGGGACGATTGCGCTACAGTTTGCCTATCAATTTCCTGCACGGCTCCATACGGTCACGACGTGTACGTCGCCGTATAAATTTCGCGGTGTCCCCTCCTACCTTGAGTACTACAACCTGGTGCAGGAGCGGGGCGTTGAAGCCTGGGTCAGACAAACGGCAGACCGCCGGTTAGAACCCGGCAAATCTGATCCCAGGCACCATGAGTGGTATGTGCAACAGATGAGTCAAACGTCGCAGCACGTGGTGCTGGAAACGCTAGCGTATCTCTCGACCGTTGACCTCACGCCTATCCTGCCCCAGATCACCACGCCGGCACTGGTCATGGTCGGGGAGTTAAGCGCCATGAATACGCCTGAGCGCGCGCAGCGTCTGGTAGAGCTCTTGCCGCACGGGACATTGGTGCAAGTGCCTGGGGCCAGTGGCTATGTCCAACACTCGGCGCCACGGCAGTGCGTGGCGATATGGAAGGACTTCGTGACACTCCGCTCGGGCTAAAGCCCGGCGGCTTCTTGGGCCAACCCCGCCACTGCGGAGCTTAGCGCCCAACAGCTCTGTCCGAGCTGGAGAATATTCTTTGCGGCGTTTTCATCGCGATCGGCGACGTAGCCACACGCGCACCGAAAGACCCGTTGGGAGAGTTTGAGCTGCAACGCGATGTGTCCACAAGAGGCGCAGGTTCTCGATGTATAGGCAGGGTTGACGAACACGACCTCACGGCCAGCGTTTGCAGCTTTGCTTGTGAGATGTGAGGCGAACAAGCCCCAGCCAGCATCCAAAATGCTCTTGGACAGATGGCGATTCTGTATCATGTTGCGGATGCGCAGATCTTCCACGGCAATATGATCATAGCGGGTGATCAGTTGATGGCTCAATTTGTAGAGAAAGTCGCGGCGTTGGTTGGCAATGCGTTCGTGCTCCCGTTGTAGGATGACCACGGCTTTGCGTCGATTGGCACCGCCTTTCTTGCGTCTCGCCACGCGACGACTCGCCACACGCACACGCCGCTCAGCTTTGCGGTACCACGCCGGATGCTCGACATGTTCGCCATCGCTAGTGGTGATAAGCGAGGTAAGTCCCACATCAATACCGACATCAATGCCCGTAGCAGCCATGGGTTCTTGGGCCACTTCACAGGTAAAGACCGCATACCACTTCCCCGCTTTGCGGGTGAGCCTGAGGGTCTTCACCTCACCTGGCAACTGCCGATGCCAGCGGACGGCGAGACGGCCAATCCCATGGACTCTGAGCCTGCGACCATCGACCTTGAAGCCGTTGCCATACTCTTTGAAGCCAAAACTCTTGAAGCGGTTCTTCCCTTTGAACCGGGGATATCCGGCCTCTTCCCCAGCTTTGACCCGGCGAAAGAACGCCTGGAAGGCTCTGTCAAGATCGCTGACCACCGTTTGCAGCACATGGCTATGGACGGCTGCGGCAGAGGGATTGGTCGCTTTGTACGTTTTGACCTGACGCAACTGTTCGTATTTCCCTACCGTGCGCCCGGCCTGCTCATAGGCGCATTTCCGTTCTCCCAGACAGGCGTTGTACCAGCGGCGACAGGTTTCGAGTGTGGTCTCAAGTCCACGTTGTTGGCTTTCCGAGGGATACAGGCGGTAGGCGATGGCTTGGAGCATAGCGCTACGGTCCCTTCTGCGCAGCTGAGTCATCAAGACATTCGCGTAACGGTACGCATGGGATATCCGGGATGACCAAAGCCCTGGGACTGCAGGGCCTTGGGTTCACCCCCGTGAGCCCTCGACGCAAGCCGAGGTCGCCGTTACCACTTCTTGTACGGTAAAAATTTGCCGTTATACGTCACTACAACGCGATCACCCTTGGGGTCTTCGATTTTCTCGATATCCATCTCGAAGTCGATGGCACTCATGATGCCATCACCGAACATCTCATGGATGAGCGCCTTGATAGTGGTGCCATAGACCTGCGTGATCTCGTGGAACCGGTAGATGAGCGGGTCCACGGGTACAGCACTTTCGAGGGAGCCCTTCATGGGCATTTCCTGCAGCGCCTCAGCCACCTCAGGTTCGAGCCCGAGCACACGCGCCGCAGCATTGGCCTCATCCGCCGACATGGTGGCCTGTCCCATCAGCGCGGCAGTGACCCACACCTTGTGCCGTCCTACCGCTTCGGCAATAGCTGCAAAGGTGAGACCCTTCGCTTTCTTGGCAGCCAGGATCTTTTCCGTTGCCTGTACACGAGTGAGCATGATGCACTCCTCCTAAAAAGTGGCTGTGGAGACCCACCGGGTAGCCGGAGAGTGTTACCACTCTCCAGCCCCCTAAGAACCGGACGTGAGGGTTTCCCCTCATCCGGCTCAAGCCCTTGGCCGTTGTTGCCTGTCCTTTTGATGACGTTGCCGATGGCACCAGGGGTGTACCAGACGTTTATTGTTGATGTCGTCCGTTCCACCTTGACTTGTAAGGATAACGTGGGAAAGTATTTGCTGACGCCCTCGAGGCTCAGAAATGCCATAGGCCTTGCTCACTCCGTGTAGGTCACGAGCCGCGCCAGGCGGTTAAAGCCGGCATCCAGGGTCACACCGACGGCGCCCACAATGAAGATGGCAAACAAGATGCCGGCGATGTGCAGATTGTTCCATTCGATCCAGGTCAGATACCCCACGCCGAGTTCGCCCAGCAGCATCTCGGCAGGCACGACAGCGACCAGCGCACTGCCAAAGGAGATGCGCAGGCCGGCGACAATGGCAGGCGCGGCGGCTGGCAGCACGACTCGGATGAGCCGCTGGGACCATGACAGTTGCAGCAAGCTCGCCACCTGTAAGTAGTCCCTCCGCATGCTACTGACCCCAAACGCCGTGTTGGCCACCGTTGGCCAAAGTGAGGCCAGAAAGACCACCAGCGTGGCTGTCCAGACCGGACTCTGCACAGTGTACAGCAGCAGGGGCATCCAGGCCAGGGGCGAGATCGGTTTCAGCAGCTGAATGAATGGATTTAACGCTTGGTAGAGGGTGCGAGAGAGGCCAATGAGCACGCCGAGGCACACCGCCACCACAGACGCTGACAGGAAGCCAGCGGCAAAGCGCGTCACAGTGTAGCGAATAAGGTGCGCGATGCCATGGTCGTTGGTACCCCTCTTATGGAAGGCGTGGGAGCATTCCTCCACCGCTTTGGTCACCACCGCCCAGGGGCCCGGAAAGCCCCGCGCCTTCTCCGGATTGTAGACATAGCGTCCGTTGCTCGTGCGCACGATGTCGCCATTAAACTCCAGCTTGCGTAGCTGCTCCGCCGTGAGCCCCCTCGGGTCAAAGGCCGGGCGGAGCGTCGCAAGGTGCCACACCAGTACAAACAGGCCCAGCAGTACGAGAGAGATCAGCAGCGCTTGCCCCTGTCCTGGCGACTTCAGAACCGTCTCTGGCGCGTCCATCCCGCCTCCCCTACAGGTTGCTAATGGCAAAACTCTTGGCGTACGCGGCGGCATAGTGCGGATCAAACACTTTGCCCAGGATCGTATGGGTGGCATACGTGCGCTCGTGACCAGGATACCCCAGGTCGCGCGAGATTTTGTCACACTCAGCGGCCAGATAGACCTGCTCTGCCACCTGCTTATAGTCCACATCACTGTCAATGTGTTTCCAGCGCTTCATCTGAGTGAGGATCCATACGGCCATGGAGTGCCAGGGGAAGGGGTCAAAATTGATGCGGTCAGGGGCCTCTTTGATGTTGCCCAAGCCATCGGCATACATGCCGGTGAGCACCTGTTCGAGCACCGTCACAGGTTGGTTGAGGTAGTTCTTCGGCGCAATGGCTTCGGCTATGGCTTTCCGATTGTCGGCTTGTGAGGCAAAATGTGTCGCGTCTACGATCGCCTTGAAGAGCGCCAGAAAGGTGTTGGGGTAGGTCGTGGCAAATGCTTGTGAGATGGCAAAAGCGCAGCACGGGTGCCCATCCCAGATCTCCTTCGAGAGCAGAAAAATAAACCCGGCATTTTCGTACACGGCACGCTGGTTGAAGGGATCGGGCGCGAGGTAGCCATCGACATTACCGGCCTTCAGGTTGGCGACCATTTCCGGCGGCGGCACAACACGGATTTGCACGTCCTTATCGGGATGCAACCCCCCTTCAGCCAGGTAATACCGCAGCAGATAGTTGTGCATGGAGTAATCGAAGGGCACGCAGAAGCGGAACCCTTTCATGTCCTGTGGACCTTTCACCTCCTTATGTTTGATGTGCAGCGTGATCGCTTGCCCGGGGTCTTGAGTTAGTTGCCCTCTCCCTTCACGGCTGCGCACCATGAGAGGGAGCTGTTGAGCCGGCCATCCACTCACAGATGGAGGCCACATTCGCGCTTCGCACGGCCTGCCCAGCGACCAGCCCGGTCGTCTTCGCCAGCAAAGATCGGCCGCGTGCACGGCCAGCAGCCAATAGATGGGTAGCCTTGGGCGTGGAGGGGATTGACCGGCACGGTGTGTTTCCGGATGTAGTCCCAGACCTGTGTCCTATTCCAGTTGGCGAGGGGATTGATCTTCACGAGATGACGATACTTCGGATCACGCCCGACGATAGGTGCGTAGGCGCGTTCGGGGGTCTGATCGCGGCGAATCGCTGCCATCCACGCAGCGAAGTCCTGCACAGCGGTGTGGAGGGGCACGACCTTGCGCAGATAGCAGCAGTGATCGGGGTTGGTGCCATAGATGGGACCACCGAAGCGTGCCTCCATATGCTCGACGGTTTCAGGGGCACTGACCGGGCGAATGGACATGCCATAGCGCTCTTGCAGGCGCTCACGGAGCTGCAGCGTCTCTGAGAACTGATAGCCGGTATCCAAGAAGATATCGGGCGTGATGCCTGTCACGTCGCGCACCTGCGCTATCATCGCAATCAGACAGCATCCCTCGGCACCGAAAGCCGTGGCTACGGTCAGATGGTCGCGGTAGGTCTCGATCGCCCAGCGCACAATGTCTTGCGGTGTGGTGGATTCCAAGCCGTTGCTGATCTCTCGTAGGTGTTCTTCCTGGGCTCTCTCAACCGTGCTCTGCCTCTCGGACATCGTGCTTCCCTCTTGCCTGTGGTGGTGCTCCTGGTGCGGACGTCATCCCTTGCCCAAACGTCTGCGACACCAGCCGCATGCCGTTCTACGCCTGCCTGCGCCTCACCAGGCCCTCGATCCGCTGCAGAGAAGTGGAAGCACATAAAAAAAGCCCACGACCCTGCAAGAGGGCGTGGGCTCTGGAAACTCCGCAACGACTCAGTCCAATCTACGTCACACACCCCCTCCTGGGTTGCAAGCACAACACACCGTACAGAGACAACAGGGGCACGTCACGCCCGTGTGCCACTTGTATGCGAGAGGAGGGGTGATGGTTGAATCGTCGTACATCAGTATGCCATAGAGTGTCAGTGGTCCATAAGAAGTGTGGATATACTTGTACCCGACACGCCGTAATATGTCAAGCTCGGCATGTGCACTCCGCGTGCAGGTGCCGCAACCAGCGGCGCAACTCTAGAGTGGCTAAGTGTCCTGAACGAATACCTTGAGTTTACGCGGCGTGATAAAAACTCGCTCTCCTGCCTTTAGGTGCATTTCCCGGTAGCGCTCCTTGCTTAACTCGACCTCGATCAAGTCCCCGGTGTCACCCCTAGTAAGTTCGAGATGCACGAGCGGGCCAACCCGCTGGAGACGACTGACGATGGCCTCGATTGCCTGAGCCCCATTGCGGTGGCGCTCGACCTCGATATCGTAGGGACGCACGTATCCCACCGCCGGGGTATCATGAGCATCGGCGTGCTCTGGGGCCTCGATTTCGAGATCACCCAGGCGCGCCTGTCCCGCGTGGATGCGGCCATGGAAAAGGTTGACGTGGCCCAGAAAATGGTAGACGAAGGGTGTAGCAGGATGGTCATACACTTCCTCCGACGTGCCGATTTGCTCCACCCTGCCCTCGTTCATGATCACCACACGATCCGCCACCTCCAGTGCCTCTTCCTGATCATGTGTTACGAAGACACTCGTGATGTGCATCTCGTCATGCAGGCGCCGGAGCCAGCGGCGCAGTTCTTTGCGCACCTTGGCATCGAGTGCACCGAAAGGTTCATCAAGCAGTAGCACCTGCGGCTCGACTGCTAGCGCGCGTGCCAGGGCAACGCGCTGCCGCTGGCCTCCCGAGAGCTGTGAGGGGTAGCGGTCCGCCAAGCAATCGAGTTGCACTAACTGCAGAAGGGCGTAGACCCTGGCGCGCATCTCACGCTCAGAGGGCCGCAGCGTCCGGGGCCGGACACGTAAGCCAAAGGCGACATTCTCAAAGACGGTCATATGCCGGAACAGGGCATAATGCTGGAACACGAACCCGACTTGCCGATCGCGCGCGCTGCGGTCCGTGGCGTCCTCACCATGGAACAGCACAGCGCCCTGGTCGGCGGCTTCTAGCCCAGCAATGCTACGCAGGAGGGTCGTTTTTCCCGAGCCGGACGGTCCCAACAACGCGACCAGTTCGCCCGTCGGCACCCGGAAGCCCACGTCGCGCAGCACAGTGAAAGTGCCAAAGGTTTTGGTGATGTTCTGCACCTCGATACTCATGCAGATGCCTTTGAGGTATTCTGGCGTGCCGTCGCCGCGTCGCCTTGCATTTTCCGTTCGAGTCCCACCTTCACCAAGAGCGTGACCAGGGCGAGCGAGGTTAGCAGCGAGGCGAGCGCGAACGACGCCGGCAGGTTGTATTCTTGAAATAACTTCTCAACGCGCAGCGGCATGGTATCTGTTTTTCCGGCTATATGGCCGGACACGACATACACTGCGCCGAACTCACCCATGGCGCGGGCATTGCACAAGATGACGCCGTACAGCAAGCCCCATTTGATGTTAGGGACGGTTACACGCCAGAAGATCTGCCAGCCGTTGGCCCCGAGGCTTAGAGCGCCGATTTCCTCCTCGGTCCCGACAGCTTCCAGCACCGGAATCAACTCGCGGGCAACAAATGGGCACGTGACAAACGCCGTAGCCAGAATAAGGCCTGGCGTGGCAAAGATGATCTGGAGGTGATGGGCACGGAGCCACGGTCCGAAGTAACCTTGCAAACCAAACAAGAGGACGAACATCAGGCCTGCCACGATTGGCGAGACCGAAAACGGCAAGTCAATGAGTGTGATCAGTATTGTCCGGCCCGGGAATTCATACCGTGCGATGGCCCAGGCTGCTGCCACGCCGAAGATCAAATTGAGGACCACTGCCACTGGCGCCACAGTCAGCGTCAGCAAGATGGCGTGACGCGTGTCCGGATCCGAGAGCAAGTTCTGGATGTAAGTACCGGCCCCCCGTGCCAGGGCCTCGTAGAACACATTGATGACCGGCACGAGCACCAGCACACCAACGACACCGACTGCGGCCAGTATTAATCCCCATCGCACCAACCAGGGGTCCTGCAGCGTCACCTGTCGCTTTGTGCTGCCCCCAGGCGCACGTACATCAGCTGCCATAGCGCTTGCTCCACCGCTCCAGCAGATTGATGCTGACCAGCATCGAGAACGAGCTGACCAGCAGCACCACCGCGACAGCTGTCGCTTCGCCGTAGGCAAACTCCTCCAAGCGAGCGACGATCAACACTGGTGCGATCTCGGTTCTGTAAGGCATATTTCCTGAAACGAAGACCACCGAGCCATACTCCCCTAAGGCGCGGGCGAAAGCCAACGCAAAGCCGGTCACTATGGCGGGGTACAGCGTTGGTAGAATGACGTATAAGAAGGTCTTGAGACGACTCGCGCCGAGGCACATCGCCGCCTCCTCAGTCTCGTCATCGAGGGTTGCCAGCACGGGCTGCATCGTCCGCACCATCAAGGGTAACCCGATGAACGTCAGCACGAGCACAATCGCCAGACGGGAGTAGGCGCCCTCGCTCCCCATCGGCACTAAGAACTGTCCGAACCATCCTTTCTGCACATACAGGCTTGAGTAGACGAGGCCCGCGACGGCGGTAGGCAGCGCCAGCGGGAGGTCAATGATAGAATCGAAAAGCTGCTTGAGCGGAAACTCATAGCGCACAAGGACCCAGGCGATGAGCAACCCAAGGGCTACGTCCACCACCGCCGCCGCGAATGACGCGCCAAAAGTCAACAAGTACGCGGCGAGGGTCCGCTCAGTCCAGACGGTCCCCCAAAAGGTTTCCCACGTCAGCGTACTCGCCTTGGCAAAGCAGGCCGCGAGCGGCATGAGCACCAAGATGGTCAGATAGGTCAATGCATAACTTAAGCTCAGTCTGAACCCGGGGAGGATCCTGCGGTTCAGGGTAGACATCTAGACCTCTCCTATCGTCCATTCTGTAGGGGATATACGACGTCCGAACGTGCTTCGTTGTCCCTGCTAGTTCCTCTTCGGCTTGTAGATTGTGTCAAACACACTGCCGTCGCCGACCAGCTGCTGGTGCACGTCATCCCAGTTCGCGCCGATGTCGGTCACCACGAAGAGCCGAATGTCCGGGAATGTTTCCCGATGCTTCTTGAGGATGTCCTGGTTCGTCGGACGGTAGTAGTGCTTGGCGATGAGCTCTTGCGCCTCGTCCGTATAGAGGAATTTCAGATAGGCTGCGGCCGCGGCCCGCGTGCCCTTGCGGTCGACATTCGCGTCCACGACGGCAACGTGCGGCTCGGCGCGCATACTGATTGGCGGATACACCAGTTCCAGTGTGCCATTGGCCTCTTGCACTGCCAGATGCGCCTCGTTCTCCCACGCCAGGTGCACGTCACCGATGCCCTTCTGTACGAAGGTCGTCATAGAACCACGGGCACCGGAGTCGAGCACCGAGACCTGCTGGTACAGCCTGGTGACATATGCCATGGCGTCCTCGCGGCTACCACCACGGAGCACAACTGAACCCCAGGCGCTGTAGAAGCTCAACTGGCCATTGCCGGATGTCTTGGGGTTCGGAGTAACGATGGCGATCCCCGGCCGCACCAGATCCGGCCAGTCCTTAATGCCCCTTGGATTCCCTTTGCGGACGACGAACACGATCGTTGAGACATAGGGCAGCGAACGCTTCGGCAACCGCTGCTCCCAGTGCTCGGCGATCAAGCCCTTCTTGCGGATCGCGTCAGTATCCGACCACAGGGCCAGTGTGACGACATCGGCCTCCAGGCCGTCGATCACCGCGCGGGCCTGCGTGCTCGACCCGCCGTGTGATTGCCTGATCACCAGTTTCGTATTGGCCTCTTTGAGATATTTCGAGATGAACGTAGCGTTGAGGTTACGCCACAATTCGCGTGTCGGATCATACGAAACATTGAGCAATTCGAGCGCCTTGGGCTTGCCACCCGCGCTCGTGACCTGTGCATAAACCTCTCCGGCGGTTAGTGTGAAGGACACAGGTCTCCGTGCAGCGGCATCTGCCTGTTGATAGCCTGCTATCAGGGACAAAGCGGCGTATATTCCGAGGCATATCAATAATGACATCATAAAGACCAAAAATACCCGTATGGGTACTGTGAAGCCCATTGATCTTTCCCTGTGGATGTTGTGTGCGTCTGCGGCGCCATGCCACGCCACCAGATACCTCGCAGAGATCGTCTCACCCAGTAGCTTGCGTCAGGCGCTCAGTGCTGCTGCGCTGACTCGCGATTGGCGCCGGCTCCCGGCGGGCAGCCCTCGCTACGGGCCATTATGGCGTCATAGAGCCTGGTCTCGAGAACCCCACAGCGCAGCAGGCAGAGCCCGAGCAGGAGTGCTTCTTGCACATGAAGACCCTCCGGCGCGTCGCAGGGTTGGCTCTCCTGGGGCATCAGCACCTTTGTGAGACTATAAAAGCTCTGCAGTACGTAGGATAATAGACTCATGAAAGCACACGCCTTTCCTCTGTCCCTCTGGCCTCATACACCATAGCAAGCCCACGATCTTTGAAGCAACTTGTGTGCCATAGTATGAAGATGATTGATTTTCCTAGAGTTCCATAAGAGAAGAGAGGTTGATTGTCCATTTCTGTTAAATAAGATAGAATGAGCTATCAAATATGAACAAATATCTATGATATATGATGGATAAGGGCAATGGATCAACTCAAAGAACTCGGGCTGGACGTGTGGCGTGAAACCGGCCGTCATCCCGAGATTGCGACCTCAGCCCCCAACATTGCGCAACTCCTGGGACACTGGATGCCCGTGAAACAGGTGCTGGTGCGGCGTATCGAGCCGGAGCGCGCCTGTATCGAGACCGTTGGTGTTGGTCCCGCTGGCTCTGTGCCCCGGTCCCTTGGCGACCGGAGCGACTGCGCCCCGGCGCATCTGCAGCGCCTCTTAGCCTGGTGCCGCGATGGGCAGGTGACCCGGTGGCAGCTGGTTCTGTTGCTGGCAGTTCCCCCGCAGCGCTTCACGCCACTCCACAAGAGGATGCTTCAGGAACTCTTAGAGCCGGTTGCTGCTGCCCTAGAAAATGATCGCCGGCTGCGTGAACTCACCGCCCTCCGTGAGGCGGCCGAAGCGGAGAAACAGTCGCTGCTCAGACGCCTGGGACGCACCGAGACGACGGAGACCATTGTTGGCGCCGATGGCAGGCTACGCCCGGTAATGGAGCGCGTTGAACTGGTCAGCCGCTCGGATGTCCCAGTCCTGCTCCTAGGCGAGACCGGCTCTGGCAAAGAAGTCATCGCACGCGCTATCCACACCCGTTCCCCGCGGGTGGCAGGCCCCTTCATCCGGGTCAACTGTGGCGCTATCCCACCAGCCCTGATCGATTCTGAACTGTTCGGGCATGAGAAAGGCAGTTTCACAGGCGCCATAGGCACCCGCAGGGGCTGGTTCGAACGCGCCGATGAGGGGACCCTCTTCCTCGATGAGATTGGCGAATTGCCGCTGGCGGCCCAGGTGCGCCTTTTGCGGGTCCTGCAAGAGGGCGTCTTTGAACGTGTGGGCGGCGAACGCGCGCTCACGGTAGACGTGCGTATCGTGGCGGCGACCCAGCAGGATCTGGCCACCATGGTGCAGCATGGCAGCTTTCGTGAAGACCTGTGGTACCGCATCGCGGTGTTTCCGATCGTCTTGCCACCGCTGCGGGAGCACCCCCAAGACATTGCGGCTTTGGCAGAACACTTCGCCCGTCGCGCTGCCGTGCGCTTTGGCCTGACGCTGCAACTGCCGTTACCGCCAGACATCGCCCTGCTGACCAGCTATGCCTGGCCGGGCAACGTGCGGGAACTGATTGCCGTGATCGACCGGGCGGCCATTTTAGGAGCAGGGAAAGGCTTGGAAGTTGCGACGGCACTCGGCGTGATGCCCAGTGGGCGTACCACACTGCAGATCACTGACCGCTTCTCTACCGCTCCATCGTCCGTCGGTGCAACACTGATACCTCTGGATGCAGCGCTGCAACGGCACATCGAAGCCGCCCTCGCCGAGACCTACGGCCGTATTGAAGGTCCGTACGGTGCAGCCCGCCTGCTGGGCCTCAATCCACATACGCTGCGTGGCAAAATGCGCAAACTCCACATCGATTGGCGCAAGTTCCGCTAATGCTACGTGTCGCGAGGTGTCTCGCACTACCGTTCTGTCCGGGCGCTCAGCCCGTCGCCAACCAAAATAAACCCTGTGGTCATCAGGATGAGTGCCGCTCCAGGGAAAAACGACATCCACCATTGACCGGAGACGATAAAGGGGCTGCCTTCGCTGATCATCACGCCCCATTCGGGCGTGGGCGGCTGCAGGCCCACGCCTAAAAAGCTTAACCCGGCGGCATTCAGGATCGCCCAGGAGATATTCGTGGTGGACTGGGTAATGAGTGGGGTAAGGGAATTGGGGAGCAAGTGGCGAAACACCAGGCGTGTCCGCGAACTGCCGAGCGCTTGCGCTGCCACCGCATACTCCTTGACCTTTTCCGCGAACATCTCGCCGCGTACCAGGCGCGCATACATGGGGACAAACCGGATGCTCAAGGCGATCACCAGGGTCATGAGAGTGGGACTGAAAACCGCCACAAAGACCAGGGCCAGCACAAAACTGGGAAAAGCCAGCACCATATCCATCGTACGCATAATGAGATTATCCACCTTCCCACCCAGGAACCCCGAGATGCTGCCAATCAGCGTGCCCACGACGAGAGCAAACCCTACGACAGTGACGGCAATACAGAGGTCATAGCGACTCCCATGCACGACCCGTGCGAGGATATCGCGCCCATACTTGTCGAGACCGCACAGGTGTGCCAGGGAGGGGGTCCCCTTGGCCAGGGCGGCGGCGCTATGGGTAGGACTATACGGCGCGATCCACGGCGCGAGCAGGGCTACCCCAAGCCAAAACAGCGTGATCAGCACACCAAGGCGGAAAAGCGTGTGTCCTGCAAAGGCCCGTCTGACTGTCGCTCGCTGCCAGGGAAAGCGCACCGGAAGGGCTGGAAACCGTAGGACGTGTGTACTACTTTGGGCTGTCGCCATAGCTGTTCCTATCCATGCCGCACTTGCGGATTAAGGACACCATAGAGCAGATCAACGAGCAGGTTGACCAGGAGGTACACGACTAGCACGAGCAGGACGAATCCCTGCACTGGGGCAAAATCGTTGACCAACAGACTCTCAACGGCATAGCGTCCGATACCGGGCAGGGAAAACACCACCTCAACAAGGACGACCCCGCCAATGAGAAAACCGACCTGCAAACCGATGAGGGTGACGACCGGCATGAGGGCATTTTTCAGGGCAAACTTATAGTTCGACTGTCTCAGAACTGTCGTTTGTCTATGTTCAATGGAGCCAAACGGTTACGCTGTTGCCAGTGATAGAGGCGTGCAAGCTCGTTGCGTTGCAAACGCCTTTCGCGTTCATGCAGCAAGCGTGACATCGTCCCGCA
>WNGG01006197.1_pt1 | contig 13293 bp, 8 predicted proteins | sample 5400661 | NCBI WGS metagenome assembly WNGG01 (sample SAMN13153372, study PRJNA577476) | soil metagenome | isolation source: 100 cm soil or saprolite under Garry oak tree replicate 1 | place: USA:California | collected 2016-06-15
GCGGTTCCCATCTTACTTTCAGCGCCACCTCGCTGATCGACGCGGTATCCAGTTGAGTTGAGAAACTCGGATCGACAGCGTACGACCGAAGGCTACGATAAGGGGGATCAGAAATCTCGCTTTCGCACCGTGTGACCGGACGAGCGGGGGCGACAACTTGGGGCGGCGCTCCCGGCACTGGGCCGCCGGACAGCGACGTGTAGCGATCGGCGAGGTGTTTCTTCAGCGCGAGCGAAGCTCCGTCGTCTTGGATGATCGCCTCCATGAACTTGCGCATGACCGCCGGATCGTCTATTTGCCTTTCAAGATCCGGAACAATCTCTTGCAAGTCCTGGTTCGTGTTCGCCAGATAGAGTTGGGTGAGTTCGAGATTAAACATCTGTTCGCGCGGCGGCGGATCGGTAAGCCCGAGGCCCGTGATCACCCGAAAGAACGAAAATGAATCGTTGTCCGGTGGTGTCTGCGGCAGATTGAGATTTGGCGCGATGCCTAGCGCCGCGTTTGCCTGGAGAATGCCGTTGCCGAAATGTTGCGGGTCAACACCCTTCGCTTTGGCAGATGAGAAGAGCGCATTGCGCACTGCTTCGACCCGGTGCCAGTCGCGCGCCAGAAAGTTCTTGTACTTCTCGTACCAAAGCGCCACGGCCGCGGCAACTTGCGGCGTGGCGGCCGAAGTACCCTCGCCGTTGTTCCTAATCCTGGTTTCACATCCATACACTGGCCAGGGAATGTTAGGTGTGTAGGAAGCAATCGCCGCGGTCATACAACTGTCGGGCCCCCAACTGCCCTGAATGTCGTTGCGCTCAATGTTGTAGTACGGTTGACCATTAGCCATCACACCGCAGACGGCAATCGTGCGGTGATACCTCGCCGGGTAAACGACATGATGTGAAGGGAGACCGATGACGTTATTACCTGCCGCAGCGCAGATGCAGATGCCTGCTTCATAAGCCTTGTTAACAGCCTCGCTCCAAGCCTTCGATGGCAGTCCGCCCATGCTGATCGAGACGACGTCGCAGCGATTGTCGATGGCGAACTGCAGGGCCTGCGCGAAGGCGCTGACATTGAAAAGAATTACCGAGTTGGCAATTCGCAGCGGCACAATATCCGCCTGTGGCGCGCCGCCCAGAAAGTCATTCGAAGGGAGAACTTTGCCGCCGGCAAGAATTCCGATCGTGCCGGTGCCGTGATCGAGGTTCTGGGGCAGCAGGTTGATCGACGCGCGGGCCTGCGCCTTGTTGGGATCGGGGTCTCCGTCAACAAAACTGTGTTCAAGGACAATGTTGTCAGGTTTGGCCTTCTGGCCCGGGTAATAGCCGGTGTCGATGTGCGCTATGCGTGTCCTTGGATCGGCAAAACTCACCGCGGCGCGCGCGGAGCCAAGTTGGGTGTAATCGTCCCGCAAATGCCAGGCGAAAGCGTCCGGCCCGACGGCTTTCTGGTGCGTATGATCCTGGCTCACCTCGGTGGCGCAGGGATCGGGAGCCGCCGCGAGGGCGACGCCGGAGGCGGTTGCTTCACTTCCGTCGTTGAAACTCTGCACCAGATCCGGTTCGGCAAACAGCACCGCTGACTCGTCGACGCCGAGTTGATCCGCAACCTGCGCATGGGCCAGATCCCAGGGATTCGGTCCGGCGGTGTCGGGCAAGTCTGCCAGGTACCACGCGGGAGCATCGGCAACTCCAAAAGCGTTGGTACGAGGAGCGTCACCGTAAAGCGGTCGCAGATTCACTTTCGGATCAGCGGCCGCCAATCCGATGCTTGGCCGGAGTTTAACCAGGACGCGATTTGAATTTGCCATTATAGCCTCCACCTATCTATGTCGTTTTAGAGCATTATGTGTCCCTGCGTTTTTGCATCGCTCGCGGACACCCACCCACTTCGCTAGCCGACCGACCGACGATTTCTCGCTTCGCGAACCAATTCCACCACACAACCTCAACGCACTTTATGCTCGTTAACGCGCGTCGCCGTCGATGGATCGTTTCGATCGCTACGCCAGGTCGGATGATTGAAATGAATCACAAAATCACCGTTATACGAGACCACCGCGTTATCGAAAGTAAGTCTGCCGATTCGCCGCCAATTGCTGAACGTGACGTGTTGAGAAACTCCCGGGCCGTGCACTGAACCTTCGTCAGTTACTTCGATATTGAACGTGAGTGTGTGCTTCGGCGCCGCGTCGCCGCGGTCGAAAATTTGCGCCATCACTTCGTCGCGAAAATCCAGGGCGCCGCCTGTAATCCTCGGTTGCTCAGGCGCGACCAGTAGCCGCATATACTTTGGACTGCGAGTGGGTTCGTTGGCCGGCTTCCCGAGTTCCGCGATTTGGTAAAGCTGGCGCTGCGCCGGCTCTTTGTCCACGCGCTGGAAAACGATTCCGGTGATGAGCAGGATCGGCAGGCCGCCACCGCGCCGCCAGGCATGAACATCGGGAGCGTTGCGCAACTCTGCGTCGTTGATGAAGTCCGTGTGTTCGCCGGCAATATCCTGCTGGGTAAAAAAGCTGGCCGTCCTCAGCGGTTGCCCATGATTCTCGTCGGTCGTGGGAAACAACTTGCCAACCAGCGCCAGCGAACGGGTGTGGCTGCGCCGTGTTTCAGTGCAACAGGTGGAATAACGTCCCACCGCCAACGCCTCGCTCCCTTTGCTGAAATAGCCGGAGTATTCCGTCTCTTCCGTAATCTCCCACCGACCGGTGAGACAAACGCCGTTGGGGTGCAGTAAGCGCCGGAAACCTTTTCCGTCCGGGCCCCAGCGCAGATCCGCATGAGAATCGACGGTGCGTTCGACGGCCTGTTGAAAGAGGTATCGCTTACCGAATGACAAGATGCCGCGCAGCACACTCGAAAGCGTAACCTTGTAGGTCGGCAGCGGGGCGGAGTCGTCGCGGCCCCACACTTTCTGATAAGGATTGGCGAAGATCGCCTTGTGCACTTCAGTGAAACGCGATCCGTGATAACCGCGATCCTCGTCGGTAATCGATTCCGTGCCAAAGTACTCTGGTTCCATAATTCACCGTGGCGATGCTTTAGCTTTAGCTTCTATTCGCTGGTCTTATCCTTCAGATCCACCGGTCTCTTATTCTGCTAACGGTCTACGGAGCCCCCACAATACGAACAGGCAGCAAGTCACCATCGCGCCTGATACCGAGACGAGGCCGAGAGTCACGATATCCTCCTGCCAGGCAGAGGCAGAGTGTCCAGAGCCCGCCAGGGGTGTCAAACGATTCGTGGCGAAGGTCGCCGCGAGCACAGTCGTGACAAAATTCCCATAGGTTCCGTAAAGGGCTAACCAGACAGGGACCGCCTCAAGCCGCGGCGGGAGATTTACCTGTTTCCAAATCGAACCGAGGGCGAGTAAGAACAGACCGCCAAAGAGTCCAACCAGATGCCCACTCAGGCCCATTCGGGGATTCGCCAACTTCGGGAAGATCAGCCCGAACAAAATCGCTAACAAGAAGAGCAGAATCCCAGTGCTAAACAAGTGACGACGGCGGTTCTCTTGCTGCATAACGGTCCCCTCTCAAGCACGACTTTAAGATCCTCTATTTCTCGGTTCTGCCAGGAGTAAATCGCAGCCCGACGTCCTCGACGGCGAACAGTTGGCTGACGTGTCTTCGAGGTTCGAAAGTCGGGCTACTGTGAACGCGCGTCTTCTATTATGACGTCGGCAGCTTTCTCGCTGATCATGTAGATCGCTGCGACGATAAAGTACCCCGGTATCTTCGGGAAGACCGAAGCGTCCACGACGCGTAAACTTTGCGTCTTTCGGACACGAAACCGGCTGTCCAAGACGGCCATCGGATCGTTGTCTGCGCCGATTTTGCACGTGCAGGATGCGTGGTGACCCCAAGCTTCGTTCTGGATAAACTCACGCAGACTTTCCGGTGTGTTGCACGCAGGTCCCGGGGCGATCTCCTTGACTGAGCCCAGCGCCTTGTTCATTTCCCGCACGAACTGCACGCCGTCGACGACGGCATCGAGATCCGCTCCTTGTTTGTCGGTCCCTTCTGAAAAATAGTGAAAGTCGATGCGCGGCCATTTCCTGGGATCGTTTGATTGCAGGGTCACGCGACCGGCGTTGTTTTCGGTGTAGGCTTTCAACACTGCCCAGGTAAACTGGTTGCGGTCGCGCTCGAACAAGGTTGAGTAGCCGGGCTTGTAGCCGGTGAAGAATCCGGGCAGGCCGAAGATGTAAAGATCCGGTTCTGGCTTTCTCTCGTCTGAGCGCTTGAGGATTCCGAGCAAGGCGCCGTTCGTCGTGTAAATGCCTTGACCCTTTTCCCACGACACGAAGAACGGGTCGGTCGGGCCACCCTCTTTGGGCGGTGCGAAGGTTGCACCTTGCAATAACTTGAATGGCTTCCGGAACTGGGTAACCACGCCGATTTCGTACCGATCCTGTAAGTTCTCCCCAACTCCTGGCAAATCAACGACCACCTCGATTCCGAACTTTTCCAACTCTTCCTTCGGTCCTACTCCTGAGAGCTTCAGTAGTTGCGGCGTGTTGAATGCGCCTGCGGCGACAATGACTTCGCGCGACGCGAACCCCTGGCGCTTATCGAAGGACGGCGGGATCATGTCGGCTTTTCGTGCTTGCGGATCTGCTTCGTAAAGGTGTTTGCCTTCGTAATATTCGACGCCCACGGCGCGCTGGCCTTCGAACAACACCCTCGATGCGAGCGAGTGAAGCTGGATCTTGAGATTGTTTGGATGCTCCTTTTGCGTCCGCAGCAGAAACTCTCTTGGCCCATTGCGTTTTCCCTTTGCTACCGCCAAAGGTGTAAAGGCCAACCCCTCTTTCATGTCGATACCGGAGCGCGAATCGTTAGGATCGAGCTTGGTAAACAGGCTTAGGAGTGGATTCCCGATCCTCGACTTGAGGCAACGGTTAATCGCCTTCCATAGCAGGAATACGATCTTCAAATCTCTGGACACCAGGCGCGGGTCCGCCTCGCTGGTTGTCAGCCAGCCCGCGTATCCATGCCCGTGGGCCCAATCGCGCCAGTCTTTCAGTCCTTTCAGCAGCGCGTAGGTCGACCAGATCAATCCCTTTAAGATGTATCCAAGGCTGCCACGCCGCGACCTGTACTGACAGTTCTCCATCCTGGTGTAGTACTGATTCATGTGATCGGCGCTCCAGGTTGAGTCACCAGTGAGTCGCGCGATGTAATCCCAATCGCAGTTCTGAGGGGTGACAGTGATCATCGCGTTATGAGCGGTGCAGCCACCCAGGGCGCCCGCGCGTGGATACCAGACGCCATCCACTATGTTGGCTTTATTCACCGGATCTTCTACGACCAGTTTCTGATCCTGTTTCTGCTTTGCTTCGTCCGAGTAGTGGCGAACGAAGTAGTCCCACTGGCATTCGTTGTACTCAGTGGACAGGCCGTGGAAGATGGGCACCTCATACATCAGCCGGCCGAGGTCGCTGCTGGAGCACGGATCGCCACCGGCTTCCAACAGCAATACCTTGAAGCCGGCTTTGGCGAGGTTGGCCGCTAGTGGGCCACCACCCGCGCCCGAGCCGATTACGATGTAATCAAAGTCTGCGTCGCTCATAGTGGCCCTCGAGATAGGAAGACGAACCGGCAGCCGCCGGATTCGTCGACGGCGGTGCTGTTCGTCAGAAGGTTTTCAGAAACTCGATCAAGGCTCGTTTGTCGTCATTGCTGAGGGCGGGCTCATTATCGTATCCCGTGCCGAAATAATGGCCGCGATTGACTACATAGTCGGGGCATTTGCTCACTGCCATAAACTGATCTGCCAGTGGCCTGAGAATCTCCTGTGCCTGGGCCTCGGTCGCATTCGGGCCGAGTTCCTTGAGCTTGCTGTTGATGGCAACGATCAGATCCAATATTTTCTTGCGATGACGGAGGCGGTCCCAAAAACCCATCTCTTCCGGCCGCACCATCAGGTTCGCCAGCAGGCCGACAGGAGTCCCGCGCGGAATCGGACCGATCTCGATGCCGTTCTCGTTAATGATGTTGGGCAACAACCACTTGCCCCAGCTCTCGAGACTCTCGGGCACATAACCTGGAGCGACGCGCAGATAACAAGTCTCTGTCGTGCGGTCAATGACGCCGATGCCCTTTTCACCAAGCACCGAATCCTTCTCGCGCTTTTCGGGCCAGAGCATCTTTTCGATTGAATCCTGAAATGAGTCCATGCGGGCGTCCACGGACGGACTAGCATTGAACTTGCCTACGGTGTTGTTGAGCAGGAAGGGAGCCGTGGACCATAGACTAATGAGTGAGGCGGGACGCGTGTAGCCGCGTCCGCCGCCCGGCATGAGGTACTGCTTTTCCTCACCGGTCACTGGGTTATAGACTTTGATGGTGCCGACCGAAGGGAGTTCTTTGTAAGTCTCAGAAGAAAAGTTATCCCAAATATTGTCCCGGATCGCATTGGTTGCCAGCGGGCTACAGGCGTTGGTTTGCAGGAGGGTCACCGGAACGCGGTGTTCGGCCGAAAGATAATTACCGTCCAGAAAATCCGGGGCCGTTACGATGGCGCGCATCCGGGACTTGAAGTCTTCTGTCTTAGTCCATGCCCAGTACTTGTTCCAGCAGTTCAGGTAATTCGGGCCTGAACAGCCATCCGGATCGAGTCCCTCAGCGGGCGCGGGCAGCTTGCTCGAGTGACAGCGTGCGCAATTCTCGGCGAAAACCACTTTGCCGCGATCCAGCTTCTTCGCGTACTCCTGGTCCTTGTCAGGATTGCCCAGATACTTTTCGCTGCCGGGTGCATCTTTCAGCTTGTGCGGCGCGGTGGTCCTCAAGAAGAAGAGGGCCATGTCGACCGTCTGTGCTTCGGTGGCTTCCCAGTACGCAGAGTTCTTGCGCGCCACAGCGATCTCAATCGGCGTTACTTTCTTTCCTCCAATCAACGGCCTGAAGTGCAAAGTCCATTCTTCACTAAACAAGCCAATGTTCAGGTAGACGCGATTGAGTGCCCCCAGTGCGCCTACTGAATCCGCTGCATCCTTGAGCACGCGCGGTGAGCGTACGGTGTCGGGCGCGGTGAAGAACTTTGCCAACGGAGAATCAGCCGGCACGAAGTCATTGAATTGTTTGTTATTCGCGCTGCCGCCAGCCAACGTTTCTTTGCCGAAGCGCTTCGCCTGCTCGAGCCGCGGTCCAAGGTTGTAAATCGCATTCATCGTCCGCGGGTTGTTGATATTGTCGGTGGAGACGAGCGACGTATCCAAAGAGCCGGGACGTGAGGTATGAAACATTTGGAAGATGTAGTTTGAGGCATCTGCCTTCCAATCGAAGATGCGATCGATCCAGAAATACTGCGCACCCACGTTGTTCGAGAGGTTTTCCCACTTGGGCTTCTCGGGATCGGCCGGCGGCTTAATTGGATTTGGTCCAACATGACAGAAGGCGCATGACATGCCGACGCGATAGGGCCGGACCAGGTCTTTTGAGTAGTAGTAGTTCGGGTCACTATAATATTTGTCGGGCTTCCAATTCGCCGCTGCTTTCGCGTCAAAATCCGGATTCGGAAACAGGCGCAAACCGACAATGCCGGTCGCGTAGCCATAGTAAGAGCCCACCGGCATCTTCCTGCCTTTGGGCAAGTACTGATCTGACGTGCCGGCCGGCAAATCCTGACCGCGCGACCCGACCCTCACACCGGGATACTTCGTCTCATTCTCGAAAGGGTCGGGGGGGCAGTCTGGAGAGACGGTGCGCTTGTCGAGCCACAGCCCAAAGCGCTCCGGATCCGGTCCGCTGGCTTTCTCAAAGCACGGTTCGTTGACCAGCCCCAGGTAAGCCCAGCGATTATCGCGGCTGAATTTCATCTTGTCGCCGGGGTTAGACGAGATTGGGTTTGGATATGACGAGAGCGTCTTGAGAAGATCCAGGGCGCCCACGCTAGCCACGGTGAGATTGTCCCAGAGATGATCGTTGCCGCCGGTCCAAACGACCCAGGTGTTACGGCCTTTGACTTCATCCGTCGTCAATGTAACTGCACCGGCGTTGTTCTGGTCCATGGCGTGGAAGTAGTCTTCATCGGCAGCTTTGAAATCACTTGCGGGACGGTTTGCCAGTCTCGCCTCGTCAAGCACGGTCCCGGGTTGCGGCCCCCTGGGCCGCCATTGATACACCAGGAACACGGCTATAGCGAATAAAACAATGACGATCACTAACAGGTACTTGCGTTTGGGCTTGGTCATGGAACTTGCTCCTTCTGCTACCAAGGTGTTTCGGTTAGACGATTCGCGGTAGATCGCTCTGCCGGGACGTGACGAGGCGGTTCAATTAGTTATGTTTCGCAACCGAGTTGCATTTCACCACGGCTCGGGCTATCGATGAACGTGAAAGTTACGATAGTGTGGGTTGATCTCGTTGGCCATTTGCAAATACCGTGCGCCTTTGCCATTTCCGTCAACAGACTGGAAGATCGTCGCAGCTTGAAAGAAAAGGTGCGCATCAGCGGCACCCGACGAGAGTGCTTGATTCATGGTGTCGAACGCTGCGGTGAAATCGCCCGCGCGATATAGCGCCCAGGCCAGTCCGGCCAGAGTCGAGAAATTCCGGCGCAGCGCGATATCCTTGCGCGCCCACTCTACGGCTTCCGCGCCATCTTCGCGCACGTCGGCATAAAAGTCGGCGAGATGGTGATAAAAGTGGACGTCGCCGCGCTCGGCCGACTCGAGGTAGGCTGTGAGCGCTTTTTGATACCAGGCTTCGGCCCGGTCGCGTTGGCCCATGATTTCATAGAGCTCGCCGAGGGCTTGTTGAAACTCCGGCCTGGGCACGCGCGCAATCACTTGCTCATAAAGATGCGCGGCTTCGTCAAACTTTCCCTGCGCACCCAACAACTCTGCCTTGTGATCGTCGACCAGCCAATAACCCGAGTAAGCGCGATCGGCGCGATCGTAATGGGCCAGCGCGTCTTCATAGCGGCCCTGCCTTAGCTTCAGCACTCCTCTTTGCAACTCAACCCACGCGTAGTGACGCATCTCTTTGGCTGTGAGTTCGTCTTCGGCTTCGATATACAACTTGTCGGCGGCGCTAACGTCTCCCATCTTGAATTTGAAATACGCCAGGCGAGCGAGATTGTCCCAGGTTAGATCCTCCTTGATGACCGCTTCGTATTCTTCTCTCGCTTCCTGGTATCGACCTTCCTGAAAATCGAGGTCGGCGCGCAGTGCTCTGCCTTGCATCGTATCGCGCAGATCGCGGCCCGTTTCGAGATCGTTTCTGACATCCGCCAGACGATGAAATTTGAAATCAAGATTCGCCTTGAGAAAATAGAGATCCGACGCCGGTCCAAGCTCTTCGATAGCCCGTTTCAGCGATTCCTCGGCCAGATCGAATGCGGCCAGGTTGCCGGCGAGCGAAGCACGCTGATAGACGAGATACACATATTTCGTTGCCCGTTCACTATCTATCGGCAGGGCAAACGCGTCGGCCTCGAGCTCGCCGATGGCCTGATCGATTCGCGCCAGTTCGATTTCGAAATCAGTCCGCTTATTCATGGTCAGGCTTACATGAGCCAACGCGAGGACAAATGGGACATGAGATGGCGACAAAGAGTTAACAACCCGGCATCACTCTCGGCGCAGACCTGCAACGATTACCAGGGCTTTGCCAAATAAGGAAAGTCATCGGAAAACTCTGCGTCATTCTTCAGAGGATTCGGCGGTGTCTTCGGTTCAATAGGCGCCTGGTCCCACAAAGACTGATCGTTGAGCAATTCAAGATGATATTTCTTGCCATTGAATTCGGCCTCCATATCCAGAAACATCGAGAGGAAGCGTGTCGCGACTTGATCCTCGGGTCGTCTTCCGAAGGGCCACGTCCCCGTAGTGTCCATATCGATGGCACAAACATTCGGTACGAAGATCTCGATCGGACGTCTCAGCGGGATATTCAGACCCTTCGGGTTCCAACTATCGTCGGGCATATTCAATCGCTGGAACAGAGTCTTTCTGACGCGTGGAAACGCTTCGGCGACGAGCGTGTAGGTCTTGTGCACGGAAACCGGCGAGTTGTCGTGATCGAAGGAAGTCTGAAGGCCTAGCGCGCTGATGGATGGTCCAAAGCCCCAACCAAGATGGGCCAGTCGCTTGATGAAATGCGGCGCGAGCCAGAAGTTATTGGCGCCGAGTTGCCGGTTGTCTTCGCGCTCGCTCAAAGCGGCGTCGGCGAAAGGCTGGCCGTCGGTATCAACCAGCTTGTATTTCTTCAACTCCACGTCGAGCTTGAACGCGCCAAGCAGCACCAACGGATGTTCCAGCCAAAACGGGTGATCAGGAATCGTCTCGACCTTGTTCGCGGCTTTCAGCACCCAGCTTTCGCCCCAGGTATTGACGACACGGTTCTCAGCAGGCGACTTGGTAATAAACGCCAGCGGAATTTCGAGAATGATCGCGTTAACATTCTTGCCCGCCTGGCAATCTATGCCGCTGTATACGAACCGAAAGTTGCCCTTTTCATCTTTGCGGAACTTATTGCCGTTCCACGTCAGCGGTCCCGGCGGCAGGTTTTTCTTGACGCCGTGATATCCCCATTCAGGAAAGCTGGGATCAAAGTTGAAGAGATCGTTGCCTTCCAATTCGAGCAACGTCTTTGGGATCTTCAGTTCGCGGGCTTCGGTCATCGTATGCGGCACGTGATAGAACTGCGGCGCATAATTTATCGAACGGAAGAATCCCGTCAAATCGTTGAAGAAGGCATCGTCGCGACCGCCGATGAAGGTCTTGATCGCAAAGCCGTCGGGCGTGTCGATCGTCAATACCTTATCAACATCGACAACTGTCGAAAAACTGCCGCCCGGAAAATTGATAAATCTTACCGTTGCTCGATTATCAGCATCGGTGGTCACGCGAATCTCTGCTGAGTGCAAGGGCCCCAGGTATTTGTCCTTAAGCTCATCGAAATACCTGAGCAAAGCTTTCAGACTATGGTCTTCGTCTGCCGGCGGCACCACTCTGGGCTCGGCAGAGATCTGGATCCGGTAGAGCATATCGTGGTCCAGAACGCCGGGCTCCGGCACCGAGGCAAACGTCAGCGCAATCAAAACCTTCTCGCCGCCGTCAGTATCGGCGCTCGGGAATCCGAACAGATCGTAAAGGTCAGCAGCGCTGACGTCGATGTCGGAAAAGATCGAATTGACTGCGTTAGGATCGTTGTGGTCAGCCAAATAAAACGGCTCCTTCTGCTAGACCTCGCCTAGCCTCATCCAAGAGAGAGATTCTTTCGAGTGACTAACCGAGGAAGTTGACGTGATCGGGTTTATGCAATGCTTAAAACGGCGCCACTATACTCGGTGCTAAACAGGCTGTCAATATCGCGACGAAACGCTCCTTGCAAAACCGACCGAGCCTATTAGGCCGTGTATTTTAGAAGCTTTTGTGGCGCCGACAATGGAGTAGGCGGACTTTGGACATCCATCGCGGAAAGGACTCCTTACTACGCGGTTCCAGGTGCCGGCGATGGATGGTTATTTAGGTAGAACGGTCCGTCCGATCATCGGTTCTGTTTGTCCTTAAACTCTGCAAACCAGTTCTGAATGATTGCCAGCTTTTGACTCGTGGTCTGTCGTTCGTCGCTCTGGAGCATTACGAAACGTTGGCCGTCAGCCGAAACATCATAGGAATCGTAAAAACCTTCAGCGCGATCAGCAGCAACGGGACGACGCGAGAAGAGCTTCTGCGGTTGACCCAAAACCAACGATGGTTTCGTTTGCACGGGCACGGCTATAATGTCGTTGCCGGCGGCATAAAACAGCTCGTCACCGCGCCGACTCCAGCGCGGCACAGCGCCTCCATCGATCGAGACCCGCGATTTACCTTCGCCGTTGGGAAACGGCTTCACATAAACTTCGTACCGCCCTGATTCGTTCGAGGCGTAAGCTACATAGTTTCCGTCGGGCGAAAACTCGGCATACCTTTGGTCTTTAGGCGTAACGAGAAACGGCAAAGGTTTCGCTCCTGGTTCTGTTGCGACGTACCACAGATCCCAGTTCTGTTGTCCTGCCTGCTCCGGAGCGGCATAAACGATGAACTTCCCATCAGGTGAAAACGATGCATCCAGCCCGTTAAGAAATTCCTTTGCTTCGCCGCTGCCATCCGCTGCCTTCAAACGTATTTTGTAAACAGGGGGTGTATCGCCCGACGCGTACATAACTCGTTGCCCATCCGGGGTCCAGCCACAGAACCAACCGCGCGCGGAATTGTCGAAAGTCAATCGAGTGCGGGTGCCGCGCGCCAGATTCACAATCCAATAATCGGTTTTGCCTGATTCGCGGGTTGCCTGGACTAACTGCTTTCCGTCCGGTGATAGCCGGAGAGAAGGCAGTTAAAATGGTAAGGGGAGGCGGTCGGAATCCTGCGCAAGCGCTTCCGGCAATATTTTGATCGCCACGTCGCGATTGAGCATTGCATCGCGCGCGCGATACACCTCGCCCATCCCACCTTCGCCAATCTGCGAGCGGATTTCGTAGCGACCGAGTTTTGTTCCTGACACACCCGTCATCGCTTCAAGTCGCCTATCCAAATTCATCACGACGGTTACACAGGCGAGGGGCGTTCTGTTCGATGAGCCTTTCTTTTGCAAACGCCGTCCTGTTGAAGACTGCTATTCGGACAGACTTCGACGACTCGGAAGCGGCTCACTTTGGAAAGCTCATCCGGCGAAGAAGGTCTTGGAAACGCGCCTCCGTGCGTAAACTATCAAGTCTTGGATCTGTATCGAGGTAAACTATGAATTGCGAGCGTTCCTGAGCGGCTCTTTGGAGCCACTCTAGTGACTGATTAACATCGCTCAGCCCAACGTAGATAATTGCTTTGTCATAGGCTGAAACATAGCGCTGCTTGGAAAGATCGTCCAACTGTAAAAGGATTTTCTTTGCCTCGTCTCTGCTGCCGGCTATTGCATAAGCATGCCCCAGCGACGCCAGCATCAAAGGTGTGGTTGAAAGTCTAACTGCTTGCTGAAAGGTAGCGATGGCTTGTGGATACATTCTTTTCTGCTCGTAAACCCAACCGAGATAGAGAAGCACGCCAACGAAATTCGATTCCATTTCCGCGGTCTTGAGCAGTTGCGCTAAAGCTTGATCATATTGACGCGCGTATAAGTAATGCCATCCGAGGTGGTTGTGGCCTGCCACATTGAGAGGATCAAGCTGCAGATATTTTTGGCTTTCATCGAAAGCCTCCGAAACTCGCCTCATTGCCATCAAGTAATGCGCATATATATGGTGGGCTTCGGCATACGTGGGATTCAGCTCGATGCCGCGTTTGAATTCATGTTCGGCTGCCGGCCAGTCCCAA
>WNGG01023198.1_pt1 | contig 13291 bp, 9 predicted proteins | sample 5400661 | NCBI WGS metagenome assembly WNGG01 (sample SAMN13153372, study PRJNA577476) | soil metagenome | isolation source: 100 cm soil or saprolite under Garry oak tree replicate 1 | place: USA:California | collected 2016-06-15
CATTCAATGGCGACCAGCATCACCGGAGAAGACTTTGTTTTTGACTTGTCGCCCTCAGTTGAGTTGTGGGACAGCTATGGTCACTGATCGGGACGCGGCTGCGCGAATAGATATTTGAGCATTGGGCCAGCGCACTTCGCGAACGATGCTAGATCATGTCTGCCACCCTTGGCTTCGAAATACATTAAATCCGAGTTCAAGATCCATCCCTTTTTAACCAGCACGTCACGCAGATCTTTGGCGTCACCCACCTGCGTCGGCCCTTCGTCCGTGCCAACGTCGAGCCAGATCCGCGTGACCGACTTGGATGTCAGGGCTTTTACGTTGCGCACGATCAGTTTGTTGTCCCACCAGACCGAGGGAGACATCACGGCCAGCCTCCCGAAAACCGTTGGGTGCTTGAGCCCGAGGTAAAGTGACACCAACCCACCAAGGGAAAAGCCGCCGAGACCGGTGTTAGGCGCGTCGGTTCGGGTGCGGTACTCGGAATCTATGAAGGGCTTAAGTTCCTCGACTAACATCCGGCCGTACAAATCTGCCTTTCCGCCTTTCCCATTAGCATTCCGAGTGGGCGTGTATTCATCGAAGCGATCGTCCAGCGTGCCGCCGATCGAGACCATGACGATGATCAAAGGTTCGATTTGTTGTGATGCGATGAGCGGTTTTGCGATCTCGTCAATCCGCAAGGTTACGAACACGTCCCCTCCGTCCTGCATGTAAAGAACCGGGTAGCGCTGGGCAGGTTGCGAATCATAGCCGGGCGGGAGCCAGACGACTATCTCGCGACCCTGGGGCAGAAACTTCGAGCGGAAATCCCGGTGCACACGGAACTCCTCTGTGAGGGCACGTCGGTGTTGGGCGCGGCCCGCCGGTCCATGCCCGCCGCAGGTTAAGAGGAGGACAAATACCCAAACGACTTGTAAGCGTGTCGATAGCACAGACGATCTACATCTCATAACCCGCCGCCCTCTCCAAGGTCTTTCTCGTCAGCTTGGCCGGCATTATGCTCAGCAGGAAATTACGGGCCCTGCAGGCTAGGGGATTCTGCAATTGCCCGATGCGCCCTATCTTCCACGACTGATCGGTAATCCAAGCGGTACGCGGCATCCGCTCAGTTTCGTAGCGGTGCAGGGCTCCGGCTAACTCGGCCTCCTGCGATAGGCAGCGCGTTAAGACAAGACTGCTCTCGATCGCCATGCAGGCTCCCTGCCCCATGTTCGGCGTGGTCGGGTGTGCCGCGTCCCCTAGTAGGACGACTCTTCCTTTGCCCCAGTGCGCGATCGGCTTCAGGTCGTAAATGTCATTCTGGAGGATCGCCTCGGCGGGAGTGGACTCGAGCAGCAACTCGACCGGGTGGTGCCAGCCCCTAAACCGCTGCCGGAGAAAACTTTTACGCTCGGTGGCAGTTAGGGTTCTCTCCGCCGGCGTGTTGGCGGTCGCGAACCAGTAGACCCGCTCCTTATCCACTCTAAGAATGCCGAAGCGGGAGCCACATCCCCAACTTTCCGAAGTGACCCCCAGCGCTACTTCATCTTTCGTAGCGACGACTCCACGCCAGGCAGTGTAGCCCGAGTAGCGTAAACTGACTTCGGGGAATAACTGTCGCCGGATGGCTGAGTGAATGCCGTCCGCGCCGACGACTAAGTCTGCACGGTCCGTATGACCGCCGGCGAAACGAACAGTGACGCTGTCCGCCTCTTGCTCGAAGCCGGTGCATTTCGAGCCTAAGCGGAAAGTATCGGCGGGAAGGGCGGAAAGTAGAATGTCGTGCAGGTCTGCGCGGTGAATAGCGACCGTCGGTTCGCCGAAGAGTCGTTCGATTTCGCCGGGCTCAGACCGGGAAAGCGTCCGCCCGCCCGCGGTGCGGATTGCGCCGTGCTCAATCTTTGAACCAGCGCTGATGACCGCATCGGCGAGGCCTAGCCTGCGCAGGGCCTTGATTGCGTTAGCCCAGAGGGTCAGCCCGGCGCCCACCTCGCTCAACACTTCCACCTGCTCGTAAACTATCGCCTCTACGCCGATCTGACCTAGGCCGATGGCGGTACAAAGGCCACCTATGCCGCCGCCGATGATGATCACTCGTTCGACCATGCCTGGCATTAATGTTCCCCTGACTGTAAGCCGCTCACTTCTGGTAGTTGTATACCGCTGCTCCGGTTAAACGAATGTTACGCTGCGGCTCAGTAGACATCGAGGTCTCGACCGATAACGAAGTGGCCCGAATAACGGGCGAGCATATCATCGAACAGCTCTTCGGGTGACAGGCTTGAATAATGATAGAGGATGAGGAGGCGTGGCTTTGCTTGTCGCGCGAGTTCCGCCAGCTGAGCGGTTGTCGAATGGTATTTAGCAGCAAACCTCTGAAAGGTATCAGGCCGCGTCGCCAGCCACGCGGGCGTGATCGCCTCGTGAATCAAAACGTCGCAGCCGCGGCAGGCATCGATTGTCTCTTGCGTAGGGTTAGTGTCGCCTGAGATGACGATACTGCGATCCGGCGTATCGAAGCGGTAGCCGTAACTCTCCATTGCGTGCTTCGTGGCAAAGGCAGTGACCGTCACATTCGCGTCCCTGTAGACGATTCCGGTGCTAATCTCGTGCGCATTCACCTTATGGCCTTCCGGGAACCCTCTCTGATTGCCATCGGGGTTGGTGCGCGTCTCGATGTCGACCCGGTAGGCTTCGAGGAGATGTTCGGTCATGGCCTTCAGACCCTTGAGGCCGTAGACCTCCAGCGGCACTCGACGCCCGACCGTCCAGGGCGTGAAGATCAAATCTGGGTAACCGGCCGTGTGGTCGGAGTGAAGATGGGTAACGAACGCGACGCGGAGCTTTGTTGGTTCGAGCGCTTTGATACCTTTGTCGAGAAACGCTGCGCTGGCGCGTCGCACAACGCCGGGTCCGAAGTCGACGAGGTAAGGCGTGTCGTTGACGATGATTGCCGTAGCCGGCCCCGACCGATCGGGGTCCGGCGCTGGGGTTCCGGTTCCCAACAGGACGATTCTGGTTTTGCTGGCCGCTGCCGTCCGGGGCTGCTGCCCGGAAACTAGAGAAGCCGTGTGAAGCATCAGCACCACCACGAGCAATGTAGACGACCTGATCCGAACAGCATCAACACGCATATCTTCAACCCTCTTTTACTTTTGAACGACCGCAGTCGATCTACGCAGCATAACGTCAGAATTCAAGTGGCCGCGGCGGTTACACACAGCCTTGAACGGCCCACGCAAGTTGAGAGAGGCGCTATCCGCGGCTCACCGGCAATGAATTTTCGGGCTCGGTCATTGATGCCTTACTCGCCGCAGCCAGGCAAGGTCAACTGAAATCGGTTTTCCCAGTTCGTTCTGCATTTCCAGCACTCTTGTACTGACGTTGTGCGGCGGCCTTATGGTGATATCTGGTGCGACGATTGGGCCAATGTAATTGTCCAGCAGGCGCACCCTGTTGGCACTGCGACTATAGAAATAGACTGGCCAATGCCATGGCTGATGACCGCCTAACATTTGGGCGTTGAAGACGAAGAAGTTTGAATCAGCCGTCCAGGCTCCGCGATTAATACCCATCCCGTGCTCACAGTCGGGAGAACCGTAACTCTTGTGCAAGAGTAAGTGACCTTTTGCCGAGCGAACTTCGATAAGGGATTCTGCACAACTGGCACTCAGGTGTGAAATTCGAACCGTAAGAGTGCTATTCGGGGACGGATAGACCTGAGCCTTCAGCGTCGAAGCGGCACCGGCGCCACTAAAGACCAAAAGCAACAATAGGAACAAAAATAGCCTCTTCATGGCCGGAGCCCAACATCTGAGTTGATGCGGCGGCGCGAATTCAATCAAGCATCGCCGAACGAATCTACCTGCGGAACACGCCCCCGCCGCTCGCGTCCAACGATTTATACCGCACAGAGCTTACGCGCACGACGATAATTTGCCAATAGCATTGTCGTACGCGGGGACTTGGCAGACGACGCGGGCCGACGTTGAGTCGATACGATCGCGAGAGAATTCTCACCAAGTCCGGCCGTCGTTGTCACATCTGCGGTGGCGAAATCGAAGGAAACGATTGGCAAGCCGATCATGTACTTGGCTTACCGCCACCAGGACAGCCGGGCGGGACATCGAGAATTATTTGCCAGCGCATCGGTCGTGCAACCAGTATCGGTGCAATTGCTTTACCCAAGAAGTCCAATGGATATTGAAGATTGGCACGTGGGCGCGCACACAGATGGAGCGAAAGGGCTGGCTCGGTCAACAGATGTGCGAAGCGTTTGTTGCGTATGAGGCGAAACGGGAGCTGCGTCGGAAGCCGAAGGCTGTTAGTGCGGGATAAACCCGGATTTGGTGGTAAAATCCCGCAGCCGTGACCAAGCAATTGGGTCAAAGCTTACATCCTCTGTCAGAAGAATGCCATGACTAAACCGGACGACTCATTCACAGTAGAATCTCACTTTGAGGGTAAGGACAATTCGGTGCGGCGAATCTATGATCGGCTTTTGAAAGAGGCGCGAAGATTTGGCCCGGTTATGGAAGATCCAAAGAAAACTTCGATTCATCTCGTTAACCGAACAGCATTCGCGGGTGTGGCAACACGGCAGCACGCCGTTACCCTAACCATCAAAAGCGACCGCAACCCTCAAGTCCACACATTCACAAATCCGAACAGACGTCTGCCCAGCGGTTCCATCATCGGGTAAAGCTGAACTCGCCGGTTGAAGTCGATTCCGAATTAGTGAACTGGCTGAAGGACGCGTACGCGCTTAGTTGCTGAAAAACTCCCTCGCCCTTTGGGAGAGGGCTGGGGTGAGGGCATAGCAAAGTAACAAGAAAAGAAAACTCTCCTCCAACCTTTTTGTGTCCGCTCCGACAAAAAGAGGAAGAAGTATTTTGGGTTTTGTCGCTATGCCCTCACCCCGACCCTCTCCCAAAGGGAGAGGGAGTACGCAGCTTCAACCGAGTGACGGCACGCTTTGGCGAACATGCGTGCTGAGCAGGTAAATCGCTTCCATCACGGCCGAATGAACATCGGGCGGCAAAGGTTCGCGTGCAGCCAAACTTCGCAGCGCGGGGAGCACCTGGGGCTGATTACTGAGCGCCAGCAGCTTGGAGGCAGTGAGCCGGACCTCGACGTTGGAATGTCTTCCGATCGCTTGTATCAGCGGTTGCACTTCACCTGCCTTGGCCATTAGGAAAAGAATTGAAAACGCATCGTAGGTCTGGTCGCGACCTTCGCCGATCAGATTGTTTATGGCGTTTGCAGCTAATCCCGATCCGGCGATCGCGCCTCCAATCCTTCGCCGTCTCTCCGGCGAAGCCTCGCGCAGGGCCCGAGTAAACGATGCGGCTACATCGGAGTGGACGCTACACAAAGCGCGAGCTGCGGCATTGCGAACCTCCGCACTGGGGTCATCAAACGACTTGGCAATCAGATTGTACGCTTCTTCGCCGCCTTCCTCTGCCAGATCGACCAAAGCGGCCGCCCGCTCGGAAGAGTTGGCGCTCTTCAAGCTATTAGCCAGGACTGGCACTGCTGACGCTTCGTCGTCGATGTGGACGATCTGGTTGGTAGCTTCGAGTGCTTCACGCGGAGCGCCGCTTGTCGGCTGAACGTGGAATTCTTCGACTTCGAAGAGCGCCAGGTCCGCGGTGGTCTCAGTATTAATATTCCAGGACACCTCTTCATTGAAGGGCGCCAGCCCCTTCAATTCGGATTCGTGTACTGGTTCGCGCGAAAAGCTCTCCGCGGTGACTTCAGCATCTGCGAGTAGCGCTTTATGTGTCTGCAATTCGGCCTGCGATTGTTCAATGCGCTTGAGTTGTTCCCGTTCAGCTTTACACATCTCATCGATTTCGGCCTGGATCGATCGATGTTTTTGCGCCCGCTCTTCTTCGGCAGCCAAATACTCCTTGCGGATTGCATCCAGCTCATCGGGTTTCCGTTCGTCCTCAACGCGACGAACTTGCACCTCGAGGTTCTGGGCTTCGGTAATCTCGGCACGGCGAGATTCAGCGGCGCCGACGCGCTTCACCAAGGCGCCTTCTTCTTGCTGGAGCGCTTCAATCTCGTCGTTGAGCCACTGCTCGGTTGCCGCTAATTCCGTTACCCGAGCCCGAGTTGCATGGCGGGCCTCTTCCCGGGCTCGAACCCTCTCTTCAGCCTCTTCGATTCCTTTCAGTTGTTCAGCTTTAGTCTTTCGCAGTGTTTCGATTTGCGCATTCAGTGACTCTTCCTCATCGGTACGCGCTTGCGATTCTGCTTCCAGCCGTTTGCCAACAGCTCTTAACTCAACCAGTTTCTGCTCTTGCTCTTGCGCTCGAAGGTCGGCCTCTGACTTGGCGAGTTCATGAGCTTCCTGCTCGGCGCGCAAACGTGCCTCAGCTTCATCGAGTCGACTGGATTGTTCTTCCTCTGACTTGCGAAGCGATTCGACCTCAGCGGCGAGCGATCGTTCTTTCTCGGTCAGTTCCTGCCATGGTTCCTTCTTCAGACTGATAGCGGCTTGCGCTTCTTCAATTCGTTTCGCCAACTCGTCGTTAGACTTTGCCAACGTTTCCAGTTGGGCCGTCAGCGACTGTTTCTGATCCAGTAATTCCGCAAATTTCGCTTCAGCCTGTTGATGTGCCTCTTGTTGGACACACAATTCGGCCTCTGTCAGTTCGAGTCGTTTCAATTGCTCACGTTCGGCAGCGCGCAGACGCTCGATCTCAGCTCGTCGTTGCTTCTCCCATTCGGCGCATTGCTCTGCGTCAGTTTCAGCCTGGCGTATTGCTACATTCAATTCAGCCAGTCGCTGTTCAGCTTGTTTGCCGCGATTCTCTGCTTCGACTTTGGCTTTTAAGGATGCTTCTTCCTGCTCGCGCACTCGAGCTTCGGTTTCGGCGATGCGAGCTCGATGTTCCTTTTCCTCATTACGCAACTTTTCGATCTTGGAAAGAACCGATTGTTCGCTGTTCTTGAGTTCAGCGTTAGTCACGACAAGTTGCTGAGCTTTCTCTTTCCTTTGCGGCCTGGCGTTTGGTTTCAACTTCAGCGCGGTGGCGCGCCTCCATTTGTTTGAGAATTCTGGCTTCAATCTCTTCGAGGCGTTTGAGTTCTGCTGCTTCGGCTTCCTGTAGCGTTTCTAACTCTGCGCTGAGCCACTGTTCCTTGTCGCGGCGTTCCTTTGCCGCATCTTCGGCACGATGGCGAGCTTCCTCTTGAACGCGAATGCGAGCTTCCGCCTCGGCGATGTGAACCAGATGCTCCTCTTCATATTTGCGCAGGGTGGATATCTCGGCATTTAGTTCTTCTGCCCGCCTCGCTCGCTCATGCACCGCGGCCCGCGCCCTTTGTCGAATCGCGTCCAATTCAGCCAGGCGTTGCTCTTCTTCTTTCGCGCGGCGTCGCGTTTCTTCTTCCAGTTGGCGTTGCGCTTCTTCAGCGGCCCTTCGTTTCGTCTCGGCCTCGGCCTTTCGTTTCGCAGCCTGAACTTCGGCCCGGCGGCGCTCGAGTTCTCGTTCGGCCCGGTTTAAGGCTTCTTCTTCTTTGCGTAGTTGATCATCGGAAACAACCGGTCGTCCCGTATCCCTGGGCGCCGATCTTCTCTCAAGTTGTGCTGCGAGGTCCGCCAGCTCTTGCTCTGTTTTCGTCGGCTCCGGTTTTACAAAGGCTCTGCGGGCTTCCTCCAGATGCACGAGGTTTCCACCAGACAATGCCTTCAGCAAACGGTCCGCGATAATCGCCTCGTTCAGGTCGTTATCATCAGCGCCATTGGCTCCATTGGGGTTCACTCTGCGCGGCGAGTCTCCGACTGGGTCGGCGTTAAAGTTTGGTGGTTTCGAGGACGATTGCTCCATGATTAGGTTCTCCAACTCCGGCGACTACGACATGCCGGCGGGCGGGACTAAATATCAGGTGTGTAACTGAGACGGTTCGGCCCTGCCTTTTTCCTGAGCGCAACCAAATGGTCAGGGTTATTTAGCTTACGATGGTTGAATACCGCAGTGGCGAGGGTGGACGATCCAATGCGTCCTTTGGGCGGCCTGGCTGTTGGCGGCCACCCAAACCTATTCTGATTCTCGCAAATCTTGGGCTTTCAGGTCAATAGGGCATTTTCGCATTTAGAATGTAAAGCGAACTTGCAGATCGATCAGCCGATTGTAGGGGCCTACTCCGCCGCCGCGGCCACCGCCGCCAAACCCTCCGAACCCTCCGGCGCTGGCTGTTGAAGTGCCGAAAAACGCGGAACTTAGATTACCGACGGGCGGCCGAAGATTTACGTGATTCAGAATATTCTGAAAGTTAACTGACACAGTGATGTTATAACGCTTGGCGGATTCGTTGCCGCCAAAGCCGCCGCCGCCACCGCCGCCGCGAGCGCCGCCACCACCGCCACCGCGCGGCCCGCCTCCACCGCCGCCGGGGCCGCCCAAGCCGCCCAAACCACCGCGAGGTCCACCACCGCCACCGCCACCGCGATTACCTTGGCGTTGCGACTGCGCCGTCGAGCGTCTTTCGCCGCCGAAACCAAACGTCCTGCTAATGCGGAGGTTCGAGATCAACGCGCCGGGCCCTTGACCATAGTTACGAGGAATGATCACCTCTCCAGCAGTTGGATTCGGATCGAATGCGCCAAATTTGGTGACGACAACTCCCGGCTTTGTCAGATCGCTCGCAAACGCAGGCCGCTCCGTAAACAAAGTGTCGCCATTCAAGTCGTGGCCAATCGTTATGTTGAATGGGCTACCCGATGAGACGACGATCATGGGATTGAAGCTGATGTTCCAGGGCGCTCTGAAAGTCCCAAATAAGGTGAATCGATGCCGAACGTCATTCGAGGCCCGGCCAAATTCGTTCGTGAAGTCGTATGGATTGGCGGCGAAGGTACCGGAGCCGTCCGTATCGCTCTTGGCTTTAGCCAGAGCATAATTGATGTTGAAACTCACATTCCGGCTAAACCGGCTGGCAAGCGTTACGATCAGTTGATTCTGATCGAAGCGGCCGGTTGAATCGTACTCAAAATAATTGTTCGTGCCGAGTGGTCGCGTGCCACTGCCGGGTTTCTTTGGATCGAATGTTCCCGGGAGCGGCGCGTTAATCGCTCGCGCGCGCAACAGATGCAGCGTGCGAGCATGACTGAAGGTAACGCTGGTTGTAAAGTTGTGCGGTAGTGCTCTCTCAATACTGATCGCCGCTTGCATCGTATACGGCGCCTGAATATCCCTTGCTAGTTGATAGATCGAGACCGGAGTGAGAGCGGCTTTCAGGGTCGAGATCGATGGGACAGTAGGAAAAGAATCCAGCACGTCAGGATCAGTGACGATGAATTGCTGTTGGTTATCTCCGTTGAGACGATGCGTCGTTAGTGTTAGATTCTCGCCGACGCGATCGTAGAAGACGCCAAACCCGCCGCGCAGGGTGGTCTTCGAAGGCTTCTGCGGACTGGATCCAGGCGCCCACGCAAATCCGAAACGTGGCGCGAAGTTCAGATTGCTGCTGATGTTGTCCTGATTCTCGTAACGCAGCCCAAAGCTCAATGTCAGATTCGGACGATACCTCCAATCGTCTTGGACAAAGCCGCCAAAGTCCCACTGGCCCACGGTCGCCTTGGGATTTCCCGTCGCGATAGTGAACTGCGTTGTCCCGCCACCCAGGGCGCGAATTTGCCCTGCTGTTTTCCCCTGCTGAAGACCCTGAAGTGTGATCTGATAAACCTGGATACTGGTGAGTCCGTTTGGATTACCCGTGCGGCGGCTGCCCCCGAAGGTCCAGGTGCCGCCGAAATTCTGCGGCGAGATGCTGGTGATGCGCACGTCGCGCAATCGCCCGCCAAACTTAATCGAATGCGAACCCATCGACAGCGAAGTAATGTTCGTGACTTCCCAACGGTTTTGTTTATTTGAAGACAGACCGATCTGCGAGCCTCCGCCCGTAAACGCGTCCTGAACGCTGATGGTGGGAATTGAATTGTTCGCGTCATCGCCGGTCGTTTGGTGATTGAACTGAAACCGAGTCTCGTTAACGGTTCTTTTATTGATGATTGCCGTTTCGGTTAGACGCGCAGTCTGCTGGGTGCTGAACGTGTTATATCTTCGTGAATCCAGGTTATAGCCACCCACGCCGCCAATCCCGCGACTGTGTTCGTATTCATAACGAGCGACCAGCGTGTTCTTCGCATTGAGTTGATAATCAATGCGCGGGCTGAACTCTGTACGGCGATTGGGGATGGGAACAGTCTGGCTGAAAGGAACGATGTTCAGACTCTGATCGAGAATCGTGGCATTGACGACGGCTTCGTCATTGATGTCACGCTTCTCAAAATCGAAAAAGAAGGAAGCTTTCTTTTTGGTAATCGGCCCGCTTAGGTTGCCGCCGTAATTGCGCACCATGTAGGGCGCCCGCGTCGGCGCAAACGGGTTGCGCGAGTTCAGCGCCTGATTGTTAAAGCTGAAGGACGCCTGACCGCGGAATCTATCGGTGCCCGGTTTCGTAAGTATTTCGATACGCCCAAAACCGGGCCGATCGTATTCAGCGGAATAAGGATTTGAATTGATGCGAATCTCGCGAATTGAAGCCAACGGAGGTAAACGTCCGCCCGAAAAACCGTCGATATAAATTTGGCCGCCGTTTGGACCAGCAGCGGGTCCTGCGAGCGCCTGCAATGCAGCGGCGAGATCGTCAGGATCGTCGGGCAATGATTCGAGGTCTGAACCCTTGAGAACAATCGCTCCGAGGTTGTTTTCCGGCTCGGTGTTCACACCCGCACCTTCCGGCGTGACTGTTACTTTCTGCTGTTCGATCGTAACTTTCAGCGTTACGTTAAGCTGCTGGCTCCGGGTTGAGGTCAGATCGATTTCGGCATTCTCGTAAGTTGCGAAGCCAGGCGCGGTAATCTGAACTATGTACTTACCAACAGCGAGGCTGCTGATTATGAAATTACCTTCGCCGTTTGTCGTCGCCGTCTTCTTCGTGCCGCTGGCATCGACAGCGACGACAGACGCGCCGACAATCACACCCCCGAATTCATCGGAGACCTGTCCCTTGATTGTTCCTGTTGCCTGTTGCCCAAAGGCCCCGACACTTACCGACAATATCAATAAGATGCCTCCAAATACTGCGGCGCATCGGAGGCGAAGGTTGAGCCGAAATGTCTGCATTTGTTGGTTAAGACGCGGTGGGCCCGGTTTTGGTTACATTAAGGCAACCAGTTGTTGAATTGGGACGATCGAGACGTGGGACTTCGCGCGAACCCATGTCGAGAAACTGGACGTCAGCATCTGGATGCGCTTGTTTGTAGCGCCCGACGAAATCGCGCAGCATGTCCTGACCGTGAGGGGGTAGATTAGAAGCTGATGTTGATTCGATTGCCGAGGCCCGCACGCGAACGAAGCGAGAACGAGGGTAAGAAGAATCAGTAAGGTCTGCTAAATGACATTCGCAGTTAAGAGGTCAGAGTGGATCCACAGATTTCGCAGATTAGACAACTGCTCAACGCGTATCTGGTCGTCCGGCTCTTGCAATCAGCGAAATCTGCGGAATCTGCGGATTACTCTTCCTCTTCGCCGCGAATTCTGCCTTCTTCCTTAGCCTGCTGAACAATCTTCTGTGCGAGCTGGCCTGGCACCGGATCATAATGCGAGAACTGCATGTGGAATGACCCGCGCGCGGCGGTGATCGAGTTCAGGGTCGATTGATAGTTGAGCATTTCGGCCATCGGCACTTGCGCTTTGATCACCTGGTTCTTGCCCCAGGTGTCCATGCCCTGGACGCGGCCGCGGCGCGAGTTGAGATCGCCCATGATGTCGCCACTGCATTCCTGTGGCGCAGTAATCTCTACGTCCATGATTGGTTCCAGAAGCGCCGGCCTTACTTTCTCCATGGCGTTGCGAAAAGCCTTGCGGCCGGCGGCGCGGAAACTGTGCTCGTCGGAATCGACGTTGTGATAAGAGCCGTCGATTAGTTGTACTTTGAAATCAACCAACGGGTACCCCGCGATGGCGCCGCTCTGCGCGGCTTCGATGATGCCTTTTTCAATTGCGGGACGATATTGCTGCGGCACTGAGCCACCGAAGATCTTGTCTTCGAAGATGAACCCTTCGCCCCGCGGCAATGGTTCGAAGATAACTTTGCAATCGCCGAACTGTCCGCGGCCACCAGTCTGTTTCTTGTGACGGCCCTGCACTTCCGCGCGCTGAGTGATGGTTTCTTTATAAGGAACCTTTGGCGGGTGCAACATAACTTCCACGCTGTAACGCTTCTTCAGTTTTTCGACGACTGATTCAACGTGGACCTGACCCGAACCGGCCAGCAGAAACTCTTTTGTTTGTGCGTCGCGCGTGAATGAAAGCGCCGGATCTTCTTCCAGAATCTTGTGAATGGCGACACTGATCTTTTCTTCGTCCTGGCGCGACTTCGGTTCGATGGCGAAAGCAATTGCTGCTTCGGGATACTCAACCGGATCGTAGATGATTGGGTGAGCTTTATCGCAGAGTGTGTCGCCGGTCTGAGTCTCTTTCAATTTGACGCAAGCGATAATGTCTCCCGCGTTCGCTTCGGGAACTTTGTCGAGTTGTTTGCCCTGCGTCGTGTGCAGCGCGCCCAGACGTTCCGAAGTTCCCCGCGTTGAGTTGTAAACCGTCGCGTCGGTGCCAACTTTGCCGCTGAAAATCTTGAAGACGTTGATGCGACCAGCGAATGGATCGGCAATCGTCCGGAAGCAGTAGGCCGAAAATGTTTCGCTGCTCGAGTATTTTCGTGACTCCGGCTCTTCTTTTTCGTTCTTACCGTGCTCAGCATCGTGATGTGCGGGATCCGGGGCAAACTCAATAATATGATCGAGCAACGTAGAAAGCCCTACCAGGTTCGTCGTCGAAACTGCGAACACCGGACAAAGCTTGCTATTGGCGATCGCGGCGCCGATATTCGGCAGCACATCGGAATCGTCGAGCGTCCCCTGATCGAAATACTTCTCCAACAAAGCGTCGTCTGATTCCGCCACCAACTCGACCAAACGTTCTCGCGTCTTATCAATCACATCGCGGCCTTCGGTTGGAATGTCAATCTCTTTAGCTTTGCCACGCTCATCAAATTCATACGCCTTCATGTGGACGACATCGACGATGCCTTTGAAATTGTGTTCTTTTCCGATCGGCAGCGTGAAGGGAACGATGGCTCGCTTGAACACGTTGTGGGCGCTGTCGAGCGCAATTCCGATATCTGAATGCTCCTTATCTAACTTTGTTACTACCATCAAGCGCGGCAGCATGAACTCATTCGCGTAATTCCAAACTTTTTCCGTCTGCACTTCGACGCCCTTGACGCC
>WNGG01008181.1_pt1 | contig 13288 bp, 14 predicted proteins | sample 5400661 | NCBI WGS metagenome assembly WNGG01 (sample SAMN13153372, study PRJNA577476) | soil metagenome | isolation source: 100 cm soil or saprolite under Garry oak tree replicate 1 | place: USA:California | collected 2016-06-15
TCTGCCGACCGACAGCAGAGCAGGACCAGCTCGAGGCTGCGGCGCAGCGCCAGGTAGACGAACGACCAAACCACACAGACCTCCGTCAAGGAAGACGAGCAAGCGAGGACGCATCGTAGCCCTCCGTCAAGCAGAACCTGCTGGTCACGGCCACGACTGACTTCTGGCACCCCACGGGTCCGCATTACGCCCGAGCACCGCCGTTAGCAGGGCTGCTCGTAACCCCGGATGGGATGAAGGCGATCGCGCCTTCTTCCGAGCTCGCAGCCCGCGCAGATCCTGGCGGCCCGCCGCACCAGCCAGCTCACCCTGGCTGCCTGAGCCACATGCAAGCAGTTCGGGAGGCCGAGCTAGCGCACGGCGATCCGCAGCACCATGCCGGGGTTGGCGACCGACACCCAGATCGCGCCCTCGGTTGCCGCGACATCGATCGGATGGCCACCGACGGCGATCGTCTCGACCGCGCGGTTGGTCTGCGGGTCGATGCGGACGACCACCACGTCCTGGGGCGCGGCGTCCACGCGGTAGTCGCTGGTAACCCAGACGCCGTCGGCACCGGCCGCGAGGTTGCCGGCGTGGAACCCGATCGGGATCGGCGACCCGACGACCCGGTTCGTCGTGGGGTCGATCCGGGAGACGGAGTTGTCGTGCCAGTTGCCCACCCAGGCCGCACCCGCGCCGTAGGCGACCCGGTGCGGCTCGGACGGCACCGGGATGTCCGCCACGACCTTCCCGCTCGCCTGGTCCATGCGGGTCACCGTGCGGGCGTCATGGTTGCCGACCCACAGCGACCCACCACCCACGGCCAGGCTCTGCGGGCTGGCGCCGGTTCTGACCGGCCGGCCGGCGACCCGGCTGGTCCGCGGGTCGATCCGCGCCACGCTGTCGCCGCCGCCGCCGGCGTTGGTCACCCAGACGGCCCCCGGCGTGGCCGCGACGTCCAGGGGCGCTCGGCGGACCGTGATGGTCGCCACCGTGCGGCCGCTCGCCAGGTCGATGCGGGTCACCGCGTCCTCGCCCGCCACGCCGAGGTCTCCGGGGGCGACGCTGGTGACCCACAGCGCCCCCTGGCCGACGGCGATGGCCACGGCGTCGGCGGGGGCACGGAGCGGCTTCCCGACCACCGCGTTGGTCCGCGGGTCGATCCCAACCACCGTGCCGGAGGCGTCCAGCACCCAGAGGACCCCGTCGGCCACGGCCATGCTCCCGGCGCCGGGAAGGGGGATGACCGCGGCGAACCGGCCGCGGGCAAAGGCGGGCACGGTGGCGCCGGTGGGCGTGGGCGGCGGCTGAGTCGATCGCGGGCTACTCCTGGTATCGGCGGTGCCGGCGCACCCGGCTGCGGCGAAAAGTACCGCAAGGACCAGCGTCTGCCAGCGTCGAGCGCGAAGCGGCGATGGTCGGAGGTTGGCGGGGCCTGACATGGCGCACCTCCCCTCCCAGGGCTCCAGGGTGGAGCATCCTTCCTACACCGGATGCGCCTGGCCGGTTCCCCTCGCGTGGAAGGTCAGCGCGGGATCGCGCCGTCCCCGGCGTGGCGCCGCAACCGCAGGCTACCGCGCGGCTGAACCGGAGAAGCTGACCAGCTCGTTCGGCTCGGTCGTCGCCACCCAGGCGTTGTTGCCTGTCGCCACGACATCGCGCGGGCGGCCGCGGGTGCGGTACAAGCGCACGATGCGGCCGCTGCGGGGGCAGGATTGTCATTGTGGCGGCAGGGATCGTAGCTCTGACCAGCGCACCGGCTGCGCCGTGAGGGCGGCAGCCGCGGCGGTGACGACGATGGCGTTGTTCCGCCAGGCCGCGCGGCCGGGCCTGGTGCAGGCATAGATCCGCCGGGAGCCTGCCGCCCCGTCGATGTCGACGTAGCGGACGCCGGGAGTTCGTCGTCGTCGCTGCCACGCGAGTTCGTGATCCACTCGGCCTGTTCGCCACCGAGGATCCGCGCCGGCTCCTCGTCGCGGCCATCGTGGCGACTTGAAGGAATGATCAGGGCCATCGGCCGCTCGGTGAGCAGCCTGACGGCTGCCTGGTCTGGGTGGTAGCGGGGCACGAGGCTGTAGTCGTGGACGAAACCGACGTCGACCTCGTCGTTGGTCAGCAGGGTGTCGACCTCGCGGGGCTCCCGCTCCTGCAGGAGGATCGCCAGTCGGGGATGCCGTGCCGACAGCTCGCGGATCGCTCGCAGGACGGGTCCGGTGAGCAGGCTGGCGAAGGCGGCGACGCGGACTTCCCCGACCGGCTCGGCCTCCGGGTCGAGGGTGCCACGCACGGCTTCCACGCTGGCGAGGATCTGGCTCGCCGACGGCAACAACGCCATCCCGGCCGGGGTCAGGCGGAGTCGGCGTCCGACCCGCTCGGCCAGTGGCACGCCGACGGCCCGCTGCAGCGCCGCCAGCTGCTGTGAGACGGCTGACTTGCTGTAGCCGGTGGCTTGGGCGACCGCGCCGAGCGTCCCACGCCGATCGAGCTCCAAGAGCACCCGCATCCACTGCAGCTCCATCCAAACGATTGTCCGCGATTCCTGCACATAAAGTCCAGAAACACGCGATGGACGTGGACGATGGACCTGTGGCTCCATGCTGGTATGACTCCCGCCTCCATCCTTCCCGCCAGGTTGCCCACGACGGCGCCGGCAAGCCGGCGCGGCCAGTCCCTGGCGCTGGTACTGACATCGATGACGTCGGTGCAGGTCGGCGCCGCCGCATCCACGTACCTGTTCGGCTCGCTGGGTGTTGCGGGGACGACCTGGCTACGGCTGTGCTGGGCCGCCGCGCTGCTGCTGCTCGTCGTGCGCCCACCAGTCGCCAAGCTGGCCCCGCGCGACCTCCTCGCCGCCGCCGCGCTGGGCGTGACCACTGCGCTGATGACGCTGGCGTTCTTCGGCGCGGTCAGCCGGCTGCCGCTGGGCACTGCCGTGGCCGTCGAATTCCTCGGCCCACTCGGCGTCGCGGCACTGCACAGCCGCCGGCTGGGCCTGGTGTGGGCAACCGTGGCGTTGCTCGGCGTGGCGGCCCTCACCCGGCCCTGGTCACAATCGCCGGTCGACCGCGTCGGCCTCCTGCTGGCCGCGGGCGCCGCCATCGCCTGGGCGGGGTACATCGTGTTGACCGCCCATGTCGGCGAACGTTGCCCGGGACTGACCGGGCTGGCGATTTCCCTGACGGTCGCCGCGCTCGTCGCCGCGCCCATCGGGGCTCCGCAAGCGCTGCCGCACCTGACCGCGTCCGGCGCGCTCGCGTCCGCTGGCCTGGCGGTCCTGGCGCCGGCGCTCCCCTACGCGGCGGAAATGACCGCGCTGCGAGTCCTCGCCCCGGCGGTGTTCGGCGTGTGGATGAGCCTCGAACCGGCCATCGCCACCGCGGTCGCGCTGCTGCTCCTGCACCAGGTGCCCGACGTCGTGCAACTCGTCGGCGTGCTCCTCGTCGTGGCGGCGAGCGTGGGAGCCGAACGGTCCGCCTCGTCGAGCAGGGTAGGCGACCACAGCCGTCAAGGTCCCGATCTGGATCCACCGCAACGGGCGGCGGATCCCCGAACACGCACGGAGGTGCGGTCATGATCAACGGTGTCCGCGCGATCGTGTACAGCAACGACGCGGAGGCGGTATGTGCGTTCTTCCACGACGTCCTCGGGTTCTCCTCGGTCGACGCCGGAGGCGGCTGGTCGGTCTTCGCCCTGCCGCCAGCCGAACTGGCCGCTCACCCGACCGACCGGGACACCCGGTTCGACCTGTACCTGATGTGCACCGACATCCACACCACGGTTGAGGAGCTCGAGCACAAGGGCGTCGAATTCTCCGGCCCGATCAGCGACGGGGGCTGGGGACTGCTCACCTCGATCAAGCTCCCAGGCGGTGGCGATCTCGGCCCGTACGAGCCACACCACCCCATCCCCCTGCGACCGGCCTCCTGACAGCGGGTAGAGCGTCCGCGACACTGCGTTGAGCGCAGGCTCGCCAACCTGCGACGGCGTTTCTCCGCATGCGCTTCACCGCCACTTTCGGCCGGAACCTGGTCAGGTTCCGGCCGACCTGTATGGACCCGAGATCGGCGGGGACGGTAGCGAGATCCTGAACGAACGGCCTGGAGGAGCAGCGGCACCCGCAGTGCCAACCGCGGGGGGCAGCGTCTGCTGTGTTCGCCGGCATCCAGTCGATTAGGTACTAGACGAGCCGCGACATCTCGTCTAGTATGATCTCATGCCACCGCCAGCGATCACCAAACAGCAGGCCCTGGCGGCCCTCGCCGCCGCCGGGCAGGCTCGCCAACACCAGGACCGGGATGGCCTGGCCGGCCTGTCGATGGAGGAGTTGGCCGCTGCCGCCGGGGTTTCTCGCGCCACCCTGTACCGGCTGTTCGGCAGCCAGCAGAACCTACTCCAAGAGCTTGGCGTTGAGGCGCCGCCGATGGTGCGCAGCCGCGTCCTCGACACCGCCCTGGACCTGGTCGGCCGGCACGGCCTGGCCGAGCTGTCAATGGACGAGCTGGCCGCCCGAGCCGGGGTCTCCCGCGCCACCCTGTACCGGCTGTTTCCCGGCAAGGCGGCCCTGTTCGCCGAGCTGGTCCGGCGCTTCTCCCCCTTCGACCCGATCGCGGCGGTGCTGGAGACCATGGGCGACCGGCCCCCGGCCGAGGTCATCCCCGCGGTCGCCCGCGCCATGGCCACGGCCATGGAGGGCCACGTCGGCCTGCTGCTGCAGCTGCTGTTCGAGTTCTCCCGCAGCGGTCCTGGCAGCCACGCCGGTGCCGACTTCCAGGAGGGTGCGGCCAACGCGATGCGGACCCTGCCGCTGGTGGCAGGCTACCTGGCCGAGCAGATGGCGGCTGGCCGCCTGCGCCGGATGGACCCGGTCCTGGCGGTGCAGGCCCTGGCCGGTCCGATCGTGATGCATCTGCTGATGCAGGCGCCGGCCGAGTCGCAGTCCGGCCTTGGCCGCGGGGTGGCCTTGCCCCTTGAGGAGGTCGTCGACGAGTTGGTCGGGATCTGGCTGCGGGCCATGACCCCCGACGACGGCGAGCACCACCAGCGCCAACGGCGTACGTCGAGGATACGGAGCAAGCACGATGACCAAACAGACGCCCCAGGCGCAACCCCAGTCCCACCGGGTCAGGCCTGACGTGCTCCCACCTGTGGTCAGCCTCGCCGAGGCCGCCGGCCTCGACCCCACCCGGGCGCGAGCCTTGCTGGGGACCAAGGCGGCCAATCTGGCGCGCCTGGCCAGGGCCGGCTTCCCGGTGCCGGCCGGGGTGGTGGTGACCTCGGCCGCCGAGGCGGACTGGGACCAGACATGCGCGCGCCTGCTACAGGCGGCCGCCGAGCTGGCCGGCCGGCAGGACCAGCGGTTCGCAGTACGCTCCTCAGGTACCAGCGAGGACCTTGCGGGCGCATCGTTCGCCGGCCAGTACGAGACCGTCCTGGACGTCAGTCTCGACCAGCTGCCTGAGGCGGTGCGGCATGTCCTGGACTCGGCCGCCTCGGCGCGCGTGTCGGCCTACCGGCAGGCCCACTCCCAGGCAGCCATAGCCGACCCGTCCGGGTCGGGGATGGCGGTCCTTGTCCAGGTGATGGTGGCGGCAGATGCGGCCGGGGTGGCGTTCACCGCCAACCCGGTGACCGGCGACCGCGGCGAGGTCGTCGTCACCGCCGTGCGCGGCCTGGGTGAGCGGCTGGTCGCCGGCGAGGCCAGCGGCGACCAGTGGGTTATCCGCGACGGGCAGGCAAGGTGCACCCGGGCGGTGGAGCAGGCGATCAACGCTGACCAGGCCCGCCAGATCGCCGAGCTCGCCCGCCGCGTCCAAGCCCACTTCGCCACCCCACAGGACCTGGAGTGGGCAATCACCGGCACCACCGGCGCCGACGGCGGGTTGTGGCTGCTGCAGGCACGGCCGATGACGGCGCTACCCGACCCGGTCGCCTGGACGCCGCCCGCCCCCGGCTACTGGATGCGCAACTTACGGCTCGGCGAGTGGCTCCCCGAGCCCATGACGCCACTGTTTGCCGACTGGCTGCTGGAACGGATCGACCACGGCGAGCTGCAGGCGACCCGCGCGCACGTCGGTGCGGTGCTGCCATTCCCGCACGCCGCGATCAACGGCTGGTACTACCTCGCCACCCCACCGCTGTCGCCACCCATGATCCTTGCCGCGCTTGTGCACGGCCGTGGTCGGCTGGTGCGGTTCCTGCGCTACGCGGTGCTCGGCCCCTCCCGCGACCCGGTCGCCGCCGACCGGCACCTGCTGGCACGCCTGACCGAGCAGTGGCGCGAGGAGCTGCTGCCCCGCTACCGGCGGCAGGTCCAGGCAGGCGAGCAGCAGGCCGAGACCGCTTCACCCGAGCAGCTGGCCAGCATCATCGACCAGGTCGGCGCCACCGCCGGCGAGCAGCTGTGGTCGCTGGCGGTGGTCGGGGGCGCGGCGTGGAAGATGGAAGGTGCCCTGGCCAGCTTCTACCGCCAGCACCTGGCCGCAACGGTCGACGCCAGCGTCCAGCATCTGCTCGCTGGACTGCCCGGCGCCCAACCCGAGCTGCCCGCCCACGCGGTCCAAAGCATCGACTGGGCCCACCCAACTGCCGGGGAGCTGGGCTGGCAGCCGCCCCAGCCATCCGACCGCCACAGCGACCTGGCCGCCCGGCGCGAGACCCTCACCGCCCAGTGCGCGGCGGTGCTCGCCGACCGGCCGCAACCGCAGGCGCGGTTCCAGGCGCTACTGGAGGTCGCCCAGCGCTACGCCATCATCCGCGAGCAGCAAGCCCGCCACCTCACCCTCGGCTGGCCGCTGCTGCGCCGCTGCGCCCTGCGCCTTGGCGAGACCCTCCACGCCGACGGCGTCATCGACCAGGCCGAGGGCGTGTTCTTCCTGACCCGCGCCGAGCTGGACGCCCGCGCGCCCCTGCAGGATGTGGTCGACCGGCGCCGTGGCACCTGGGAGCGGCAGCGGCGCCTGCTCGCCCCCTTGACCATCGGCCGGCCACCCCGGCTGCTCGCCAAGGAGCTGCTGGCCGCCGTGGAGGCCGTGCGCACCACCGGCCCGGTGCCCGAGGGCGCGATCATCGGGCAGCCGGCCAGCCCTGGCCGCGCCACTGGCCCGGTCCGCATCGTGCGCCGCCAGGAGGACTTCGATGCCTTCCAGGCCGGCGAGGTGCTGGTCGCCCAGGCCACCACGCCGGCCTGGACCCCGCTGTTCGCCCGCGCGGTCGCTGTGGTCACCGACAGCGGCACCCTGGCCGCGCACGCCTCCCTGGTCGCCCGCGAGTACGGCATCCCCGCCGTGGTCGGCACCGGCGACGCCACCGCCCGCCTGCACGACGGCCAAGTGGTGACCGTCGACGGCGGCGCCGGCACCATCCAGCCACCCCAGTGATGACCAACCCTCCACCCGGCGGCCCGGCCCCGACCCTGCAAGGACGACCATGACCACCACACCACTGGTGCTCCTGCTGGCCGCCGCGGGAGCCAACGGCCTGCTCGCCGGGGCCAGCCTCGACCAGTCCATCAAGCAGCTCCCCGCCCGCCACCGCATCGGCGTGCTGGCGTTTGCCCGCTACAGCCAAGCCGCCGACCTGGCCAACGGCGTCGCCTGGTACGCGGTACTGGGCGTGGGCGCCGCCCTGCTGACCCTGATCGCCGCCGCCGCTGGCCTGGCCGACCACCCGTCCACCGCGGCCGCCGTCGCCTTGTGGGTCGCGATCGCCGCCACCGGTGCCCATTCGGCGGCCACCGCCCGGGCAGCACCCACCAACTTCCGCCAACGGCGCCTGGGGGCCGACGAGGCGGCGCTCACCGTCTTGTTCAACCGCTTCCAACGCTGGCAGACGATCCGAGTAACCTTCCAGGTCACCGCGCTGGCGGCGGTGCTCACTGCGCTCGCCGTCGCGGTCACCTCCTGAGCAGCAATCGACCAGCCCGCTCCAGCCACCAGGCCAATGGGCAGAATCCGCAACGGCCAACAGCCCGAACCCCGAGCCGGAGCCCCGACCAACCCCACAAGGGAAGGCTAAAGCGATGGCCAGCCGCCACACCAACCGCACGACCACAGGCAAGCAGCAACTTGACGTCCTGGTCGTCGGCGCCGGTCCCACCGGTCTTACCCTGACCGCCCAGCTGCAGGCGGTCGGTGCGACCTGCCGCATCGTCGACCGGCAGCTCGACCGCACGCACGAGTCCCGTGCGCTCGCTGTCCAGCCGCGCACCCTGGAGATCCTGCGGGGCCTGGGGGTTGCCCAGGAGCTGGTCGCGCGCGGCAACGACGCAGTCCGGGTAGAGCTGCACGCCGGCGGCCGCGTCGTCCCGGTGCGGCTGTTCGGTCTCGGCCTGGACGACACTTCCTTTCCCTTCCTGCTGTTTGTCTCCCAGGCCGAGACCGAGGCGGTGCTCAACGACCACCTGGCTGCCCGCGGCGTCCCCGTCGAGCGAGGCGTGGAGCTGGTCGCCTTCCAAGCCGACCAGAACGGCGTCACGTGCACCCTGCGCTGCGCCGACGGACAGACCGAGCAGGCCCGCGCCCGCTACCTGGTCGGCTGCGACGGCGCCGGGATCCCGTTTGTGGGCGGCGCCTACCCGCAGACCTTCACGCTCGCCGACCTGGAGGTCGACGGCGGCCTGGACCGCAACACCGCCTATGCCTTCATCGGCGCGGTCGGCATCCTGTTCTTCTTCCCGCTGGGCCGGCCCGCAAGCTGGCGCCTGCTTGGCATGCATCCCACGCTCGGCGGCTCCCGTGGCGCGCCCGAACGGCCCACGCTGGCGGAGCTGCAGGCGCTGTCGGACGCCTTCAGCGGCCGCGGGCTGCGGTTGCGCGACCCAGCCTGGCTGACCTACTTCCGGCTCCAGCACCGCCACGCGACCCGCTATTGGGCCGGCCGCGTCTTCTTGGCCGGCGACGCCGCCCACGTCCACAGCCCAGCCGGCGCGCAGGGCATGAACACCGGCATCCAGGAAGCCTGGAACCTGGGCTGGAAGCTCGCCCTGGTCACCCGAGGGCTGGCCGAGGAGGCGCTGCTCGACTCCTACGACACCGAACGCCGCCCGGTCGGCCGCTTGGTGGTCCGGTTCACTGACCGCGCCTTCACCGTCGCGACCTCGACCAAACCGCTGGTCCGCGCTCCGCACGCAGGTGCTCACGCGGGTGCTGCCGCTGACGCTGCGCTTCGACAGGGCAGTGGCGTACCGCTTCCGGACGGTCTCCCAGCTTGGCATCGGCTACCGGCGCAGCCCGGCGGTCCAGGACGGCCAGCCGGGCCTGCGGCGAGGACCCAAGACCGGCGACCGGCTGCCGACGCGCGCATCGCCCAAGACGGCCAACTATCCTGGCTGGGTGAAGCGCTGGCCGCGCCAGGCTTCCACCTGCTGCTGTGCAGCCCGCCCGGCAACTGGGACACCGACCAGCTCACCAGCGTACGCAGCCGCTACGCCGACATCCTGACCATACATCACCTGACCCGCGCGGCCGCGCCCGGCGCCCTGCACGACGTCGACGGGCAGGCGTTCGCGCGGCTCGGCGTGGACGACACCGCGCACCACCTCATCCGACCCGACGGCCACCTCGGCTACCGCGCCGGCCGCTACCTCGCCCGCTGGCTCCCCAACCCCACACCGCACCCATCATGAACACCAGACGCGGCACCGCTTCACGGGCCCGCTCCACCCGCCAGCGATGCCACCCCAGCCGGTCGATGACCGGATCCCGCGCCGGGCGATCCGCGCGGCGATCCCACGCCGGCGCAGGTCGCCGCGGCTGGCGGCGCGGTCGTCACCCGTGTCGGCATCCAGCTTGTCGGGCCGGGGGTCCGCCGCTGGCCAGACGGCGTGCGGACCGGCGGGATGTCGTCGACCATCGCCTGAAGCATGATCACATCGGGGACGCCTGCGGCGGTGACCGCCCGGCCAGCGGCAACCCCTGCCGGTCGCAGACCAGGTGGAGCTTCGAGCCTGGCGTGCCGCGACCGACTGGATCTGCGCTGGGGGAGCCATGCGGCGGACCGAACAGGAGCGCCTCGCCGAGCTGGAGGCCAGGAGCACCTTTCAGCACCAGACTTTACGGACGATCAGGGTGGTTGCTGAGAAGGCGCTGCCCGAGGAGGCGCAGGTGGCGCTGCGAGCGATCGACGCGCTCGCAAAGGAGGCGCTCACCGAGGCCGAGCCGGAGGCCCACAAGCAGCGCGCGAGCGAGTAGGCCCAACTACGCAGGCGGACCAGCTCGGCTAGGGCTGGCGCTGCTGCTTGCGCTTGCGCCGCTTTTCCTGCGCCTTCTCGACTTCCTTGATGGCCGAGTGCTCCGCTAGGAACTCGGCGCCCTTGACCGCGCCGACCACCGGCGCCGCCACCAGCGCCACAGGCGCCGCAGCAGCCGGCTCCGCCGCTGCGCGGTCACGGCTTGGCCTCCGGATCGGTGCCGCGATGTTTCGGGACTTCGTTCGTCCGTCGCCACTTCCAGCGGCTCGGATCCCTCCGGAGCGACGCCTCAGTCTCCCGCTCCAGCGCCGCCAGGTACTCCTCGCCGGCGCGAAGGTCGTGCCCTACGCGGCCGAGGGCAAAGAATGGCACGGGCTCGGGTGTGGTCATGGCGCTGCCCCTCGGTCGTGACCCGACCAGAGACAGCAACGGTACGCGCGTATCCGCTGGACAGTGCACCGGCTATGTAGCATCCGTGCCATGAAGCCGCCGGACACCAGCAACCTCATCGCGGGCATTGCCCTCGGGGTCTCGGCGCTTGCCCTGATCGTCTCGGGTTTCATGGCTTGGAGGCAGAACAGGCTGCAAGGCAGGCTCACCGCGATTGAGGAGGAGCGGCGCGGCGAGGAGGTCGAGGCGCGCCAGCGTGCTCGAGTGACGGCGAGCATTCCCGAAGCGCAGATTGGGAAGGGCGGCCTTGTGTTGACCATCGCAGTGTCCGTGATGCTCTTCAGGTAGGGCCCGGTGGAGCCAGCGGCCCGGGCACACCAGCACGCCAGCAGCCCGGTAGGCGTCCCAGACCCGGTACAGCTCAGCGTTCGCCCTTCAGGACCGCGTTCACGCCAGCAACATCGAACACAGGCATGGAACGCCATGGAGCGCCGCGCTCGGATGGCAGTGCCGAGGATGCTCGGCCGAAAGCTCGCTCGGAAGCTCGCTCGTGTGCTGGCTCGGGTGGTGCTTGACACCAGAGCCTCACCTGATGCTTGACGCCCGTCAGTCCTTGGAGACGTGCACGGCCACGTGGGTGCCACCGCCCTGGAGGGCTGGTCCACTCTCATACAGGACGGCATAGGCGTAGTCCCCGCGCCGCGCAGAGAGCTCGCCGGACCGGAATTCGCGGCCCTGGATGTCGCTGCCGGCGTTGGTCTGCGGCGGCTGCAGCGTCCAGCCACGGGTTCGTAGTGCCTGTTGGTAGTGGGCGAGGACGCGCTCGTCGGAGGCGGGAGCCCGGTACGTCGCCATGCAACTCCCGGCATCGGCCTGACCCGATGGTTGCAAGCGGATGCCGCCGAAGTGTGGGAACTCGGCGAACACCCGCTTCTCGGCGGCGCTGCATGCGGTCAGGTCGAGGACGATCGGAAGGGCCGGGATCGCAAGCACCAGGATCAGGAACCCCACGATGACCACGCCCAGGCCGCCGCCGCGCCTGCGTGCCGGGGTCGCTATCGAGCGGTCAGCGTCCATGCCAGCCTTCCGGGCTGCGGACGAGTGAGGACGGTGGTGCTCGTGTCGGTTAAGGGTTCCAAGAACCTGTCAGGTATCACCCCCAGACAGCACATCGGAAGTTCGCTCGTGCCGGTTACGACTCTCTCCTGGTTCAAGGCCGACCTTCGGCCGGGGAGACGGGGCGCACCTCGAACCTGAGCGGCGGCCCTCCGGTCGCAATCCGCCACTCACACGACACCCCGTTGTCGCCCCAGCACTCCCCGGCCTCTGCCGCGCTTTCGGGGATGACCTGCGAGCGCTCCTCCACGGACAAGCGCACCACGAGCCACCGGAACCCCGCCGCGGCCAGCGCCTGCTGCACCGCCTGGGTGTCCAGCCGCCGCGGCACCAGCGGCTCCGCAAGCTGCACGTCGACCAACTTGAAGCTGCCGTCCAGATTCTCGTAGACAACGGCTGGCAATCTGGGGGCGGTCGGCGCGACCAGCGCGGCCACACGCTCGGCGAACGGGCCCGGATCCGCGAGCCGGCCGCGCTGCACCGCGAGAGCCACCAAGCCCTTGGTGCCCTTGCCGCCGCGGAGATCGGGGCCGACATCCGGATAGAACGACACCCAGACGGTGTCCTCACTGTCGGGAGGAAGCCGGCCCCAGACCCAGAGCGCGCCAGCGACGGTGAGTGCCGCGACGCCGAGCAGCGCGACGGCGAGCACCGTCAACCACCGGTGGCGGCGGCGCACCACAGGATCCTCCAGGGCCTCATCGCCTGATGCTGTGCGGCTCAACGGGCCAGGTCAAGCTCTCTTAGCGGCTCCGGCGATAGTGACGGTGCACTTGAGGGGTATTCGTGATGCTCGGTGTGTGGCTGTCATGGGAGACCGGACCATGAGAAGGCATTCACCCCTTTCAAGGAGGCCCGGTCCCCCTGTCGTACTGCCCGCGTTCATCGCTGCCCGCCCAGGTCCTGGCCTGGCTGGCCGGCCGCCTGGCCCACCTGCTGCCACCGCGACCGCCCGGGGTCGGTGGCAACCCGCCGCTGCGCCTGGAGGTCCGCCTGGACGCCGTGGCCGCGGTCCTGCTGGACGGGCTGTCGTACCGGCGAGCCGGCCGCATGGTCGGGATCTCCAAGACCGAGGTCGGCGACAGCATGGACCTGCTGCTGGACGCGCTCGCCGCGCTCGGCTACTGCCAGCCTGACGGGACGTTCATCACCACCCTTGCGGACCTTGGCGAGCTGCTGGCTGAGCTGGCCCTGGCCGGCGAGGCGGTCGTGGTCGACGGACTGGCGACCCGAGTGCAGCGACCAAGCGGATGGACCAACCAGAAGGTTCTCTACGACGCCAAACGCCACACCCACACCGCCCAGGGCCTGGCGGTGTCCTGTAGGTGCCGAATACCCTCGTCTATGCCCTTGACCTGCGGCTTCGCGTGGGTGGCGGAAGTCCGCGAGGATCACTCGTCATGGCGCTACGGCTGCTGTACCTCATCTTCTGTCAGCTCGCCGGTTGGCTCGCACTGCTGGCCCGCGGGCAGGCGTCCGAGAACGCCGAGATCCTCGTGCTGCGACACGAGGTGGCGATCTTGCGCCGACAGGTGACCCGGCCACGCCTCGCCTGGCCGGACCGGGCCATCCTTGCGGCGTTGACCCGACTCCTTCCGACACAGCGCCGACACC
>WNGG01011702.1_pt1 | contig 13288 bp, 11 predicted proteins | sample 5400661 | NCBI WGS metagenome assembly WNGG01 (sample SAMN13153372, study PRJNA577476) | soil metagenome | isolation source: 100 cm soil or saprolite under Garry oak tree replicate 1 | place: USA:California | collected 2016-06-15
GTGACGCTTCGGGCACCGTTTCGTACCCGTGCCTGGCACCGGTACGCTCGGCAAGCGTCACGCCTCGCTCAGACCCGTGCCGCTTACGACTCGTCCACGAAGAGCGGTCGCACGAACTCGTCGAACGTCTCTCGATCGCAGCTCGCGACCGTCACCGGCGTGAGTGCACGAACTGAGGCGGTGCGCGGCATGTCCATCGCCAGAGCGACTTCGCCGAAGTAGTCGCCCGGCCGCAGCACGCTCTGTGCTCCGCGGCTCCTCTGGCTCACCGCGAGCATCCCGCTGAGGACGACATAGAAGCGGTCGCCTTCCTCACCCTCCGACACGACGCCGGCACCGGCCGGAATCTCTTCCCGTCTCATGTGCTGGGCAAGTCGCACGAGTGTCTCGCCGGGAAGCGAGGCGAGCAATCCGATTCGCGACAGCTCGTGCTGCGTCGCGCCGGCGGCCCGTGGGCTCACTCTTCGCGCTCCTCCGCTTGATCGTGCATGGTCCCCCCATGGGTGCGCTCGACGCCTGGCGCTTCTGTCCGGTCTGCGGCGAGGCTATCGACAAGGTCGAGGACCGTGCCGAGTGCCCGGCCTGCGGCTACGTCGGTTACGCGAACGCGGCTCCCGGCGCAGAAGCGGTCTGCTTTGACGAGCAGGGTCGCGTGCTACTGGGGCTTCGCGCCTTCGATCCCGGAAAAGGTCTCTGGGATCTGCCCGGCGGATTTCTCCACGAGGACGAGCATCCACTCGACGGCCTGCGGCGGGAGATTCGTGAAGAAACAGCTCTCAGCTGCGCTGGTTCGAGCCGGACGAGCTCCCTCCGCCCTCGGAGCTCGCCTTCACGCACTACCCGGAGGTGCTCTCAGCCGCTCTCGGCCGGCGGCGCGAGCACGCGTAGAGCGCGCGGCTCAACGCGGGACTCCACCGGCGTCGCCAGCACGTCGGGCTCGCCGTCGAGCGCCGCCTCGAGGCGGCCCGCTGCGGCGTCGACGACGAATCGCTCGCTGACGCGCCGGAACGAGGATTGATGAGAAGCAAGGAGGCCAGGAACGACCCGATTAGTGGGACTCACGGCCCCTCGAATGAGCCATTCGGCCCATGGCGTCGTCCGGCAACCATGCCGATATTTAGGCCATGAGTGAACGCGGCCTTCACCAGATCGAGGACGATCTCAGCGAAACCTGGCTCGAGGATTGGGCGGGCGCGGGCGTCCTCGAAATCGAGGCGCTCCTCGCCAAGCATGCGGCTTTCCTGACTTTCCTCGAGTCGCAAGAGGCGTAATAGCGCACCCGCCCGCGATCGCTTAGATTCCGGGCCATGAAGCTCAGTTACCTGTGGCGCGGGCTTCCGGGTCACCCGATCCATCCGCCGCTGACGGACGTGACGATCGGGACGTACACGTTCGCCACCGTCGCCGGTCTTGCCGACGTGACCGGCATCACACAGAGCTCCGGGGCGTACGCCTGGTGGATTGCCCTGATCTTTGGCCTGTTCATGACCGGGCCCACAGCACTGACCGGCCTGCTCGACTGGTTGTCGATCACGCGTGGGACGGAGCTCTGGAAGACGGCCACCCTGCACCTGACCGCGATGCTCACCGCGACGGTGTTCTTCGCGCTCGCGGCGATCTTCGGCCATGCCTCCTACACGCACGGCAACGTCAGCAGCGGCGCGTTCGTGCTGACGCTGATCGGCTTCGGACTCCTGACGCTCGGCGGCTGGCTAGGCGGCGCGATCGTCTTCGTGCACGGCATGCGCGTGCTGAATCTCAGAGGTGAGCCGGCGGGACGGGCGGGATCGCCCATCCCGCACGCCGAAAAGGAACGAGCCGAAGGAGGCTAGCCCTCGGAGCCGGCGAGCCCGAGAGCCCTCTCGAGCGCAGGCTTCGGCTGGGCGCCGACCGCAGCCGCGGCAGGCTCGCCGTCCTTGAAGAGGATCATCATCGGGATCGACTGGACCCCGAAGCGCTGAGAGAGCGCCGGCTGCTCGTCGATGTTCACCTTGACGAGCTTGAGGTCGCCGTTCGACTCCTCCACGATCCTGTCGAGCACGGGCGCGACGGCGTGGCACGGTCCGCACCACTCCGCCCAGAAGTCGACGATCACCGGCTTGTCGCTCTGGAGGACTTCCTCTTCGAAGCTCTGTTCGGTCACTTTGGTCGCTGTGGTTGCCATTCAGTCCTTCCGAGGCGGCGCTTGCGCTGCCGCCCATAGGAGGTCGGGGAGCTTGCTCCGCGACCGTTTTAACGTGTCGGTCGGTCGTACCCAGGTGAGAACGCTTCCGAACGCAGGAATGTTCCACCCCTAGAATCGGCGCCATGCCGTTCGAGCCGCTGCTGCAGTACCCGGACCACCTGGCCCTCGAGGATGAGGTCCTCGCCTGGTGGGACGACGAGGCCGTCTTCGACCAACTCCGCGAGCGGAACAGCGGGCGGCCGACCTTCAGCTTCATGGACGGCCCGATCACCGCCAACAACCCGATGGGAGCGCATCACTGCTGGGGCCGCACGCTCAAGGACGTGTTCCAGCGCTACAAGGCGCTTCGCGGTTTCGACCAGCGCTACCAGAACGGCTTCGACTGCCAGGGCCTCTGGGTCGAGGTCGGCGTGGAGCGCTCCCTGGGACTCAACTCAAAGCGCGAGATCGAGGAGTACGGGCTCGCGGAGTTCAACGAGCGCTGCAAGGAGCGGGTCGCCGAATACGCCGAGGTCATCACCGGACAGTCGCGTCGCCTCGGCATGTGGATGGACTGGGACAACGACTACTACACCTTCTCCGACACGAACATCGAGTACATCTGGCGCTTCCTGAAGGAGTGCCACGCGCGCGGCTGGCTGTACAAAGGACACCGCTCCGTGGAGTGGTGCCCCCGCTGCGGGACCTCGCTCTCGCAGCACGAGCTGATCAACTCCTACGAGGAGCTCACGCATCCCTCGCTCTATGTCCGCTTCCCGATCAAGGGACGCGAGGGCGAGTCGCTCGTCGTATGGACGACGACGCCGTGGACGCTACCCGCCAACGTCGCAGCCGCCGTCAAGCCCGACGCCGAGTACGGCTTGACTGAGGAGGGCGACTGGTGGGCGGTGGAGCGGAACTCCGACGCGACGTTCGTTCGCCGCGCGCGCGGCGAGGAGCTCGTCGGGCTCGAGTACGAAGGGCCGTTCGACTCGCTGCCGGCGCAGGAGGGTGTCGTCCACCGTGTGATCCCGTGGGACGACGTCACGCTGTCGGAAGGCACGGGGATCGTCCACATCGCGCCCGGTTGCGGCAAGGAGGACTTCGAGCTGTCGCGCGTGCATGACCTGCCGGTCCTGATGCCGATCAACGAGGCCGGAATCTTCTACGACAGCTACGGCGAGTTCGAGGGCCGCTCGACGGAAGACGTCGAGAAGCCGGTGGTCGTGGAGCTCGAGCGGCGCGGACGGCTCGTCGAGGCCGGGTCGATCATCCACCGCTATCCCGTTTGTTGGCGTTGCACGACGCCGCTCGTGTTCCGGATCGCGGACGACTGGCTGATCAGCGCAGACGAGATCCGCCAGCCGATGCTCGACGCGAACGCGACTGTGAAGTGGACGCCCGACTTCTATTCGAAGCGTATGGACGACTGGTTGCGGAACATGGACGACTGGAACATCTCGCGACGCCGCTACTTCGGGTTGCCGCTGCCGTTCTACCCGTGCAACTCCTGCGGCCGGCTCACCGTGATCGGCTCGGTCGCGGAACTGCGCGAACGCGCAACGGGCGGCCTCGACCAGTTGAAAGAGCTGCACCGGCCCTGGATCGACGAGGTGCCGATCGCGTGCGAGTGCGGTGCTGAGGCCCGGCGCGTCCAGGAGGTCGGCGACGCGTGGCTGGACGCCGGCATCGTCCCGTTCTCGACCCTCGGCTGGCAGAACCCCGAGTGGATTGAGCACGGGTACGCGACAGGAGCCGCCGCAGGGCTCACCGGCGCCGACCTCCCCGATCATGCGTACTGGGAGAAGTGGTACCCGGCGGACTGGGTCTCCGAGATGCGCGAGCAGATCCGGCTCTGGTTCTACTCGCAATCGTTCATGTCGGTGACACTCACCGGGCTTTCGCCGTACAAGTCGGTACTGACGTACGAGAAGCTGCTCGACGAGCACGCCCGGGAGATGCATCGGTCTTGGGGCAACTCGATCGATGCGGCCGAAGCCCTTCAGAACATCGGTGCGGACGTCATCCGGTTCATGTTCTGCGAGCAGGTGCCGAGTCAGAACCTGAAGTTCGGCTACGGGCCCGCGGACGAGATCAAGCGCCGGCTGCTCACTCTCTGGAACTCCGTCAAGTTCTTCGTCGACTACGCCAACATCGAAGGCTTCGAGCCCGGCGGCGAGGCCCCGTCTGAGCTCCAGCCACTCGACCACTGGCTGCTCGAGCGCACCGAGCAACTCGTCGCCGAGATGACGGAGGCGTATGAGCGCTGCTGGACGCCGGCGCTCATCCGGTCGTTCGAATCATTCGTCGACGATCTCTCGAACTGGTACATCCGCCGCTCACGCCGGCGCTTTTGGGCTGGGGACGAGGTTGCGCTCTGGACGCTCTGGCATGCGCTCGTGCGCTCGGTGCAGACGATCGCTCCCGTGATGCCGTTCCTGGCCGACTTCCTCTGGCGCAGGTTGCGCGCCGACGACGCACCCGAGTCGGTCTTTCTGGCGCCTTGGCCCGAGGTGCGTCAAACGGATGATCGTCTGCTCGCCGAGGTCGCAGAGGTGCGGCGCGTTGTCGAGCTCGGCCGTCAGGCTCGCGGCGACGCGGGGCTGAAGCTGCGCCAGCCACTCCGTCGGCTCGTCGTGCAGGGCGCCGGCCCGGCGCAGGGCCACGCCGGCGAGATCGCGGAGGAGCTCCGCGTCAAGGAAGTCGAGTTCGGTCCGGTCGAGGCGACCGAGCTCCGCGTGAAGCCGAATCTCCCTGTGCTCGGGCCGAAGCTCGGCAAGGAGCTGGGCGCGGTTCGCGCAGCGCTGCAAGCCGGCGAGTTCGAGCAGCTCGAAGGCGGCGGGGTTCGAGTGAACGGACGCGAGTTCACGGCCGACGAGGTGCTCGTCGAGCGCGGCGCGCGTGAAGGGTGGGCACTCGCCGAAGACGACACGCTGACCGTCGCGGTCACGACGGAGCTCGACGACGAGCTGCGCCTCGAAGGGCGCGTCCTCGATCTCATCCACCAGCTGAACACGATGCGAAAGGACGCGGGCCTTGCACTCACCGACCGGATCCGTGTAACTCTCCCGCAGGCCGACGCCGACCTCCTGGCGCACGAGGAGTGGATCAAGGAAGAGGTGCTTGCGACCGAGATCCGAACGGACGGAGACGCGGAGCCGCAGATCACGAAGGCGTGAACGCCGCATGTAGCCGCTCGAGCCCGCGGTCGAGCAGCTCGTCGCTGATCGCGAGCGAGAGTCGCGCCCAGCCCGCGCCGCGCGCGCCGAAGCCTTCTCCCGGTGCGACCGCGACTCGGTGCTCCACGAGCAAGCTCTCGACGGTCATGCCGTCCGGTAGCCGGAACCAGACGAAGAAGGTGCCTTCGGATTGCGCCTCGATTCCGTCGAGCGCAACGAGCGCCCGGTCGCGGCGGCGCTCATAGTTCGCACGACGCTCCTCGACTGAATCCTGCGGTCCGGTGAGTGCGGCGATCCCCGCTTCCTGGATGGGACGGAAGATCCCGGCGAAGGCATGGTCCTGTAGGAGCTCGATGCGGCGCACGAGCTCCGCGTTACCCACCGCGAACCCGAGGCGCCAGCCGGCCATCCCGTAGGTCTTCGACATGCTGAACAGCTCGATGCCGACCTGGCGCGCTCCGTCGACCGCGAGGAAGCTCTGCGGCCGTCGTCCGTCGAAGACGAGGTCGCCGTACGCGAAGTCGTGCAGGACCCATGCCTCGCTGCGCTCGGCCCACTGAACAGCGTCCTCGAAGAGACCGTCCGGCACTGTTGCGGCGGTGGGGTTCGACGGGAAGTTCAAGTACATCGCGTCCGCTTCAGTGTCAAAGCCCGAGAACGGGACGTGTTCGGCACCCGCGAGGGCGACGGCGGAAAAGTAGTCCGGATAGCCGGGATCGGGTAGCACGATCGTGCCGCCGCTCTCGACCGCGCAGAGCGCGAACTCGATCAGGCCGGTCTTCGTCCCGGGCAGAACGGCAACCTCGCAGACTGCGTCGAGATGCACCCCGTACGTCTCGCCGTAGCGGGTCGCGATCGCCTCCTTCAGCGCCGGCACTCCCGAGAACGGCGCATAGCCGTGCACGCCCGGCCGCTCGGCGCACTCCGCCAGAGCTCGTACGACGTGTTCGGGCGGCCCGACCTCCGGATTGCCGCGCCCGAGATCGACGAGCGGCTCGCCGCCTTCGGCTGTCGCCCCGGCGACTCGGGCCAGCAGCGACGTGAAGTACTGCTCCGGCAGGCGGTTCAGTCGTTGTGGGCGCTCGCGCACCCCACGACTCTAAGCAGCAGACGTCTCTGCTCGACGCAGCTCGACAGGAAGCCGGAACACGACGTCCTCGTAGGCGGACGAGAACGAGCTGATCTCGCGCACACCCTGAACGCGGAACCAGTCGCACACACGTCCCACCAGCCGCTCCGGCGCCGACGCGCCCGAGGTCAGCCCGACCGTCTCCACGTCGTCGAACCAGCGCTCGTCGATTTCCGTCTCGTCGTCGATCAGATGCGCGTCCACGCCTGCGAGCTGGGCCACTTCAACGAGACGGTTCGAGTTGGACGAGTTGCGCGACCCGATGACGAGCAGGAGGTCGATCTCGCCGAGCATCTCCTTCACGGCCCACTGGCGGTTCGAGGTTGCGTAACAGATGTCCTCGCGCTGGGGGCCATGGATGTGCGGAAAGCGGCGCTTCAACACGTCGATGATCTCCGTCGTCTCGTCGACCGAGAGCGTGGTCTGCGTGATGTAGGCGAGGGGCGTGCCGGCGGGAAGCTCGAGAGCTTCCGCGTCCTCAACGCTCTCGACGAGCACCGTCGCATCCGGGGCTTCGCCCATCGTCCCCACGACCTCTTCGTGTCCAGCATGTCCGATGAGGACGATGCGCCGTCCTTCTGCTGCATAGCGCCGCGCCTGAACGTGCACCTTCGTCACGAGGGGGCAGGTCGCATCGATCGTGGTCTGCCTGCGGACCGCGGCGCGCTCGTAGACCAAAGGGGCAACACCGTGAGCCGAGAGGACGAGGATCGCTCCGGGCGGAGCCTCGGTTTCGTCCTCGACGAACACGGCTCCGCGCCCTTCGAGGTCGCGGACGACGTGCGCGTTGTGGACGATTTGCTTGCGGACGTACACGGGGGCCCCGTAAAGCGACAGGGCACGCTCGACCGTTTCCACGGCACGTTCTACTCCCGCGCAATATCCCCGGGGCGATGCAAGCAAGACCCGCTGAACCAAACCGTCGGCCACGGTACCAGCGCTCGCGGGAGGCCGGTCGAACAGGAAAAGGCCCGTCGCTCGGGGGGTCGGTGGCGACGGGCCTCCTCCTAGTGCTCACCGCGGACTGCAAGGCCAGGAACGCACCGCGGTTCGCATCGCCCAGTGGGATTGACGCTAACGGGTCTCACCGACCTTTCCAATAGGCCGAACGGCCCATCTTTGGAAGCAAGAGGAAAGAGGCTCGTTTGGCGGAAAACCGTGCTTCTCAGGCGCCTCGGGCCGGCTCGACTGTCCCATCGCCGCTCCCTACAATCTGGATGCCCAGTGTCACAATCCGACCAAGTTCTGTGGTTCGACGCGGTGCCGCTGCTCGTCGTCGCCGCTGCATACCTCCGGGCGACCGCGTTGCTTGCCCCGGCCTTCCGGGGGAAACGCCGTCGCTCTCAGTTGGAGCCCGCCCTCCTCGCGATCTTCCCCGCGGTTGGGCTTGCAGCAGCCGTCTACGGGATCGTGCTCGCGGTCGAGCGCGAAGCTCCACCTGGCGGGATCTGGCTCACGCTCGGACTTGCCACCGCGGTTGGCCTGCCCGCACTCCTCGGGCTGAAGGCCGCGAGTCGATCTGCGAGTTCCGCCGCCGAGCCTGAGCCGGAGTCGAGGGCCGCCGCCTCGAGCTCTCTTCCGCAAGGCGACGATCCCATGGCAACCAGCCTGGCGGAGGCGCTCGACCGCGAGCGCTTCGTGGCGCGGATCTCGGCCCGTGTCCGCTCCGAGCTCGACATCGACGAGTTGCTGCGCGTCGCCGTGGAGGAGACCGGCCGTGCGCTGGCCGTCGACCGATGCCTGATCCGGCTCGGTCCTCACGGCGACATTCCGACGGCGCAGTGGCAACGGGACGGATTGGCGCCGGTGAAAGCCGGGCGTCGCCTCGCCGTCTCCAACCTCGCAGTGAAGCGCCGCCAGACCGTGGCCCTCGAGGACGTCCAGACGGCGCCGGAGCTCGACGATGCTTTGCTCGGAGGGCGCGACACCTTGCTGAGTCTGGGCTCGCGCGCCGTCCTCGCCGTACCGATCGTGATCTTCGAAGAGCTGATCGGAGTGCTCGCGCTCCACCGCACCACTCCCGGACGATGGGGCGACGAAGAGATCGCGCTGACCGAGGCTGTGGCGCGCGAGATCGGACTGGCGGTGCGGGTCCCGCAGTTGCTCCGCGAGAACGAGCAGCGGATCGCCCAGCAAGGGTCGCTCTTTCGCATCGCGGCGCTCCTCGCTGAGTCGCTCTCGCTCTCGGACACCCTCGAGGCGCTTGCTCAGGCGGCGAACGAAGCTCTCGGCGGCGCCTTTGCGGCTGTGCTGATGCCACGAGGCGGGACGCTCGAGCTCGCCGCCGGCGCCGGCCTTCCACGCGTGCTCTCGGAGGCGCTCGAAGACAGCTTGCCGGACTCGGCGAATTGCCTCCACGTGGCAGCCCAGGAAGGGCGGCCGTTGGCCTCGCCCGACATCACGCGCGACGACCGCTTCGACAGACCCTGGCAGATGCAGGCAAAGGCTGCGGGATATCGCGCGTTGCTTGCCGTGCCCGCCGCAAGCCCGCGTGCAGAGGTCGCAGGGCTGGTCATCGTCTTCTTCGCCGAGGAGCGCGAGTTCACGGACGAGGACCTCGAGCTTGCTAACCACCTCGGCGACGCAGCGCGAGGCGCGCTCGAGCGGAGCGAGCTGTTCGAAGCCGAGCGCACCGCACGCGCGCTGTCGCAGCAGCTCGCGCGCACGGGCGGCGTGCTCGCAACCGAGCTGGATCCGGCCGCGGTTCTGGAGGAGGTCGTGCAACAGGCGCCCGCGCTGCTCGGGGCCGACGCGTGCGCGGTGCGCACGCTCGAGGACGATGAGCTCGTCGTGAGCGCTGCGTCAGGCGAGGGCGCCGAGGAGGCAGTCGGAAGCCGAGCAGCGGTGACCGCACGGCTCTCCGGGGATGTCTTCCAGTCACGTTCACCGCTCGCAGTCGAAGACGTCACCTCGGACGAACGGCTCGTCGGCGCCGATGCGATCCTTCTCGCCGGGTATGCCGCGTTTCTCGGCGTGCCCCTCTCGGGTCCCGAGGGCACCCTTGCCGGCGTGCTCTCGGTCTACGCACGCAAACCTCGCCAGTGGCGGCCAGAGGAGATCGAGGCGCTGCTAGCGCTTGCGGGGAACACCTCTGCAGCACTCGCCAACGCCGAGCTCTACTCGCGCGTCTCGCTGGAGAAGGAACGCAGCGTCGCGATCCTCGCAAACATCGCCGACGGCATCGTGGCGGTCGACCGTGACGGCGACGTCGTCCTCTGGAACTCCGCCGCCGAGGAGATCACCGGCGTGCCGCAAGAGGAAGCGATCGGGCGGACGACGGTCCAGGTCCTGCAACGCCAGCTCGAGTCCACGGAGGCCGAGACTCCGTCGGGCCAGCGCCTGGTTTCGATCACGCGGGGCGGGGTGGAGGTCTGGCTGTCGCTGAGCGAGGCCGTGATGCGCGACCCGCTCGGAGCGGTTGCGGGCCGCATCTTCGCTTTCCGCGACATTTCCGCCGATCGAATGGTCGAGCAGGTCAAGTCCGACTTCGTTGCCGCCGTCTCGCACGAGCTCCGCACGCCGCTGACGTCGATCTACGGATTCGCGGAGACCCTGCTGCGCCAGGACGTCCTGTTCGGCGAGGAGGAACGGCGGATCTTCCTCGGCTACATCGCGTCGGAGTCCGACCGCCTGACGGGGATCGTCGACCAGCTCCGGGCGACCTGCAGGTCGAGCTCGGCAGGATCGACGTCGGCTCGGTCGTGTCGGAGCTCGTGGAGACAGTCGAAGAGAGCGGGGTCATGAACGGCCACCGCTTCGAGATCGACCTGCCCGACGAGCCCCTCGCCGCCGAAGCCGATCCCGACAAGGTGCGTCAGATCTTCAACATCCTCGTCGAGAACGCGCTGAGATATTCGCCTCGCGGTGGCACCGTCACGGTCGGCGCGCGCCGCAGTGACGACCGCGTCGAGGTTCGTGTCGCGGACGAGGGAATCGGGATTCCGGCGGCAGAGCGCGAGCGAATCTTCCGGAAGTTCTACCGAGCCGAATCGGCTGCGCGGGACGGCGCGGCCGGCACGGGTTTGGGTCTCTTCATCGCCAAAGAACTCGTGACTGCGATGGGCGGCCGGATCTGGGTCGACTCCACCGAAGGGGAGGGCTCGAGCTTCTCGTTCGAGCTGCCCGCTGCTCGCGAGTAGATGCCAGCCGGTTTGGGTATAGCGGCCGCGACTGACGTTCGGTGCGTCCCTTTATGACCAAAGTTCTCGTAATCGACGACGAAGCTCCGATTCGTCTGCTCTGCCGAGTGAATCTCGAGGCGGAAGGCATGGACGTGATCGAGGCCCCAGACGGCCCTGCCGGCGTGGACAAGGCGCGGGACGAGAGGCCGGACGTGATCCTCCTCGACGTGATGATGCCCGGGCTCGACGGGTGGCGGGTCGCGGAACAGCTTTTCGAAGACGACCGGACGATCGGGATCCCGATCATCTTTCTGACCGCGCGCGCCGAATTTCGCGACCGGGCCCGCGGGCTCGACATCGGCGGCGTCGACTACGTGACGAAGCCGTTCAACCCGCTCGAGCTGGCGCCGCTCGTGCAGAGCCTCCTGGACCGTCTCGATCGCGGCGAGCGCGACGAGTTGCGCGCCGAGAAGCTCTTGGAGCTCCGCACCCTGATGGAATCCGACTAGCTCCGCGCGCGCCCTTCTCGGGCGAGCGATTCCGGAGTACGGTTGAAGCATGGACAGACGGCCGCTGCCGTTGCGGCATCGACCGTCTCCAGCAATACCCGACGCTCTCCCTGGCGACGGTCGAGCAGCGTGCCGCCGCCGTGCGCCTGCTCGAAGCCACGCGAAGCGCCACCCGTAAGTGGAGAGACCCGAAGGCCGCGGCGGCGGCGGGGTTCAGGATGACCTTGGCCCCCCGGCTTGCAGTTGACCGCTCGGTGCACTGGTTCCACTCGGAGAACCACCACTTTCTCCAGGACGATCGCTACGTGGACCCGCAGCACGTCGAGACGCTCATCTATGCAAACGCACCTGGGCGTTCGCTCGTGTTGATCGGTGTCATGTTCGCGCTCCGCCGCGGGATGCATGGTCCTTCACCGGGTGGCCCGATCACGCGCTGGCACACGCACTGGGTCTGCGCGCGCGGCAAGCACCGTGGCCTTGCCCCACGGCCTGACGGCTCGTGCCCACCAGGGACGAAAGGGAGGCAGGGGAGCGAGATGCTGCACATCTGGTTCACGCGCGATCTCCGCAGCGCTTACGCGGTCCACGCACCCGAACCGGAGTTGTGCGTGGCCGGGCTCCTACCGAGCGGTTATTGCCGTCATGCCGGTCATCACGGGAGGCATCACTGAGAGAGCGCAAGAGGGCCGTCTCCCGAGGCGGCCCCCCGTGCTCTTCCTCCCGACGACGCTAGCGTCCTGCGAAATCGGCAGTGACGATCCCGGCACCGCCGTGTCCGACGAAGGTGCCGAAGGAAATCCCGATCCCGACCCGGCGGAAGCCGGGGCGAAGCAGCACGGCTCGGTGAGCCGGGCTTGCGAGCCATTGACTGACCACCCATTGAACGGTCAATCCCGTGGCCCAGGCGAGGTCTTCGCCGAAGACGGGACCGCGCGCACCCTGGGCGAGCGCCCGGCCGGCCACCGAGCCGTGCGCGAAGTACTGGCGACGCAACATGTCCGCGGAGTGACCGCGGGCGGCGCGGAGAAGACGAACGTCCACGCGCAGGGGGGCGAGACCATGGCTCGTCCGCACCGAATTCATCCCCTGGAGGAGCGAGGCCTCCGAGCTGGTCAGGGACCGGGCCTGAGCCCCGGCTGCCGGCCCCAGGAGGGCGAAACTTGCCAGAAAAGCTACGAGAATCTTCTTTTTGATCAGCATTCGCGGCAGTCTCCCGGTGGGTCACCAGGGGCGGCATCCCCCGAAAGGGGTAGATCGGGTTCGCTCCGAGCGGCTTTTTCAGCGGGCCGTCTGAGCCAGTCCGATCCCGAGCAGGGTAAGAGCCGCCCCGGACAGCTGGACCGGCTGGAGGGACTCTCCCAGGCACGCCCAGGCCACGATGATTGCCACGACGGGCTCCAGCATCGCCGTGATTCCGGCTCGGGTAGCGGAGATATGGCGGAGGGCGCTGACGATCAGCGCGAAGGGCACGATCCCGCCCAGGACGACCATCCACAGCATCAGCAGCCAGAGGGGCAGATGTGTCGACGCCAGGTTCCCGAGGAGCGAGACGTGGTCGTCGACACGCCGTCCCGGGAAGCTCCACCATGGTGCGAGCAGCGACCAGAAGATCGTTGCGAAGAGAAAGCCCCAGGCAGACAGAGAGATCGGATCGCGGCCCCGCACGCCGTGCTCGGCGATCAGGAAGTACGCGGCCAAACTGATCGCCGCCAGCCCACAGGCGGCCACCCCGGGACCGCTGAGACGTCCGCCGTGCCAGATCTCCACGATCAGCGTGAGCCCGGCGAGCGAGAGGGCGAGCGCCGCCCAGATGCGGCGGCGGACGGGCTCGTGGAAGACGAACCGAGCCCAGAGCGCAACGAAGATCGGCGCGACGAACTGGATCAGCAAGGCGATTCCGATCTCGAGCCGGTGAATCGCGAAGAAGTAGGCCCACTGAACCGTCGCGAGGCCGATGCCGAGCGCGACCAGTAGGGATAGATCGGAGGCGCGAACTCGCAGCGACCTTGGACGCGTCGCAACGGCAATCAGCGTAAGTCCGATCAGCGAGCCCGCGCAACGCACTGCCGTCAGTTGGCCCGAGCTGATGCCCGAGCCGAGGATCACCTTGGAAACGGTCCCGTTGACGGCGAAGAGCGTCGCGGCGATCGCAACCATCGCGTAGCCGAGTGCCGGGCGTGGCTGGA
>WNGG01016020.1_pt1 | contig 13288 bp, 13 predicted proteins | sample 5400661 | NCBI WGS metagenome assembly WNGG01 (sample SAMN13153372, study PRJNA577476) | soil metagenome | isolation source: 100 cm soil or saprolite under Garry oak tree replicate 1 | place: USA:California | collected 2016-06-15
CTACACTGATCGATTCGGCGCGGACGTCGACCGGCGTGATGTGCTCGACATCGACGCTGCAAACCGGCGCGCGACGATCGTCGGTGATTTGGCTGCGGCAGATGGGATCGCGCCGGACCAATTTGATTGCTTCGTGCTGACCCAGACGCTTCAGTTCATCTACAACGTGCGTGCCGCCATCGTTCATGCCCATCGTGTTCTTCGCCCGCATGGAGTTCTTTTGGTCACTGTCCCCGCGGCGGGCCGAATGTCTCCTGAGGACAAGCCGAGCCTCGATTACTGGCGGTTCACAGCCACCTCGTGCTCGTCGCTCTTTGGGGAAGTGTTTGGCGCAGAGCGCATCACTGTCCGGTCGTACGGCAATGTGCTGACGGCCATCGCATTCCTGACCGGCATGGCGTACGAGGAGCTGTCACGCCGGGAGCTCGATGCGAATGACGAGAACTTCCCGGTCATCCTCGGGGTTCGTGCAATCAAGCGATAGACCAATGACCGATATCAATTCTCTTACGCAGGCGAGCCTCCCGCCGGCATCGCTGATCATCTGCTCGCGTGACAGGCCGCAACTCCTGGCCGAGACCATCGAGTCGGTGCTCCGGGGAGATGAGGTTCCAACCGAGCTCATCATCATCGACCAGAGTGATGTCCCGCATCCGGCCCTGGCGAGCTTGAAAAGCGGCCGCTCCTGCGAAATTCGCTACCTGTGGACGCACTCGGCCGGGCTGAGCCGGGCCAGGAATACTGGTATCGCCGCGGCGCGGCACGCCATTCTCGCCATCATAGACGATGACATGTTCGTGGAGCCCGCCTGGTTCGGCTCGCTCATCCGAGCGCTTCTCAACTCTGGAGAGCGCGCCGTCGTGACCGGTAGGGTGCTGCCAACCGCACCGGAAGTGCCCGGCGGCTTTGTGCCGACATTTATGCCCAGCGAGGTTCGGGCGGTCTACGAAGGTCGCATCGGCACTGATGTGCTGGCAGGGGGACACATGGCTGCGTATCGATCCATCCTCGACGCCGTCGGCGGTTTCGACGAACGCCTCGGGGCAGGGGCAGATTTTCCCGCCGCCGATGACAACGACCTTGGTTTCCGCCTGCTCGAGGCTGGGTATCGCATCATCTACGCTCCGGAAGCCGTGCTCTATCACCGTGCCTGGCGCGGCAAAGGGGAGTATATGGCGGCGCGCTGGAGTTATGGCCGCGGCAAAGGCGGGTACTATAGCAAGTACCTCAGCTACAAGGACCTCTACATGCTGCGCCGCATGGCCTGGGATATTCTGCATCGTGTCTTTCGCTTTCCATTCCTGGTATGGCTGGATCCCCGGAGGGCTTGCGGCGACCTTGTATATATTGCTGGAATTCTCTCCGGGACAACTCGTTGGGCATGGACACAGCTAAAGATTAGCCACGGAGACACGGAGGCACAGACATAGTCTTGTCTCTGTGGCCAAACCGAAGACTCGGCGATCCGCCCCAGCGGGGCGAAATAAGGAAGCGATGGTATTTAACACGCAGGAATCTGCGCCAGGACACCAGGGGGCGTCATCCACGCCGGGAAATCTTCCCGCGACCTCCCTCGTCATCTGTTCGCGGAATAGGCCGAAACTCTTGTTCGAGTGCGTCCAGTCCATCCTTCAGGGCGCGGAGCTTCCAACCGAACTGTGCATCATCGACCAGAGTGATGTCGAACATCCAAGCCTGACAGCCCTGAAAACCGATCGCGCCTGTGAGATTCGCTACTTATGGACGCAGTCCGTCGGGTTAGGCAGAGCCAGAAACGCCGGCATTGCCGCGGCTCGGCATGACATTCTTGCCTTCACCGATGACGACATGGTGGTGCCGGCCACCTGGTTTGGCTCCCTCATCCGGGCTCTCGTCGACGCAGGGCGGCGCAGTATCGTGACAGGCCGGGTCCTGCCGACCGCACCGGAAACGCCTGGAGCCTTCGCGCCATCAACCAAAATCGAAGAGGTCCGCGAAGTCTACGAGGGTCGCGTCGGCAAAGATGTGCTCTGGGCCGGCAATATGGCGATGTACCGCACCGTCATCGCCGGCATTGGCGCCTTCGACGAACGCCTCGGCGTAGGATCGCGTTTCCCTTCGTCCGAAGACAACGACTTTGGATTCCGCCTTCTCGAGGCCGGATCTCGTATCATCTACGCGCCGGAGGCAGTGCTCTACCATCGTGCCTGGCGGACTAAACAAGACCATGTCTCCATAGGCTGGAGCTACGGCCGCGGTCAGGGCGCGTATTACGCCAAGTACCTGAGCGTGAGAGACCCCTATATGCTGCGGCGCATGATTTCGGACATCATACGTCACGTCCTTCTGTTCCCTCGCCGCGTGTGGCGTGAGCCCCATCGGGCGTGCGGCGATGCCGTCTATGTTTTTGCGCTTGTCTCTGGAGCCTTCGAATGGCTATTGACGCAGCCAAGGACGCGTTGATCTGGCAGCGCGCCCTGCGCAATGTTGTCAGTAACTACTTCGGCGCGTTCATCACGCTTGGCATCGGGTTCTTCCTCACGCCGTTCATCCTGCGCCAGCTTGGGGCCTCGGGGTTTGGTCTATGGATGATCGTGGGCTCGGTGGTAATGTACGGCTCACTCCTCGACCTTGGCATCGCGGGCGCCGTTATCAAGTATGTCGCCGGGCACCGGGCCAGAGGGGAGACCGAGCAGGCGCGGAGCCTCGTCGCGACTGCGCTGTGCCTTTATTCTGCCCTCGGTCTGATCGTCATCGTCGTGAGCGCGGCTTTCGCGCCGCTCGTCCCGGCCCTCTTCAATCTGCTGCCCGGCGAGCGTATCACGGCCATTTGGTTGGCGCTATTGGTGGGTTTGAGGATCGGGATAGCGATCCCGTGCACGACGGCCCCGGCCGTCCTGCGGGGTTTGCAGCGCTACGACACCATCAACCTCATCAATACCGCCGGTACGATCCTCTCCGCTGCGGCGACGGTCGTCGTCTTGCTGCTTGGCGGAGGCGTACTTGGCCTGGTGGGAGTCAGTATCGCCGTTACGCTCGCAATGCAAGCATGGGCTATTGGGTCCATCCACAGCATCATGCCGGAGCTGCATTTCGGGTGGCGAGGCGCGAGGCGCCGGCTGGTGCGGACAGTCATCTCGTTCAGTTCGCCGCTCTTCGTGACGGAAGTCTCGGGTTGCCTGCAGACAAAGACTGACGAGTTTGTGATTGCGGCATCTCTGCCGATCAGCGCGGTCGCGCCCTATGCCATTGCCAGGCGGCTGAGCGAATTGGCGCAGCTTCTGACCGATCAACTCGTGAAGGTACTCCTGCCGCTCGCGTCAGAGCTCCATGCCGAAGATGATCGGGCCCGTCTGCGCTCACTCTACTTCACCAGCAGCCGCTTGACGCTCGCCATCTTCATCCCGGTTGGCTGCATACTCGCCGTTTTGACTCGGCCAATTCTCAGCCTCTGGGTCGGCACGGCATATGCGGACTATGCCCATCTCGTTATCATCCTGACTCTCGCCAGTCTCATCAACACGAGCATGTGGCCCGCTGCCTCGATCCTTCAGAGCATGGCACGGCATCGGCCAGTGGCAGCAATGTCGCTCGGCTCGGGATTGGCAAACCTCGCCCTGTCAATCGCCCTCGTGCACCGGTTCGGGCTCACCGGTGTCGCCCTCGGCACCCTGATCCCGACCGCTGGCGAATGCCTTGGGCTCGTCCTGCCGTATGCCATGCGGGTCATTGGAGCCCGCATCTCTGAGGTCTTCAAGCAGATCCTTTCACCGGTACTGCTGCCAGCGGTTCCCATGGTGATCGTGCTCTATGTCCTTCGGAACGTAATCGACCCGTCGTCCTTGCCCCTTGTCCTGGTGATAGCAGGTCTGGGCGTGTTGGTGTACGTGGTGAGCTATCTCGGTATGGGTGCCAGCAAGATCGAGTTACAGGCCTACCGCAGCTTTGCGATAGGCACTATCCGCTTTGTCGAGGCCCGCTTCAAGAATTCCTGACCCCTCCTCCCCAGCCAACCCCCCTTTCTCCAGTTAAATTCTTTCGCGGTTTCTTCAGCCACAGAGCCACGGAGACACAGAGAAAAAGATTTTCTCGGTGCCTCTGTGTCTCTGGGCTAAATCGGGCTTGCTCGAGGCGCGATTACACCTCGGGCTTTACATGTCACTCTCCCATCCCTATACTGCTGGTGCCTCTCTTGAAGGGGGGCGTGTATTGTGAAAGATTCCAGGCAGTGAGTGAACCTCCCACACCGTCGATTTCGGTAATCATCCCGTTTTATAATGCCTCAGTTTACCTGGAGCGCTGCCTGAAGGCGCTTGCGAGCTCCAGCCATAGGAACTTTGAGCTCGTCCTGGTGGATGACGGCTCCACCGATCGCTCGCCGGAAATCGCCCGGCAATTCACGGACCGGATTGTCACGCTCTCGTCTTGCCAGGGCCCGGCGGTCGCTAGAAACCGCGGGGCCGAGGAGGCCCGCGGAGCCATTCTCTTCTTCATGGATGCGGATGTATTTTGTTTCCCGGATACTCTGGAGACGATCGAGCGGGCATTCAAGGAGGAGCCGGACATAGCTGCGGTTATCGGATCCTACGACGACGACCCACCCGAACACAATTTCCTTTCGCGTTACAAAAACCTGACACACCACTTCGTGCATCAGCTCGCCTCTCCGGAAGGCTCCACGTTCTGGACCGGATGCGGCGCCATTCAGAAGTCGGTGTTCCAGGAATTGAAGGGTTTTGACGAATCCTATCGGCGGCCGAGCATCGAAGACATCGAGCTGGGATACCGGTTGCGAGCCCGTGGCGGAAGAATACGTTTGTGCAAGCACCTGGTGGTGAAACATGCCAAGCGTTGGAGTTTCCTGAGCCTTCTGCGCAGCGACTTGATGGACCGCGCGATTCCCTGGACAGCCCTTCAGCTTTCGCACGGCCAGATCCTGGATGACCTCAACGTGACGAGACTCCAGCGAGCTGCGGCGTTCTTTGTTTGCCTGGCGCTGCTCCTTGTGCTTGTGGCGCTGAAGAGGCCCGCGTTTCTGCTCGGGACCGCCTTTTGCCTGGCCCTGGTTACTTATTGGAACCGGCAACTCTATGGTTTCTACTGGCGGCGCGGCGGACCTTGGTTCGCGCTCCGGGCGATGGGTATGCACTGGTTCTATTACCTCTACAGCGTGGCAGGCTTCGTCTTTGCCTATCTCAGGTTCAAGGTTGCCCGCCAGAATTCCTTTCCCGCCTCATCTTCCCGGCATCGATGATTATTCTTCGCGTCTTCGTGTCTCTCCTGAAAATGGACTTTCGTGGCACGGGCGGGACGCCCGTGCCCAACCGTGGAAAGTGGGCATTAAGGGCCCGTCAGGAAATAAGGTGTACATTTTGCTGCTGGCCCCCAGGCCCGCTGGCAAGGCGCGAGCGACGAGCATACCCGCTGCGGTATGTAAGGAGCGAGCAACACAGCCAGCGGGCCTGCGGGCCGCAGCCCGTTGCCGCTCCTCGACGATGTTACCACATCGCCTGCGTCGCGGCGCCTTGCATCTGCCCGCCCGGCGCTCGCGCCAAAATGCACACCTTATTTTCTGACGGGCCCTAACCTGGTCATGGCCGAGACGGCCATGACACGAAGACCCGTCTGACCCGTGAATGACCCGGAGGTTGCTCGCTAGGATCTGGGCGTACTTTTCATTCGCGGTGGCGAGCCGCAGGATCATGAAAACTTTGTGGTGAATCCGGCGCAGTCCTTACCGCCAAGACGCAAAGACGCAGAGAAAGAATAGGGTGGTGAAGTTAGCGGGCGAGCTTGTTGTAGACCGCGCCCAGAACGGCTCCGGTCACGAAGCCCACCAGGAAGCCGTAGACGAAACCCAAGATGCTGCCCAGAAAGGTAACGGAATAGCCGGGAAAGAACTGGCTGAGCAGAGCCAGGTGCGCTCCGGGGTGGGGTCCACCCTTGATCACCAGCCAGATAGTCGCCACAAAAAGCCCGACTCCGAAGAGGAATCCAAGAACGAGGCCGACCGTCGCGGCGTTCAAACGCACGGCCACTCGCTCGATTAGCTCTTCCTCCGGAATCAGGTTTTCTTCCACGGGTTTTTCTCCCTAGATCATGCGATCCAGCAGGTCGTCCAACAGTTCCTGTTCCGCCCGGCGCCGGATATATCTCACGTAGGAATGAACCAGCAAATTCCGCATCCGAGCGAAAACATAACCGGCAATGAAGCCAGCCACCGCTCCGTAGAGAAGTCCCAGGAATGCACCCGGCATCGTGACACTGTAGTCGAAGAAGTACTGGGACAAGAGGGAGAGGTTCACCCCTACATCCTCGCCTCCGCGTATTACCAGTGTCACGGTCGTGAGGAAAACCCAGGCTCCGCTCACCAACCCCAAGGCCACTCCCAGGGCAATGGGATCGATATGTTCCAGAACGAGAACCAGAGGGCGAGGCAGTCGTGTTTGTTGCGCGATCTGTTCTGATACGGGTCGGCCTGACATGCTTGTATTATAAATCGATTTGGGGTCAGGTCTTGAAAATTTAATTTTTCTGCTCTTCTCTATTCGCGTTTTCTTCGCGTACTTCGCGCCTGGGCGGTGAACGATCGAGGCGAAGAATTCACCGCGAAGACGCGAAGTCCGCAAAGAGAGCGCCAAGAATGGTAGGGAAAGAAAATCTTTTCCAGATTACGAGGGATTTTCGAGTAGTAGTACGGATGGCACGTTTTAAAAAATCTTCTTAGTGATTCTTCACGTTTTTACGGGGCGCGCCTGCTTTCGTCACCGGCGCTGCTCAGGCGGGGCACTGGGTGTAACTTCGGCGGAGCCGATTTGATCCTGCGCAGAGCGCATCTGGTCTTCCATAGAGCGGACCTGATCTTCCGCCGCTCTTACCTGATCTTCTGCGGCCTGCACCTGATCCTCGGCCGCGCGCACTTGGTCCTCTGCGGCTCGTGCTTGATCTTCCGCTGCCTGCACCTGATCGTCGAAGGCCCGAGCCTGGTCTTCGGCAGCCTGAGCCTGGTCTTCGACCGCGCGCATTTGATCTTCGAGCGCCCGAAGCCGGTCTTCACTCGCCCGCACCATCTCTGCAATTCGGGAAATTCTCTCCTGGCCAAGCGGCACGAACTCCGAAACGACCGCAGCGGCGGCCAGCATCACACACCCTAACCCGAGACAGAACGTCGTACTGGAGAACACCGGCATCTTCTTCATATTCCCCCCATAAACTCTCCCGATCCCGAATGATTTCACGCACCCAAAAAGCGCGGCCACGAATTACACGAAAACACGAGGCAAATTCGGGGCAAGGATTTTGAATTCGTCACTCGTCACTAAAACGTTCTACCGAGGGCTGCGAAGCAGCACCTCTTCAAAAAAAGCCAGGGCGCGCGGGTCTCTGGACTGGCCGAGCCAGAAGATAGCCTGCTTGCGCACTTCCGGATTACGGTTGGACCTTGCTACCTGGATGAGCTTAGGCACCCCCTCGTCCGCGGGAAGCTGGCTCAAGGCGAAGACCGCCTTCTTTTTCACTTCGGTTTCCGGATCCCTATCGATGGCGTCCGTGATGGCGTCCGCCGCTTTCGCTCCTGCCTTCTGGGCCAGCCAGAAAAGCGCCTGGCCGCGAACGTGAGCGCTCGCGTCGTTGCGAGCCGTTTCGATGATCGCCGCAACAGCCTCGGGTTCCCGGCTCTGCGTAAGCGCAAACACGGCCTTTTCCCTGACTTTCGGGCTCGGGTCCTCCCGGAGCATGCGCCGGAGCACCTCATACCCGCGGCGGCCGCGCGCGTTGCCCAACCAGAAAGAAGCGCGCTCGCGCAGGGACTCCGGCTGGGTTGCCGCGATGAATCCTTCCAGGGCCCGATCTGCTGCGGCGTCGTTATGGAAGGCAATGGCTGCCACGGCCGAATCCGCCAGGCGCCGGCCCTCTTTAGCGTCTCCCTCGGCGGCCGTAGCAAAACTTGAAAGCAAGGCAATGCTTTCGGAGGGACGCACGTCCGTCAACCAGAAGAAGGGCAGCCCGCCCGCATCCAGCTCGCAGTCTTCGGTAAATGTGCGAATCTTTTCCACGCGTTTTTGCTCCAGGCGCAGCAGAACAAACAAATACCGTGGGCCTTCCAGGCGGACGCGCTCCCCTTTGCCGGACTGTATGCCCCCGGATTGTTTCCCCTCGAGCTGGCATCCGCTGCAGCAGTGAGCCGACTCGTAACAGCACATGTTGTGCTCACCGGGTATCATCGGCGCCCCATAGCCAAGCCAGGCCGGTTCCGCCTGGCCGCTCAGCAGCGAGCGAAACTCCCTTTCCAGGCCGCCGGCGGCGGAGCGGGTTTGCACGTTCGCGTTGACGATCCGTGGCTGCTGGGCATAAGTTCCGGAGCACATCAAGACCAGCACGGCTGGGATTGATCGGATTACCTTCATGGCATGGTTCCTTCGAAGTGTTCCTAGTGATTTCTTCGTGTCCTTCGCGTCTTTGTGGTGAATTCAGTTTTTGTTCAGGATCTCCATCAGGTAGTCGGTGGCCTCTTTGGACCCCATCACGGACAGTTTGCCGACAATCTCCTTTTTGACAGATGGGTCGGTTTCCCTGCGCGCCAGGTCAACCAGGGCTTTCGCATTGCCCTGGACGAAGAGCCCCTGAATCACCTGTTTCCGTATGTCCGGGTCCTTGTCGCTCTCATAGATCGAAACCAACGCCTCGCCGGAAGCCTTGGATCCCATGACCCCCAGAGAATGGATGGCCGCCCTGCGCAGCCTGGGATCCTTCTCGTTGCGCGCCACCTCGATCAACCTCTCCGCATTGCCGCTCACAAACATCGCATGGAGGATCTTCTCCTTGACCTCTACCGAGGATTCCGGCCGGTAGAGGTCCCACAGCTCATTCTGCGCACCCATGACGCCGAGCTGGTGAATGGCATCCATGCGCAGTTCCGGCGCTTTCTCCGACTTCGCCGCGGCCAGCAGGCGTTCGCGGTCGCCGGCGATCATAAAACCCTGAAGGATGCTCCGCTTGACCGCCGTGTCCGAGGACGAAGCATATATGTCGGCCATCACCTGACGGCTCTCCCGGCCTCCGAAGATTGCCAGATTCCGCAGCGCTTTCATCTGCAGATCCGGATTCGACTCGCCCCGCGCGATCTTGGCAAGAACCTCGCGCGCACGCGGAGATCCGCTCTGGCTCAGCACAAAGAGCGCCTTTTCCTTCAGCTTGGGGGATTGGTTTCCCTGGAGGAACTTCTCCAGCATGGGAATGGCACGCTCGGAATCGGTGTTGACCAGACTGTTTAGCGCCATCAGCTTGAGCTCTTCGTCGGCCGCGCCCTCGGGAGCAACCTGCTGGCCTGCACCCTGGCGGACCTCCAGTTCCAGGGCTTTGGCGTCGTTCGACCAGCGGCTGCTCGGGAAACTCTTGCTCAGCTCCTGAAGTGTTTCGAGGGCTTCAGATCTCTGCCCCAGCTTGTTCTGCGCGTAGGCCTTCCAGTAGAGTGCCCCGTCCTTTCGGCTGCCTCCCTGTCTCACAACTTCATTGAAGGCTTCGATCGCCTGGTCCCAGCGCCGTTCATCCAGAGCCTTGGAACCGCGTTGGTAGAGGCTGTCTTCTTTCGAGTCGTCGGCGCGAACCCCGGAAATGGGGGCGCCTGCCGCCAGGACCAGAAGAAGTAAGGAAAACAAGAATGCTTTCTGGATTCTAATCATTGCGTCTCCAAACTATAAGTTTCTCCGGGCCAGCTCGCGCGCGGCTGCCTTCTGTCGCTCGCGCACCCGGTCACCGATCACCCGGACTTTGAACAGTATCCCCTGCGTATCGATGCGCCGGCGAATTTCATTGAGTTCGCCCGAAGTAAGCTGCGAGGAGCTGTGGGCGAGCTCCAGCAGGATGCGCTCGAGCTCTTCGAGCACGCCTGCCATCCCCGCCTCGCCGGCACGCTCGGCGCTCTGCCGGTAGAGGCGGTTTGCCGCGACAAGGTCCTCTGCCGAGGCCTGCTGCTGCGAAATATCCACGCTGCCGTTTCCTGAAGCATTTACAACTTCCATCAAGACCCTCTGGGAGCTTTCCAGATGATCCGCAACAGACGCCAAGAGGATGCGTTCGCGCACCTGCCCCGGCGGGAGCTTCGCCACAGGAATCTCGGCTCGCGGCCAGAACCGGCCTAAAAAAAACGCGGCAACCAGCATCGCCGTAATGAGGCTGGCCCATGCCCAACGGGAAACATGGAACGTGGGCTTCCAGTCCCATCTCCGTCGCTCGCTCAGGCGAGGCCGCAGGCGCTGCCAGACCTCGCTTCCGTAGCTCTCCCGGCGCTCAGGGACCTGCAACGCATTCGCGGCGGCCAGGACACGGCGCAAGCCTTCGAAGCCGGCGCGGCAGTCTGCGCAGGAGAAGAGATGGGATTCGATCGCTGCGGGATCGGGGGCCTCGCCGTAGTAGTGAAGGATGAGCTGATCTTCGTTCAAGTGTTTCATCGCAGAGAACTCATCAGGTGCTCGAGCGCGACGCGCATTTTCCGGACCGCGCGAAAGATACTGTGTTTTGCCGCGCTGGTCTGGAGCCCCAGGACCTGTCCGACCTCTTCTATGGACATCCCTTCAAAGTGACGCAGCACAAAGGCGGATCTCTCCATCGGGCTCAGTCTTTCCAACGCCTGCGTGACTTGTCTTTTTACCTCAATGCTGAAAACCAGCCTGTCAGGCGTGGATTCGTGGGGATCCGCTTCGAACACACCCCTGCCGTGATCGGGTTCCAAAGGTTCCTGGAACTCATCGTGCCGCCTGCGTTTGCGCAGCAAATCCAGCGCGCAATTGACCCCGATGCGGTACAGCCAGGTGCTGAAGTTCGAGCGCTCCTCGAAGCCGTTCAGCTGTCTGAAGGCCTTGAAGAAGGTCTCCTGAACCACGTCTTCCGCGTCTTGCTCGTTACCCGTCATCCTGTAAGCCAGACGGAAGATGTTGCGGCTGTGGTGCTCGACCAGTAATCGAAACGCTTGGCTGTCGCCGGAGCGCGCCCGCAAGACGGCTGCAGCGTCGCTCTCTTCCATCGATATCATTAGACGCGATCCCTGGAAAGCGGTTAGCTCGGGGGCTCAAGAACTTGGACCATCGAACGCCCAATCCTGTATTATCAGCGCCGGGGCAGTCAATGACTCTGAGCGAAACTCCTCAGTGTTCACCACGGAGTAGACGGAGCAGCCCAGCCGCAATCCAAAAAAATCTCACCACAAAGACACGAAGCCACGAAGATTCACACGGGCAAGGACGTGGTGGATCTTTGTGTTCTTCGTGTCTTTGTGCTGAAGACAGGATGGGTGCGCTCCCAGGAGTACGCACAAAAATCCTTGCCGGATCGCAAAGGATTTTCGCCTTAGTAGTACGGATCAGCCCAGCCGCAACCGAAACGGATCTCATCGCAGAGACGCAGAGCCCGCAGAAAAATAAAATGACAAATGACCAATGACCAATGAAAAATGACAAATCGCAGTTCGTTGTCCCGCGTCTTTGTGTCTTCGTGGTGGATTGGGCACAGCCTTTACCACCAAGACGCGAAGACGCTAAGAAACGCGAAGTTTTTGGTTGTGGGAGGCCCTATGAAGTTTCTTGTTGTCGGAATTCTTGCGGTTCTCGTGTTAGCAGGTTTTGAAAACAACACGATCGCGCCGCTTCCGGGGGAGAAACACCTTGCGAACCTTCAGCAACTGACCTCGGGAGGAGAGAACGCGGAAGCGTACTTTTCCTTCGATCAAAAGAAGCTCATCTTTCAATCGACCCGTTCTCCCTACGAGTGTGACCGGATCTTCACGATGAATCTCGACGGCACAGGCCTTCGCATGGTGAGCACGGGCAAGGGAAGGACGACCTGCGGGTATTTTCTTCCCGGAGACACGCGTATTCTCTACGCTTCCACCCACGAAGGAAGTCCGCTGTGTCCCGCAAGGCCCGACATGAGCCAGGGGTATGTGTGGGCTCTTTACAAGGACTATGACATCTACACGGCGCGAGCTGACGGCCTCGACGTGAAGCCGCTGACGCGAACGCCCGGCTACGACGCCGAGGCCACCGTTTCGCCCGACGGCAAGCGCATCGTATTTACTTCGGTGCGCGACGGGGACCTGGAGCTGTATTCCATGAACCTGGACGGCAGCGACGTCCGGAGGCTTACGCATGAAAAGGGGTACGACGGGGGCGCTTACTATTCCCCCGACAGCAAGAAAATCGTCTACCGGGCTCACCACCCCACGGAGCCCGGTGACGTGGAACGTTATGAGAAACTTCTGGCCCAGGGCCTGATCGAGCCGCGCGCGCTGGAGATCATGGTGATGGATGCGGACGGCTCCAACAAGCGGCAGGTGACGAGCAACGGAAAGGCGAACTTCGCTCCTTATTTTCATCCCGACGGCAAGAGGATCATCTTTGCGTCCAACATGCATGATCCCCGCGGGCGGAACTTCGATCTTTATCTGATCAATCTGGACGGCACGGGATTGGAGCGGGTGACCTTCAACGAAACCTTCGATGGGTTCCCCATGTTTTCTCGAGACGGATCGAGGCTGGTTTTCTCCTCCAATCGGCACGGAAAGCGGCCCGGCGAAACCAACGTCTTCATCGCCGACTGGAAGCCCTGATCCCGATTGACTAGGTCCACTTGGTGGACACAAAGTTCACAAATCGGTCAAGTTTTGTATCATGGCCGGGACGGCCGTGCCACGAAGCCATCGTGGCACGGGCGTCTCGCCCGTGCCATGCTCGACCTCCGCCCACTTGGGCAGGCCGCAATGAGCACACTTGCGTGCATACGAGCCCTGATACCAGCACCACCGATAGAAGGGGTTCCCGCATCGAGGACAGCGAAACGACCCCGTCCAAAAGACGACGAGTAAACACGCCGCCATCCAAACCAGTGCAACGCCCAAGTAAGCGATTTCAGAACCGAGCGCTCTCGATAGCGGCCGACCAAGCACAATGACGCCGGGGATATAGCCTAGCCACAGCCCGATGCCTACCTGTTCCCTGCGCCGCAACGAATTCCACGGCGAATCTGGCGGGATGCTGCTCTTGAACATGGCTAACGCCCGCGTTAAGCTGCGAACGCGCAGGGCTGGAGCTATGCGTACGGTTGAAGCCGTGCGCGCGTTCGTCAGCTTCAACGCAATGTTAGACGGCACCAGAACGAGAGACCGTTCCGTTCGCGTGGGATGCAGCGTCATCAAGGTTGCTTCTGAACGCGGTAATGCAGTTGAACCACACCATCCTCGAAGCGATCAATGGAGTACAAATCCAAGGGCACGTGACGATGACGCCGCGCTATCAATGGGATGCCGTCCCCAATGAAA
>WNGG01006208.1_pt1 | contig 13287 bp, 15 predicted proteins | sample 5400661 | NCBI WGS metagenome assembly WNGG01 (sample SAMN13153372, study PRJNA577476) | soil metagenome | isolation source: 100 cm soil or saprolite under Garry oak tree replicate 1 | place: USA:California | collected 2016-06-15
GAAAGTCCTGCTAAAGATCCTGCGCGAGAAGATCCACGATAACCGCTTCCTCCGCCTCATAGGCAATCTACTCACAGCAAGTTATACGGCTGCTACGATGGACCTGCACTCTCGAAATTGCCTCACTGGAGAGCCACGCGAGACGGAAAGCGGTCATGCATGGTTCGGAGGAGGGCCGTTGGAAAAGTACTCGGAAGGGCAACTCGCTGGCGGCCTATCCTACGGCCTGTCCGATTCGGGGAGGGTTGGGCAGAAACCTACCTCTGCAAGGAGACAAGGATTGTGTGGGAGATCCCTTTTCCTTGACAGCAGCGGAAGCCTTGTTCTATAGGGAGGGTATCGTCTAACAGAATCGACCTCGCGCGATGACGACAGGAGGACTGCATGGCAACCAATCAGGCATCCCAAGCCACGAAAATTCACGCCCGTCTGATCCATCCGGTGATCGATTCGGACGGCCATTGGCTCGAGTTCGAGCCCGCCGCGCTGGACTACCTGCGGCAGGTGGGCGGTGAGCGGATCGTCGAGCGCTACCACGCGGTCGCCAACCAGTTTGGCAATAAGAAGTGGGCGCGGCTGTCACCTGAAGAGCGCCGCGAGCGCCGGCTGCTGCAGCCGGGCTGGTGGGGAGTGCCGACCAAGAATACCCGGGATCGCGCCACCGCTATGCTGCCCAAGCTGCTCTATGAGCGGATGGACGAACTGGGACTGGACTTCGCCGTGCTCTATCCGACCTCGGGGGCGCTCTTCGCCCCCTTCCTGCGCGACGAGGAAGTACGGCGGGCCGCCTGCCGGGCGTTCAACCTGTACACCGCCGATCAGTTCCGCGAACTGGGCGACCGCATAGCACCTGCGGCGGTGATCCCCATGCACACGCCGCAAGAAGCGATCGAGGAGCTAGAGTTTGTGGGGAAGACCTTGGGTTTTAAGGTGGCTATGCTAGCCAGCTTGCAGCGCCGCCCCATCCCGGCGGTGGCTAAAGCGGCTCCGGAAGCGAGCCGTTATGCGCTGTGGCACGATGTGCTGGGGCTCGACAGCGAGTATGAGTACGATCCGGTCTGGGCTAAGTGCCTAGAGCTGGGCATTCCGCCCGCCTTCCATTCTGCCTCCTCAGGGATAGGGCTGCGGACTTCGACTTCCAACTTTGTGTACAACCATATCGGCCATTTTGCCGCAGCGGGGGAGGCGGTCTGCAAGGCGCTGTTCATCGGGGGCGTCACGCGCCGCTTTCCAAAGTTGAAATTCGCTTTTCTAGAAGGCGGCGTCGGCTGGGCCTGTAGCCTCTATAGTGATCTCATTGCCCACTGGAAAAAACGCAACCCGCAGGCCTTGGAGGCAGTGAACCCGGCTAATCTGAATCGCGACCTGCTGGTTGATCTGGTGCAACGCTACGGCTCCCCATCCTACCTTGACAAGCTCGAGCACTTGCCGTCTGCAGTGAGGCAGGGGTTGCCGATTGATAGAGCAGAGCAACTCGATGACTTTGGCGCCTGCGGTATCACCCGGCCGGAAGATATCCGCGATCTGTTTGTGCCGAACTTCTACTTTGGCTGTGAGGCCGACGATCCGATTACCTCCTGGGCCTTCAATCGCCGGGCCAATCCCTTCGGCGTCAAGCTCAATGCTATTTTTGGCTCGGATATCGGCCATTTCGACGTGCCGGATATGACGGAAGTGCTGGTCGAGGCGTACGAAGGAGTGGAGGATGGCTTGATCACCGAGGACGATTTCCGCGATTTCGTCTTCGCCAATCCGGTGCGGTTCTGGACGGACGTCAATCCCAATTTCTTCACCGGCACAGCGGTGGAAACGCAGGTGCAACGGTTCCTGGCCGAGACCGGCCGCGCTGCTGCCGCTGCTGCTTCGTAAATAGTTGTAGGGGCAGCCCTCTGTGGCTGCCCTCCTCGTAGGGGCGCACGGCCCGCTACGGTGTCGGGAGACCGGGGCGCAGAGCCAGTGTGCACCCCCACACCAGCAGGAAGGAGGGTCTATGAAGGTAACACGTGTGTATACGGGACCTGACAATCGCTCGCATTTCGAGGATGTGGAGATTCCTCTGAAAGATGGAGGCGCAGCAGGGCGCCTATCGGAGTTGGTGCAGGCAACTGGCGTCATTTTTCGCGAAACTGCAGGGACCTATAACTATGACTGGCACAACGCCCCACGGCGACAGTATGTGATCATGCTGGACGGGGATGTGGAGATCGAAATTGGCGATGGCACGAAGCGGGTCTTGCGCACCGGGGACATTCTGCTGGCCGAGGACACCACAGGCCAGGGGCACATCAGCCGGGCGGTCGCTGGGAAACCGCGCAAGTCACTCTTTATCACCTTGGAATAGAGGAGGGGTAGGTCGCTGACTTCATCTTTACCCAGATTTCGGTGAATCTGGGGAAAATCCGGCAATTTTGTAGGGGCGGCCCGGCGTGGCCGCCCAGCCCCAGGGCACCCACAGAGGGGTGCCCCTACTACAACTGGTCACGTATTTGCAAACGTTGGCAGGCCTTCGTCCAACTGGACCCCCAACGTGTTCAGCGCCATGGAGACGAGGTTGTATTGCCCTACGGTAAACACCACATCCATCAACTGCTGGGTGTTGTAATACTTGCTGAGCTCCTGCCAGGTAGGATCACTGATGTGGGCGTCTGTATGAAGTTCGTCCGTGGCTTTGAGTAATAACCGATCCTGCTCATTCCACTCCCCGGCATCTGGCCCTGTTTTGATCCGGTGAATCTCCTCGTCCGTTAGTCCCGCTTCGCGGCCGATCCGCACATGCTGCCCCCACTCGTACTCGGCCTGACACAGCCAGCCGATACGCAGGATAAGCAGTTCGCGTTCCCGGGCAGAGAGGGTGGACTTGAAAAGGACATGGTTGCCAAAGACCAGCCATCGGCGCATCAGATTGGGATGGTGCGCCAGGGTTTTGAAGATATTGAAGACCCGTCCCTGTTCGATCATGGGTTTCAAGATTTGCCGGACTTCATCGCTCCATTGGTCCTCGCGCAGCGGCGCTAAACGTGGTTTAGCGAGTTTCATATATCCCTCCCTCAAGCGTTTTTAAAATATGGAAGCACATATTTACCGAACAGTTTAATCGCGTGTATGGTTTTTTCGTGGGGGATCGGCCAGAACTGCATCATGCACAAGAACAGATCTAATTTAGCTTCCTGCTGAATGCGTGCGATTTGCTTAATGCAGGTGTCCGGATTGCCCACCACGCACATGCCGTTGTCGATCAGAAACCGCAGGTCCACCTTGCGAGGATCTACTCCCTCATATTCCTTGATCTCCCGGTTGGGGTCAGTGGTGATCTCCTCCAGGGTGCGGCCAGTTTTCCGAGCCTCCAGCACTGGCGTGGTTGCCTGCAGGGTTGTGCCAACATACGACATGAAGGCGCGCTCGGCCTCTTCTTGCGCCTGCTCATCCGTTTCGGCGCAATGGACAAGCGAGAAAGCTCCGGCCTTGTTATTGACAGAGGCTCCGGCCGGCTTGGCTTCTTTGAGCGCCTCGCGGTACATCTGCACCCGCCTCGCAAGCTCCTCCGGTGTCACCAGCAGTGTAAAGGAGAGCAGGCCTAACCCTTTGTGCCCGGCTAAGGCGTGGGTGTCCTTACTGGTACAGGCCAGCCACAGCGGGGGGTGGGGTTTCTGAATAGGCATTGGCACCACGGTGCGTTCCGGGATCTCGAAGTAGCGCCCTTTGTAGGAAAAGGTCCCGTCTTTGCTCTTCCAGATGGTGGTGATGATATCGAGCGACTCTTCCCAGCGGGCGCGGGTCTCGTTGTGGGGAATGCCAAACCCCCCCAGTTCTTGGACGGTGATCGAGCGGCCAGTGCCCACCTCCACCCGGCCTTGGCTCAGGATATCGAGCGTCGCGATGCGCTCGGCGATGCGCACCGGATGGTTATACGGAAAGGGCAACAGCACCACCCCATGTCCGATACGGATCTTTGAAGTGCGTTGACTGATAGCGCCGTAGAGCACCTCAGGGGCTGAAGAGTGCGAAAAGCCTGGCTGGAAGTGGTGCTCCACCGTCCAGAAGGAATCGAATCCTACTTCCTCAGCGAGTTCCACCTGAGCGAGCACCTGGTGAAACACTTCGTATTCGCGGTGGCGGTTTTTTAGGGGGCTCGCTACCTGAATCTCGTAGAAAATGCCAAAGTCCATAACAACCTTCCGCTCCTTTCTCATTCCTTATCTCACACGCGATTCCATTAGTACAATACCTGTTGCTCCTGCAACCTTTGGAGGCTGAGCGTTACTCAAAGCCAAGAACACACCAAACACCTCCTCCTTTTGGCGTTGAACCGTGGGTAACTCTATCGCACCGAAGGGAGGAACGGAATAACCATTGGCTCTCCCCTCTCTACAGGGGGCGCTTGCCATGAAACAGGACGCGGAGGCTCTAGCAGGCTGCTGAAAAACCCTCCGTTCACCCTTCGACAGGCTCAGGGCGAACGGAGGAGGTCTTGAAAACAGTAAGCATTGTCCGTTCGTGCTGAGTTCGTCGAAGCACGAACACCACTTTTTCAGCGCCCTGCTAGGGCTTGCGGCGGACCGCCTCGCCGCAAAGTGGCCGCAGTTGGGTGGAACGGCTTGGTTAGGGTTTGCTGCCTGGCCTGGCAAAACCCGACTTCTTGAGGTGAGAGAGGATGGCCTCGTAGCACGGTTGGCTCACGGCATTATCTTGCCAAACCGTCACTAACAATGGTCCCCTTATCCAGACATGTGGAGCGTTCAGAGACTTGTACATCTCACGCGCTGCCTCCTGGTTGACGAAATGTACCCCCCACACGCCTACCTCGTAACGAGGCTGTTGGTAGACGTACAGTGCAGTAAGCGCGACCCGTACCTGGTCAATCGCTATGTTGCGAAATCCTATAGCCGCCACAAACCCGATAAGCTGCGGATTGTCAGTGACAAAGGGATTGGTGGTGGCTGGAAAAATGGGGGCTGAGGTCATGTCGTGCGCAAGGTGACACTCGGGGGGTAGTCGATCTGCCGGCACGAGGAGACTGTCAATTTCATTCCGATACAGACGACCCAATTCCGTGTCGAAGGGGAGGGGCAATTCAAGTGCGAGAGCATTCACGCCTGAAATACCAAGAACCACAATCGTGACGAGCCGAGACAAAGCTTTCATTCTCACCCTCTGGAGCGCACTGTTGGGTGATTCAGGCTGTGGCCTCAATGACCTTGATCCCGCTTTTTGATTTGAGGCTCTGCCAAACCTGATCTCGCAGCTGCGAGAATGCCTCTGCGTCTGGCTTGTGGAAGAGGCGCCTGAAGAGGTTTAGGCCAGCATCGTAAGTGATCGAGACGACCCACTGCCCGGGGTCCTCAGTGGGCCCTTCGCCGACGTAAGACAGCGCTACCCAGAACGGATCCGTGCCGTGATTGGCCCACAGGCCCCAGCCGTAGTCTTCCTGGATAGGCGGCGAGAACTCGAAGCCCGCCGCTATCAGGGGAGCCAGTTCCGTGAGGAGCCACGCTGCAAAGTCCTCACCGAAGCAGCAGGGATTGATGAAGTGCGGCTTCACTTCCCTGTGCTCGAACAGGTCAGTTTCAACCGTGATCTCGTCGTGCATATCCCTTACGCCCACCGTCCACCGATCACCCGCCGCAGCCCACCCGTACCCCTACGTGCTCCCTACAAACTGCGACCTCGTTTTCCTTTTAGGCGTGTTGCTGCGCGAGTAGATCAACGTACGCACCCTCGACGAGCTGTACGTCTGTGATGCCCAGCGAAGCCATCAAGTTGTGAGCCTCTTCGATCCCCCGCTCTGGACTTTCGCCTTCGGACAGAACGACCTCCAATTCGAGGAAGTGCCCCAGGTTCTCGACCCTGTCAAGATGTACGCGAGTTCGACCAACAAGATACAGCGTGCGGTGTTTGCGAACGCGCCCGGCTTGACCGTACGCCAATGACAGCGCTTCGCGTAACGAGTCCGGCGATGCCGTGGGGGAGATGAGGAAGAACGACTCCTTTGGACCGGCCTGATTTGGGCGTTGATAGAAGATGAGTTGACCCTCGGTGGAAGAGAAGGCGCGAAGCTTCATTCTTCCGCGCTTGCAGACGAAGAAGGTGTCGTCTTGCGGGATCTCGATCGGACCTTGATCGGCAAGCTCAGCAACCTTTGCTGTGATCGCTTCGATGCTTTCGATGCGCGCTTTGATTTCGATGTTGCAGGCCATGTATTTTCTATGCCTCACGCCGCCCACTCACCCGCCGCGGCCCACCCGGGGCCTTGCGCGTTCGCTCAAAACCGCCAGCAGGCCGCGGTCGGGTAGAACGGTGAGTTAGGCGGGCAGTCCGCCCGTCTAGCCATTTCTTGAAAGAGGTCTGACTCTCGTCGGAAGGCTTGCCGGCTAACAATCCCTCTATGCTGATGTCTTCATCAAGCTCCGGCCAGATGAGCTGGTCTACCGCCGGTCCGCTCCAACCGCGGGTTAGACGGCGCCGCAATCATGGTTGCGCGCTCGAGGCACTCGCACTCGGGCGGCACCGGCAGGCCAGGTCGTGGCCGCCGAGCTCGCGTTGGACGTCGGCGACGGTGAACGCCAGCAGGTGGTTCACCAGGTCCGGTTCGAGGCGGGGCGACGGCCAGCTGATGGGTTACCGTGGCGCTGATCTCGTGGGGGGTGCGGGTAGTCTCGGGATCTTGCTGCACAACTCACCCCGATGTCACGTGCTCCTCGATAACATAGGCCCTGGTCCGCGACCGATCGAGAAACTTCTGCTCGTCCGTGGCGATCTGCTCGACGGAAAGTTTTTCTATCCAGGCGACAAAGGCGGCCCGGTCGGGAAAGACCAGTTCTGTCACGACGTCGAAGTCGATCGCGGCGTCTTCCCTGTTGAATTCGTCGCCCCGCACAATGTAGTTGCGCTTGTACACGGTGGGAGTGGGCGCCAAGCTGAGGACCAACGGCACGTGGTTCTTCTCATAGTACTCGATGAACGCCTGTGTATCGATGTCTTCCCTCTTGGTGAGAAAGCCGAATACCTTCAACATATCGTTGCTCCTGGGAAATAGGGTTGACTTTGAAGCCCGTAAAAGCGGGCGTTCCATGGGAGAAGTGGGATTGCGTGGTGAGCGTCTGCGAACAAAGCTTATGTAGCTTTCGGCCCCTTATAGTTACTATCCCCCCTCTCTTGGTGCCGTCTAACGTGTCAGCGTTCAGCCGCGCGAGCGTAGCGAGCATCGGCCTGCAAGCCGTAGTTAGACGGCGGTTATCGTTATACCATGCCAAGCGACTATCTATTTAGGAAAGTCGAATGCCCCGGCTCGGAACCTCACCAGAAACATTACGCCAGCTAAGAGCCCTATGGTGACGAGGACGGCGATCGTGTGCAGAAGCCGACTTTTAGAGACGGCACATAGACTCAGTAGATCCAAATTTCGTATCCACGTCGTTTAGCCCGCGAATGAATTCGCGGGCTAGTATAATCAAGCCGTCTCAAGACGGCTCTTTCAGCCCGCTTCAGCGGGCTTGGCAAGCTGTAGCCCGACGGTTCACCATCGGGCGAGATGCCGTGAAGCCCAATTTTGGATCTACTGAGACTAACCATGGCAAGGCCGAGGGCTTGCCATACTCGGAACCCTACAAAGAGCGAACGGACTCCCAGCACTGGTTCTAACAACATCGCCCACGCCACAATGCCAGCAAAGATTCCGAAGAACAATCGGCTAGTATTATAGTAATGATGTCTAAGGTCAAATCTCCCTTCAGCGACTTCCTCATAGAATTCTCCAGGAATGATGAGATGCCCGGCGATCACGAGCCCTGCCGGTCCGATTAACACGTACATGAACAAGGGGTAGGTCCAGGCAACAGACTCGCGCAGGGCCCAAAAAGACCACCACAGATGCACGTGAGCGACAATGAGAATCAGCACCCATAGACCGTGTAGCCAGTATTGCTTAACGCGATGTCTTACCTGCAACAGGTTCCCGATCCCGGCAAACAGTTGAGTTAATCCCACGCCCAGAATAATCGAGATCATTACTGAGAGATAGTTAAAGGTGTCCAAGTAACTGGCTTCTCTCTTACGTTATTGATGCACTTTTATTCCGATCGCACGGATTGCCTGCGGGCTAACCATTGAGTATACTGCCCTGCTCTCCGCTCGCCCAAGATGCCTAGGGCTCATAGGCAAGACTGGGGGGCTAGGGGACGTTGCGGCTTTTATGGTTTTTGCTCCATCTTCGGCCTCTTCTACCACCGCTCCTACTCTTGCTCTTTCCGCAATTGGAGAGGGGCAGCCTTGGGGCTGCCCTTTCTGCCTTCGGCTCACGGCGTTTTTACAAAGACGCCGCCGACTCGATCGTGTACTTTTTGGCGTTGACTTTCCCGGCCAAGAGCTTGGGCGCCTGTTGTTGAAAGTTTTTCATATGCTCAGTCTGAAAATGCCGCTGCAGAGCTTCTTCCGATTCCCACTCCTCAAAAATGAAAAAGGTGTTGGGATCGGCTAGGTCCGCATAGAATTGGTAGGTCAAGCACCCGGCTTCCGCGTGGGTTGCGGCTGCCATCTGCAGGGCGAGCTGTTTGGCCTCTTCCCGGCGTTCGGGTTTGATCGGGATGGTTCCTGCTATAACGATCATACTGTCTCCCTCCTTATTTCTTATCACTGTCATGGCAGCTGTAGCGCATTTTGTGGAAAAGGAAAAGATGAGACCTCAGACGGCGGTGGAACTCTTGACGGCCACGTTGCAGATAGAGTAAGCCCTCCGTAAGGGAAATGGATTCCGGAGGGGGGATCGATGTGCGCTCCCCAAAAAAAGGAGGGCTTCAGATGTACGATTTGCTGATCAAAAACGGAACCGTGGTGGACGGCACCGGCACCCCGCAGTATCGCGCGGATGTCGCCGTGGCTGGAGGCAAGATTGCTGAAATCGGCAAGGTCAAAGAAGGGGCCAAGAGAGTCATCGACGCCTCTGACCTGATCGTCGCTCCCGGATTTATTGATCCCCACACCCACTATGATGCCCAGATCTGCTGGGATCCTCCCCTCACTTCTTCTTGTTGGCATGGGGTGACCACCGTGGTGATGGGCAACTGCGGAGTAGGGATCGCCCCCTGCCGACCCGAGGCGCGGGAGATTGCCACCTGGGACCTCGTTAACGTGGAGGGCATTCCCTTTGAGGTGCTCTCCAGAGGGATCACCTGGGAGTGGGTGAGTTTCCCGGAGTATATGGCTGCGGCACAGAGGCGGGGCTTAGGCATCAACCTGGCGTTTCTGGCGCCCCTGACGCCCTTTCGTCACTATGTGATGGGTGAGGAGTCGCTAGAGCGGGCGGCCAAGCCTGACGAGATTGGACAGATTAAGGCTTTGCTGCGCGAGGCCGTGGCTGCAGGCGCCTTTGGCTGGACCATCACCACCACACAGCACGTTGGTTATAAGGGACGGCCGCTGGCCTGTCGCCAGGCGAGTCGGGAGGAGCTCAAGGCCTACGCCAACGCGCTCAAGGAGTTAGGTAAAGGGGCGATTGAGTTAACGCTGACGAAGTCTGCGGGAGTGCTCGCAGAGGAGGAATATGAGCTGCTCGATCTTCTCCTCACTGAGAGTGGACGGCCGGTGACCTGGTTGGCGCTGGTTGACCGTGAGGACAAGCCCGGGGCAAGTCTGGAATCGCTGCGCAGGGCCGATCCACTGATCAAGCGCGGCGGGATTCCACAGGTGAATTGCCTGCCGATGACTAACGAGTTCAATCTGCACCGCCCTTTCCTGTTTGCCAGTCACCCGTCGTGGAAGCCAGCTTTCGATCAGCCGGTCGAGGCGCAGATGAAGCTTTACGGTGATCCTTCCTTTCGCCAGGCCTTCCGCAAGGAGTTGGAGACCCCACGCATATTCTCCGGCAGGTGGGAGCGGGTTGAGGTGAAGGAGGTGCACAACCCGGCCCTGAAGTCCTTGGAAGGGAAGACCGTGGTAGAGATCGCTCGGGCAAGGGGTAAGGATCCCCTCGACACCTTCTTTGATCTAGCCCTTGAGGACGAGCTTCATACTGAGTACCTCATTGCCCTCTTCAACATCCACGAGGAGCGGGTTGCTCAACTGATCACGGATCAACGGACGCTGATTGGCCTCTCGGATGGCGGCGCACACGTGGACATGCACGACAATGCTGGTTACTGCACCTACTTACTGGGGACCTGGGCGCGTGACAGGCAGGTGATGACGCTTGAGAGGGCAATTCAGCGCCTCACCGCTGAGCCGGCGCATTTCTTTGGGATCCAGGGCAGAGGGCAGCTCGCGCCCAGGATGGCGGCCGATATTGCCATCTTTGATTATCGTACCATCGGCCCAACCATCAGCCCGATCAAACACCAAGAATGGCGCAGCGATCTGCCCGGTGGTGGTAACCGCCTGGTGTGGCCGGCTGACAAGGGGGTGAAGTATACTATTGTGAATGGCGAGGTGCTCTACGACAACCAACAATACACCGGAGCTATGCCTGGGCAGGTGCTGCGTTCGGCTAAGTAACTTCTAATAGGCTATGGTTTTCGTGCTTCGACAGAGCCTGTCCTGAGCTCGTCGAAGGGCTCAGCACGAACGGAAAATCTCCAATGGTTTCAGTACTCGGCCCGTTCGCCCTGAGCTTGTCGAAGGGTGAATGCGGTGTTTTTCCGCAACCTGCTAAAAAATGCGTTGACCCAAATCACCAGGGATCGGGCACGTGCAGCCGGGTCGGCTGCGCTACCCTCTGCAGCCTGCACGTAGTCTTTAGCTATTCCCACGAGAACGAAGACAGGAGATGAACTATGGCAGAACGTCTGGATCTGACAGAGGCCCAGATTAAAGATTTCTTCACAAGCTTGAGCAACTGGGGGAAATGGGGCGCCAAAGACCAATTGGGCGCTCTCAACTATGTTACACCAGAAAAACGGGCCAGGGCCGCTGGGCTCGTGCGAGAGGGCAAGACGGTTTCTCTGTCTCTGCCCCTGGCCACCACTCCTTCTCCAGACAACCCTACACCGGTTGTGCATCTCATGATGCAGACCGGAGATCTCGAAGAAGCTCAGTTTCCCCTTCCCTATAGTGCGGATTATTTTGCTATTGCTCCCCACGGTCTTGCCACCACCCACCTCGATGCCCTTTGCCACGTCTTTTACCAGGGCAAGATGTATAACGGCTACCCAGCAGCTGATGTGACCGTCCACGGGGCCAAAAACGGGGCTATTGATGCTATCAAAGAGGGGATCGTCGCCCGTGGGGTCCTTCTCGATATCCCCCGGGTCAAGGGCAAAAGCTGGCTTGAACCTAAAGAGGCCATCTTTCCCAAGGACTTGGAGGCTGCCGAAAAAGCCCAAGGCGTGCAGGTGGAAGAGGGAGATATACTCTTGGTGCGAACGGGTCGCCACGCGCGCATCCGTGCCCTTGGGGCGTGGGATAGCTTTCGCGAGGGGCTGGCGGGGCTGCACGCCTCGTGTCTGCCGTGGCTCTATGAGCGGCGCATTGCCGCCATGGGCGCGGATGGAGCCAGTGACCTATTTCCCAGTGGGTATGAGGAGGTTGTCGCTCCCATCCACCTGGTGACGATTGTGGCGATGGGTGTCCATCTGATCGACAACTGTGATCTGGAAGCAGTGAGCGAGGCATGTGCCGAGCGGTCGCGCTGGGCGTTTCTGCTCATGATAGCGCCGCTGGTATTACACCGCGGCACCGCTTCTCCGGTGAATCCCCTGGCTGTGTTTTAAGCGTGTGTTCAGCGCAAGGAGGGAGCCATGAAAGTCAGAGCCATTTCGCATATCGCTATTGGGGTGCGCAATATGGAACGCTCGCTGCATTTCTATCGGGACCTCTTGGGCTTACGGGTCACGTTAGATGACCCGCGGGAAAACCCGGGAGGGTTGCTGCGGACACTGATCGGCGACCCACAGCGCGGGCAGCACCGGCACGGGGTCTATTTGCGCTGGGAGGATGGGCCGGACGCCACGTTCATTGTGCTCTCGGAGCATCAGCCGTCCGCAGGCGAAGCGATCAAACTGGATCAGGTTGGCATTCATCATTTCTCCTTCTGGGTGGAGGATCTGCGGGCGGTGTATGAGAGGCTGAAAGCGGCGGGCGTGCCGATCGTGCTGCCGCCAACCGTCGGAGACACTGCCGGTTATGGGGAGCCCCCGGGTGACAAGGTGCTCACGACCCTCTTTCAGGATCCAGATGGCATCATTGTACAGCTCGACCAGCGGCTGAGTTGAGACTCAATCAGACCACAGGAGACGCAGGGGCGAGGCATTCGCCAGTCAAGGCCGACCTATTATGAGTGTTGGTTGGCAGCCTTCGGGGCGCTTCTCATCGCGAAAGGGGTGTTGACGAAAGAGAAGATCGACACCAGAGCAGGCTGGCTGGCAAGAGCTGCATCATTCTCGCCCTTGCGGTCGTTCTTGCACTTACGGTGGGATATTCCCAAAGACGATGAGGATGTCTAATGGCTCCAGCGTAACCCGCCGCCTGTTTTCTGGGCAGTCGGGTTGACGCTGCTGGCTAGGCGGCGGTTGCTGCACTGCACGAGATCAGCTGATCACGAAGACTACCAGATGCTCTGGCGTGATCTCGGCGAGCCCACGCTGATAAAACAAATGGGCGGCTGTGAGGGCCTCGATCATTTCCGCAGCGTCCCCGCCGTATTCCTTGCGACAGAAGGCCAGGAGCCTCTCAGCCGGCAGGTCGGGCAGTGAGACCGGCGCGTCAAAAAGGAATGCCGCCGTGAATATCCGGCTGAGGGCCCGTGCCCCCTCCGATTGCTCATCAATGAGCTGGATGCCGTTGATCGCTTGCTGAGCGTCCACATAATTGCCGAGCACGTAGCCTGAGTGATCGAAATCTACCTCCCGCACCACGGCTGCGCGCCACGCTCGTCGGAATTCCTCGATACCAATGACCTGGGTTTGCTTAAAGATCCACCTGCCGGTAGTCTGAGCGCGGACGCTCTGCGTAAGGGCCAAGCAGCCTCGCAACTCACCGCGCATCAGTACCGCGTAGCTGCCGATCGCACTCATCGTGGTCCCGTCCGCCTATTCTCCGCTACGGAATAAGAGAGGAACGCGCGTCAGAGCTAGCAATGATCCAGAGAAAAGCCATATCTCAAAGACCTGGCCCCATACACCTCCGGCTCCGACGCGCGCTTTGTCCGCTGCCTCTCCGTTTCTTATACCCCCTATGGGAACTTCATGAGTAATCCGATTGAGCTGAAGCATGCGCGTCATTCCGACGCCGCATTTTTCTGGATTCCCGCTTTCGCGGGAATGACGTCATGCCCGCCCTTCGACTTCGCTCAGGACAGGCTCC
>WNGG01007786.1_pt1 | contig 13284 bp, 10 predicted proteins | sample 5400661 | NCBI WGS metagenome assembly WNGG01 (sample SAMN13153372, study PRJNA577476) | soil metagenome | isolation source: 100 cm soil or saprolite under Garry oak tree replicate 1 | place: USA:California | collected 2016-06-15
GTGGCGCATGAGGCGAGGGAGAGTATGCAAGTCTTTTGATGTTGGCAACTTTTCAGCTCAGCTTACCTCGATATCTTTCTAAGGGAGGGCGATAAAAGGAATGGCCGCATTAAAAGCATCCAATGCAGACGATTGCCTGGAAGCATCGGTTGCATCAACAGGCCCGGCCCATTTCAACCCAAACTGATTTTGGCTATTGCGATTGTTTGCCCAAATTGAATCAACGTTTTTGACGATAAACTGTTGGTACCGTTCATAAGAAGATGAGTCCTTGTTTTCTTCTCTCAGGGTGCGACAGAGATACCCCAGATGACGCATAAAGATCCCTTTAAATTGCGTTCCGTTGCCATCACATCCATTATTTGCTTCACAAGGCTCAGTCAAAATGCCGTTTTCATTCACAAGCGTTGTTATCGCCGCATCCGCAATCGCCTGGGCTTGTTGCAGAAAATAAGTTGCACCGCTGCTCTGCTTTATCCTGTACATTTCCACGAGCGCACTCAGAATAACGCCTTGATTGTACGTCCATGGAGGTTGACCATCGTTTTGACAAGCATCATTCAGGCCATTATTCACGAGGCTCTGAGCATTGAGCATACCGCTTTTGTGGAACCAGTCCCACTCCTTGTACGCCCACTCAAGGTAGGATGCATCAGCCACCCGTTCAAACAAGCGAGCTGCAACGGTCAAAAAGAGCTCGTTCTGAATGGCAGCTTTATACGTTCGATTCTTTTTCCACCACAATCCTCCTCCACATACCTCGTCCCACCCCTTGCACATATCCTCAAAGAGCGTCTCAGCCGAGACTAAATAACGCTCGTCTTGAGTCAAATCATATGTCTTGATCCAGGCCAGCGCCCACCAACCTTCATCGTCATAGTAATTGCTAAAAAATTTGTTCTTCACGTTTTTCTCATAGGTATGAGTAATAACGCTGGAAAAGAAATTCGTGCCCGTCAGAAGAGAATGGTCTACCAATGCCTCAATAGCATTGGCCGCATTCCACCAGCCCATACTCTTCCAGAGCCCATTCTCTGTGTTATACCAAGCCTGGAGAGCCTCAATACACGCAACCGCGTATGCCCTATAATCTGCCATCACGCTTCTCCTCTGATGAGCTTCAAAATGATCTCATCTTGGATTCTCCTGAGTATCATCACGAACAGAGTCTTCTTTTCTTCATCCCCAGGAAGTCTATCATAAATAGAGGTATCGCTCAACAGCATGAGTATGACTGGGTGCGTTTCATTTTTGTGCAGAATGCCTCCCCCCATGATGACCGCAAGGGTCATCACTACTATACACGCCTGAGCCGACCTGTGGAGCCATCGTGTATAGTAGTGATGACCCTTGCGGTCATCATGCTTTGTTTCAAAAGAGCTAGTACAGCTACTTCAGGGAGATGTATCTGAAGCTGGATGTTGATCTGAACCATCAAAGATGGCCCTTTCAAGATACATAGAAGGTGGCAGTACTACTTTAATGGTTTTTTCTCAGACTGTCAATGCGGATGGCATTATCCCAGGCCTGTCTTAAAGTGCTGAATGCCTCGGTCTCAAAAAGCCCTACGGAACTGGCACCGGTGCGTCCGGTTCTAGAGTTTAGCATGGTTGATCCTCGTTTCATTACCTGGTTTGAGCTTATCGGCTAGAAGGGGGTGATACCATACCCATAAGGAAAGAGGGCACCAGTGCAGCCGTTATTCTGATTGCAGGGTTCCTGCGTCACCGCGTTTGGCCAGGTAAAGGTCAGTTTGCCCCGAAAGCCATAATCACCAAACAACACGTCGGTGATGCCTTCGCCTTCAGTTGAGCCTATCCACGTGGCAACGAACGCAGAGGATTGCTTCAACTGGGTGTTGATGATTATCGGACGCCCAGAGAACAACAACACGACACATTTCGTTACCCGACTGCAAATGTCCGAGACCTCTGTCGCGTCGGTGCTGCTGAGTGCCAAAGTATTGGTATCACCATTGCCTTCGGCATAAGGTGTTTCTCCAACGGCGACGATCCCGACATCCCCTCTGTAATTTCCCTTCGTGTGGGTACCGACGAAGTTGAGTTTTACCGAGGATGACAGTCCTGCTTGCTGAATAGCCTGCCAGAGTGTTGTTCCAATAGTGGTGGTCCCGCTCCCCCCCTGCCAACTGATTGACCAACCACCCAACTGATAGCCCAGATTATTCGCGTGATCGCCCCCGACTACCAGGGTATAGCTCCCAGTCTTCGACAAGGGCAGCACGCTGTTGTTCTTCAACAACACGAGCGACTCTCGCTCAGCCTGACGCGCTACCGCACGATGTGCCGCCGAGCCCACGTTGGGGGTATAGCTGCGATCGGTGTAGGGCTGCGTAAACAAGCCTAATGCGAACTTGGCCGTCAAGATACGCGTGACCGCATCGTCGATACGGGACATCGGAATGTTCCCCGCCTTGATTTCGGCATCGAGGGTACTGATGAAGGTCTTGTAGTTATCGGGGACCATAATCATATCTATGCCAGCGTTAATGGCTGTGCGGACATCATAGTGGTAGTCCGAAGAGATCTGGTCGATGGCTTGCCAATCCGAGACCACGAAGCCCTGGAACCCCAGATTGGGGGTGCCGGAGCTGTCTGTGCCCGTACCTTTTAGTTTGGTCGTGATTAAATACTGGTTGGCGTGATCTTTGAGCCCATTCCAACTACTGTAGGAGATCATGACCGAACCAACCTTGTTTGAGACAGCCGACTGATATGGCGGGAGGTCAATGGCATCCAACTGCTGCTCGGAAATCTGGTCATCTCCCTCGTTGAGGTACGGTGAGCCGGTACCCCAGGCAGTGTGACCGTCGCCGATAAAGTGTTTGGCGGTTGCCAGAATATTGGTTGGTCCCAGTGTGCCATTCGGCCCCTGGAACCCGACGATGGCAGCCGCACCATCGGTTGCATTGTCAGAGGGAACTTCGCTATACCCCTCGTAGGTGCGTCCCCAGCGAATATCCTGTGGCGTACATACACAGGGGGCAAACGTCCAGCGGACACCGGTTCCCAGCACCTCGTCACGGGTCACCTGCTCGGCTTGGGTGATCAGCGCCGAATCATGCATAGCTCCCAATCCGATGTTATGCGGAAAGAGCGTTGCTCCATACACATTGTTGTGTCCGTGGACCGCATCAGCACCGTAGATAAGTGGGATGCCTAAACGGGTCTGGAGCGCGTAGTTCTGGAAGTTGTCCACCATATCCGCCCACTGGGTAGCGGTGCCGCCCGTGCCATTGGGACCGCCACCACCACCACTCAACACCGAGCCGATGAAATAGGTCGTAATATCCGTGATCGAGTTGCCAGCCATGGTGAAGGCATTTTTCTCCACCTGGGTCATCTGTCCCTCTTTTTCAGGCAGGGTCATTTTCGAGACACAGTCACTGGGCGAAATGCACCCAGAGGACAGGATGGCAGAGTGCCGTGCCGTTTGAGTGTTTGTCGCGTCGGCTAGCAAGACCGGTTGCACAATCATCAGCATCACCATCACAGGCAGAACGGTTGAGATGAAGAGTCCAGTGCTGCGGATTCCGAGAGACTTTTGAAAGAAGTGCTTGTCGGTAAGCATACCTATCCCGTTCTCTCAAACATGGACATTTGGGACAGAGCCCAAACATCGCCTTGAGTTCCTGCTTCCACGTAGACAGTTTCACTTGCACCATTGCGCAAGCCAGAGCTGTCTACTCCACAGGCGTAAGTTCCCACCGAACTGGCGGTACTTCTTAAAGCTTCTGCTACAATGTTCTTAGCTGCATTCAAATCACGATCGAGCACCATCCCACACTGCTCACACACAAACGTTCGTTCTCTCAAAGACAGTTCAGGCTTGATATAGTCACATCCTGAGCAGGTCTTCGATGAGGGGTAGAAGCGGTCTATGGTGACGACGTGTGTCCCATGCCATGCCGCCTTGTACTCAAGCTGGCGTCGTATCTCTCCAAGGTTGCTGTCACTGACGGCCTGAGCAAGCTTGTGGTTTTTCAGCATTCCAGCCACGTGTAAATCTTCAATCGCTACCAGTGCGTGGTTTTTGCTGAGGTAGCTTGTGAGTTTATGGCTAGCATCTTTGCGGATATTGGCGATACGAGCATGGAGCTTTGCTATGGCCTTGCGTGCCTTGAGACGGTTCTGACTGCCTTTCTTGCGTCTCGACTTGGCACGTTCTAGCCTCTTGAGTTTCTTTTGAGCATGTTTCAAAGCACGCGGGTTCTCAAATGTCATCCCATCCGAACAGGTAGCTAGCACCTTAATGCCTAGGTCTACCCCGATGGATGTAGTGGTAACGGGTACAGGTTTCTCTTGCTCTCTCTCTACCTGCACACTGACAAACCATCTCCCCGCTTGCTCAGAGACCGTCGCACTAAGCACCTTCGCATCAGTTGGAATGTAGCCATGCTCATGAAGACGCAAGCGACCTAAGCGGGGAAGTTGCACAGCATTCTCAAAAACGTGGATCGCACCTGTCAGGCGAAATGAGCCGATAGCCTTGCTTTTCTTTTTCAGCTTGGGATAGCCCACTTTCCCTTTCAGCTTGCCTTGCTTCTTAAGCGCAAGCCTGCGAAAGAAGTGCTTAAAAGCGTTATCGAGGTCGCGCAAGGCTTCCTGCATGGCACATTTTGAGACCTCATAGGCCCAAGGGAACTCTGTTGGTTTAAGAGCATTCAGTTGCTTATGCAAGTCAACAGCAGAAGGACGTTTGCCCCTAGCACGGTAGATTTCTTGCGAACGAGACAAGCCCCAGTTGTAAGCAAATCTGGCAGCACCTGCATGCTTGAGACAGGCCGTGCGCTGTTCGTTATTCAGGTCAAGCTCAGTTTTGTAGCCCCGTACCACTTTCATGCTCCTGCTCGTCCTCTTCTTTCATCACCTCGAGAACGCAGCGTTGAATCCTCTCTACCCGTCTTTTCGAGGTTCGGCGTCCAGAGATACGGCTTGCCATGCTCGTTATGACGGCTATGAAATCGTCTCCAGCGAAAAACCGTTTTGTAGTGGACACCCATCTGTTTGGCATACTGACTTCATCTCATGCTGATAGAATAGCATAAACGCTCTCAAAAGTTAATACTTTGTTTAGCTATTTATCACCCTTTCTGTGGGAAAGTTGTCCCCTTGACGTTTCAAGGGAAATGGTGAAAAGGCAGGTAGGCACGCCATGCGACAAAAGTCATGAAATGCAGTCTGTTTCTTGCTTTCATAGAACAAGTGGTCTATACTTGGAGATGAGAAGATTAGACACTCGTATCGAACCTATCGAGAAAGAAAGAGGAAAATTTGACCCAATTTACTCGTCAAGAGCTCTTCCTGGTGTGAGCAGTGAGGTCTGAGGGGAGATGGGCCGCTGCTGCAGAGGCGGCATCGATGTCGCTCCCTTCAGTCAAGAGCTCATGAAACAACCGGGCGGCATCAGCCCTGGTTTCTTCTGCCCAATCGTCCCTGAAACACACGTCTCTAGCATCCTCGATCAGATCTTGAACAACCCGTTCCCAGAGGTAATAGGTCAGTGCCATCCAATCAATCTCCCTCTGTCCGTATCCTTGAAAAAATGCATCGGCTTGTGGTTCCCGGACAAAGATGAAATCGCGCTCTTTGGGAGCCAGCATCACCTCATCCCAATCGATCACACACACATGACCAGCATGGTCACGGAGCAGATTGGCTGGATGCAGATCCGCGTGAGAGATGACGTATGGCAATGTTCGCGACTGGAGCACCTCTGCCAGCTTTTCCAGGGAGTCCACTGCCGTGTGAATCGTGGACTGATGCGCCCGCCAGTCGGCGCGAAGAGCACGCGAAGATCCACTTCCACCGCGTCGCGAATGCAGGTGTTGGGTCTCAAAGGCACGTACCCAACGAGTGTACTCGGTCGGATCAAAGGTCTCCTTTCGCAGTGACTCAAAGCCCTCTGGCGGCAGCATGACCTGGTGAATCTGCTGGAAGATGGTTCCCACCTCCTTCCACTGCTCATTCGTCATCCCCGTCCAGCTCGTGTCTCCGTCAATGAAAGGGTACACGATCACGGTCCACTCCTCCAACTGGGTCCACAAGGCACCGCTCCTGGTGGGAACGGGAGCCACGACTGATGTGATCCCCTGATCGTTGAGATAGCGAGGAACCAGACACCGTGGTTCGTAGAGAGGTCTAGACGTGACTTTGAGCAAATAGGCAGTTCCCTGCTCGCTCACCACACGATACACCCCAGCGTTGTAATCCAGTCCCAGGGGAAGAAACTCAAGCGTGACGGGGATCAGGTCATAGTGTTGCTGGAAACAGGCTCGAAGGTGTTCCTCTGGAATACTCGGTGGTTCACGCATAGCTCAGCTCGTCCCATCCTGTCTTTTCTTTCCTTGCTGTTCACATGCCAGCTCGCGTCCCGTTCTTTTCCCGCCCTGGCGTTTGAAGGCATGCTCTCGCGCAATCACTCTTTCGAGGAAATCGACATCAAGCAAATGCTTTCCGTCTTGTTGAAACAAGTATACTCTATCTATGATTGTAGGTACATTTCTCAATTGATGGCGCATCGTCTCATCACCTGGGCCTTTCAAACACAGGGATCAAGGTGATCACGGCCGAGTGTCTCAATGACAACATTGGCTCCATCAGAGTGCTCGAAAAAGTAGGGATGCGCCGCCTCGAACCAGAAGGCAATCTGCTCAAATGGGAGTTGCGCAAGGAACTGGCTTCATGCTGAATTGTCGATTTGGGATGGATTGGCTGTAGGTAGGCGGGTACGTTTCATTTTTTTGCAAAATGGACAGATGGAAGAGCCTGACCCCCTTCAGGCAAGCGCCGCTCGCCAACTCGCCAACTCGCCAACCACGCCCTTGACTTTTCGCCCTCTCTACTGTATAGTTCTGCTAGATAGTTATATGACTAAATAACTTTAAATAGTCATTTATCTTCTTATAAAGGAGAAAGGCATTTGGCACAGCAGAGCCAGGGAGCGAGTATACGACAGCACGAAGTATCCAGGCGCGCAGCTCGAGCGCAACGCATTCTGGATGCGGCCTCTGCATTGATCCTGCGCTGGGGCTACCAAAAGACCACCCTCGACGATATCGCCAAGCAGGCAGGAGTCGCGAAAGCCACCTTGTATCTGCACTGGAAAACACGAGAAGAGCTGTTCATAGCACTCATCAAACGGGAAAAGCTGGAGATGGCAGAGGAGATCAAGCAGCGAATCACTGGGGATCCCACAAGTGCAACACTGCGAGGGGTCCTCAAACACTCAGCGCTTGCGCTGATGAAACGCCCATTGCTGAAAGCGGTCCTCCTGCGTGACATGGAGGTGCTTGGGAAGTTGGCACACCGCGAACAGAGCAGTGCTACCTACGCAGAGCAACTGACGGGCTTCACCACCTACCTCGAATTGCTGCGCGAACAGGACCTGGTGCGTACTGATCTGAGCCTGCGAGCGCAGGTGTATATGTTCTCCGCCATTTTTACAGGATTTTTCCTCGTGGCACCATTGATGCCAGATGAATTTACGCTTTCTGACGAGGAGCTTGCCGAGCTGATGGCCGAGACGGTGCATTGCACCTTTGAGCCTGGTCGCGCTGTCCCATCCGATGCATTACAAGCCGCCTCCCATACCTTTATACAGTACCTGGATCGTGCGATGGCACGTGCACAAGAACAGTTGCAGCAAGAAGGACTTCCGATGCACACACCTGAGCGAAGCTAGCCGCGAGAACGGCATTGGGCTGCGCACTATCTAGGAAGAAGCATAATCTTTGAGGAAAGAAGAGAATTCGAAATGAGCAATGAACCGTGTGTCCCTCTCGTTTTAGCACTAGATGATGCCTCTGCCACCCTGGAGCAGGTGGGAGGGAAAGGGGCTTCGTTGGCGCGTCTGGCCTCAGCTGGCTTGCCTGTGCCCCCTGGTTTTCACATCACGACGGCAGCTTATCGCCTCTTTGTGACCGAGCATGGGCTGCAAGAGCAGATTCTGGCGTCAGTCTCGGCGGTCACTGCCGATCAGCCCGCAACGCTCGAAGAGGCATCAAGACGGATAGCAAAGCTTTTCGCCAAGAGTGAGATGCCAGATGCTATTGCTGAGGCGATTCGCCAGGCGTATGCTGAACTTGGTGGGGAGGATTTGCCCGTCGCGGTGCGTTCCTCTGCCACCGCTGAAGACCTGCCAGAGATGTCGTTTGCCGGTCAGCAGGAGACGTATCTCAACATGTACGGCGAAGCGATGGTCCTCGATGCCGTCAAACGCTGCTGGGCCTCGCTCTGGACCGCGCGGGCGATTGGCTACCGCGCACGCAACAATATCGCACCGCAGGACGTAAGCCTTGCCGTCGTCGTGCAACAACTCGTCTTTGCCGACGCCTCCGGAATCCTCTTCACAGCTAATCCATTGACCGGGAACCGCAATCAGGTAATGATCAACGCTGCTTGGGGATTGGGAGAAGCTATCGTCAGTGGGCAGGTCACACCCGATACCGTTGTCGTTGACAAGACAAGCAAGACGATCACTGAACAGCAGATCAGCGAGAAGGATGTGATGACCGTGCGCACCCTCGAAGGCACGCGCGAGGAATCGGTGCCTATCGATAAGCGTACTCAGGCGGTGCTCAATACGGCGCAAGCTGTTGAGCTTGCCCGCCTCGGTGTGCAGATCGAGGATCTCTATGGTCAGCCAATGGATATCGAGTGGGTTCTGCACGATGGCCGCGTCTCCGTCGTGCAGGCACGCCCGATCACTTCCTTGCCAGAACCTACCATCAGGTCTCAAGGGACACGAGCAGTAGAGTGGAAACTTCCCAACCCCAAAGGACGCTACATGCGTAAAAGTGTGTTTGAACTGCTGCCTGATCCGCTTTCACCCCTGTTCGCCACGCTCGGACTCCCTGCATTGGATAGAGCTACATGGGCAATCATAAAGATCGCAGGGCTGGAAGGACTGTTCTCTGGTAAGCTACTGGTCACGATCAACGAATATGGTTACTACGACCTTACCTTCACGCCTGGGCAGACGGCAAAGATGATACTCGCCCTGCCACGCATCATAGCCGTCACTTTACCACGCTTGTTGCGCAGCGCGCAGTCACGCTGGCAGAAGTCCCGTGCCAGGTACGCCGAGGTCGTCAACCGCTGGCAAACAACAGACCTGGCTACCACATCAGCCGAAGACCTGCTCAATGGAGTACGCGATATTGCTACTGAAGCTGCTCAGTACTACCTCTCTATACAGACTGGCATCCTGCCAGCAGCATATATGAGCGAGTTGTTCTTTACCCTGGTGTATAACCGGTTCCTCAAGAGACGCAATGCTCCTACTGCTCTGACGTTTGTGTTGGGCTTTGATAGCACACCCATACAGACCGAGAAATCGCTGTATGACCTGGCACAATGGGTACGCGAACAGCCGGAACTGGCTGCTGCTTTGGCAAACATGTCGAGCAAGCAGTTCACGACAGCATATCATGAGTGGGCAGCCCGAGCAGCGATAGCAGAAGGAGTGTGGCCCGAATTCTGGCGACGGCTGGCTGATCATCTGGCGCGTTTCGGACATACCATCTATGACCTTGATTTTGCCAAGGCCGTGCTCGCTGATGACCCGGCGCCAGCCTTAGAAACCCTCAAGTTCTTCTTGAGCGATCAAGCACCAGATCCCTATAAACGTCAGGAGAAGACCTCGGTGGCACGCGAGCAAGCTGTGCAGACGATGCTCTCACAGCTTCATGGCCGTCGCCAGGCACTGTTCCAGCGCCTCGTGAGGTGGGCTCAGAGCTTCACCCCATTACGCGAGGATGCACTCGCTGATGTGGGCCTGGGCTGGCCAGTGTTACGCCGAATGCTGCATGAGATAGGACAGCGCCTGGTCACTAGCAACGTGATCGACACCCCGGACGACGTGTTCTGGCTGACCCAGGATGAATTGCAGAAGGCCACAACCGCACTAGACGCGGGACAAGCGCCAGCGAATTATCATGCGCTCGTCGCTGAGCGACGCGCAACCTGGGAGAGCGACCGCGCCGTCACGCCACCGGTGGCCTTGCCGCTCAAAGGTGGGGCACGCTTCCTGGGGATAAACTTCAGCAATACGATGCCGGCTCGCATCGACCAGCCCAAGGGCGATGTGCTGAAGGGGATTGCTACCAGCCCTGGCCATGTCACTGGCCCGGCGCGGGTCATTCACGGTCCCGACGAGTTCGACCAGATGCGGCCAGGCGATATCCTGGTGGCAAGAATCACGACGCCCGCCTGGACGCCACTCTTTACTCTTGCGGCCGGGGTCGTTACCGATGTGGGCGGTCCCCTCAGTCACAGTTCCATCGTAGCCCGCGAGTATCATATTCCGGCAGTTCTGGGAACCGGGGTGGCAACCGAATATCTGAGCAGTGGGCAGCGTATCGCGGTCGATGGGGATGCTGGGACAGTTACCGTATCCAGCTAAGAAGGTATCGGCGAAATGACACGGTACTAGTTGAGTCAATCATAGTGATCTTGTGATGAGTATGAAAAGATTGTCAGGCAGAAGGCAAGGTTCAAAGAGGGCCATCTTACTTGACACTTCTCTGCTCACACGAGGCAAACACTGTCAAGCAAGATGGCCCTCTTTGAACCTTGCCTACCGAGCTTTCTGTCCCCATGCTGTAATGTAGGACCAGAGAGCAGCAAAATCCTCCGACAGCATCTCTATAAGCATCTGCCGGTACCGCCGGTCAGCTTCTTCGGGCGTCGTGACACCCATTTTCAACAGAAATGGTTGAAGGAGTTTAAAGGCAACCAGGCAATTCTGATACATACTTTCATGAGCAGGAGTCCATGACGAGAAATCAATCATATGCGCTCTGGTCCGGATATCCTGGCAACCTGCATCTCGTAAGAAACTACTCAAGCGAGCCATAATACCAAAATGCCGTCCATCAGGAGATGCTGGCAGTCCTGCCAGCTGCGTCGCCCGAAAGGTCAGAGCCATCCAGTACTCGAAGGCAGGGCTATTGGTTGTACCTGGTTCATCAAACTCGGTCAGACGGATGACGCCGCCAGGGCGCGTGATACGCACATATTCCTGGAGGAGTTTCGGCCACATGACTTCATGCAGAAATCCGACCAGAAAGCGAGCATTCACGAGATCAAAGGAGGCATCGGGAAAGTCCAGAGGCTTGAGTGCATCCATTAAATGAAAATGAGCATTGCCCAGGTCTTGTGACTGCGCACGTGCCAGGGCATAATCGATCATAGTGCGGCTAATATCTATGCCCACCACCCTGGCCTGAGGATAGGCATAGGCTACATCAAGAACCCATCCGCCAGGGCCACAGGCCACATCCAGAATATCGTGCATAGTTGAGACATCGTCACGTTCTGGAAATAATCCGCCCATACCCTCGGTAATCATGCGGTCTTGCTGCATCAGGCGAGCCATTTCTGCACTGCTTTCAGCATCTAAAATATATGTGTTCTCACTCGATACGGAATCATCGGACATAGTAAAGCTCCTTCCTCGTAGTTACTTTCCCATTCCTTCTCACATGCCTCTGAGAAGCTCCTTCAGAGAAGGCATATCCTCAACATCAAGCGTAGGGTGAAGTATTCTGATTATACAGGAGCCATCAACTCAATCGCAAGCCCTTGCATTCCGTTGGGTGGGCGTGCGATTTTTGCAGTGAATGCGTAGCGCAGTGAGCATGATGAGTGCTCCCGCCCATGATGACCGCAAGGGTCATCACTACTATACACCGGCTTCTCAAGCCGATTCACCCGTATATAGTAGTGATGACCCTTGCGGTCATCATGGGCGGGGGCGGTCATCTGGGCGGGGGCGGTCATCATGGGCGGGGGCGGTCATCATGGGCGGGGGCGGTCATCATGCACAGGAGGCACAGTGCGTCCAGGAAAGGCCTTGCAAGTAGCCCTTACCACAGCCGACCTGATGATTGCAGCCGATAGCGGTGCTACCACCGCACGGCAATACGGCTATGTTCCCGCCATCATTGTCGGCGATTTCGACTCCCTCAACCCTCCTGCGTTACAGCAACTTCAACAGCAGGGAAGCCAACTCATACAGGCTCCCGTCGAAAAGAACGAGACCGACACCGAGCTAGCTATACAGGTAGCTTTAGAGCGGGGCGCAACAGCTATTACATTGCTTGGTGCATTAGGGGGTTCACGTTTTGATCACAGCATGGCCAACATTCTGCTACTGGCAGGCTTCGAGACCGTACCCATACGTATTATTGATGGGCCCTCAACCTGCTGGCTGCTCCGTGGAGCAGGACGCTCTCTTCTCTCCGGTCAGGTTGGTGATCTGCTCTCCTTATTTCCACTGACCGCCGATGCCACGGGAGTTCAAACAAGACACCTCTACTATCCCTTGCATAATGAAACCCTCTATTTTGGCAAGCCACGAGGCGTGAGCAACATGCTCACGCAAGAACAGGCTGAGATATCACTGGGAACTGGACTTTTGCTTATTATACATACAAGCAGCCAGGAGCTTGACACAGAGTGAAGGTGACGACTCCCCACGGCTAAAGCTCGGGGCTTCTCAGGAAGCTTGCGCCACCTGAACCCTCCGTCCGAGGGCAAGGATGTTAAGAGCGGCATTGTGATCACGATCCAGTTCGGTACCACAGTCGCAACTATGCCAGCGTTCAGATAGCTCTTTCTTGCGAACTTGACCGCATCCACTGCACGCCTGGCTAGTGTACTTGGGGTTGACGAACAGCACCTCTCTACCGGCACTTGCAGCCTTGTAGGTACAGAACTGTTGGAACATGCCCCAACTAGCATCGACAATACTTTTGTTTAATCCGCTTTTTGCTGCCGCCCCATTAGGAAGGTACTTGCCGGTTTCATCCTGCTTTGGCTTGGGTCGTTTGCTCATGTTGGCAGGCTGCAACTCTTCAAAAACAATCGTTCCATAGGCATTCACCAGCTTTCTTGACTCTTTGTGAAGGAAGTCCTGACGCTGGTTTCTCACCTTACGATAGGCTTTAGCTACCTGCTTGACAGCCTTCCTCCGCCGTAGCGATCCGCGTTTCTTGCGTGAGACGGCTTGCTGCAAGCGTTCCAGTTTCTTCTCGGCCTTGCGGTAGTAACGCGGGTTCTCTATCGTGCTGCCATCTGAGAGAGTGGCAAAGTGCAGCAAGCCCAGGTCAATGCCTACGGCTTCATCACTGGCTTCTAAGGGTTCCAGTGCCACTTCAGAGGCAAAGACCACAAACCAAGCATCACCCTCACGTTTAATAGTACAGGTTTTGATGGTTCCCTTGATCTCTCGATGGAGCTTGATTTTGATGGAGCCGAT
>WNGG01006213.1_pt1 | contig 13283 bp, 11 predicted proteins | sample 5400661 | NCBI WGS metagenome assembly WNGG01 (sample SAMN13153372, study PRJNA577476) | soil metagenome | isolation source: 100 cm soil or saprolite under Garry oak tree replicate 1 | place: USA:California | collected 2016-06-15
CCGAGGACCTGATCCGGCTCGCGGCCCCCGAGTACGGGTTCTTCGACCTGCCGGAGGCCTTCACCACGGGCTCGAGCCTGATGCCGCAGAAGAAGAACCCGGACGCCCTCGAGCTGATCCGGGGCAAGGCCGCCCGGGTAGACGGCGACCTCCTGCGGCTGCTCGCCCTGCTCAAGGGCCTGCCCGCCGGCTACCAGAAGGACCTGCAGGAGGACAAGGAGGCGGTGTTCGACGCGGCGGACACCGCGCTCGGCTCGGTGGCAGTGATGACCGGGGTCATCGCCGGCCTCGTCCAGAACCGGGAGGCCATGCGCAGCGCGGCCGCGGTGCAGGAGATGATGGCGGCCGGCCTCGCGGTGGCGATCGCCCGCGAGGGCGTGCCCTTCCGCAAGGCCCACGGGATCGTGGGCTCGCTGGTCGCGGAGGCGCAGCGCACGGGGACCAGCCTCAAGGAAACCGCGGCCCACAAGCTGCGGGAAATCTCGCCGAAAGTGGCCGCGCGGCTGGACCGGCTCTTCGATCCCGCCGAGGCGGTGCGCGCCAAGGCCGCGCCGGGCGGGACCGCGCCCGCGGCCGTCCTGGCCTCGCTCGCCGCGGCCCGCGCCCGAGTGGGACCGACGTCCGCCCCGCGTGGTCGGCCGCGGACGCGTGAACGGGGACACCGCCCGTCGAGGAAGAGGTGAGCGTCCTGGCCCGCGGGGCGGCGACGGTGCCTCTGCTGCTCGTGCTCGCCCTGACCGCGACCCTGCACCTTCCCCTATGCGGGGCCCTGTTCCGCTGCGGCTGCGTGACCCCCTGGACGGGCGGGAGTGACCACTGCAACATCCACGCGGCCCACGGTCCCCACTGTCCCTGGTGCGCCCACCCGGGCGTGGGCTCGGCGGGGTTCGGCCTCACCCTGGCCGGCCCCGTCGTCGCGTACGTGCTCGTGCGCCGACGCGGGACCTCTCTCTCGACCGCGACCCTCGCCGCGGTGGCCGCCGTGCCCCTGGCGGCGCTTCTCGCGGGGGCTGCCACCTGGCTGGCCACGGATTACCCGCACTTCCTGGCGCGGGACGCCCGGGCGCGGATCGCGCTTCCCGCGGGACCGCTGGACTGCGGCGGGCGGGAGCCGAGCCGGTAGTGCGGGTCCTGGTGGGTACGAGCGGGTACAGCTACAAGGAATGGAAGGGCACCTTCTACCCCGAGGACCTCAAGGAAGCGGACATGCTCCGCTTCTACGCCGAGCGCTTCGAGACGGTCGAGATCAACAACACGTTCTACCGCATGCCCGGCAAGGACCTGCTCGAGCGCTGGATGGGCGAGGTCCCCGACGACTTCACGTTCGTGCTGAAGGCCTCGCGCCGGATCACCCACGAGAAGCGCCTCGCACCAGACTCGGCCGACTCCGTGGCGTACTTCTTCAAGACCGCGGAGGTCCTCGGTCCGCGGCAGGGACCGGTGCTCTTCCAGCTCCCCCCCTTCGTGAAGAAGGACGTCCCGCGCCTCCGCGGCTTCCTGGCCCTCCTGCCCGAGGGCCGGGCCGCCGCCTTCGAGTTCCGCCACGAGACCTGGTTCGACGACGAGGTGTACGAGGCGCTGCGCGCGGGGGGAGCCGCGCTCTGCTCGGCCGACACCGACGAGTCGGGCGAGGAGGGGGCGCCCCTCGTCCCCACCGCGGGCTGGGGCTATCTGCGGCTGCGCCGCGCCGGCTACACCGACGACGACCTCGCGCGCTGGGCCGAGCGCATCCGGGCCCAGCCCTGGGACCGGGCCTTCGTCTTCTTCAAGCACGAGGAGGCGGGCAGGGGCCCCGCGATGGCGGCGCGGCTCGTCGCGCGGCTCGGGGCCTGAAGGCGGGGGTCCGCCGAGGGCCTACTCGCCGTCCGCGAACCGTCCGTGCACGGTGACCCGGACCGTCCCCATGGCCAGCGAGCGGTCCGCCCGGCGCAGGGTCACCCGGACGTCGAACTCCCCCGCTTGACGGTAGACGTGGCGGGCCGAGAACCGGCGCTCCAGCGACATGCCCGGCTCGAAGGGCGCGCAGTCGGCCTCGCGGCGGCTCCGGTCGCCGTCACCCCAGTCCCATTCGAGGCCCGGGCAGTAGAACTCCTCGACCTCGTCGCCCCCGTTGAGCTCCGCCACCACCATGACTCCCGCCGGCGAGAACACGATCCGCGGCGTAGCCCTCACGTCGACACGCGGCTTGTTCGGACGAGGTCCGGCGAGGACCGTTGTGGCCAGGGCCAGGGCGAGCAGGGGAACCACGACCGTGGGGAACCGCATCACGCACCCCCCCGGGCTCGAGCCCTTCGGGCACCCCTTGGGGCTCGGGCCCCTATGGGATGCCAAACGGTGCAAAGGCCGCGCCCGTTCCCCGGGGCGTGATCTGGAGCACACGGCGGCGGCGGTTCGGAGCTTCGCCCGCCGGTCAAGGCCCTGGTGACATTGGCGTTCTTGGTGGGGCGCGAAGAGCGGCCCCAGGGAAGGACGGCCCGGCGGCCGGCGGGCTTCGAGACCGGTCTTCGGTCACCGAGTGCCACGCCGCCGTCCTATCTGCCCGCAAGCTTGACACTCCCCGGGCCGCCCGTTAGCGTTACACGAATGTCATCTCCGCCCAGCGAGGTCCGGCTGACGCTGGAGCCGGCGCGTCGCTTCGAGGCCATCGACGTGACCCGCAGGGTCGCGGCGGAAGCGGGCGACCTCCTGACCCGGCATGACAAGGCCTTCTACTGCTCGCTCCACACTACCGCGGGCTACCTGCACCACAGCCTCCTGGCACGGCTGCACCACCGCAGCGACCGCCTGGACCTCTTCTTCGGCGCCTTCCGGGCCCTCTTTCCCCCGGGAGGGGCCTACCACCACGACCGGCTCCACCTGCGCAAGGAGCTGTCCGAGCACCAGCGCGAGACCGAGCCGCGGAACGGCGATTCCCATCTGACCTTCATCGGCTCCGGCATGCGGAACGCGGTGACCTACCGGAACCAGCCCGAGACCCCGGTCTACTTCATCGAGCTGGACGGCATGAACGCGGGGACCTGCCGCCAGCGCTCGACCAGCGTGCTGGCCTACGACGAGGAGGAGGTCGTGGACCGGCTCGTGATCCCGGTCCCCGTCTCCCGCCACCCCATCGACTCCATCAACCTGGCCGACCCGCGCCTGGGCATCACGGACGCGATCAATGAGCGCCTGGCCCGGGCGGGGCTCCAGAAGGGCCGGGTCGACATCGCCCTCGACCCGAACGAGCGCAACGCAGGCCTCACCGTGAACGAGTACGAGACCCTGCTCATGCGGCACGACCTCGTGGAGGTGCTGCGCAACCCCCTCAAGTTCGCAGCCCTCAAGAGCCGGCACATGCTGGACGATCCCCTCGCCATCCCCAGCAAGACCATCAACTACGCGAAGTACGACTTCGTGCGGGTGCTGAACTCGCTCATGGAGGCGTTCCGGGTGAACGAGTCGGCCCTGGAGCGCATGGTGGCCAAGGTGATGGCGGTGCCGGCCCGGCATTTCCTCCGCTCGCGGCGGGTCAGCTTCCTGGCCTCCGACCACGCGGGGGAGGGCCGAGCCCGCCTCGTGCGCGGCCAGTACCAGAGCCCGATCCTGGTCCAGTGGCAACCGGCGGACAAGCAGACCCGCGCGGTGGCGGTCTCGCTGGTGCGCCTGGGTTAGCCCCTCAGCAGCTCCTCCAGACGCGCCACCGCCCGGCCGAGGTCGGGCTTCTCCGTGAGGAAGGAGCGGGTCCCTTTTCATCGAGGCGAGACGCTCCGGCACCGAGGCGGATCAGGACGTGGATGCCGGTGGGGCGGGCGTGTCTCCGCGCCGGTGGGGACCGGCCCCTGGCACGCGGGTTCCGAGCGCCGATCGGCATCCAGTGGCTGCCGGGTCTCCCTGAGCTGCTGCTCGCTGAAGCCGCTCCCCGCCCGCCCCGCGTACACGAGCCGGTCGCCGTCGTAGCCCGCGAGGTGCAGGGCGCCGAGGCCGATGCGGGTCCCCTGGGGGAGCGTGTAGCCCACGACCACGAAGTCATCGGTGCGCTCCACCTTGATCTTGAGCCAGTCGGGAAAGCGCCCTGCGCGGTAGGGTGCGTCGGCGCGCTCACCCTGAAGCCGTCGTGCTTCAGCTCGAAGATCCAGCCGGGGCCGGAGAAGGGCTCGTCGCGGGTCTCGGCCAGCATGAGCTTCACGCTCTCCGCCGCGACCTTCATCCGGGGGGCGCCCAGGCGCTCCAGCTCTCCCCGGATCTCGGCCGCACGCGCGTTCCCCTCGCGCGGCTCCTCCAGGGTGAGGCCGGAGTCGATCGACTCCCGGGGCGGGGGCCGGTCGCCGGACGCCTTCTTTTTCATGGTCCTCAGTGCAACGATGGGTAGCCCGAAGCGCGCTCTGGTCAGCGCTCCTTCACGTACTTCAGCGTGACTTCGACGAGAGACCTGCAGGGCACACCGTGCCAGGTTGCCGGCAGATACTGCCGCCTCCTCGCACTCTTCAAGGCCAGGTCCCGAAGCTGGCTCTCGTTGCGCACCGCGCGGACCGCGTTCACCCGGGCGGCAGCTACCCGGCCCTTCTCGTCGATTTCGATGACGACGTCGACTTCGCCTTCCAGGCCGAGGCGCTCCGCCGCGGGCTGGGACTCGGTGGGACCACACGCTGGACATTCCGGGAGGACGAGGTCGCCCACGCGCGGGCAGGGGTCGCCGGGTTTCAGCGGGGGAAGCGTGGTGGTAGTCGTGCTCGTAGTCGTCGTGGGTGGGAGAGTCACGGTAGGCGGGATCGTCGTGGTGCTCGTGGAGGGAGCCGCCATCGTGGGGGGGACGGTGGTCGTACTCGTCGTGACCGGGGGTCTCCTCGGTGGAGTCCCCAGCGGGCTCGGCGTTACGGCCGTTGGGGACGCCGGTGCCATCGGGATCGTGGTCAGGGCCGGGGTGGTGGTCAGGGTCGTCGTCGTCGCCGGATCACGCGCCGTTGCGTCCATCGAAGGACCCCGTCGGAGTGAGAGGGTGCCGGTCGACAGCCAGGTCAGGACAACCAGACCCGCTAGGGTCAGAGGGCCCCAGAGAAGCCAGTGCGGCGGGGCCTGCGACCGAGGGATGCGCCCCGTCTGGGTCTCCTGAGAGGCGCGCTTCAATTCCTTGATGAGGTCCCGCACGCTCGCGTGGCGGCGGTTCCGCTCCTTGGCCAGGGCCTTCCCGAGCACGGGCACGAGCGCAGGGGGAATCGTGTCCACGGCGTGGTCCTCCAGAGGTGGTGGCTCTTCGAGGTGCTTGGCCATGGTGGCCTGGGGCGTCTCGCCGCGGAAGGGCACGCGTCCGGTGAAGACCTCGTAGATGACGATGCCGAGGGAGTAGATGTCGCTGCGCGCGTCCAAGGGCGAGCCGCGGACCTGCTCCGGGCTCATGTACTCGGGAGTGCCCACGAAGTACTCCGAGTCCCCGCTGCCCGGCGTGGGCGTGTCGCCGCCCGGAACGATCGCCAGCTCCTTCGCGATGCCGAAGTCCACCAGGCGGGCGACGCCCTGAGCGTCGATCATCAAGTTGGGCGCCTTGAGGTCGCGATGGAGGACACCCGCCTCGTGGATGGCCTGCAGGCCCTCGGCAGCCTGGAGGGCGAGGTTGTAGCCCTGCGGCCAATCGAGCAGGCCCTCTCGCAGGATCTGGCGGAGGTTCCTCCCCTCCACCAGCTCCATCGTGCAGTAGACGACTTCACCGTCCTCACCGTACTCGTAGAGGGCGCAGACGTTGCGGTGCTTGACCTTCCGGGCCAGGCGGACTTCGGAGTGGAAGCGCTTCACCGCCCGCGGCTCACGGCCGAGGCGCACGACCTTGAGGGCGACCGTGGCTTCGAGGGCCCGGTCACGGGCCTTGAAGACCGTGCCCATGCCCCCCTCGCCCAGGCGCTCGATAACGAGGTAACGGCCGGCGATGAGGGAGCCGGCGACCACGGGGAGGGGCGCGCCGCACCCCGCGCAGGTCCGCGACGACCCATCGCTCGGCCTCTGGCAGGCGGGGCAGTTCATCGCGAGCGTCTAGGGTGCGCTCCCGCGCATCGGTTGAAGCTGTGGCGTCACCATACTCCCGAGCACGACCTCCCACAAGGCCTGCCCTTGACACGGTGGCCCGTGGTCCCTATGTTCAGGTGACCCGGAAGAAGAAGGCGGCGGCGACCATGAGCACACGGGCCGTGGTTCTTCTCGCGCTGCTGCTCGCTACCCTCCCGCTGCGTGGCGAGGAGCCCCCGCAAGCTCCGATCCCCCCTCCGCCCCCGGAACGGCCGGCGCGGCAAGAGGTCGTGGTCGTGACGCCCTGCCGGGGCTGCGCGACGAGCGTGATCAACTCGCCGGCCGCGGTGAGCGTGATCAGTTCGGAGGCCATCGAGACCGCCGCCGACCGAAGCCTTCCCGAGCTGATACGCACCCTCCCCGGCGAAAACGCGGTGCGGACCTCGGTCCGTGACTTCAACGTGACGAGTCGTCAGGCCACGTCCACCCTGAGCCATTTCCAGCTCGTCCTGGTCGACGGCCGCTCGGTCTACCAGGACTTCATCGGCGTCATCCTCTGGGACATGGTTCCGGTGGACCCTTCCGACATCGAACAGATCGAGGTCGTGCGCGGCCCGGCGTCGGCGGTGTGGGGAGCCAATGCGTTCACCGGGGTGGTGAACATCATCACCCGGTCTCCCCGAGTGGCCGAGGGGTCGGCGGTTAGGCTCAGCCTGACCCGCTTCAACCGTGATGCCGGCTCCAAGCTCGGCCAGGGAGCCGGGATGGCCTACGCCGGCAGCACCACCCTGTCGCGCGTGCTGAGCGAGCGCGTTGCCTATCGCATCTCCGGAGGCTACTCCGCCTCTGATCCGGCGGCGCGGCCGGTCGGCGACCTTCCATTTCTTCCGCACCCCATGGAGCCGGGCCTCGTCGTCGGGGGAGGCCGGCTCCCGGCCGACGACCAGGGACGCCTCGGGGACTTCGCGAATCGCGGCACCACTCAGCCCTGGCTCGATCTGAGGTTCGAGCAGGAGGTGGGGCGGGGCCGCATCAGCTACGGGTCGGGGGTGGCGGGCAGCGACGGGATCGTCCACAGCGGCATCGGCCCCTTCAACCTCGAGCGAGGCTCCTACCTCGGTTACGGGCGGGTCTCGTACAGCCGTGACCTCCTCCGGGCAACCGCGTTCGTGAACCGGCTGAGCGCCCAGGCTCCAAACCTCCTGGCCCTCGACGCTGACAAGAAACCGGTCAACCTGCAGGTCCGGACGCTCACCTACGATCTCGAGCTGAGCCACTCGATCCTCGTGGCCGGGCAGCACATCCTCACCTACGGGGGCAACGTACGCCGCAACACCTTCGACATCAGCCTCGCCCCCGCGGGGAGGGACCGGACCGAGGTCGGGGTCTACGCGCAGGAGGAGTTCTTCTTCGAGTGGGGCGAAGCTGCCCACCGGCGGGAGTTCCGGGTGGTGGCCGGCGCGCGGGTCGACAAGTTCGGCAACCTCGACGGCGCGGTGCTCTCGCCGCGCTTGAGCCTCATCTGGAAGCCGGGGCCGAACCATTCGGTGAGGGCCTCCTTCAACCGCGCCTTCCGCTCCCCCTCGGTCATCAACAACTACCTCGACCAGGTGATCCTCCGGCCGGTCGATCTGAAGCCGCTCTTCCCGAACCTCCCGACCGAGTATCTGCCGCTGGTGCAGGAGGACTTTGCCCTGCCCCAGCGCGCCCTGGGCAAGGCCGACCTCCGCGAGGAGTCCCTGACCTCCTACGAGATCGGCTACATCGGGACCGTCCAGGGGAAGACCACTCTCGGCCTGAACCTGTACCTCAACGACAGCGACGACAACATCAACTTCACACGGCTCCCTGACTCAGACGATCCCTACACGGCCGCCAATCCGCCCCCGGGCTGGCCTCTGCCGGCATCCTACCTGTCCGACCTCGCCGCAGGACACAAGTACCTGGCCCGAACCGCCAACCAGTTCCGGAACCTGGGCCCTCTCCGGATCGGTGGCGTGGAGCTCTTCCTCGAGCACCATTTCCCGGACGGGATCACCGGTTACCTGAACTACTCCTGGCAGCCCGATCCGAAGCCCCTTTCGGCGGTCAGGCCCTTTCCGCGGAGCGAGATCTCGTTGCCCCCGCGCAATCGCGTCAACGCCGGCGTCTACTGGTCGGGCCCCCGGCTGGTCGGGAGCCTGAGCCTCAACCAGGCCGACCGGGCCTTCTGGGTGGACGTGCTGCCGCACGACTACGACGGATACACCGCACCCTACACGATGTTCAACGCCAGCTTCGGGGTACGGTGGGCGGCGGGAAGGATCGTCACCACGCTGCGGGGCACCAACCTCACGAACGCCGACGTGCAGCAGCACAGCTACGGGGACATCTTCAAACGAAGCCTGGTGGCAGACGTTCGCTTCGCCTTCTGAGCGCCATGGGTCGAAGGGGCGCTCTTACGCTCGGCTTCCATTCGGGGGATGAACCGTCCTATCGCCCCGAGGTGATGGCCTTCACGATCATCTCCCCGTGGAATCGGCCGTTCTCGATGAAGATGCGGCTGGTCTCGCGGCCGGACACCACGGAGCCGGCGAGGTAGAGGCCCGGGACGTTCGACTCCAGGGTCAGAGGGTCGTGCTCGGGCTTGAGGGTCTCCTCGTCGACCCGGATGCCGGCGCGGCGGAAGAGGTCGGCGTCGGGGTGGTAGCCGGTCAGGAGAAAGACCGCTTCCGCGGGCAGCTCGCCACGCCCTCCGGGCCCCTCGACCACGACCTGATCCGGCCGGATCTCGAGGGGCCGGGTCGAGAAACGGGCGGCGATCGCGCCCTCCTTGATCCGGTTCTCGATGTCGGGCTTGATCCAGTACTTGATCGAGTCGGCCAGCTTCTCCCGCCTGTGCACCAGTGTCACCTGCGCGCCGGCGCGGTGGAGCTCGAGGGCGGCGATGGCGGCCGAGTTCTTGCCGCCCACCACCACCACGCGCTTCCGGTAGAACGGGTGCGGCTCGTCGTAGTAGTGCGAGACGTGGGGCAGGTCCTCCCCGCGAATGCCGACGCGGTTCGGGTGGTCGTAGTAGCCGGTGGCCAGCACGACGTTCCGCGCGTGCCGCACGCGCTCGTCGCCCCTGGCGAGCCGGGTGCGGAGCGAGAGCCCTTCCTGCTCGCGGGCGACCGCGAGCACCTCCTCGCCGAGCGCGATCCGCAGCTCGTAAGTGTCGGCCACCCGCCGGTAGTATCGCAGGGCCTCCCACTGCGTCGGCTTCTCGTAGGGGGTGACGAAGGGCAGGCCGCCGATCTCGAGCAGGTCGGGGGTGGTGAAGAAGGTCATGGCGCGCGGGAAGTGGAAGATCCCGTTGACGAGCACGCCCTTCTCGACCACCTCGTAGTCGAGGCCGGCCTGGTGCGCCGCGATCGCCACCGCGAGGCCTGCCGGCCCCGCGCCGACCACGATGAGGCCCCGGCGGTCGTCGCTGGTCACAAGTTCCATCTTACGTTGGGCACCACCACTTATGGGGTGCCCGCACCCCTGCGGCACAAGATATTGGGCTCTTCCTCGACTGCAAGTTGTTCAAAATGAAGGAGTTGACGCAGTCTGCTACAATGGAGCCATGTCAGCACGCTCGATCGGAACCGGAACCATCTCCTTCGGCATGGTGTCGATCCCCATCCGCATGTACTCCGCCGGGGAGTCCGCCTCCGCCGTATCCTTCAACCTTCTCCACGCGAAGTGCAAGTCTCGCCTCAAGCAGCAGTACGTCTGCCCGACCGACAACGAGATCGTGCCCCGCGACCAGATGGTGAAGGGCTACGAGTTCTCGAAGGATCAGTACGTCACCTTCACGGACGACGAGATCAAGGCCATGGGCCAGGAGGCCCAGAAGGCCATCGAGATCACCGAGTTCGTCCCCGTCTCCCAGGTCGACCCGATCTACTTCGACGGGGGCTATTACCTCGGCCCGGACAAGGGCGGGGAAAAGGCCTACCGGCTGCTCAACGAGGCCATGAAGCAGACGGCCCGGGTTGCGCTCGCGAAGTGGGCGGCGCGGGGGAAGCAATACCTGGTGCTGATCCGCCCGGTGCAGAAGGGCATCGTGATGCAGCAGCTCCTCTACGCCGACGAGGTGCGGCCCATCTCCGAGGTGCCGATCGGGGACGCCGAGCTGAAGGAGCCCGAGCTGAAACTGGCCACCCAGATCATCGAGCAGATCGCCTCCGACGAGTTCCACCCCGAGAACTACGAGGACGAGGTGCGCAAGCGCTACCACGAAGCCATCCAGCGCAAGGTCGAGGGCCAGGAGGTGACGGTCGCCCCCGAGCAGCCGCGCGCCCAGATCATCGACCTCATGGAGGCGCTCAAGGCCAGCCTGGCCGCGAAGAGCGCGGCGGCCGCTCCCGCCCAGTCCGAGGCGACGGAAGCGGAGCCCGAGGCCGCCACCGGGACCGAGGGCCGCTCCGGGCCGCGCGCGCTGCGGGCCCCGGGCGCCCGACGCACCTCCTCCCGCGGCAAGTCGAAAGGCTAGACTCGGCGCAGGCGAACGGGACCCCCGCGAGATCGTCTAGGATCATTGCATGCGTGACTCGCTCGCGCGAGTGGCCCGAGAGGTCGTGGCCTGCGAGCGCTGCCCGCGCCTGCGCGAGTGGTGCATCGAGGTCGCCCGGGTCAAGGTGAAGCGCTTCCGCGACCAGGAGTACTGGGGCCGGCCGGTGCCGGGCTTCGGCGACCCGAGGGCGCGCCTCCTCGTGGTCGGGCTCGCCCCCGCCGCCCACGGCGGCAACCGCACCGGCCGCGTCTTCACCGGCGACCGCTCGGGCGACTTCCTCTTCGCGGCCCTCCACCGGGCGGGTTTCGCGAGCCAGCCCACCTCGGAATCGCGGGATGACGGCCTGAGGCTCACCGGCGCCTACATCGCGCCCCTGGCCCGCTGCGCGCCGCCCGCGAACAAGCCCACACCCCAGGAGATCGCGCACTGCCGCGAGTACCTTGCCCGGGAGTGGGCGCTGCTCACCGAGGTCCGGGCCGTCCTGGCCCTCGGCCGTGTGGCCATGGACGGCTTCCTGGCTCTCTTGCGCGAGGCGGGACGCGTTTCGCCCCGCGCCCGCCCCGCCTTCGGGCACGGCGTCACCCACGACCTGGGGGGCGGGCTCGCGCTCTTCGCCTCCTACCATCCGTCCCAGCAGAACACGTTCACGGGCAAGCTGACGGCCCGTGGTTTCGACGCCGTGCTCGCGAAGGTTCGGCGGCATCTCGACCGACCGCGGTGAGGGACCAACTCATGACCCATGACTCCCGTCTCAAGGCTCCAGGCTTCGTTCTTCTGCCCCTCCTGCTCGGCCTTCTCGCCCCTCCCGCCGCGGCCGAGGTCCGCTACGCGACTTTCACCTCCCCCGCCCTGGGCAAGGAGGTGAGCTACGCAGTGGACCTCCCCCTCTCCTACGCGAGCGGCGACCGCCGCTACCCGGTCCTCTACGCGCTCCACGGGCTCTTCGAGAGCCACGCGTTCTGGGAGCGGCGCGGGCTCGCGGGCGCGCTCCAGCCGCTCCGGGACAAGGGCGAATTGCCGGAGTTCCTGGTGGTGGCGGTGGACGGCGGGAACTCGTTCTTCGTGAACGGCCCTGCCGGGCGCTACGAGGACCTGGTGACGGCCGACCTGATCGCCCACGTCGAACGGACGTACCGCGTCGTGCCGGGGCGCGAGGGGCGGGCGCTCTTCGGCGTCTCCATGGGCGGCTACGCCGCCCTCCGCGTCGCCCTCGAGCGGCCGCAGCTCTTCCGGGCCGCCGCCACCCACAGCGCGATGCTGCTCGAGGCGGCCCCGACCACGGACCAGGGGGCCCGACGCGGGCAGATGGCCGCCTTCAACGCGGCTTTCGGCGACCCGATCGACGCCGCGCTCTGGTCGAGCGCCGACCCCCTCGCCTGGGCGGACAAGGTGGACCCGAAGGCCGCCCCCGCGCTCTACTTCGACTGCGGCTCCGAAGACCGATACGGCCTGGCCGCGGGGAACCAGGAGCTCGACCGGCGGCTCACGGCGCGGGGCGTCGCCCATACGTTCGCCCTGCATCCGGGCGACCACGGCTATGCCTACGTGCTGTCCGTGCTCGATCGGAGCCTGCGGTTCCTGGGGGCCGCGTTCGCGGGCCCCGCTCCCGCCGCTCCGGCCCGGCCCCGCATCACCCTCCAGTCGGTCACCGCGCCCCACGTCACCGTGCAGTATCTGAGCCTCCCGTGGGGCCCGAACACGTTCGCGACCATGGAGAAGCCGGACGACACGTTCTACAACAAGCGGCCCTGGCCCTTCGCGCAGCTCACCACCGAGGCGACGGTCTCCCTGGACGGCACCGCCCTCCCGCCCGGACGCTACGCCCTCGTGTTCCATCCCAACGGCCCCACCAACGAAGGGATGAGCCTCGAGGTCCGCAGCGTGGCGGCCGACTTCCTCGAGCCCGGCAACGCCATGGCCCCCGCGCCCGAGGGCAAGACGGTGCTGCGCGTGCCCGCCCGCTTCGAGACCGTCCCCGACTCGGCGCCCGCCCTGGCGATCGCGCTCGTGCCCGCCAAGGGAGCCACCTCGCTGACCGTGCGCTACGGCGATCGCCGTCTGGTCAAGGAGCTACGGAACTGACGGGCGGCATCGCGGTGCTGGTGCCACGCCTCAGTCGGTGATCGCCGAGTAGACGAGGGCCGCTACTCGTAGCGGAGGGACTCGATGGGATCGAGGCGGGCCGCCCGGAGCGCGGGATAGATGCCGAAGCCCAGGCCCACCCCCGCCGAGACCCCGACCGACAGGACGATGGAGGCGAGGGTGACGATCGTGGTCCAGCCGGCGTAGAGAGCGACGCCCTTGGCGATCAGGACCCCCATGGCGATGCCGAGGAGGCCGCCCACCGCCGTGATCGTGAAGGACTCGACCACGAACTGGTTGCGGATGTCGGCCTGCCGCGCCCCGATCGCCCGCCGGATGCCGATCTCGCGCGTCCGCTCCAGGACCGTGGCCAGCATGATGTTCATGATCCCGATCCCCCCCACGAGCAGGGAGATGCCGGCGATGGCCCCCATCACGATGTCGAACAGCCGCTGGGTCTTCTGGCTCTGCTCGAGCAGGGCCTCGGGCACGGTGATCGTGTAGTCCGCGGCCCCGCCGTGCAGGCGGTCGAGCAGGCCCGCGACCACGCTGGACGACTCCTGGACGGGCGCGCCCGGAGCCATGCGCACGACCAGCTCGTCGAGGGCGCTCTTCAGGGGCGCCCGGGAGAACTTGCGCTCGGCCACCGTCACCGGCAGGTAGATCTCGTTCGCGGTGCCGGCGAGGGTCAGGCCCTGGACCTCGC
>WNGG01006214.1_pt1 | contig 13281 bp, 18 predicted proteins | sample 5400661 | NCBI WGS metagenome assembly WNGG01 (sample SAMN13153372, study PRJNA577476) | soil metagenome | isolation source: 100 cm soil or saprolite under Garry oak tree replicate 1 | place: USA:California | collected 2016-06-15
CCCGACCGCCGATTCGGCGCGTCTGCCGACTGTGGCTCGATGGACCGGATGGCAGCGCCGATTATCCGGTTGCGTGCCGCGCGAGGTGAGTCAAGGGCCGGGCTTTGCTCGATCGCCTGGCCGCGCGACAGGCGCCCTGACGAGGCGCCGAGACGGAGATTCGCCCGGCGTGGGAGGAGGCACCCCAGACCCGAACGCAACTGACCCGTGGCCCCTGTTTACAAGCCGGCCTGCTATTGGTGTCGGCGGGCTGGCGTACGGTGCCGTTCATGGTGTTCTGGCAGTTGACGATCGACGCGAACGACCCGGCGCGGCTGGCACGCTTCTGGGCGCAGGCGCTGGGCTATCAGTCCGCCCCGCCGACGGAGCCGAAGACGGCCTGGTGGACGCATTACAGGTCCCGGCTCGGCGCGCAGGCCGCCTTCCACGACCGGCTCTTCGACCCGCACGGGCTGCGCCCGCCGATCTGGTTTCAGCGGGTGCCGGAGACGAAGGCGGGCAAGAACAGGCTTCACCTTGACCTCTACCCGACCGGCCGCGACAACGCGCTCCCGCTCGAACAGCGGACCGAGATCGTCGAGGCCAAGGTCGCCGAACTGGCCGGACTCGGTGCCAGCGTCGAGCGGCGGACCCTGTACGACGATCCGGAAGACCCGGTCTACTACGTAGTCATGCACGACCCCGAAGGCAACGAGTTCTGCGTCGGTTGAGTCGAACCCGGCCGACAGGACGATTCTGATGCAGGACGACGCTCGCGGCGAGCTGGCACTGGAGAGCTGCGCCGCCCGGGTCCCGCCGCGCCCTGCGCAGGCCGTGATCGCGTTTCCGCGAGTCCCGCCGACGGCATGCTCATCAACCATCGCGCCGTCCCTGAGCGCACCGGTCAGGGAATCGGCTACCAGGCCATGACGCCGTGGCGCTCCTGGAAGGTGCCGGTCGGTCGGTGTCCGTGCCGATGGTGGCCAGGGCCACCATGGCGTCGGAGCCCTCGATGGGCGTCTGGGTCCTGCGGTGATCGGTCAGTGCCGTGGCGGTGAAGCCGGGGGCGACGGCGTTCACTCGTATGTCCGGCAGCGCCCTGGCGTAGATGACGGTGAGCATGCCGACGGCCGCCGTGGACGACCGCTAAAACGGCAGGACCAGCCGTGCCTCGGAGTCGGGCCAGGTCGCGAACGAGCCCGTGGTGCTGCTGACGTTGACGATCATCGGGCACTGCGACAGCCGCAGCAGCGGCAAGAACACGTTGCATCGAGTGTGGTAAACCCCGCTGGTCATGAGGCAGCCGAGCGCCGATTCGGCGCGAGCTGGTGGCCACGTCTTCTAGGCGGATTGGGGGCGCAGATGAACCGATTCGGAGCGCCTGGTTTGGCAGCCGGGCTGGGCCGCGCGGGACCGTGCCGTCCTCCGCGCGCTCCGGCATGAAGCCGGGCTGGGTCCGGTGCCGGCGGGGAGGATGGGCAGGCTCGGGGGCTGACAGCGCCAGGTGACGACAGCCTGGCCCGTCACCGCGTGCCGGGTGGTGTGGGCTGTGGCCCGGTGGGGTCGCGGTGTGGCTGGTGCGCTGCTGCGCCGGAGGTGAGCTGCTCCCGGAGGATGAATTTCTGGACCTTGCCGGAGGCGGTGAGAGGGAAAGCGTCCGCGAAGACCCAGTGCCGCGGTGTCTTGTGGGCGGCCAGGCGGGCGCGGCAGTAGGACGCCAGGTCGTCCTGCGTTACGGGGCTGCCCGGGGCGGGCCTGACAAATGCCGCGACCTGCTCGCCCCAGTAGTCGTCGGGCACCCCGACGACGGCCACGTCCGCGACCCCGGGGTGGGTGTGCAGGAGTTGCTCGATCTCGCGTGGGTAGATGTTCTCGCCCCCGCGGATGATCATCTCTTTGAGGCGGCCTTCGATGCGGCAGTAGCCGCGCTCGTCCATGCAGCCCAGGTCGCCGGTGTGCAGCCAGCCCTCGGTGTCGATCGCCTCGCTGGTGGCAGCGGGGCTGGCGAAGTATCCCTTCATCACGTGGTAGCCGCGGGTGAGGATCTCACCGACCGAGCCGGCCGGCAGCGTCTCGCCGGTGGCTGGGTGGGTGATCTGGACCTCCACCTGGGGATGGGGGCGCCCCAGCGTCTCAGCACGGTCGGCGGGGGGGTCGCCGGGCCGGGTCTGGGTGATGCACGAGGCCTCGGTCTGCCCGTACTGGATGGACAACGGCACGCCCGCCGCGGATTCGATGCGGCGGACCAGGGCGGGCGGGACGGTAGCGCCCCCGGCGAAGGCGGACCGGACCTGGGACAGGTCCCGGCCGGGGAAGTCAGGATGATCGAGCTGAGCCAGCAGCATGGTGGGCACCCCGGCCAACGCGGTGCCGCGCTCGGACTCGATCAGGTGCAGCACCAGGCCGGGGTCGAAACCCGGGGCCAGGACCTGGGTGAACCTGCCCTGCACCGGTCCCAGCGTGAACAGCGCACACCCCGCGGTGTGGAACAGGGGCATCGGGTTGACCCACACATCCCCCGGGCCGGCCTGCAGGATCTCCGCGCAGAACCGGGCGCTGTTGGTGATTCCCCGGTGCCGCAAGATTGCGCCTTTGGGCAGGCCGGTTGTCCCGGAGGTGTACTGGATCTGCGCCTCATCATCGGGCCCGACATCGGGCAGGCGCTCGGCCGGCGACCCCGACCGCACGAAGCTGTCCCAGTCCGCGAGCGAGATCACCTCACGCAGGCCGGGCAGCCGGCCGCGGACCTGCGCCAGCACCTCGGGCAGGTCCGCGCCGCGGTAGGCCGACGCCAGCACCACCCCGTGCGCGCGCGACTGGCCCAGCACATGCGCCGCCTCGCCCGCGCGCAGCGCCGGGTTGACGGTCACCAGCGTCAGGCCGGCCAACGCGGCCCCGAACTCCATAAGCAGCCACTCCGGCGAGTTGGGCGCCCACACCGCGACCCGCTCACCGGGGGCGAACCGGCCCAGCAGGGCGCGGGCGGCACCCTCTGAGGCCGCCAGCAGGTCGGCATAGCTCCAGCGGCGCCGCCCGCCGGGGCCGGGCGTGCCCTCCACCAGCGCGATGGTGCCCGCGGCCTGCTCGGCCGCCTCCCGCAAGACCCCGCCGACGGTGGTCTCCAGCACCGGCCGGGACACGTCAGCGGGCTGGTAGGAGGCGGAGGAAGTGATCCCGGGCATGGCGTCCCCCTCTGCGGTCCCGGACGCCTGCCAGCCACCAGCGTCGCCGCGGTGAGGAGCCGGAACGGCTAGACTCACGCAGGCACCCTGCATAATATGCGCAGGATGCCTGCGAAATGTCAAGGGGCTGCAGATGCCGCCACAGCCGGGACCGCTTCCGACCCTCGTCAGCGCGCTGCGCACGGCGGCCGCGCTCATGATCGACGAACTGATCGCCAGGCTGCACGCCGCCGGGTACAGCGACGTGACCCCGGCCCACCACGGGGTGTTCGAGAACCTGGACCCGGGCGGCACCCGCCTGACCGAGCTCGCGGCCCGTGCCGGCATCACGCACCAGTCCATGAGCGAGCTCGTCTCGGTGCTCGAACGACGCGGCTACCTGGAGCGCCGGGCCGACCCGGCCGACGGGCGCGCCCGGATCGTGTGCCTCACCGGCAAGGGCAGGCAGCTGCTCCGCCAGGCCCTGCAGGAAGGGGCGGTGATCGAGGCGGACTGGAACCAGCGGCTGGCCGACGCAGGCCTGCAGGGCCCGGTCTTCGAGTCAATCCGCAAGGCCCTCACCGCCCACCCGGGCCGCGCAGACGCGGCCAGGCAGCCACCCCCGCCTGCAGCCAGCGGGATCTGACCCGGCCGATGAAAGGCGTCTAAGCAGGCAGGGCACGCAGATTAAGGTGGCTCACACGCCGCGTGTTCCGATACAGCGCACGGCCGTCTTCTTCGGTCTGCTCACTAGCCGGACGGTACGGTATGGCCTGCCTCCGCCCGTCGCTTGACTCCGCGCAGCAAGCTCCGGGCCATGATCGCCTCGCCCCAGACCAGGACGATCGCAAGGACGTAGGCCAGAAAGAGCCGGCGCCGCACCTCAGCCGCATGCGGCGAACCACCGTGTCTTCATCACGCGAGGCAGGGACACGGCCCGCCCGCACCCGCGCCGAGGGCAAGAGAAAGGGCCGGAGCCTTCGAAGGCCCCGGCCCTTTCCGTTAGCCGCTTACCGGCCTACTGGCTTATCAGGGGTCGTTGCCCGTGATGGTGATGTACGGCCCGCTGAAGCCCTCGAACGACACCGTGTACGTGAAGCTCGAGAGCGTGATGCCCCCCGGAATCGTTGGGGTCCAGTTCGGGTTGGGGCACGTCTGCTGTGCCAGGAACTGCTGTTCCGTCGGCGCGGTCACTGAGAGCGAAGGCACCGTCAGCCTACCGTTCTTCGGGGAAAGCTGGCCGGAGCTGGTCGAGGTCGTGAAGGTCCCCTGGTGCTGCGAATCGGACGGGTTTCCGCCGCCGTTGATGCAGACGACGGTGGCCGAATACGTGGCACTCAAATCCGCGCGAGCGTTGGTGTTGCCGACGCCCGCCAGCTCGAACGAGCTACACGAGACGTTGAGACCACTAACCGTGCAGCTGGGCGAGCCCGTCTGGACATGCGTGCCCGTCGGGGCATTCGCGGGATTGAACGTTGTAGTTTGGCTGGCCCAAGCTGCCGCGGAGAACGCGATGACCAGGGCAAATGGCACTGTCAACAGGAAGAGGATCCGTCGGAACACGATTGTGTCCTCCTAAATAGTTGTCGTTATGCCCTCCCTTGCACGTTGAGGTACGCTCAAGCGACCCCCGTGCGGGCGGGTATGGGCATCGTGAAGTGAGCGCTTCGTGAGACCGGATAACGTGCGCACGGGGGACTGCGCTGTCGCGGACGGCTGGCCCGCAACACTTCCAGCCCGGTACGGCGGTGTGCTAGGTATCGCACGGAATAGACGCGCGCAGCTTACTTGCCTGGAGTCCAGTCAGACTCCCACGAGGCTGCGCTACCCCCCCACGGCTCTTTTGTCAAGCGAACATGCCGTCTGTGACACATCCCCAGGTTCGTCAGGCTATACCCGCGTGGCTGAGCCGTCGAGACCCCCGGCCTCGTGCCCGATCGAGCGGCAAACCACACGGACTGGCACCTACGCGCCATCGGCGTCCTCGCCGACCTGGGTTTCGGCTACACAGCGGCATAGCAATCGCAGCCTTCCAAGCTTGTGACGGTGAGGGGGTAGTCGTGCGGCCCACTCCCGCAGCGCCTCCGGCGTCACCCCGATCCGCCCCTCGTCGCGGACCAGCCTGTCCTCGACGACCGAACTCCCGGTGCACGTCCATCCCGATATAACGCGGCACCCGGGCCTCCCTTCACTACCTGCCGATGTGAGAGGGGAACCGCTGAGACGGAACGACACACACTGATTCGCGCTCGAAGCACAGCCGGACCAGTCGCAGGGGCGGCCAACTACTGATGCGGGCTTGCGGCCCAGTGCGCTATGACGGCCTGCCCATACGTGTTCCCCGGGAAGCCCCTGTTCCGGACGGTCGCACCATACGCCCGGCCACCCGGCCAGGCCAGCGGAACAGACCCACAGCCACCCGAGGCCTTTGATACCGGTTACTAATCTGGCCCAACTCAGGGCCTGTAACTGTCCATTTAAGGACGAACAGAGCTCCCAGTTATGCGCTGAACGCTAGCCGGGAATCCATACGCGAATGTCGCGCATATCGAGCCGTCGGGCGTGCGCATAGTAGGGTGCGTCGATCACGGACAGGGTCGTCCGGGCCAGCAAGCACGGTCTGAGGGCATCCGCTGGCGATTGGATGAGCTCCTCCGCGGGAGGGAGCAGTCGGCGGTAGCTCTGTCCGGCGGCCGGGTGTCGCGGTGGTCAAGTAGGTGGCAGGCGAAGGAGTGCGGGTTCGCGGAGGAACTCGCGCCACCCGGCGACCAGCTCGAGCTCGCCCCGCCTTTCCGGCCGGATCGCCCATTCGCCCGGCTCCGGGATCCACGCGCCGGGCACGGCCGCTACGGGCGAGTGCGCGCGACGACGCCCTGGGCCCGGTGCACGGCGCTGTCGGTGGCTAGCCGACCGTCGAGCGGCGGCTGCTGCGGTTCAATTTGGGCTGTGGGGGCTGGTTTCGGCGCTTGCGGCTTGACGAGCCAATAGTGTGGATTAGGCGGCAGGCTGGCGGGGACCCGCCAGGGTCCGGGCCCAGCGGTATGGGCAGGTGCGGTCAGTGAGTACCACGATGACTGCGATGGCATCACCCTCGGCACGAAGGATGGTGCCGGTCAGGCAGCATCTGGTCGCACGTCGCATGGGTCTCGGGCGGCTCGTTCAGGCAGCGCGCCGGCTCCCGCCGGACCGGCGGGCCGAGCTCATTGACGAGATCGCCGATCACGTCGAGCAAGCCCGCGCCGTGAGCGAGGCCTCCGGCCCGGCCTGCGGGACATGCTGCGGCGGCTCGGCGAGCCGGAGGCCATTGCCGCGGCAGCGAGCGACTCGGCGGGCGATTTCGCCGGCGCTTGCGCGCAGCCCGGCGCCGCGATCACGCAGCCCCCGGCTGGCCGCAGGCTGCGTCGGCAGCGCCGGCTCGACGTGGCCGCAGTGATGCTGACGCTGGGCAGCGTGCTGCTGGCGCCGGTCAGCTTCGTCCTCGCGCTGCTCGGCTGGGCAGTGGGCCGCGTGCTGCTGCTGCTCTCACCACGGTGGCCAAGGCGCGCGAAGGTGCTCGGCGCGGTCACCGGGACGCTGGCGCTGCCGCTGTTCGGCGGGCTGCTCGCCACGCTGGCCAAGACCTGGTACTGGCAGCAGGCCGGCCCGTTTGGCTGGCAGAGCGGGACCGGCCCCTTCATCTCCTCGATCTTGGTCGGCGTCCGGCTCCTGCGATACCCCCTCTCCCAGCCCGCCGGACCCGGGCCAGCCACGCCAGAAGGCCGCACTGCCACAGGACCAGCGGCGGCCGCCGCATCCGAGCCAGCAACGCCGGCCCGGGCAGGCCGATAGGTAGGTCCTGGCCCGCTGCACGACCAGGTCGCCGCGCAGATCCGGCGCGCCATCGCCGAGGGCCAGGCAGGCCCCGGCGAGCGCCTGCCCCTGGCCAAGGACCTCGCGGCAGTGCTGGGCGTGAACAAGAACACCGTCCTGCGCGCGCTGCACATTCTCCGGGAGGAAGGGTTGCTGGAGTTCCGGCGCGGGCGCGGCATCACCGTGGTCGGCACGCCCCAGCGCTGCGCCGTGCTCACCCGGATCCAAGAGCTCATCGAATTCGCGCGCCACCACGGCTTTGACCGCAGGCGAAACCGCCCAGGCCATGTCAGCGCCGTCCGGCAACTGGCGAGACCTCGGCATCCGTGGACGTACCAGCCAGGGCCGAGCCTCGCGGCGCGACCTGGCTGAATCCGGCAGCCCCGCAGAGCAGCCCGCCGCTACTCTGGCCGCCAGGCGCGGGAGCCGGCCCGGCAGCTACAGCAGCGTGATGCCGACCGGCCCGGTCAGCCCGAAAATCCCTTAGGCGGCGCGGCCACGACGTAGTCGAATCGGACCGGTCCCGCCGGCCCGCTGAGCTTGACGAGGCGGAAATGCCAGGTCGCCTGCGGCATCGGGCACCACTGCACTCCCTCGGCGCAGACGTCAAAGGCACTTCCACGAGGCAGCATCACATTGAGGTAGCGGAGGACAGAACGGCCGCTTCGGTGTTCGCTTTGCACCGACGCGACCGGCAGGGCCACCGCGAGCCGGTTCGGGTCCAACCGGCGTCGGCTCCTGTCCATTCCAGTGGTATGGCCGGGCATTTTTTTCAGCCGCCGCGTTCGTCCGGGGATCAGCGCCGATGTAAACCTGGCAGCGTGGCATAACCGTCAGTCGAGTGAAGACTCGCTTGAGCCACGACGGTCGGTGGCGGCGATACGCGCCAGAGCAGGCGGTCAACTGGAGGAACCTCGCAAGACCGTTTGGCAATGTGAGGAAAGCCTCAGGCCTGGTAGGCGACGATCGTGAAGCCCTCGGGGTTTGCGACTGGGACCCAGTCCTGGGCGAGCGTGCAGACCTCGCCGCCGAGGACGACGGCTGATATCCCGGTCGTCGTGATGGACCCGGTGGGGACGATCACGTTCGACCAGGTCTCCTTGCCCGTGGCGACGCTGACGGCGACGGTGAGCGCCTCCGCCTCCGCGCCGGCGCTCGTGACAGTGCTGCCGATCAGGTACATGGTGGCGCCGTCCGGGCTGAGGGCCGCCGAGTCCAGATTCTCGTCGGGGAGAGAAACCACCGATATCAGAACCAAAGGGGCCTGCGGTGCTGAAGTTGCATGTGATGCGCGGATTGGCAGTTATCGCAATGGCCGTCGGCGCGGTGGTCGGCCAGGCCGGAGTCGCTGGGGCCGTCTCAGCCGTGCCGGCAACTGGTCCGACGGCTACATCCGGCATGGCGGCCGATCCGGCATGCAACAACAACGGCACCTCTTCATGGGATGGCTGGGGCTGGATACCTGATAGCAGCAACCACCTGTATGGGATTCGAGCGCCCGTGAAGCGACGCGTAGACGGCCTTCTCTGCACCGACACGGGTAACGACTCGACGAGTTCAGTGTGGATAGCGATTCAATCCACTGTCGCGGAGCACTTTGTCCAGATAGGCTTCATCCATAAATTTGTAAACGGTGCCGGGACATGGTGCCGCTTCTGGGAGAATAATAACAACTTGTCCCAGTCGTACGACTGCGGCACCGATTCTGACGATACTCAAGTATACTTCAAGATCGAGCAGCAGTGTACCGCATTTGGTTGTACCTACGTGATATACGATTGCGGGACCGGCGGCAATTTTACGAACTGTAATCCCATGGACAGCTCCATCCCCCTTTTCAGCTCACCTGAGGCCGCGGTGAACTCGGAGGCGCACTTCTGGTGCGTCGTCCGGATGATGGGTCAGGGCTCGGACCGGGTCTGGTACGGAAATGACACCTGGGCCACGTCCATCGAAGACAATAGTGGATGGTCAAAGAACAGGAACTGGGGTAACTACGGAGGTAACCAATGTACTAGCGATTATATGAAGGACAACGCAGGCGGCGGCCTGCTGCGAACCTGGGACTCCCGTAATACCTCATGACATGCTCATCAGCTTAAGGAGCACGCGAGATGATACGAATAGAGAGACGACCAGCAAGGACGGCGGCCGTCGTCGGCGTGCTCATCATCGCGCTACTCGGCACAGCCTGCGGCACACGGACCACGGGCCACGGTTACAGTATCCGCGCTCGCACTGGTGCCGTGACCGTCCACCTCACGGGAGGGGCGAGATTCGCGCCAGCGCCAGCCGGAGCCAAACCCACGCTGACCCCACAGCAGGCGTGGGCCAGGTACGTGAAGGTGAATACCAGCTACCATAGCTCGGCGATACCGCGCGCTGTCGTGTCCGTACGCCTCGGCCTCCTGACGCTGCCCATCGGCCGACTGGGACCGCAGGGCACGGAAAGTTACCTGGCGCACAACAAGCTGGTCTACGGGTACAGCTCGCATCAATGTCCTCAGTCGCAAGGTCCTCCGGGAAGCACGGCGCCGCCCAACCCGTGCATTGAGTGGAATTTCCTCAGCGCCAGCACCGGCCGCCAGATAGTCGATACCTATCAGGTGTACCGGTAGCATCGGCCGTCGTCGGCTAAATTTCCATCCCGGCTTGCCCTCGCGGCTCATGGTCGAGGAGCTTGCGCAGCGACCTGGCGTCTTCCCGGAGCTGTGCCTCTGGGATCTTGGCGTCTGGCTGCTGGGCATTCAGTGGGAACGGCTGGCCTGGTCGTGGATCGACTTCGAATCGAGGCACTAGATGAGTGTGCAGATGAGGCAGCGAGTTGCCCAAGGTCTCGTAGTTCATCTTGAGCGGTACGTAGACGCTGATCAGCGCTCGCGCGACAGCCAAGACCTCGCTCCAGTACCCGGATGCTTCGGCCTCATCTAGCTCGGTGGGCTCGTTGACGTGGCGGCCTCGCCAGATGACGAGCGTGTACCCGCGCTGCACATCAGCGCGTTGCAGGTACGCATCGGTGTAACGGCCTGCATGGATCCGAATACCGTAGCGGCTTTCGTCCGGGCGTCCGGACTCGCATATTTCGCACCCGATGCCCTGGGTCAGTTCGGCCCAGTTGCTTGGCCAGTCAGACATGCCCGGCGTCTCCGTTCGGCTCGGACCACTCGAAGGCGAACTCGTGGCGGTCGGCGGCGTACAGGTCGTCAGCGACTTGCAACGTCCGGCCGTCCGGGGCGTAGTCGATGTGCAGCATCTGAACGACCGGCACGCCAGGGTCCAGTTCCAGCATTCGCGCCTCATCGCGGGTGGGCATTCGCGCCCGCAGCAGCTCCATCCCGTGGGCGAAGCGGTGGCCCAACTGCTCAATCAGGTTGTCCGGTCCCTCGGGCAGGGCATCCGCCGATTCCAGCCTGGTATCTTCGGCCATCCAGAGCGGGTAATAGCTTGTGGAGATCACGGTTGGTACATCATCCAGCAATTGCAAGCGCTTGCGGATAACTACCTCCTGGCCCGCCTCAGTGCCGAGCCACTTCGCTATCTCTTTCGGGGATGCACCCCGCCCGATACTGACGCAGGTAATCGAACTGTCAGTGTTCCGCCTCACGTGCTGCCGATTCTCATTGTGCATATGGCTGACTGGTCAGGGCCTGATCGCGTATTCATCGGTCGCGACGGACAGCCCATGCGCGGCGATGCCGTCCGACAAGCCTTCGTTCGTGCGCGTCGCAAGGTCAATATGCCTGGCTTTCGGTTCCACGATCTTCGCCATACCGGCCAGACCCTAGCGGCCTCGGCTGGCGCGACGCTCAAAGATCTCATGATGCGACTCGGGCACTCGTCGCCTGCGGCAGCTCAGCGGTATCTTCACGCCGTGGATGGTCGTGACGCTGAGATAGCGTGGGCGCTGTCCGAGCTGGCGGCACATGGCAACGCTGCACGGCTTCCTAAGTCCATAGTGGTCAAGCACTGATGCTGCACGCAAGCCGCACGGTGGCGTCTCGCGTGTACTCTGACCTGCGGTCTCTCCCATCCCTGAAAAGCGGAAGGTCGGCGGTTCGACCCCGCCCCTGACCACTGCTTCTGACCTGCGTCGATGCCAGGGGAGCCATGTTTGGCTCCCGGCCCTGCGGACTGCTTAGTCTCATTTCTAGTCTCAATTCCCTTCCCAGAGGTGCGCGTTCAGCCGGTTGGCGATGTCCCGGCGGAGCCGGGCGGTGACGTGCGCGTAGCGGCCGACCATGGCGCTGTTGGACCGGCCCATGACGTCCATGACGGCCCGCTCCTGGACGCCGAGGAGCAGCAGGGTGGTGGCCGCCGTATGCCTCGCATCATGAAGCCTGGCTTCCCTCACTGCGGCCTCGCGGAGCAGGGCCTTCCACTCGTCCTGGTCGCGGCGCGGGTCGAGCGGCTTGCCGTTCGGCTGGGCGAACATCCACCCGCCTTCCTGCCATTCGGTCCCGGCGTGCTCGCGCTCGGCGTCCTGCGCCAGGCGGTGCTGCTCGATCAGGGCGTAGAGCTGGTCGGGCAGCACGATGCCGCGGCGACCCGCCCGCGACTTCACGTCGACCTCGACCAGGCCGCCGTCGCGCCGCTGCGGGCAGTGGCGGGCGTGCCCAGCGCAACCGGGCGGGCAAGGCGGCGGGCAGGCACGCGTGTGCCGCTTGCAGTCCTGCGGGCACGGCGCGGTCTTGTGATGCGGCGCCGCGCAGGTCTTCGGGTCATCGCAGCCGTGCTGCCAGGTGCGCCGCTGCAGCGCCTTCCTGACCTCAAGCGTCTTGCTCGGCTGGTGCAGCCGGGACCATTTGAGCCCGAGCGCCTCACCCTGGCGCAGGCCTAGCGCGAGCGCAATGACGAAGCGGACGCCGTTGCGCCTGGTGAGCGCCGCCGCGAGGACGCGGCTCACCTCCTCGGCCTCGAACGGATCGACCTCGGCGTCCTCAACCTTGGGTGGCTTGGCGAGGGCGACCGGGTTGCGGGTGATGTGACCGCGCTTGTACGCCTCTCCGAACGCGCTGCGGGCGGTCCGGTGGACCTGATGGGCGGTGCCCGGTTTGAGGCCGGCTGCCTGCATGCGGGCGTAGAGGCGCTCGAAATGCTCGGGCTGGACGCGATCGATCCGGTGTGCACCAAGGCCGGGGATCAGATGCTTGTAAACCGCCGTGCGGTAGCCGATGTATGGCTTGTAGCGGACCGACGGCTTGGCGATGTTCTCCAGCCAATGAGTCAGCCACTGCTCGACTGTCCACGCCTTGCCGGGCTTGAGCACGGTCCCGTCATCGCGCTGGCGTTCGAGTCGCCGCACTTTCCGGGTGACGGTGGCCTTGTCTCTGGCCATCACGTGCCGGCGATCGGGGCTCCCGTCGTCGCGCACGCCCATCGTGACGCGGCCGTGCCAGTAGCCGTCCTCGCCTTGGTAGATGCTCGACCACAGGTTCGCGTCGCGGCTCGACTTCGTCCTGGGCATCAGGCAGTCTCCTGGCCGCCGTCCAGCCGGGCGACGAAGTCCTCCAGGGCAGCAGGGGTCACCCGGCGCAGCCGGCCGACCTTGACCGACCGGACGTCGCCCTGGCGGATGAGCTTGAACATGTTCGACCGGCAGATGCCGATGCGGTCGGCGGCCTCCTCGACGGTGAGCAGCAGCCGCGGCGGCCGGTCCCGCGTCGTGAAGGCCGTCGTCGGGCCGGCACCGGATCGGTCATCGCTGTCGCGGTAGTGGCGGGTGAGCCCGTCCATCGGCGCTCCTCGTGCTGTCGGTCGCGGCGCGCTGGCTGCGGTCACGGGTGGTCCTGGCGCCACGCGTCCGCGACGATGGCGGTGTACTCGTCGTTCGGCCACAGTTCGGCGAGCCAGGCGGCGAGGTGCTTCCACTCAGCCCGGCCCGGCTTGCGGGTGAAGTGCTCGGGGTGATGGGCTGGCATGCCGATCGCGGCGCGGGCGATGCGCTCCTTGCGGCCGATCCGGCCCTTGCCGTACGGCGTCGTCATGGCCGGGCCTCCTGGTCAGGGGTCAGGCGGAGCCGGCTCCGCAGCGAGGCGGCGAGGTCCGGCGGCAGTCCGGCCGAGCGCAGTGCCGCTCTGGCCATGACGGCGCTGGCGCGGGGTCGGCCGAGCAGCCCGTCCTCGCACAAGGCGAGGGCGCGCCGTGCCGCGCTCGCGCGCTGGCGTCTGCGGGCCCGGGTCGTGCTGGTCATGCCGCTGCCGCCTTCCGCTGCCGCCGCAGGGCGGCGCGCTCGCCGGGCGTAGTGCCGCCCCAGATGCCGGTGGCGATCCCGCCCCAGGTGCCTGCGCCGGAC
>WNGG01006216.1_pt1 | contig 13281 bp, 10 predicted proteins | sample 5400661 | NCBI WGS metagenome assembly WNGG01 (sample SAMN13153372, study PRJNA577476) | soil metagenome | isolation source: 100 cm soil or saprolite under Garry oak tree replicate 1 | place: USA:California | collected 2016-06-15
CGATGTCCTCGGGGCGGAGCAGGCGGAAGAGCGTCGCCTGCTGGCTGAGGTCCGGGCATGCCGGGTAACCGAACGACACGCGGATCCCACGGTACCGGCCCTTCAAGATGTCGGCGACAGGCAGGTCGGGCGGGTCGGGGAAGCCCCAGAGCGTCCGCAGTCGCGCGTGCAGCATCTCGGCGAACGCCTCGGCGCACTCGATCGCGAGCGCCTGTAGCGCGTGCGAGCGCACGTAGTCGCCGCGCGCCTTGAGGGAGGCCGCTCGCTCACGGACGCCGGCGCCGCACGTGACCGCGAACAGCGCCACCGCGTCGTCCGCGTCGTCGCGCACGTAGTCGGCGAGGCAGAGCCGCTCGCCCGACCCCTGGCGCGGGAAGGTGAGCGTCGCCGTCGGGGCGCCGCCGGGATCGAAGAGCGTGAGCGTCTCGCCGTTCGCGCGCGCCCGGTACCAGCGGTAGACGCCCTGGGGCCTGATCCAGCCGTCCCGCGCGCAGTCGTCCTTGAGCCGCTCGATCGTCTCCCGGAGGGCGAGCGCCTTCGGATCGCCGGCCTCGAGCAGGCGCGTGACCAGGCCTCGCAGGCCGAGGTGCTTGCCGTAGAGCATCTGGAGGTTGAGGTAGGGATAGATCCGGGACAGCGGCACGTCGCGGAGCGCGTGCGCCTCGAGGTCCGGCGGCGCCGACGGAGGCACGCGCGGCGTGGCCGAGCGCGCGGTCGGGAGCTCGGGCGCCGGCACCACGGGCGCCCGGACGGCATCGCCCGCCAGCGCCGCCTGCTCGCGCCGCACGCGCTCGACGAGGGTGTCGCGCGTGACAGCCGAGAAGAGCTGGTTGGCGATGTCGAGCCCGTCCATCGCGTCCTTCGCGTACAGCGTGAGCCCGCCGTATTCCGCGGCGATGCGCGTCGCCGTGAACTTCTTGGTGAGCGCGGCGCCGCCGACGAAGAGCGGGACGTCGACGCCGGCCGCCCGGAGGTCCTGCGCGGTCACGACCATCTGCTGCGCCGACTTCACGAGGAGGCCGGAGAGTCCGAAGGCGTCCGGCTTGTGCGCGTGGTACGCGGCGATCAGCTCCTCGGGCGGCACCTTGATGCCGAGGTTGATCACCCGGTAGCCGTTGTTTCCGAAGATGATCTCGACGAGGTTCTTGCCGATGTCGTGGACGTCGCCCTTGACGGTTGCGAGCACGATCGTGCCGCGCGTCGCGGCGGCCGCCTTCTCCATGAATTGCTCCAGGTGACCGACGGCCGCCTTCATCGCCTCCGCGGACTGGAGGACCTCGGCGACGATCAGCTGGTTGTCGTTGAAGAGGCGACCGACCTCGTCCATGCCCTTCATGAGCGGGCCGTTGATGATGTCGAGCGGCGCGGCCTCGCGCCGCTTCAGCTCCAGATCCTCGATCAGACCGTCCCGGCTGCCCTCGACGATATAGCGCGCCAGCCGCTCGTCGAGCGGCAGATCCTGCTTCACCGGCGCGACCTTCTTCCTGTCGCGGAAGTGGGCCGCGAACGCGGCGACCGGATCGGCGCCGCGATTTTCGATCAGGTCCTCGGCCAGGCGCCGCTCCTCCTCGGGAATGGAGGCGTAGCGCTCGAGCCGTTCGGTGTTGATGATCGCGTAGTCGAGCCCGGCCTTGGTGCAGTGGTAGAGGAAGATACCGTTGAGCACCTCGCGGCCGGCGGGGGGCAGCCCGAAGGAGACGTTCGAGATGCCGAGAATCGTCCGGCAACCGGGGAAGCGCTGCTTGATGAGCCGGAGCCCCTCGATCGTCTCCACCGCCGAGCCGAGGTAGTTCGCGTCACCGGTGCCGACGGGGAAGACGAGCGGATCGAAAATCAGGTCGCGCTCGGGCACGCCGTACTTTTCCGTGAGGATCGCGTGGGCGCGCTCGGCGATCGCGAGCTTCCGCGCGCGGGTCACCGCCATGCCCTGCTGCTTGTCCTCGTCGATGCACCCGACGACGACCGCGGCGCCGTACGCCTTGAGCAGCGGCACGATCTGCTCGAAGCGTGCCTCGCCATCTTCCAGATTGATCGAGTTGACGATCGCTTTGCCCTGGCAGTGGCGGAGGGCGATCTCCACGACGGCCGCGTCGGTCGAGTCCAGCATCAGCGGGACCTTGACCCGCCGGGCGAGCTCGCCCATGAAGCGGTTCATGTCCGCCGCCTCGTCACGGTCGGGATTGGCGAGGCAGACGTCGAGGACCTGCGCGCCCGCCTTGACCTGCGCGCGGCCGACCTCGGCGGCTTCGTCGAACCGCTCGGCGACGGCCAGCTCCTTGAAGCGGCGTGAGCCGATGACGTTGGTGCGCTCGCCGACGAAGACGGGCCGGTTGTCGGCGTCGGGCACGAGGAGCTCGATCCCGCTGACGGCGGTGAGCTCGGACGCCGCCGGCGCGCGGGGCCGCCGGCCGCGGACGAGCTCGGCGATCGCGCGGATGTGGGCCGGCGTGGTCCCGCAGCAGCCGCCCACGAGGTTGAGCCACCCCTCGTCGAGGAAGCGCCTGAGCTTGAAGGCGAGCGACTGCGGCGTCTCGCCATACTGCCCGCGCTCGTCCGGCAGCCCGGCGTTCGGGTAGACGGAGACGAAGCACGTCGCGAGCGCGGACAGGGACCGGAGGTGATCCGTCATGAACTCGGGACCCGTCGCGCAGTTGAGGCCGATCGAGAAGATCCCGAGATGCTGGAGCGAGACGTAGAGCGCGTCGACGCCCTGGCCGGCGAGCATCGTGCCCGTCGGCTCGATCGTCGCGCTGACCATCAGCGGCACGTCGCGGCCCGCCTCGCCGATCGCTGTTCTGATTCCGATCGCGGCGGCCTTGAGGTTGAGCGAGTCCTGCTGCGTCTCGAGCAGCAGCGCGTCCACGCCGCCCTCGATCAGCGCGCGCGCCTGCGCCCCGTAGCCGGCGGTCACCTCGTCGAAGCTCACGTTGCGCGTCACGCTGATCGAGCGCGTCGAGGGGCCCATCGCCCCCAGGACGAATCGATCGCCCGCAGCCTCGCGCGCGATCCGCGCGGCCGCCAGCGTGATCTCGTGGAGGCGCTCGGCGAGGCCGTACTCGGCGAGCACCCAGGGCGCGCAGCCGAAGGTGTTGGTCGAGACGCAGTCGGCGCCCGCCTCGAGGTATCCGCGGTGGATGTCGCGGATCACGTCGGGGCGCGTGAGGTTCAGGTGCTCGTTGCAGCCTTCGAGCTCGGGGCCCCCGAAGTCGTCGGCGCCGAGGTCGGCGGCCTGGATCATCGTGCCCATCGCGCCGTCGAGCACCAGAACGCGCTCGGCGAGCGCCGCGCGGAGACGGCTCATGAGGTTATAGTAGCGCACATGACTCCGACCCACCTCTCCCTCGACGGCATCCGCGTGGTCGACCTGTCGCGCGTCCTGGCCGGCCCGTTCTGCGGCGCACTCCTCGGCGACCTCGGCGCCGACGTGATCAAGGTCGAGGACACCCAGGCCGGCGACGAGTCGCGCACCTGGCCCCCGCACAAGGACGGCGAGGCGGTCGGCTACCTCGTCAACAATCGCAACAAGCGCGGTATCGCCGTGGACCTCAAGACGCCTCAGGGTGTCGAGATCGTGCGGCGCCTGTCGCGTCGGGCCGACGTGCTGATCGAGAATTTCCGGACGGGCACGATGGAGGAGTTCGGCCTCGCGTACGAGACGCTCGCCGCCGCGAATCCCCGGCTCGTCTACTGCTCCGTCTCCGCCTTCGGGCGCAGCGGGCCCCGGGCGGAGAGCGCGGGCTACGAGGCGCTGATGCAGGCCTTCTCCGGCATCATGTCCATCACGGGCGAGCCCGGCGGCGCGCCCGTGCGCTGCGGCGTGTCGTTCCTCGATCTCACGACGGGCATCATCTGCGCCTTCGGCGTCGTCAACGCGCTGCTCCTGCGCGCGCGCACCGGCCTCGGCCAGCGGGTGGACGGCTCGCTGCTGGAGACCGCGATCGGCCTCCTGAATTTCCAGGCGGAGGGCTACCTGCTCGCGGGCACCGTGCCGACGGCCCTCGGCTCGGCGCATCCGGCGCTCTCGCCGTACCGCAACTTCCGCTGTCGCGACGGCCAGTGGATCTTCATCGCGGGCGCGAACGAGCGCCTCTGGCGGAGGCTGGCCGAGGCGCTGGACCTCGGCTGGATGGCGCAGGACCCGCGCTTCGCGACCAACCTCGAGCGGGTCAAGCATCGCGCGGAGCTCGAGCGGATCGTCGGCGAGGCGATCGCGCGGTGGGACCGCGAGCCGTTGCTGAAGCACCTCGACGAGGCCGGGGCGCCGTCGGCGCCGGTCAACACCGTGGACCAGGTGCTGAACGACGCGCAGACCGCGACCCGGGGCGTCATTCGGAGGATGGCCCATCCGCGGCTCGGCGAGATTCCCGTCGTCGGCATGCCGGTCGCGTTCTCGGGGATGGACCCGGGCATCCGCCGCCATGCGCCGGCGCGCGGCGAGCACACGGACGAGGTCCTCGCCGAGTACGGCTACGCGCACGAGGAGATCGCGCGGTTACGCGACGCGAAGGTCGTCCTATAGACATCCGCCGGGGCATCGTGATCGTCGACGGCTTCGAGCTCGCCGAGCGCGCGCGGGCGGCGGCGACGCCGCCTCCACCCATCGTCGCGTTGACCGACGACATGTCCCCGGATACGCTGATGAGGGCGGAGACGCTCGGGTTCGCCGCGGTCCTCCGCAAGCCGGCCTCGGTGGAACGCCTCGACGCGGTGCTCGGAATCCTGGGAGCCAGCGCATGAACACGTTCACGGGAAAGATCGCGGTCGTCACCGGCGGCGCGAGCGGCATCGGCCGCTCGCTCGCGCTCGCCTTCGCGCGTGAGCGCGCGCGGGTCGTGCTCGGCGACGTCGACGAGGCGGGGATGGCGCACGTCGCCGGGGAGATCAAGGCGGCGGGCGGCGAGGCCGTCGCCGTCCGCGCCGACGTGACTGACCTCGCGTCGGTCCAGGCGCTCGCCGAGCGCGCGTTCGCCGCTTTCGGCCGCGTCCACGTCCTGTGCAACAACGCCGGCGTCGCGCTCTGGGGCGGGCTCGAGACGATGACCCACCGCGATTGGCAGTGGGCCCTCGGCGTCAACCTCTGGGGCGTCATCCACGGCCTCGAGGCCTTTCTGCCGCGGATGATCGCGCAGAAGGAGGGCGGCCACGTCGTCAACACCGCGTCCATGGCGGGTCTCGTCGCCACGCGCGGCCTGGGCGTCTACAACACGTCGAAGTATGCCGTCGTCGGCCTGTCCGAGACGCTCGCGAAGGACCTGAAGCCCCACGGGATCGGCGTCACCGTCTTGTGCCCGATGGGCGTCGCGACGCAGATCCGGGCGTCGGAGCGCACCCGTCCCACGGCGCTGCGCAACAGCGAGGGAGGGGGCCACGCCGAGCCCGTCGAACTGATGGGGCGGACGCTCGAGCCCGACGCCGTCGCGGGGATGGTGATGGGGGCGATCCGCACCGACGAGCTCTACGTGATCACCCACGACGAGGGGCTCGAGCCGCTTCGGCGCCGCTTCCAGCGAATGGAGCAGGCGATCCTCCACCGGAAAGCCTGAGCGCGGGTGGACACGCCGGCCCCACGCTGGGCCCAGCGCCCGGAGGAGCTCGCGCGTGCCGCGGCGGAGCTCGCCGCGGCGTCCGAGATCGCCCTCGACACCGAGGGGGACAGCCTGCACCACTACCCGGAGCGGCTCGCCCTGATCCAGCTCGGCCTGCCGGGCGGCCTGGTCTGGCTCGTCGACCCGCTCGCGCTCGCGGATCTCTCACCGCTCCGACCCGTCTTCGCGGCGGAGCGGCCCCGCCTCGTCGTCCACGCCGGCGATAACGACCTCGTCCATCTCAAGCGACGCTTCGGGTTCGGGTTCGCGTCGATCTTCGACACGTCGATCGCGGCGCGCTTCCTCGGCGCGACGGCGCTCGGCCTCGACACCCTGCTCGAGCGATACCTCGCGGTCACGCTCCCGCCATCCCGCCAGAAGGACGACTGGTCGATGCGGCCGCTCAACGACGCGCAGGTCGACTACGCGACGGCGGACGTGCGGCACCTGTTCGCGCTCAAGGACCATCTGGCGGCCGAGCTGGCGCAGGTCGGGCGCCTCCACTGGGTCGAGGAGGAATGCGCCGCGCTCGCGGCACAGCCGGCGCCCGAGCCCCCGGACGACGCCTTCGCCTATCTCTACGCCAAGGGCGCGCGTGAGCTCACGCCGCGCGAGCAGGTCGTGCTGCGCGAGCTCTGGAACGTCCGCGAGGAGCTCGCGCTGGCCGCGGATCGGCCCCCGTTCAAGGTCCTCTCCGCGGAGACCCTCGTCGCCATCGCCCGCGCGGCGCCGCGCGACGAGGCCGCGCTCGGCAAGCTGCCCGGCATGACGCCGCGCGCGTGTGGTCGCTGGGGCGGAGCGATCCTCGCGGCGGTCGAGCGAGGGCTCGCGCTGGACGAGGGCGATTTTCCGGTGCCGGTCTCGCGCCCGCGCCCGCGCGTGCCCGGCGGCGTCGGTCGGCGCGTCGAGAAGCTGAGGGTCTGGCGCGTCGCGGCGGCGCCCCGCGTGGGCCTCGAGCCCGGCGTCTTCCTGCCGAACCGGCTGATCACGGCGATCGCGCTCGCCGGTCCGCGGACCCTCGACGAGCTCGCCGCCGTGGAGGGCGTGCGTCGCTGGCGCGTGGACGCCTTCGGCACCGAAATTCTTGCGGCCCTCGCCAAGCCGTGAGACACATGCGGCGATGAGCGACTGGCGCGACTTTCTCGTGGACGACGACGCGGGGCTCCGCGCGATCTTCACCGAGGCGAAGACGCTCGCCGTGCTCGGCGCGAAAACCGCGCCGTCCGAGCCGGCGAACTTCGTGCCCGCCTACCTGGTGCGGCACGGCTACCGCGCGCTGCCGGTGAACCCGACGCTCACGATCGGAACGACGATCTTCGGCGAGCCCTCGGTCACCACCCTCGCCGAGCTGCCGGGCCCGACGGACGTGGTCGAGATCTTCAGGCGTCCGGAGCACCTGCCGGGCCACGCCGAGGAGATCCTGGCGCTGTCCTGGCGCCCAAAGGCCGTGTGGTTTCAGCTCGGCATCCGGAACGACGCGGCCGCCGAGCGCCTCGCGCGCGCTGGGATCCGCGTCGTCCAGGACCGCTGCATGATGCCCGAGCATCGCCGGTTGCTCGGGTCTGGTGGGGGGTGTCGGGGAGGAGCGACAGGCGCTCCCCCCGACGTTGAATAGATGGCCGGGGAGTACGCGTTTGTCATGAAGGACCTGCGCAAGGTCGTCCCGCCCAAGCGGGAGATCCTGCGCGGCATCTATCTGTCGTTCTTCCACGGCGCCAAAATCGGCGTGCTCGGCGCCAACGGAAGCGGCAAGTCGAGCCTGCTCCGGATCATGGCGGGCGTGGACACGGACTTCCTCGGCGAGGCGTTTCCCGCGGACGGGCTCCGGATCGGCTACCTGCCGCAGGAGCCGGAGCTCGATCCGGCGAAGGACGTGCGCGGCAACGTCGAGGACGGCGTCGCCGGCACGCGCGCGCTGCTGACGCGCTTCGAGGCGGTCTCGGCGCGCCTCGGCGAGAGCCTCGGGGACGACGAGATGGAGAAGCTCCTCGAGGAGCAGGCGCGTTTACAAGATAAGATCGACGCGGCGAACGCCTGGGACCTCGATCGCACGCTCGAGCTGGCGATGGACGCGCTTCGCGTGCCCCCGGGCGACATGGACGTGACGAAGATCTCCGGCGGCGAGCGCCGCCGAGTCGCCCTCTGCCGGCTGCTCCTGGCCAAGCCCGACATGCTGCTGCTCGACGAGCCGACCAACCATCTGGACGCCGAGAGCGTGGCGTGGCTCGAGCGCTTCCTCAAGGAGTATCCGGGCACCGTCGTCGCGGTCACGCACGACCGGTACTTCCTCGACAACGTCGCCGGCTGGATCCTCGAGCTCGACCGCGGCCACGGCATCCCGTGGGAGGGCAACTACTCGTCGTGGCTCGAGCAGAAGCAGGCGCGCCTCGCGCACGAGGAGAAGTCGGACCAGGCGCGCCAGCGCACGCTCGAGCGCGAGCTGGAGTGGGTCCGGATGGCGCCGCGGGCGCGCCAGGCGAAGTCCAAGGCGCGGTTACAGGCGTATGACGCGATGCTGAGCGAGTCGTTCGACAAACGCGCCGAGCGCCTCGAGATCGCGATCCCGCCGGGGCCGCGGCTCGGCGACCTCGTCGTGGATGCCGACCTCGTGTCGAAGGCCTACGGCGACCGTGTGCTGATCGACGGCCTGTCCTTCAAGCTCCCGCGCGGGAGCATCGTCGGCGTCGTCGGGCCGAACGGCGCCGGCAAGACGACGCTGTTCCGGATGATCATCAGCCAGGAGAAGCCGGACGCCGGGACGCTGCGCGTCGGCGAGACGGTCCAGGTCGCCTACGTGGACCAGAGCCGTGAGACCCTCGCCGCGGACAAGTCCGTCTGGGAGGAGCTGTCGGGCGGCGCCGAGACGCTCGACCTCGGCGGGCGTCAGGTCCAGTCGCGGGCCTACGTCGCCTCGTTCAACTTCAAGGGCCCGGACCAGCAGAAGAAGGTCGGCACGCTCTCGGGCGGCGAGCGCAACCGCCTGCACCTGGCCAAGACGCTCCGGAGCGGCGGCAATCTCCTGCTCCTCGACGAGCCCACGAACGACCTCGACGTGGACACGCTACGCGCTCTCGAGGACGCCCTCCTGGACTTCCCCGGTTGCGCCGTCGTCATCAGCCACGACCGCTGGTTCCTCGACCGGGTCGCGACGCACATGCTCGCTTTCGAGGACGAGGGGCGCGTGGTCTGGGTCGAGGGCAACTACGCGGACTACGAGGCCGATCGCAAGAAGCGTCTCGGCGCCGAGGCCGAGCGGCCCCACCGCCTGCGCTTCAAGAAGCTGCCGCGCGCATAGCCGCGGTCCGGATCTACCTGCCGGCCGGACGGGTCAGACGCGCTCGATCTCTGGTCGCCCGAAGAGCCCGTACGGGCGCAGGAAGAGCGCCGCGAGCAGCAGGACATACGAGGCGACGCGACTGAACCCGCTCCCCACGACAGGATCGATCCAGCCCGCCGCCAGGCTCTCGACGACGCCGACGACGACGGCGCCGACGATCGTGCCGGGGATGCTGTCGAGCCCGCCGAGGATGACGATCGGGAACACCTTGAGCCCGACGAGCTCGATCCCGAACCCGCCGCCCGTCACGTACGTCCACAGCGTGCCCGCGAGGACCGACAGGACGCCCGCCAGCGCCCACGTGATGGCGAAATGGCGATGCAGGTTGATCCCGACGGCCATCGCGACCTGCTGGTCGTTGGCGATGGCCCGCAGCGCGAGCCCGGTGCGGCTCCCGTGGAAGAACCAGCTCAGCGCGGCGATGCACGCCCCGGCGGCCGCGGCGGCGACGAGCTTGTCGGTCGAGACCGGCACGCCGTGGACGACGAGCGGGTCGAACGGGACGGGGAGCGCGATCCCGGCGGGAGTCCCGGCGAAGATGATAGCGGCGGCGCCCCGCAGGAAGAGCCCGAGCCCGATCGTGACCATGATCAGCGAGATCAACGGCTGACCGAACATCCGGCGCAGCACCACCGAGCTGAAGGCCACGCCCACCGCGATCATCCCGACGCAGCCGAGGCCGAGCGCCCCGCCGAGCGGAAGCCCGAACGCGTGGAGCCCGGCGGCGACGAACCGCGAGGCCAGCATCGTCAGGTCGCCCACCGCGAAGTTGATCATGCGGGACGCCTTGTACACGACGACGAAGGCCAGGGCGACGAGGGCGTAGATCGCCCCCACCAACGCCCCGTCGATGACGAGGAACGCGAGAAACTCGAGATTGGTCATGGCGTCAGACGGGCCGCTCGAAGCGATACTCGCGCGTCTGGTTGAGGTCTTCGGGCAGCGTCCGCTCGCCCGTCTGCGCGAACCCCATGCGGCGATAGAGCCGATGGGACAGCTCGAAGCGCGTATCCGACCAGAGGACCAGGCGCGTGATCCCGCGCTCCCGACACCAGTCGAGAACTCGCTCGACGAGGGCTCGGCCGGTGCCGCGTCCTCGCAGGTGGGCGTCGAGGTAGAGCCGGTGGAGCTCGGCCGTGGAGTCGTCGAGGCGGTCGACCCCGGCGGAGCCGACGATCCGGCCCTGGTGCCGGACGACGAAGAAGGCGCCGTGGGGCGGCTCGTAGTGGCGCTCGAAGGCGAGGAGATCGGGGAGCTCCACCGACGGCACGAAGATCCAGCCGTACTCCCGATACACGCGGCCGATGAGGTCGATGACGCCACTGCTGTCGTTGCGGTCCGCGGCGGTCACGGCGAGCCGGTTTCGAGGACCCGCCGCGAGCACGATCACGGCCAGGCCGAGCAGGACACATGCCATGCCCAAAAGCCGCAGCGGACCGAACCGCTCGCCGAACACCAGCGCCGACGCGAGCGCCCCGACGAAAGGGACGAGCAGCGCGAACGGAGCGACGGTCGCGGCGGGATAGCGGCGCAGGAGATCGCCCCACACCGCGTACGCCGCGACGGTCGCCACGAGACCCAGATAGACCACGGCGCCGACTTCGAGCCACGTGGCCGCGGAGACCGCGCGTCCCAGGTCTCCGGGGCCATCGAGGAGCAGTGAGAGCGCCAGCGATGGAAGCGGCGGAACCAGGCTCAGCCAGACCATGAGGCGGAGCATGTCGACGCTCGGCGCGCGCTTCAAGAGAACGTTCCCGACGCCCCAGCTGACCGCCGACAGCATCGTCAGGGCGAAGCCGATCGCCGTGAGGTCGTCGCCGACCGTGGCCGCGATCACCAGCAGACCCGCGAGCGCGACCGTCATGCCGGCCAGCTGTCGCGGGCTCGGCTTCTCCCCGAGGGCGACGGCGGCGATCGCGACGGTGAAGAAGGCCTGCGTCTGGACGGCGACCGAGGCGAGGCCCGGGGGCATTCCGTGGGCGATGCCGAAGAACTGGAACAGGAACTGCCCGGCGAAGAGCGTCAGGCCGATCGGCACGAGGGTCGACCACGGGAGCAGCGGACGCGCGAGAAACAGGGCCGGCAGTGCCGCGATCAGGAACCTCAGCGCGGCGAGCTGGGGCGGGGAGAAGCTGTGAAGCGCGAGCTTCGTCGCGACGAACGCGACTCCCCAGACGACGGCGACGACCACGCCCAGGACGAGGTCGCGCGGTCTCATGGCACGGTCACGCGGCGCGGGCGTTCGCACACGAGCAGGACGTTCTCGACCTTGTCACGGACCGGCCGCCGTCGCACGCGGGCGAAGCGCCGGCGCAGCATCCGCGCCAGGGGCTGCGCGTCGACGCGACGGTGGCGATTGAGGACGAGCGCGCCGCCGGGGGCGACCAGCGGGGCCAGCGCCTCGGCGAGGGGACGCGCGCGAGGGTCCGCGTCCGCGTAGGCGGCGTCCTCCATCACGAAGTCGAAGCGGCGGCCGAGCCGCCGGAGCCCCCGCGCCGCGCTCTCGGCGTCGGCGCAGACGAGCTCGAGCGGCCCGAGGCGATCGAGGCCGAACCAGTCCAGCGCGACCCGGACCATCACCGGATCGCGCTCGATCACCGTGACGAGGCGCGGCCGCGCCAGGCGCTGGAGGAGGTGGACCTGGGTGCCACCGCCGAGCCCCACGAGGAGCGCCGTCGGGCGCGCCGGCAGGCGGACGACGGTCAGCGCCCGCCACCAGTACTCGCGCTCGACGCGCGACCAGTCGCCGTCGAGCGGCAGGACCGACAGGATGTCGCCGGCGACGATCAGCCGCCGCTCGCGCCGCCAGTCCACGACGCGGATGCGGTCGGCCCACCGCGAGCGCGTCTCGTAGACCGTGCGCGAGCGGTGCCCGCGTCTCAGCGAGGCTGCATGCGAATGGCGCCGTCGAGCCGGATCGTCTCGCCGTTGAGCATCACGTTCTGGATGATCTGGCAGGCGAGCGCCGCGTACTCGTCCGGCTGGCCGAGGCGCTTGGGGAAGGGGACCTGCGCGGCGAGGGACTGGCGCACCGGCTCCGGCAGGGTGCCGAGCAGCGGCGTCTCGAAGATGCCGGGCGCGATCGTCATGACGCGGATGCCGAGCTCGGCGAGGTCGCGCGCGACGGGCAGCGTCATGCCGACGATGCCGCCCTTGGAGGCGGAGTACGCGGCCTGACCGATCTGGCCGTCGAAGGCCGCGACCGAGGCCGTGTTGATGACGACGCCGCGCTCGCCGTCGGCCGTCGGCGCGTTCTTCGCCATGTGCCCGGCGGCGAGGCGGGTGCAGTTGAAGGTCCCGATGAGGTTCACGCTGATCACCCGCGTGAACTCCTCGAGCTTCGCCGGCCCCGACTTGCCGAAAGTCTTCGCGGCGGTGCCGATGCCCGCGCAGTTGACGAGGACGTTGATCCCGCCGCAGTGCTTCGCCCCCGCGTCGAGCGCGGCTCCGACGTCGTCGGCGCTCGTGACGTCGGCGGGGGTGAAGGCAGCCGCGGGGCCGAGCGACTTGGCGACGTCGGCTCCGGCGGAGGCCGGGCGGTCGAGCAGGGCGACGCGGGCACCGGCGGCGACGAGCCGGGCCGCGGTGGCGCGGCCGAGCCCCGAAGCGCCGCCGGTAACGATGGCTTTGACGGTCGACAGTTCCATTACAGGCTCGCCTCGCCTACGGCTGCGGCTCTCACAACCATGGATCCGCCCTCCCCTGGCAGGCGCATTCTAGCTTGCCTTGATACTCAACGTGTGTTTAGTATCTAGCCCCTATGCTGAATGATCGGCTCCTCCGCCAGGGAGCGATCACTGAGATCGTGGGCCCGGTGTCGTCCGGCCGCACGAGTCTCATGATCGATTGCCTGGGCGCGGTCACGCGCGCGGGCGGGGTCGCCGCGCTCGTGGACGCCGACGACGCCTTCGATCCAGTCGGGGCAGGGCGCGCGGGTGTCGTCCTCGCGCGCGTGCTCTGGGTGCGCTGCGGCGGCCACCGCGACGCGGCGCTGCGCGCGACCGATCTCCTCGTGCGGTGCCCGGGCTTCGGTCTCGTGGTACTCGACGTCGGCGAGAGCCCGCCGCGTCTCACGCTCGCCGGGGCGTTCAGGTGGCGGCTCGCCGTCCGCCGCGCCGGCATTCCACTGCTCGTCGTCGCGCGGCGGCGGATCGCGGGCGCGGGTGCGGGCCTCGCCGTCGAGGCGCGTCGCGAGAGGCTCGTCTGGACCGGCCCCGGGCGGACGCCGACCCGCCTCGACGGCGTCCGGACGCGCCTCACCGTGCTGCGCGGCCCCGTGTCCCCCGTGTCCCCCGTGTCCCCCGTGTCCCCCGTGTCCCCCGTGTCCCCCGTGTCCCCCGTGTCCCCCGTGTCCATTGA
>WNGG01006221.1_pt1 | contig 13279 bp, 9 predicted proteins | sample 5400661 | NCBI WGS metagenome assembly WNGG01 (sample SAMN13153372, study PRJNA577476) | soil metagenome | isolation source: 100 cm soil or saprolite under Garry oak tree replicate 1 | place: USA:California | collected 2016-06-15
ACGTGCCGCTCCTGCCGGGCGATGTCATCTACGTCGCGCCCGTCGGGCCGCTGGTCGCGGTCACCGGCAGCGTGAACGTGCCCGCCGTATACGAGCTCAAGCAGAACACGGTCCTCTTCGATCTCATCCGCTGGGCGGGAGGCTTGGCCACCACCGCCGCCGGGCAGAAGGCCACGGTCGAGCGCATCGAAGACCACAAGGTGCGCAAGGTCGAGGAGTTCACGCTCGACATGAGCGGGCTTTCGCGAGCGATACGCGACGGCGACCTGGTGACCGTATATACGCTCGTGCCGCGCTTCGACAACGCCGTGGCGCTGCGGGGCAACGTCGCCCAGCCCGGCCGCTTCCCCTGGCGCGAGGGCATGCGCGTGCGCGACCTCATCCCGGACAAGGAGGCATTGCTGTCGCGCGAATACTGGCTGAAGCGCAACCAGGCCGTGGGCCTGGATGACAACGTCGCGAGCATTCTCAGGCAGCAGAGCGCGACCGGCACAAGGCTCACCGTGGACGACCTCAACCAGCGGCGCAAGCGCGAAGGCGAGCTCGACGCCACCGTGGGGGACACCATTCGCCGCCTGCAAACGGAGTCCGAGGCGACCAGATTTCTGGATCCAAACCAGACTTCGACCGCCGTGCAGGTCACCCGCATCCAGGATGCAAATAAAGGCAGCCTCGAGGCGGCAAAGACCGACGCCCTGCGCCTCGTCAACCAGATCAAGCCGTCGCAGCGCGAGGTCAACTGGGACTATGCGGTCATCGAGCGCTTCAACCGCGGCGACCTCAGCAGCTCTCTCATCCCTTTTAATCTCGGGAAGGCGGTGATCGACGGGGACCCAGTGCACAACGTCCCGTTGGAGCCGGGCGACATCATCACGGTCTTCTCGAAGGAAGACATAAAGGTTCCGATTTCCAGGCAAACTCACTACATCCGACTGGAAGGCGAGTTCAATAGCTCCGGCGTGCACCAGGTCATGCCCGGTGAGACCCTGCGACAACTGGTTGCCCGCGTGGGCGGGCTCACGTCGAACGCGTATCTGTTCGGCGCGCAGTTCACGCGGGAATCGACGCGCCTGCAGCAGGAGAAAACGCTCGAGGAAGCGCTCAATCGTCTCGAGCGCGATATGCAGCGCTTCAACGCGCTTCGGTCGCAAAACGTGACCTCGCCCGAAGACGCGGCCTCGCTCAAGCAGCAGGCGGAAAACCAGCAAAGCCTCATCACGCGCCTGCGCCAGATCCGGCCGATCGGCCGCGTGGTGCTCGAGCTGCCCGAAGAAGCGCAGCCGAAGGACCTCCCCGATCTGCCGCTCGAGGACGGCGACCGCTTCTTCGTGCCGTCGCAGCCTTCCATGGTGAGCGTGTTCGGCTCGGTCTACAGCGAAAGCTCGTTCGTCTACAAGCCCGACAAGCGCGTGGCGGACTACCTTTCACAGGCGGGCGGGCCGACCCGCGGTGCCGACGAGGGCAGCATCTATGTGCTGCGGGCGGACGGCTCGGTGAAAAGCAAGCGGCAAACGGGATTTTTCTCGGCCTCGCTGGAACGCGCGCACCTGATGCCGGGGGACAGCATCGTCGTGCCGGAAGAGCTTGACCGCACCACAGTTACGCGGGCGCTCAAGGACATCTCGCAGATCTTCTACCAGTTCGGCCTGGGGGCGGCGGCGGTCAAGGTCATCAGGCAATAGCCGGGTGGTTTGCAGTTGCCCCCTTGTGAAAGGGGGCCGACGCGCCAAAGGCGCGCGGGGGGATTTAGCGATGTCGCTACAGCCTACGACTATTTTTGCAATATCCTCTTAGTCTATCCCCCGGAATGTCCTGATTTCCCAATGTCTCACCAAGCCAACCTCGAGAACCCTAAGGACACTTCGTCAGCCGCCGACGACGACGAAGTCAGCCTGCTCGACCTCCTCATCGTTCTCGTCAAGCACAAGCGGATCGTGCTGGGTGTTCCTTTTATCGTTGCGATCGTAGCCGCGATAATCAGCCTGCTTTTACCGAAGGTCTATACCGGTGCCACCCGGATACTCCCGCCCCAGCAGAGTGCCTCGGCGGCCTCTGCTCTGCTCAACCAACTCGGAGGCGCGTTAGGAGGTCTCGCGGGTGCCGCCGGCGGAACGCTCGGGATCAGGAATCCCAACGATCTCTATGTGGGAATGCTCAAGAGCCGCACCGTAGCCGACAACCTGATCGTGCGATTTGAGCTCGCGAAGGTCTATGATGAAGACTACCTCTCCGAGACGCGCAAGCGTCTTGCGAAGGAAACAACGATTACGTCGGGCAGAGACGGGATAATTGCGATCGAGGTCGACGACAAGAACCCCAAGCGCGCTGCAGATTTGGCGAACGCCTACGTCGACGAGCTGATGAGGCTTACGAAGGTCTTGGCGGTGACTGAAGCGTCCCAACGCCGATTGTTTTTCGAGCGTCAGCTACTCCAGGTAAAGGACAATTTGACTGCCGCAGAAATGGCGGCCAGGCGAGGCTTGCAGAAAGGCGGCCTCGCTCAGGTGGATGCTCAGGGGCGCAGTATGATCGAGGTAACGGCTCGATTGCGCGCCCAGATTTCCGCGAAAGAGGTTCAGCTCGGTGCAATGCGCAGCTTTGCGGCGGAGGGAAATCCCGAGCTACAAAGGACACAGGAAGAACTTCAATCGCTTCGGCGCGAGCTTGCTCGTATCGAAGGGTCTTCCCCAATTGCTGCCGTCGGGAAAGGAGAGGAGTCGGGCAGCAGCGGACTCAACAACCTTGGTCGTCTGCGCGATGTGAAGTACTACGAATTTCTTTATGAATTACTTGCCAAGCAATACGAACTCGCAAAGATCGACGAAGCGAAGGACGCCACCATAATTCAGGTGATGGACAAAGCGATCGAACCTGACCGAAGATCCAGGCCGAAACGGACACTTGTCGTGCTGCTCTCGACTTTCGTAGCTCTAATCGTGTCAGTGCTCTTGGCTTTCGTGCTTGAGGCGGCCCGGGCAAGAATAGATCCCGCACAAGCCGCTCGACTCGATACTCTGCGTAGTCACTTGCGTTGGAGGAAGTAGGCAACCCACCTGCGCTATCACCCAGCTTCATTGTAAGAAACGGTCAACGCACGAAGAAGCGTGTGGCCTTCACGGTTACCCCACGCCGGACGGCACGAATCGTCAAACTCACAACGGAATTTAAGCTACGCGATGGATCGCGTACAGCCTTTCAATTCACCCAGGGATGTTGATGAGCAGATGGAGCCAAATCTTTCTAAGCTATCTTTCGAATTGTTTTTGGATATCTCCTGAATGCGGCGAGTGCTAATCGTTGGTGGCACCGGATTTGCCGGTGTACACATGCAGCGCCTCTTGCAGGAGAACTTCAGCGTAACCGCGACGGGCCATGAGTGGGACGTGAAGGATAGTGATCGAGTAAGACGCCTTGTGATGAAGGCGGCCCCAGATCTCGTCGTCAATCTCGCGTCGATTACCACGGTAAGAGAATCCTTCGCGAGTCCGCACGAGACATACCGCATCGGATTTCTCGGCACACTGAACATATTGATGGCCCTGAAAGAATTCGGGTTCAAAGGGAGAATGCTGTATGTCAGCTCCAGCGAGGTCTATGGCTTTCCCTCCGAGGCGGAGCTGCCACTCACCGAAAGCGCCCAGTTAAGGCCGATGAGCCCGTATGCCGTGAGCAAGTCGGCAACCGAGGCATTGTGTTTCCAATGGAGCCAGACCGAGCAGTTCGAAATCGTTACGGCTCGGCCGTTCACTCACATTGGTCCGGGGCAAAGCGAGCGATTTGCGATATCGAATTTCGGCAAGCAAATCGCTGAAATAGTGCTCGGCAGACGGGATCCGGTAATTCGCGTCGGCAATGTCAACATGACTCGCGACTTTACTGACGTTCGCGATGTGGTCGGCGCGTACGTTACCCTGCTGGAAAAGGGTCGCAACGGGGAGTCTTACAACGTCTGCTCGGGAAAGGAAGTCAGCACGGGTTCTCTTTTGGGAGAATTGGTCAAGCGGGCGAACATTGAAATCAAAGTCGAGCAGGACTCCTCTCTCATAAGAAACGCGGAGCAAACCCGCATTTGCGGAAGTCATGAAAAACTGAGCAGAGATACAGGTTGGCAACCAAAAATACCGCTCACGAAGACCCTTGAGGACACTTTCCTACATTGGCGCGACAAATTGAAATAGCGGCTGCTGGTAATTTCGGCACATCGCCCATGAGCGCACGATAAGCCGCGGCAGTAAAAATACAATTCAATCGGACGAAAACCATGCATCTCACCTATAGGAAAACTTGCAGGATTTGCGGCTCAACGGCTCTGACGAAGGTTATAGACCTAGGTGAACAGCATTTGCAGGGTTCGTTCATCAAGGCCGGAAAGGAAATTCCCGCATTGAGAAAAATACCGACCGAATTAGTAAGATGTGATCCAACTGTCGATGAACAGGCATGTGGCCTGCTTCAGATGGCTTGTTCTGTTCCTTCATTAATTCTTTATTCGTCCTATTGGTACAGGTCGGGAACCAATCAGACCATGCGCGACCATCTGAAGGACATCGCTGATAGGGCCGTCGATTTTATCGGACGAGCGAAGACGAAGGTGCGGGTACTGGATATCGGCTGCAACGATGGAACGCTATTGCAAAACTACCCGGAAGGATATATCAAGTTCGGGGTAGATCCTTCTGACATCGCACAAGAGATCTCTGGGGATATAACTGTCGTACAGGATGTCTTTCCGTCTACGGAACTAAATAAGTTAGTTCACGACGACCGATTCGATGTTATTACGTCGATTGCAATGTTCTATGACCTTGAAGATCCGATTTCGTTCGTCAACGAGTTGAAGGCAATTCTTAGCGAAGTGGGAATTTGGATATTTGAAATGTCTTATATGCCCGCTATGTTGGAGATGAATTCCTATGACACGATTTGCCATGAGCACTTGGAATACTACAGCTTTGCGGTGATAGAGAACTTGCTGAAGAGATGCGGCTTGAAGGTCCTTAGAGTCGAATTCAATGAAATAAATGGCGGAAGTATGCGCGGCTATGCTACTCACGCGTCGAATTTTGCGTTCAAGAACCGAGACAATCATCGCACCCTTAGTCAAGTCCGACAACGAGAATTTGACCTGGCACTGGACACTGACAGACCATATAAGAACTTTCAAGAGAGGATTGACAGACACAAAGTGGAGCTGTCTGGTTTGTTGAAAAGTCTGAAGCGCGAAGGAAAAAAAATTCACCTTTACGGTGCATCAACCAAGGGGAATACGATATTGCAGTGGTGTGGCATAGACAACAAAATCATCGACTGCGCAGCGGACAGAAATCCAGAAAAAGATGGAGCGACGACGATCGGGACGGGAATTCCGATTGTTAGCGAAGAGAAATCGAGAGCGATGAGACCAGATTACTATCTAGTTCTTCCTTGGCACTTTAGGAGGGAATTTCTTGAGCGAGAAAAGGCCCTCTTGGATGACGGCGTAGGCTTTATTTTCCCATTGCCAACCATTGAGATAGTACAACGTAAGAATGTACAGTGACGGTAATCCCTGACACCCGCGCTCCTAGCGGGTGTTTTGTTTAAGTACAAAGGCGGCTTTTGAGTAGACGGCGATGCCTGCTGCGTACCTGAACCAGGTTATCAATGTTGCAGTAGCGATATTGATGGTGCCGCTACTCCTTCGTTACTTAGATGTGAGCGAATTTGTTCTCTGGTCCATCTTCACGACATTCGGCGCAATCACTCTGCAGTTCGAAAGTGCTATTCAAAGCGTAGCCGTTCGAGAAATCGCGAGAGAGCATCACAGTGGCAATGCGGTGACGTTACGCGCTGCCATTTTCAAAGCAAAGCGCGCGTACACCGCGCTCTCAGCATGTGTCATCGCGCCTTTTCTTGCCGTAGGCATCTTATATCTTAGTTATGTGGGCAGCACGAGACTCGAAATGCAGGGAAGCGTCGAATGGATTCTCTTTATATGCACATATGCGCTCAATTATTACTTTGGCGCAAACAACTCGATACTGTTAGGTATGGCGCGCATAACGGGCTACAGCAACATTAACTCGCTGACTAGAGTCCTCAATTTTGTCTGTACGTACCTCCTCCTGAAAGCAGGGCTCTCCGTTTTGGGGATTTGCCTGAGTTTTGCCTCTTCGGTATTGATCGGTTGCATACTTATGTCGCATGCGGCTAGGCAAACTCTCAAGAACCACTATGTGTCTCGCGAGACGCAAGTTCGGTTGGATCGCGAGTTTAACGATGCTGATTCATCGAACATCGTAAAGCATACGTTGTATTCACTTTTGTCTTTTGCTGTATACAAAAGCGGCTTACTGATCGCGACTACAATTTTTCAGAAAGATATTGTCGCGTCCTACAGTCTAGCCCTGCAGGCTTACACGATTCTATCCGCACTCGCCCTGGTCCCGTTGCAGGTCTGGCTTCCCAAGCTCGTCAACGCAATCACCTTAGGAAATCGACAGAAAATGCTGTATGAACTTGCCGTGAGCATCCTCGCTGCAGACATTGTCTTTATTGCTGGGGCGGTTCTGTTTGTTCTTTTTGGCAACATGTTACTGGCGTTAGTCGGCTCTAGAGTGATACTTGCTGACAATATGAATCTGGTCTTACTCTGCGTAGCGTTTCTGGTCGAATTAAACATCGTCCTACTTGTACATTTCCTCGCGACGATCGGTAACTATAAGTTTGTCGAGATCTATGTGGCCACGAGTCTTTCAGGTATCGGGCTCGTCATTTTTCTAATATGGGCATCCAAGATTAGCTTGGTCGCATTGATTGCCGTCCCGCTCGGTTTTCAAGCACTTCTATGTTTACCTTTAATCTTCCGCATAACTTGCTTTGAACTTGGGATCACCCCGATGATGTTTTTGGGTCAGCTTGGTAGACTCATTTGTCTACGTTCATGAGACCGTGCGCCTGGACTCCCAGAGAGATCGGCGTTTCGCGTTGCGTCTCGATGTCATGACTAAGTCCGATAACAGAATTCAAGCTCGTATACCGGGAGTGCCTAGTGCAGTGCTATTCGGTCTATTTTCGAGGTACTTCATTGAAAACAAGATCAAACCGAGAGACATCGGAGTATTCCCGCTGCTCTTTAGCTTCCCATTCATGTTCTACCCGAAAGTGCTTGCCGGGGATACGCAGCCTTGGATATTGAGTGCTGCATTGATCGCATTTTTCACCTTTCGCACAGGTCAGTTTTTTGACAGACGGGATGGCGTGCTTGTGGTCCTATCCATCCTCTCTATTCTCGCTTATGCATTCAGGAGTGCGCTCGGCTTCGAACTGCTTAGACAGATCTACACCTATCTAGCCTTCCTGATTTTCTGGATGGTGTGCGGGCGTGAAAATGGTGAATACTTTCCAGCAGCGGTGAAGGCTACTGTCATCGTATGGCTCGGCGTAGGCCTATACCAATATGCGGCGATTGCAATGGGTTTTCAGATAGAGCCTTTCGGACGATACATGGAGGGGCGAAGCGGGGTCCCGAGTTTGACAGCGGAGCCGTCGTATTATGGCAGTATTTCTGTACTTTACCTCATGTATTTGCTGTCCCAGAAGAATAAGAGAAACACTTTTTACATTGCGTGCGCCGTGGCGTCTGTTGTCTTGAGCGGCTCGATGCTGGCCGTGCTCTTGTTGATCTTTCCCTTGTTGAGGCTGCCGCCTATTCCTCGAATCGGCGTTGTGGTCGCGCTTCCATTGCTTGTTGTCGGCGACTTTTATCTTACCTCGGCCGGCCTGAGGTCACGCTTGTACGATGTCACATCGAGCGGCCTGGATCTCAGCTCGCTTCTTCTAGATGCGAGCTTAAACTTACGCGTGGGAAACCTGTACTTTACTCTGGTTGAGAATCTGATCCCTTCATTGCTGTTGTTTGGACCAATAGACTTTATGACCCAATACAACGAGTTTGCCCTGAATTCGGGAGTATTTATCGGCGGCGTGGAGTCGAACTACATTTTGCCTGCCATTGGTGAAATGATATACGGCGCTGGAGTGTTCGCAGTCTTGTTGCTCGCGATATTCCTGAAAAGAGCTCAGGAGAAATGCGGTACGAATAAGACCAAGATCGAGAGGATTGCTTTCATCATGGCGTGCATGCTGGGTCCCATTTCTATCTCAAATATTTTCTTAATCCTGTATGCTCAAAGCAAGGACTAGCGCCAACAAAAGCGAGAAACGGCTTCTTAAGGTATGGAAAGGCGCCGATTTTATTTCTTAGAACCCAGCAAGACTTATAGTCAGCATATTACGCTGATAAAAGGTTATATTGCGGCGCTGAAATCCAGCACGTTGATTGCAGAGAACTTCGACCTCATCCTTTGTGCGTCAAAGCACACATTAGCAGCCTTGCCAGAGACGTTGATTTCTGGACTAAGGTGCGTACGCATCCCGGTTATGAACCCGGAGAAGCGGCGCCTTATACGTAAGACATTCGTCGAACTATTCGTTGTGCTCCGACGCCTCGTACAACTTCGCTCCGGGGACGTACTATTTATATCTTGTGTTCTCCCTACTACGTTATGGCTGCTGGAAATATCTAACCGATGGTTCAGGAAGACCGGAGTGCACGTCGTGTTGCACGGTGAAGTAGAAGGTCTCTTTGACAAGTCGCTGCAACGCCCTCGATCATTCGGTTATTGGGTGAATACGTGGATGAAGTCCCGAAGACCAGAAAGTCTTCTTTCGCTTGTGGTAATAGATGACTTTATCCGAGACACGCTGGTTCGAGAGTTCCCGGACAAGCTATCTGCAGCAAATGTATCAATCATTCACCATCCGATTTCACCGATATATTTAAACTTAAACAACATCGATGGTCAGAGAACCCCATCGGTCTGTTTCGTAGGGTATCGCACCTCTTTCAAGGGCTTTGAACAGTTTTTACGGTTAGCGTCAGAGCATCCGTCGGTGACTTTTCTGGCGATTGGAGGGGGAAAAGTCGAGAATATTTCCTCTGGGACCGTGCGGTATTTGAAGGACGAGCCTGCCTATCTGGCGGAAATATCGAAGTGCTCAGCGGCGCTTTTCCCGTGCATTTCTGGCTACTCCTGTTCGTTGTCGGCAGCGGCTCTTGACGCGCTCGCCACCGGTGTTCATATCATCGCATTGGACCGCCCCTGCTTTCGAAGCCTTGCATCCTATTTCGGTGACGACGCGGTCACGGTTCATTCTTCGCTCCAAGAAGTCAGCTTAGAGCTCGGCAGCTACTTACTAGGGTTGAAGTCAAAGGGCAGAGCATCTCGACTTGAATCGCTCTCGAAGTCGAAGTACGGTCTTCCTGCAGTGCAAAAGTCGTTCGAGAAACTGATCTTCAAGATCGACTCATAAGTTGATTAATTCTCGAACAAGGAGTTTTGGCAGGGACTTACTCTCAAAATGTCCCCTTGTAGACGGCATTTTCCGAAGGTTCATCTGGAGCAGAGTTCACTTTCCTGAAGTCGAAATGCGTTTCCTGCATGCCGTAAGACGTGGTTCAATCGATGTGGCAGTCGACGTTGGTGCCGCTATGGGCTCTTATTCTTGGATTCTGGGCCGGATATCTAGGGAAGTCTATGCGTTCGAGCCAGGACATTTCTACTACAGATATCTGAAGCGGGTCGTTTTGGGGTCAAACGTAAACGTTATCCACGCGGCCGTGGGCAGCGTCTGCGATAGGGCTAGCTTGTTCACCCCTGGTTCGGATAGAAACGCACTGCACTCAGCGACGCTTAGCCGGGCCAATCCGGTTATTAGGCTTCCCGGAACACATGTTGATCAGATCGATCAAGTGACGCTTGACGAGTTCTTTTCCGAAAGACTGGCACCCAAACGAAGTATCGACGTTTTGAAGATCGATGTGGAGGGTTACGAGTTGGAGGTCTTTAGGGGATCCATTGCAGTCCTATCGAAATATCATCCGTTGATTTTTTGTGAAATCGAAGCTCGCCACAACGCAAGCTATAAGGAAGTTTTCGATCTGTTGCGAAAGCTTGGTTATGATTGTTACATCTTTCGCGGGGGGGCTATCGAGGCGTTCGGGGGCGAATGTATCGAGGCACTTCAGACTGAGGATGATCTGACGGTTCGGATGAGTACTAGCTATCGTCCCGACTCCAACAAATATATCAACAACTTTGTGTTTCAACATCCACAGTCACGTATAAGGGTGAAGCAGTGACCGAACAAGCAGGAAGAATCTACCTCACAGGTGTGGCTGGCATGATCGGGTCAAACGCCGCGCGCTCGCTCCTGGAAGAAGGTCAGGAGCTAGTCGGCATCGACAATCTGTGGAAGGGAACAAAGAACAATATTGCGGATCTTCTTTCGCACAAAAGCTTCACGTTTCGACATGCAGATCTTATCTCTGATCAGGACTGGTCCCGTGACATGGGCCCCACAGATACCCTGATTCACCTTGCTGATATCGTTGCTGGCATTGGCTATGTGTTTGACAACGAGTGGAGTGTCTTTCAGAAGAATTTGCTGATAAATACGAGTGTCGCTCGCGTCGTAAGCTATAAGAAACCTGGACGGTTCATTTATCTTGGCACGGCGTGCTCGTATCCTCAACAATTGCAGCGATCAGTTGATACGTCCGTGCTCTCAGAATCGAGCAAGTTTCCAGCAGATCCAGAATCAGGGTATGGATGGAGTAAATTGATCGGAGAGATAGAATTCCGACTTGTAACCAAGAATACGAATACAAGATTCACTGTGCTCGACCTGCACAATGTTTACGGATGGCCGTGCATTTACCGAGACGCAGCGTCCCAGGTAATTCCGTCCTTGATCTTCAAGGCGCTGACTGCTACCGATCGAAAGCTTTCTGTTTGGGGAGATGGGAGCCAAGGTAGAGCCTTTCTGCACGTATCGGACGTTGTCTCAGCCATAAGGCTGGCGCTGCGCTATTCAGGGATGTCGTCAACATTCATGATTGGACCGAATTACTGTACGCGCATCTCGGAGGTGGCGCGGATTATCCAAGCACATCCGGGCATCAACATACAGGAGATTATATTTGACGTATCAAAGCCCATAGGGGACATTGGTCGATTCGCGGATTCGACGCTGGCTTCTCGAGAACTTGGGTGGGTACCGAAGGTCACTTTACACAGCGGAGTGCATGAATTAATCGACCGGATCATCGATGACAGGACATAAGCGACTTTCCATTATTGTTCCAAGCTACAACGATTCCCGGATCGAGCGCGCCATTCAAAGCATTAAGCGGTTCGATGATACCCAATCCGTAAAGATCGTTGTAATTGATGGTGGCTCATCCAGCGAGATCAAGCAACGTATTACGGCCAGTCTTTCGAGCAATGACACTTTCGTCTCCGGGCCGGACAAAGGAGTATTCGATGCCCTGAACAAAGGACTCGACGTGTGCGACACGGAATTCATCGGTTGGTTGGGTAGCGATGACATGTTCACCGGGAAAGTGCTGGCCAGCCAGGTAATTGCGTTGCTAGCAAAGTACGACCTGTTCATAGCGAATCTTGAGTTCTTCCGAAACGGCTACATCACGCGAGTGCATCATGCGCTGCCATCGTGCCTAGGCCTAACCAAATTCGGGCTGCATAATCCTCACTTCGCAACCTTTGGATCGGCCAGTCTACTTAAGAGTGAGCGGTTCAAGCTTGGCTTACGCGGGTCCGATATTGAGTACTTCATAAGAATTTTTAATAGGAAACCTCGCGTGACATCTTTGAGCGTTACAGCAGTACTCCAAGAGGAAGGTGGCTTCTCTAATAGTTCGATTACTGATATCTTGCGCACAAATCTCGAATTGATTTCGATATACGCGCACTACACGAATTGGCTACTGGGGCCCATAGCCGTGATGATCAAGTTGAGTTACAAGTTTTCCTCGAAGGCTTATTGCTGGGTCTTTCGTGAGCAGATTCAAGTTTAGCGTGCGATGTTAGCCGGTGCGTTTTCACAAGGGTCAGAGCCGTTTGTTCACAAACAAGCCGTTTATGGATGTGCACTACCAACGATGGGGGCGAATGCTCGCAGTCTGTTGCCTTGCGCAGCTTTTCCCTGAACACGAACTCTGCTTCTCATCGATTGCTGCAACGACGCAAGGTTTCAGATTCTTTCGGTCGAGCCTAATCGCGTTTGGTGCGCTGAAGAATTAACGACGGTACTTTCGCTTCATAATGCTCTTTGCTGTAGTAGGCGTCCATAAAGCATTACGTAGGCGGCGCAAAAAAGAACTGAAGCCGCGACTAACCACCGCGTCTCCCTCCAGAAGAACAAAGCAGGCACGGCGCAGCACAAGGTCATCAGCCAGCCGAAGGGCGCGACCATGCTGTTCAGCCGGGTCAACGACGCAGGGTCGGAGACGTCCGCGCGGGCCCGCGTCAGCCGCATGTAGATGACCTGATGCATGTGCAGGCGATCCGGCTGCCCTGGCGATACGCCTTGCATCACCTTTCTGCGGTAGATCGAGAAGAGCGTCTCGAATATCGGATAGACGAGCAGCAGCATCGGGAACCACGGCGAGATTTCCGGATGTCGCGCCACCAGAAGCACGGAGAGCTCCGCCAGCCAGAAGCCGAGCAGATAAGCGCCGCCGTCGCCCAGGAAGATCTTTCCCTTCGGGTAGTTCCAGATCAGAAAGCCTGCCAAGGCGCCGATCATGGCGAGCGCCGAGGTGAAGAGAAAACTATCTCCTACTTGAGAGGAGACGTAGGCCAGTGCAGTAAGCACGATCACGGCGTGGCCGCTGGCGAGACCGTTGTAGCCATCGATTATGTTGATTGCGTTGGCGACGCCACCGACGGCAAAGATTGTGAAAGCGATTGCAAAAGGTGTCCATTTCAGAAGCGTATCCAAGCCGGGGACATCCAGCCGCGGAAGCACTGCACCGAGGAGCCAGGCGCCGCATGCCGCGGCCAGTATCGTAAGCGCCAATCGCGCGAGGACACTCACGTTTTTGGTGACGTCTTCGGTAATTCCCCCAAGAAACGCTGGCAAGCTCGCAAATAACAAGTAGCCGAATTGCTCGCCCGAGGCGCTTTGCTCGGTGGCAAGCAATGCGGCCCCAGATACAAAGAGCCCCGCCATCACGCCCAGGCCACCGATGCGGGGAGTGGGAATGGCGTGAATTTTCTGCGGGCCGGTCCTTACGGGGTCAAAACTCCAGTTTGCGTGCAGCGCCTCGTAGCGTACGATGAGATAGCCTGCGAAAGCCGAGGCGAAGCCGGTCAGTAGCAGAACGAAGAGGCCTGCGAATGCCTGCCACATTTCAAGACGCTGGAGCCTGGGC
>WNGG01007525.1_pt1 | contig 13279 bp, 9 predicted proteins | sample 5400661 | NCBI WGS metagenome assembly WNGG01 (sample SAMN13153372, study PRJNA577476) | soil metagenome | isolation source: 100 cm soil or saprolite under Garry oak tree replicate 1 | place: USA:California | collected 2016-06-15
CCGGCGGTCCTCGCGGTCGCGGGTGTCGGATTGGTGATGAACCGCGCCACGTTCTGCTTCAGCTCGGCGAGCGCCGGCTCGTACAGATACATCATGTGACCCGCGTCGTAGTACTTGAGGTGGATGTTGTCGCGCAAATCGGGCGACAACCCCTCCAAGTGGCTCACGGTGTACTCGGTCGCGAAGAACGGCGTCGCGAGGTCGTAGTAGCCGTTCTCGATCTCGATTCGCAGGTACGGATTCGTCACGAGCGCCTGCGTCAAATCCGAGCCGACATACGTCGTCGTCGCCCAGCCGCGCGAGCCTTCGCGCGCCCAATTCCATTGGCCCTGGTTGCCACCGCCCAGCAGGTAGCGATCCTGCGTGTCGAACTTGAGCTCGCCGCGCAGATACGAGTTGACCGCGGCGGTGAACGCCCCGGTAACCGCGGAGGATTGCGGATCACCCGGCGCGTTCTCGCTGAGCAGATCGGGCAGCGGGCCCGAGAAGCGGGAGTCGAGCCGGCCCGTGACCAGTCCTCGGCTGCGCTGCAGCTCCGCCATGAACTGCCGCAGGGGGACGCGGAGGTCGGCCTTCAACAGATAGTCTTCCGAGAGGCCGGTATATGCCGCCACCTGTTTGGCGACCGCGGCCTTGCGGTCCGCTGGGAGCGTCGCACCGGCGGCGAGCGCCGCGGCGTACTCGCTCATCGCGTAGCGTCGCACCTCGGTGAGAAAACTGGGCAGGTTGCCCGGCGCGGGAATCACCTTGTGAAAGACCGCGGTCGCGGCATAGCTCGGCAAGTACAGCACATAGGAGAGGTCGTGTCCGGGCGAGAACAGCAATGTCTCGAAGTCGAGTACCGACGAGATCAACACGATGCCATTCAGCGTCAACCCATCGCGTTGCAGTCGGTCTCCCAAGACCGCCGAACGCGTGGTGCCGTAGCTCTCGCCAATCAGATACTTGGGCGAAGCCCAGCGACCGGCGCGGCTCACGTACTGCGAGATGAACTGCGCGAGTGCCTTCGCGTCTTCGTCGACGCCCCAGAAATCCTTCCCGGTTCCCTTCCCAACGGGCTTGGAGAACCCGGTGCCGATGGGATCGATGAACACCATGTCGCTGACATCGATGAGGCTGCTCTGATTGTCGACGATCTGGTACGGCGGTGGCGGCGTGAACGCCGCGTCCGTGGTGACGATCCGCCGCGGGCCGAAGGCACCCATGTGCAGCCAGGCGGACGCTGAGCCCGGGCCGCCATTATAGATGAAGGCGAGCGGGCGCTGGCTCGGGTCCCTGGAATCGGTGCGAGTGTAGGCCGTGTAGTACAGGATGCCGATCGATTCGTCCTTGTCATTCTTGAGGATCATCGTGGCGGCCGTGGCTCGATACGGCACGAGCTGCCCACCGATCCGAATCGTGTGGTCGGTGGCGGACGATGTCTCATTCGGGATCGGTGTTGGCGCCGCCTTGGCCGCGGTGTCCCGGTCCGTCGTTGCGGCGGCGGGCCGCTGGGCCCGCAGCGGAACGGCGAACATAGTTGCGACCAGGATGATCGTATAGACACGCATAGCCCCTCTCTGGAGAGCGTCGCAATCGCGAAGCTACCCCCGATGCGCGGCGTTGACTACTCCACCCCCACCCCCCTTCGTCTGGACGCTGGTGCCGATTATTGTTCTGTCTGACGTGCGGCGACGCGCGTCCCAGGCTGGGAGCGGTCCGTCATCTGCGACGGATCGAGGCGTTACCCAATCGGCCCCCCAGTCACTGGCACCACAACAATGGGAGCTGCATCTGATGGGCACCTCTGCACCGACGACACGTGACCTCCTCGCGGAGATCGACGAGCTTCGCACCGCGCGCCGCGCCGCGATTCTCGCGCACAACTATCAGCGTCCCGAGATCCAGGACCTCGCCGATGTCGTGGCGGATTCGCTGCAGATGGCCCGGCGGGCCACCGAGCTCGACGCGCCAATCCTGGTGATCTGCGGCGTGCATTTCATGGCGGAAACCGCGGCGATCGCCAACCCCGACAAACGCATTCTCATCCCGGACCGCACCGCCGGCTGTTCTCTGGCCGCGACGATTCAAGCGGCGGACGTGCGCGCCTGGCGGGCGACCCATCCGGACGGCGTCGTCGTCGCGTACGTCAACACCGCGGCCGACGTGAAGGCGGAGGCGGACTACTGCTGCACGTCCGGGAACGCCGTGGCGGTCATCAACGCGCTGCCGCCTGACGTCCCCGTGCTGTTTCTGCCCGACGTCTATCTCGGCAACTACCTGCGCAAGGTCACGGGCCGCCCGCTCGATGTCTGGATGGGCGAATGTCACGTGCACGCCGGCCTCACGCGCGAGATGCTGCAGCAGCGTCGAGCACAGTATCCGGACGCGGAGTTTCTGGTGCATCCCGAATGCGGCTGCGTGACGAGCGCGATGTACTACGCCGAAGCGGAGGGCGACGTCGCCGGCGGCCGCATGCGCATCGTGTCGACCGAGCAGATGATGCGGCGCGCGCGAGTCTCGCCGGCTCGGACGTTTGTGGTCGCGACGGAAACCGGCGTGCTGCATCGCCTGCGGCGGGAGAATCCCGGGAAGGAATTCGTCGCCGCTCGCGAAGGCGCTGAATGTCGCTACATGAAGCAGATCACGCTGGAAAACCTGCGCGACTCGCTGCGCCACCTGCAGTACGAAGTGACCGTCGCTCCCGACGTCGCCGCGCGCGCCCGGCGCGCCATCGACCGGATGCTCGCGATTGGCTGAGCCATCTGTCTTTGGGCTGCTCGAGGTCCGACGCGCGCTTGCCGAGGATCGCGCCCGTGAGGACGTCACCACCCATCTGCTGGGGCGCGCCGCCAACCAGCGCGTCGCGGCGCGCTTCATCGCGGAGGGTCCCCCTCCCCTGGTCGCGGCCGGTTTGCCGATCCTCGCGACCGTCTTTCGCGAGCTGGACTCCCGTGCTGCCGTCCGCGTGATGGTCGCGGAGGGGTCCTGGGCGGACGCCGGCACGACGCTCGCGATCGTTGAAGGCACGGCGCGAGCCTTGCTCGCGGGCGAGCGGGTTGCACTCAATTTTCTGCAGCGGCTCGCGGGCGTCGCAACCCTCACGCGCCGCGCGGTCGATGCTGTGCGGGGCACCCCCGCAAAGATCACCCACACCCGCAAGACCACTCCCGGCCTGCGCAATCTCGAGCTGTATGCGGTGACGATCGGCGGCGGCGTGGAGAACCGCGCGACGCTCGCCGCCGCGGTCCTGTGGAAAGACAATCACTGGGCGCTGCTGGGGCAGAACAACCACTCGCTAGGCGACGCGCTGCGCGCCGTTCCCCCCGGTGTGCCGGTCATCGTCGAGGTCGAATCCGATGAGCAGCTCGAGACGGCGCTCGCCGCCGGTGTCACGCACATCCTCATCGACAACCAGACGCCCGAACGCGTCGCCGCCTGGGCGCGCCGGGGGGGGGCGCGGAATGTGACGATTCAGGCTTCAGGCGGCATCACGGTCGACACGGCGCGCGCGTACGCCGACGCCGGCGCTGCGCTGATCGCCATCGGCGCGCTCACCCATTCCGCGCCTGCCGCACCGATCCGCTGCGATATCAGCGCGCCCCCCGCCCCCCCCGCCGTGGTTGCAGCCGCCTCCAGCGCGCCAGCACCGCGTTGACCTGCGCGCGCGCCCGCCCGCACGCCGCCACTTGTGCCGCGGTCGGCGTCACATCGGCATCCTGCATCGCCATCGCCGCGGCCAGCGCCGCGTTGCTCGCGCTCTCGAGAGTGGCGGGCGGCGCTGCCGGACCCGGACGTTGCAATCCCCGCGGTCGTGGAGTTGGGGGAGGCGCGAGTGACTCGACCTCCGCGCGCAATGTGCCAGTCAACGAATCGACGCGCGCTCGCGCCTGTTGGTAGGCCGCATGAGCGGTGGCCGCGAGGTCGTACATCTCGCGCGACAGCGCGGCGAGCTGGCGTACCCCCGCCGCGGGCGTCTTGACGCGCGGGTCGAGCCGTACGGTGAGCGGCTGGGTGTACGTCTTTCCTTCTACTGTGAGACGGACCGTGTAACCGCCTGGCGCCACCCATGGCGCCCGCGGCGTGTGCTCGCTGCGATGCGGCACCGCCCCCGTCGCCTCGACTTCCCCGCTGCGCGGAGCATCACCAATCGGCTGATAGCGCATGTCCCACGTGAAGCGGTGCAGACCCGCCCGCGTGGATAGATGCTGCTCGGGTGCCGGCCAATACAGGGGCAGACTGCAGTCAGATGCCGCAGGATTGCGCTGGCAAATGCGATTGTACGCGACCGGGTCCACACCCGGGTCGGGCTCGAGCAGCGGATCGGCGCTCGAATAGGACCGAATGACACGTCCTCTCGCTTCGAGGATCTCCAGTTTCACCGGACCGGACGCATCGGCTGCGAGCGCGTAGTCGATTACGGCGCCGGCCGGTGGATTCTCGGCGGCGGGAAGCTCGGGTGGCCACGGCGTCGGCTCGTTCGTGCCGAGGCGAACGCGGACAGCGAGGTGGGGACGCACGACGAACGTGCCGTTCCCCCCCGCAGGCCGTGACCTGGCCAGCGCACGCAGCGGGGTCAGGTCGTCGAGAATCCAGAACCCCCGGCCGTGCGTGCCCGCGATCAGGTCGGCGCAGAGACACGTACTGTCGTCTTTCACCTGGATGTCGCGCACCGAAATCGCGGGCATGTTGAGCCGTAGCGACTGCCAGTTCGCGCCGTCGTCGAACGAGACCCAGACCTGCACGTCGGTGGCGGCATAGAGCAATCCCGGCACGCGCGGATCCTCGCGAATCGAGTTCGCCACCGCGTTCGGCGCGATGCCGTTATTGATCTCGGTCCACGTCTGGCCGCCGTCGTGCGTGCGCCAGAAATGCGGATGCATGTCGTCGATGCGCAGCGTGTTCGCCGCCGCGTAGGCGGTCCGCGTATCGAAGTGGCCCGCTTCGATGTTGAAGATCCGCGTCCACGGCTTGATCGCCGTCGGCGTCACGTTCCGCCAGGTGGCACCGCCGTTCGTCGTGACCTGGATGTTGCCATCGTCCGTTCCGGCCCAGAGCACCGCCCCCGCCCCCGCCCCCGGCCCGCTCTTGGGTGAGGGAGACAGCGCCGTGATCGCTCCGCGCGGCGCCGGCGTGACGGTGCTCGCGTAACGCCCCGCGCTCGCCGGCACAGTCCACGTCTGCCGCGCGAGATCGGGACTGATGCGGGTCCACGTGTGCGCCCGATCCACCGACTTCCAGACGACGTTCGATGTGTAGTACAGCACGTTGGGATTCAGCGGCGACCAGATGAGCGGCATGGTGCGCACGTTGCGGCCGAACTTGTCGCCGCGCGCGGCGGAATCGGGACCGACCTGCGCCGTCTGGCCGGTGCGGCGGTCGTAGCGCGAGACGCCGCGCCGCGCGCTGCCGAACACGATGTCGGGATCGCGCGGGTCGGGTGCGGCGATGCCGTACTCCTGGATGTTCGCCGGATGCCAGTCGTGGAATGTGATTTCGCCGTCGTCCGAGCGGCTCGCGACGCAAATCGAGCCGGAGTCCTGTTGCCCGCTGCAGACACGGTAGGGGAACGCGTTATCAGCCGTCACGTGATAGACGGCGGCCGTGGGCTGCGTGTACCAGTTGCTCCAGGACGCGCCGCGATTGGACGAGATGACGGCCCCTTGATCCGAGACGGCGAGGATCACGTTGGGGTCGTCAGGGTGGATCCAGGTGCGTTGATAGTCATCGCCACCGGGCGAGCCGCGTACCGCCGACCAGCTCGTACCGCCGTCTTCCGTGCGCCACATAACGATCGACGCGCTGTAGACGACGTTCTCGTTCTTGGGATCGACGACGATGGGCGGCAAGTCACCGCCGCCAATGCGGCCGAGGGGACGCGCATCGGCCGTGGCGGCCGTCGTGTCACCGACGATTGTCGCACCGGGAATGCGTGTGCGCAGCGTCCAATGCGCACCGCCATCGCTCGATTTGTAGAAGCTGACCGGCCCCGATCCTCCCGCAGGGTTCACGGACGCCACCATCACGTAAATCACCTGCGGATTACTCGGCGCGATGGCAATGTTCGCCTCGAGCGCCGCGGGCAGTCCGTCGGTGAGCTGCGTCCAGGTCGTCCCACCGTCGGTCGACTTATAGATCCCACCAGCGCCCGGCCAGGCCGAATCCGGTCCGAAGGACTGAGCTTCCCAGAACGTTTGCTGCTGCTGCCAGAGCGTGGCGTAAACCGTGTTTGGATTGCTCGGATCGATGCGGACTTCGTTCCCGCTGGTGTACTCGTCCTTGTAGAGCACCTGCTCGAACGTGCGGCCGCCGTCGGTGGAGCGATAAATGCCCCGCGCTGCGTTGGGACCGTACGGATGGCCGAGGGCCGCCACGAACAGCCGGTCGGGATTGGTGGGGTCCACGTCCACGTACGCGATCATCTCCGAGTCATCGAGACCGAGATGGGTCCACGTGCGGCCGGTATCGTTCGAGCGATAGATCCCGTTCCCGGTGGCGAGATCGGGTCGGATGATCCCCGCGCCGGTGCCGACGTAAATGATGTTGGTACTCGACGGCGCGACGGCGATCGCGCCGATCGAGCCGGTCGCTTCGCGGTCGAACAGCGGCTCCCAGTTCGAGCCGTAGTCGCTCGAGCGCCACACGCCGCCGTTGTCGAATCCGATATAGAAGACCGTCGGCTTACCCGGCACGCCGGCGAGGGCGCGCGCCCGGCCCGCGCGGAACGGGCCGATGGTGCGCCAGCGGAGGGCGCCACGAAAGTCAGGAGTTTGGGCGCCAGCGTGCGCTGGGAGCAGCGCAGCAAGGCCGAGCGCTACCAGGGAAATTCGCATGTGCACCGCCTGTGTTACTCGGAGAGTCGTTTCGGTCCGGCGCTCGCTGGAGGAGGAGGGAGTTGCTGCGGCGGTGGCGGGGGCGAAGCCTCGTCGGTGTTGGTCACCTCGCGCAGGCCGCGCTTGAACTCCTGGATGCCTTTGCCGAGGGACGCGCCGATCTCCGGGATGCGCTTCGCCCCGAACATCAGCGTGATGACCGCCACGAGAATAAGAATGTGCCAGATACTGAGGTCAGCCAGCATTGCGATTCCTGGAAGCGGGTTTAGTCGAAAGCTATGCGGTTGGTAGTGAGTCGCCAGGGAAGCTTCGGCACGGATGGATTTCATAGGTGAACAGCCCGGCACGTACCCCGGGGTCGCCTTCCATGATCTTGGACACTTCCGCCGGAACGGCGTTAAAGATGCCGATTCCCGACACGCCGCTCCCGTCGTTGACCGGACAGACAATCGCCAGTTTGCCTTCGGCGCGGAGCTCAAAGTTCCGGCGGCCATGCTCCCAAATGATCTGGTCGGCGCCCGGCTCCTTGATCTTGGCAGTCCCATGGAGGATGACGATGGAGTAGCTGCGTGTTTTCGTGAGCCGCTCGCGCATCATCTCATCGGTAATCGTCGTCATGCGCTCCCCTGAGTATGTTGTGACGGATGCGCAAAGTATATCCGCTTTTTCTGTTCGCGATCCTGCCGACGCCAACGGCGGCGCAAACAGCCGCGGGAGATTCCGTCAGCTACGATCTCGTGCCCCCGAGTCGTCTCGAAGTACGCACCGGCAAGGCAGGTCTGCTTGGCTTCGCAGGCCACGACCATGTCATTCGAGCGCGAAGCTTCTCCGGGCGAATCGTCTTCTATCCTGACCAGCTCACGGCGTCGCACGTAACCGTTTCGGTTCCGACAGACAGCCTCGAGGTCATAACACCGCCCGATACGGCAGAAATCCGGAAAGTCACCGCGGCCATGCGGGAGGACGTGCTCGATGTAGCTCATTTCCCGGAAATCACGCTGACCGGTCGAGCTGTCGAACGCGCGGGGGACACCGTGCGCGTCGATGCGGTTCTGACGATGAAGGGTCAGTCCCAGAACGTGCCGCTGATCGTCGGCGCTGGTCTTGGAGCCGACACGGTACGCGCGACCACGACGTTCACCGTGAAGCAGACCGATTTCGGGATTCGGCCGTACCGGGGCGGACCCGGCGGCACGGTGCGGGTGGCCGATCGCGTGACGTTCATCATCGAGGCGATCGCCGTCCGGCGCCAATGACGTTCGCCTGGTATCCGACCGACCAGTACCTCGAGCGTAGCCGGCTGCGGCGCTTCGCCGAGGCGCATGGAGAGCGGGATTTCGCATCGCTGCACCGTTGGTCTGTCGAAGATCCCGACGGCTTTTGGCGCGCGGTAGACCGCGATCTGGGGCTCGTGTGGCGCAAACCCTACGAGCGCGTCCTCGATTCCTCGCGTGGCATCGCCTGGACGACGTGGTGGCTCGGCGGCCGTATGAACTACGTGGATTCGGCGCTGCGGCACGACCCATCGCGCATCGCGATCATCTTCGAAGGCGAAGAAGGCGTCACGACACGCCTGACGTACGGCGAGCTGGCAACCGCCGTGCGGCGTTGCGCCGCCGGTCTCCGCGCCCTCGGGGTTCGCCCCGGCGACCGCGTGGGCATCTTCCTGCCGCTCACACCCGTATGCGCGATCGCGACACTCGCCGTGTCCGCGATCGGCGCGATCTTCACGCCGATTTTCTCCGGGTACGCAAGCGACGCGATCGCCGGACGGCTGCGCGATTGTGACGCGACGGTCCTCATCACGGCCGATGGCTTCCGCCGGCGCGGGCTGATCGTTCCCATGAAGGAAACGGCCGACGCGGCGGTAGACGGTGCACCCAACGTGCGCACGGTGATCGTCGTCCAGCGACTGGGCCGCGACATCCGCCTGCGCAATCGGGAAGTCTCTTGGAACCATGTCATGAATCAAAGAGGCGACGAATCCTTCGCCGACACGTCACCGGAAGATCCGTACATGCTCATCTATACGTCCGGCACGACCGGCCGGCCCAAGGGCGCGGTGCACGTCCACGGCGGCTTCCCGGTGAAGGCGGCGCAGGATCAAGCCCATGTGTTCGACCTGCAGGCCGGCGATGTGCTCTGGTGGTTCACGGACATCGGCTGGATGATGGGGCCCTGGCTCATCGCCGGCGGCCTCATCAACGGCGCCACAATCCTGCTGTACGACGGCGCGCCCGATTATCCGGATGCCGGCCGGGTATGGTCGATCGTCGAGCGACATCGGGTAACGCATCTCGGCATCTCGCCAACCGCCATCCGTGGCCTGATGCGGGCGGGCGAGGAGCCCGTGAAGCGACACGATCGCTCGCCGTTGTTCGTGCTCGGCTCGACCGGGGAGCCGTGGAATCCGGAACCGTGGTGGTGGTATTTCGACGTCGTTGGGGAGAAGCGCGTGCCGCTCATCAATTACTCCGGCGGCACCGAATGCTCCGGCGGCATCCTCGGCTGCACGACCTGGACGCCGCTCAAGCCGACGGCATTCGCGGGTCCAGTACCAGGAATTGCCGCCGACGTTGCAGACCCGCAGGGGCGATCGGTGCGCGGCGCGGTGGGCGAGCTCGTCATCCGCAAGCCGTGGCCCGGCATGACGCGGGGGTTCTGGCGCGATTCCGATAAGTACATGGCCACGTACTGGAAGCGCTTTCCCGACGTGTGGGTGCACGGCGACTGGGCCCGTATCGATGAAGAGGGGTTCTGGTACATCGAGGGGCGATCCGACGATACCCTCAAGGTGGCCGGGAAGCGGATCGGGCCGGCGGAGGTCGAGTCGGCCGCGACCGCACACGCCGCGGTGCTCGAAGCGGCGGCGATCGGCGTACCGCACGAGCTGAAGGGCGAAGCGATCGTCGTGTTCGTGGTGCTACGGACCGGCTACGATGGCTCCCCAGCGGTCGCGGGCGAGATCGCCGAAACGATCGCGGGGCGCCTGGGCCGTCCACTGCGCCCTGAGACGGTGAGATTCGTGCCGGATCTGCCGAAGACGCGCAACGCGAAGATCCTGCGCCGAGTTATTCGGGCCGCATACCTGGGCACGGATGACCTTGGCGATCTCTCCGCGCTCGAGAATCCCGACGCCGTCGAGCAGATCAAGGAGCTACGGCGCTCCGCGTAGCCATGCGGTGCCGAGGGCGTTCGGCGTGCCCGTCATCCGCACGGTCGCTCGGTCGAACCCCGCAACGCGGACCGTCGTCGCGAAAGGACCATCCGGCCGGCGCACCTCCACGCGCACTGTGTCCCCCATGTGGAGACTTTGGAGCTTGGTGCGCAGCTCCGGCCACGTTTTGACCGGCGCGCCGTCGATGCGCTCGAGACGGTCGCCGCTGTGCAACCCTGCCCTGCCCCAGATACTGGCGGGATTCGAGACGATGAGCTTCACGCCACTGTCGGCCTCGGGTTCGTACCCAAACATGCGGAGATCGCGCTCGGGCTCGCCGTTATAGACCGCCGGCCCGGAGGTGACAGCCGTCTTCAGGCCGATCGAGCCGAAGTAGCGATCGAAGTCGATGGCGCCGGCATTGCGCACGTGGGCGTTGAAGAACGGCGTCACGTCGCAGGTGCATACTGTTTCTACCACCTGCTCGATGCTGGGGCCATCGATGCCTGAGGCACGATCGAAGAGCAGGCGCATCACGTCGTCCATCGAGCGCTGCCCGTGCGTTGCGTCGCGGATGATCAGGTCGAGCATCGTGCCGATCAGCTCGCCCTGCAGGTGTGTACTGGCACTGTAGTCGCCGAGGGCGCCTGGTTCCGAGTTGTAGGCAACGCGGCTGACCTGCTCCGCTGAAAAGCGCGCGTACGCAGGATTGTTGATGTAGCTCGACAACAAGCGCTCGAGATGGGCGATGCGGGTAGAGTCGTGGAGCTGGAAGCCCGCGCGGCGCAGCAGGAGGTCGGCGTAGAACATCGTGAGGCCTTCGCTGAACCACAGGCTCGATGCGGGCGGCTGGGTGCGGTAATCGATGTCGCGATACTCGACCGGCCGGATCGTCATCAGGTTCCAGGTATGGAAGAACTCGTGCGCCGTCTCCATGAGGAGCGCGTGCGGGTCAGTCGCCAGGTCTTTGCTCGGCGCGCCGATGGTGACGGAGTTGCGGTGCTCGAGCGCGCCGTAGGCGCCGTCTTGAAAGAGGAAGGTGTAGTCGCGATAGGGTGCGCGACCGAAGAGCGTGATCGTTTGATGCACTATGCCCTTGACGCTCGTCAAGAACGCCGCCGTGTCGAACGGTGCAGCGTCCGGCAGCGGCCAGTAGACGACCCGATGCGGCACGCCGGCTTCGGTGAACTGCCAGGCGCGAAAGCGCCCGACGAGGATGGGTGAGTCGACGAGGGTCGCGGCATTCGCTGCAGCGTAGAACCACAGTCGCCCGCTGTTGCCCTCCACCTGCATTCCCTGATGCACCCTATGCGTTGAGGACGCCGGGGAAGTTGGCATGGCATCCCGCAAACCAGTCGCGATTCCCCAACTCGCCGGCAGCTTGAGCGTCACAATCACCGGCATGTGCTCGGCGCCCAGCAAGTACATGAAGGCATGCGGGCCGCCTACCAGGCCTCCGGTGGGCGCGAGAACCGGCCGCCACGCGGCGCGCGCCCCTGGTTGCGCCGGCGGCAAAACGATCTGATATCGCACCGTGACCGGACCTCGCGGCGCAACGACTTGCCACACGGCGCTATCGACTTTCGTGAACGTTGCCCATCCTGAGGCGGCCTCGACGACAAAGTTGCGCACGTAACGCCAGTAGCGATCGTCGTACTCGGGATGCGCCGCCATCGCGAGCCGGAACGTGTCCGAGGTGGTGCGCAGGTGAAGTTCGACGGACCAGCCGGAGAGATCGGCGCTATCCACGCGAAGCGTGTACTCGATGGCCGGCTTCACGACCGGATGCGGATGCGTGTAGAGCGCGAGCAACAGCGCGACAGGTGGTGTCATGGGTCTAAGACAGCGCCGGGACGTGCCTGGTTTAAACAATGCGCTTGACTTTTCGTGTCCGTCTGAGGATTGTTCTCCCCGAGCGAACAGGCCAGACCGATCGAGGACCTGGGACACCATCTCCGGTCCTCATTTTTTGGGGCCTCGCTCGACCGGCGCCGGAATCACAGTTCGCGGCGCACCGCAAGGTGACGACCGCGCGACGCCGGGAACAGCATTTAGCACAGGAGTTTCATCAGATGGCACGTATCACCGGTACAGGGCTTCAAGTCGCTCGCCGAAGGCGAGCGCGTCGAGTTCGAAGTCGTCCAGGGCCAGAAGGGTCCGGCGGCGCAGAACGTCGTCAAGCTCTAACCACAAGCGGTACGTAGTCGAAACGGCGCTCTCTTCGGAGGGCGCCGTTCTTGTTATTCTGTGGATCCGTGACCCCGTCCCCTCTACTGGCTCGAAAACGTCGTCGTGGGTGGCTTCAATGCGCTGAAGATGCTGCTCGCACAGCCCGCCGACCCGGTCTACTGGGCGGGCAAGCTGTTTCTAATCCCGTTTTTCATCGTGCACTTCGGCGGATTCACCTTCGTCCACGGTGTGCTGGTCGTCGCGTTCTTCGGACCAAAGGGGCTCCAGCCCTTCGATCTACTGACGGCGGTGCCGGCGGCGATCCGCGCAAACCAGCTCCGCTGGGGCTTGCTGAGCCTCGTGGCGAGTCACGGATTCTCCTTCTACTGGAACTACCTCAAGAACGGCGAATACCAGCGCGCGTCGCTGAATACCCTCATGGGGCAGCCGTACGGCCGAGTCCTGCGGATTGGCGCGGGCACACAGCGGAGCGGGGAAAGTTTGCGGCTCGACCAGCTCCAGGTGGCGGCCCGGATCGGGTGGACAAGGTCTCGTTTCGCGAATAGTTTCGCCCTTCCCCCATAGCCGTCGAGTTTCGGAGAGGTGTTGACGCGTTTTCTCGAACAGCTCAATGGCCCGTGGCACAAGCGGGCGATGCAAATCTTCATGGGCGTCGTCCTTGCCCATTGGGCCGAGCATCTCGTGCAAGCCTATCAAGTGTACGCGCTCAAGTGGCCGATGCACGAGGCGCGCGGTGTCCTGGGCCAGGCGTTCCCGTGGCTCGTGCACTCGGAAGTGTTGCACTACGGCTACGCGCTGATCATGCTGGCGGGCATTTGGGCGTTTCTGCCGGGCTTCGTCGGACGCGCGCGACGCTGGTGGATTGCTGCTCTGGTCATCCAATTCTGGCATCACATCGAGCACGCCCTGCTGCAGGGGCAGGTCATCGCCGGCCATGCGCTGTTCGGCGCCGCGCAGCCCACGAGCATCATTCAACTGTTCATTCCGCGGCTCGAGCTGCATCTCGTCTACAACACGCTGGTCTTCGTGCCGATGATGATCGGCATGTACTACCATTTGTTCCCGAGTGCGCCAGAAGCCGCGCGCACGCGCTGTAGCTGCTCGCTGCGTCTTCACTCCG
>WNGG01010475.1_pt1 | contig 13278 bp, 6 predicted proteins | sample 5400661 | NCBI WGS metagenome assembly WNGG01 (sample SAMN13153372, study PRJNA577476) | soil metagenome | isolation source: 100 cm soil or saprolite under Garry oak tree replicate 1 | place: USA:California | collected 2016-06-15
CAGAAAATGCGCCAGCCGAGCCTGTCAACTGGCCAGTCTTGGACAATGATTGGTCTCGCGATGAAATTGGTCAGGGCGATCGGCGTGGCTGAGTCTGTGACGGTGCATGTCACAGTAAACGTTCCGCGGGAGATGAACGCGTGTAGGACGGTCGTTCCGGTTACATTAGGGCTTCCGTCCCCGAAGTTCCAAGAGAAGCTGTAGGGCTCGGTTCCACCCGTAGCTGTGGCGGTAAAGTTCACCCTGTCACCGATGACGATCGCGCCCGACTGGCCGTAGTACGGACTAGCCGGGTCCTGGGGATACTTGGGAACATTGACGAAGCTGACGGTCAGCGTTGTTGGAGACTTGACTGTGGGGATTGAGCCTGGTAGGATGAGAAGGGTTAGAGAGGTAAGGATTACTAGCAGTGCAGGTTTGAAGAGGTTTTTGTTGTGTATCTCTCGACGCCAGCTCTCTAGGCTGTATGATCAGGTTTTGCCCTTTTGTCTTTGATAAGGATATCTGGCTTGACAGTTTTCCCGTTGACCTTGTCGTTCAGCAGCGTCGATCCTTTTTTCCTCCGTAGAAAGACAGCTAGGATGGAGATTGTGGCTGTAGCGGCGAGCCCGCTTCCTACCAGAAGAATGGTTGGGACGCCCGATGGGTTCTGAAGTACGACGTTGAATGTCCCGGCCATGTCTGTTTCTATGGCGACGGAACGGCTGGTTCCATTGTAAACCCAGTCAGCAGTTCGGACCCCGTTTCTCTCGATGAAGAGCGGCTTGCCCTGGACGTTGACCACTATTAGGTAGGGGCCCGTTCCATTCATTGTGAAGGAGATTCGTGAGTCGCTGTTCTCGGACACGATTACTCCTGTTGCTGTTGAATTGATTGCTAGGTAGTTGGTTTTGTCATGGTCGAGGGGGGACATTTGGATCTGGGTGGGACCGGTGCTGGTAAAGGAGAGGGGTGCTTTGTAGACCTGGAAGCCGTCGTAGTACGCTTCCAAGAGGTAGTTGCCGTCTGGGACGATTCTTCCATAGGAGTACTGGATCTGGTTTCCGGCTGGGTCGAGGATTCTGAAAGTGACTTTGTTGTCGACCGAAAACCCTGTTGCGTCTACGAACTGTACGGTTGGAAGCCTTTGGGGCTGCTCGAAGTACAGAGAGAAGGTGTCTCCGTTGGTTGAAGCGGTGAGAGTGATTGTTGCTTGGGAGGGGTAGTATTTCCAGTTGAAATCTTGTGCAAGGTCATACCCGTTCAGCTGGATTAGTGTTGGCTTGACGGGGACGTCGGCGGTTATGGAATAGGTGACGCCGATGATCCCTTGAACTTTGAATGTGAGGGCCTTGTTGTCCTGTTGGGTGATCTGGAGGGAGTTGACTGGATTGTTGAAGGTTAGGTTGCCGTTCGGGACGGAGTTTTCCGGGAACAATGCCCCTACCGGTGGTTGTCCTGTGCCCACGTAGGCTCGCACATCGTCCAGCCAAAAAGTCTCGGCCTTGGCGGTGGTACCAGAGCCGATGGCGAGTCCCTCGAACTGGACTAGGGTGAAGTTGTGGTCCAAGGCTAGTGCCATGTTCCCAGGTCCCATAGGTCTCATCCAGTCCGCCCTCAGGTTCCGGCTGAAATGGTACCACTGCCCAGGCTGGTAGCCGTAGAAGAGTAGCGAATGGGTACTGGTGTTGTTGACGTAGCCTAGGGACGGGTCCGGGTTAAAGACATAGTCAAACTCGGCCAGGTCCTCAGCCCCGAAGACCCTGACCTCGAACGCCGCCATTCCATTATTGTTATAGGGTTGGAGCTGGAACCAGAAGCTGAACCCGGCAGGGCTGTCGGTGAGCTGTGTGAAGTTGGAGCCCTGAGCGGGCAGTGTTTGTCGAAACTGGGTAAAACCCACTGGACGGCCTGTGAAATTGTCGGGGGGAGGAGTGCAGCCTGTAGGAGTGACGGGTCCCGTGGAGACCCTTACCGAATCGTATCCGTCCGTCCATAGGCTGGTGTCTATGCCGATGGTGGCGTTTGCCTCGCCTTCACAGATATCTAGGCCCCAGTTGACCGGGACAGTGTTTCCGTTGGGGTCGATGTAGACCCCGTTCTCAAAACTGGAATTCGCAATCATGTTTACGCTAGACCCGGAAGCATGCACGGGCCGGGGTCCAAGAGGAATGAGGCTGGTCAGAGTGAGTAGGCATAGAGTGAGGATTAGCTCCTTAGCGAAAGTTTTTCGGACCCGCAGGGAAGACGGATGGTGAAGGATAGTCCGAACCCTCCTGGACGACTAGGCGATCCTCGGTCCTGGCTTTATTCGCCTGCGAATTACAACGGCCCCTAACGCACCGGCTGAGATAACTGCGGCAGCAACGGCCAGCCAGCCTGGGAGATTGTTAGGAGGGTTTGAAATTCCGCTGGGGACTAAGACGTCCTTTTGGATTGAATTTTCTATCGGGCTTTCCATTCCAGCTCCGTTTACCGCTGTTACCTTGTAGTAGTATGTCTGGCCATTACTGACTGTTGTGTCCACGTAACCCGTGTCGGTCGTGTTGGCGAGCCATATCAGCGACTGTAAAGAGGATATTGACCTGTAAACCCGGTAGAGTAGTATAGGGGAACCTCCTGTGGTGCTGGGCGGGGACCAGGTTAACGTCGTTTTCCCGCTGGTCGCTGTTAGCTGGAAGTTGACCGGGGAGCCTGGCTGGTTCGACGATGCTGTAAAGGACTTTGATGCGCTATTGGTTGCTCCCTCATTATCCTTGACTGTGAGGGTAATCGTAAAGGATCCCGATGTTGCGTATGAGTGGGACGTCGTTGCTCCGGTGCTTGTTGTTCCATCACCTAGGTCCCAGGAATAGTTGGAGATTGTTCCGTCGGGGTCGTAGCTTGTTGAAGCGTCCAAGGTTACTGCTTGTCCAACGAGTGGGGTGGTGGTGCTCATTGTGAACTGTGCGACTGGAGGCTGATTTGCTAGAAGGCTGACAGTGGTTGGGGGTGAGACGTTGTTGGCTGTGTATATTTCACCGGGTACAGCGCTGGCGTTGGCTTCAAGGATATACGTCCCCGAGGGCAGTCCTGCCGTGTCCCAGGATAGGGAGAAGGTGGTCACTGACAAGGGTGCAAGGTTAGGGATATTCTGGAGGGCTCCGATGCGTGTCTGGTTCGCGTAGGTGCTGACTGTGAAGGATTCGGAGACTGTTCCTTCGTTGAAGGCTGAGCCTGTGACTGCCACGGTGTGGCCCGTCCGGGCGGAGGAGGGTTGGGCAGTTACTACTCTGACAGCTTCTGGAGGAGGGGTAGAAGGTCCAGGCTCGGATGACCCGGTATGCCTCCGAGAATAGGATAGGGTGTGTCGCCCATTCCATCACCGTCAGGGTCACAGGGGGAACAATGGACGGTGCTGGCATAGTCTGAGTAGAAGTTTCCTCCGAGGAAGGGTCCGCCTAGGATGTTTGTTCCTAGGGTCTTGGTGATGTTCCAGGCGTTGGGGATGGATCCTTTTGTGTAGTTCCAGTCGTCGAAGGCGTTGTAACTGTTTTGGAGGTAGTTGTTGTAGACAATGTTCCGGCTGCCGTTGACAATATAGATCCCGTAACCGTTGCTTGTTAGTCTGTTCATTGTGAGGTTGTTGTACTTGTTTCCGAATTCGAGTCCGATGCCGAAGTCGTTGCTTGTCACATTGTTCTCTAGGATCTGGTTTCCTGTGCTTTGTTCGAAGATTGTTCCGAACTGGTTCTTGGTGACATTGTTGTTCTTGTACGTGTTGCTTGCAGAGAATGAGGTTCTGAAGCCGTAGAAGTCATTTGCCAGTAGGGTGTTTTTTTCGAACAGGTTGTTGGAGCTGCCGGCGATGACGAAGCCGGCTCCGTCGCATTCTGCGCATCGGCCGTTTCCGTTGGCGGAGGCGTTGTTGCCTGTGAACGTGTTTGAGGTAGAACTAGTTATCCACATTCCATATTTCGAGTTGTTGTATACGTGGTTGTCGGAGATTGTGTTGGCTGATCCGCTCATGGAAATACCGTAGGTGTTGTTCCACATGCTATTGGCGGTGATCCAGTTCGTTGAACCGATGGAGAGCCATAGGCCGTAGGTGAAATTGGCGATTCTCACATTCTCTATCTTCCCGTTCATCACGCTTTCGAGCAGTATTCCGGAGCTGCCTGGGGTCAGGTTGGATGGGTGGATGAACACGTTTCTGATAACGAAGTAGCTCTGTGTGTTTCTGACGTGAATGCCAGCTGTTGTGTTGGCACTTATCTCCAAGTCTTCAATTACGTAGGGGGTTAGGGGTTGACCGTTTCCGCTACTGGCAACTGACGTGAAGTTCTCGACACCGCTGACCGAGGTTATGAAAATTGGAGCGTGGGGGGAGAGGGGTTGGGCTCTGCTTCGACCAGGGCCTACCAGGATGAGGAGTGAGGAGCAGGTTAATAGTATGAGTAGTAGGCTTTTTATGGATTTCACTGCACCGGGCAGAACTCCTAGAGTACGGTTCCGGGCCGCTACGCATAAGAACGTTTCCAGCTTGATGACTCCGAATGATTCTCTGGACATCCAGAGGAGAGCCTGAGGAGCCTCTTTGAACTGCGCTATTCGGGCGTTGGGCGTTTTGTCGGAGGCGAACAGTTGTTTTGTCGCCGTTCGGGAGTCGGTGTTTCTCTTCTGCGCTCTTGGGTGGTTGGAATGGGGAGTAAGAGGAGCTCCGAGTGTTTGAGTGATTCTCAGGAGCTAGTAAGCAAGTACTGAGCGCGTGATTGATTTCCTGCGGACGAATTTGATGCGAGGCGTTTAGCTGAAGGGAGATGTGTGTCTCATGTCTTGAACAGTATTCGTACGTTCCCCCTTTTTGAAAAGTCATTTCCTGTCCGACGCGGATAATCTGCGATTTTCACCGGTCAGGGGTTGGAATCTGCTCCAGTTCGCGGTTTGACGACCCCCTGTGTTGACGAGATTCTCTGCAGGGTTGCTAGGTGGCTGAAAGCAGTGGGAGGTTAGATTGGGAAAACCGGTTCATTTCCAGCTTGTTTTCTAGCGGTTTTTTAGTGTGGGGTCTTAGGGGCTTGGGCTCTCTTCTGTCGCAGGGTAACGACAATTAGCAGGACGGCAGCTGCGGCGACGACTCCTGCTATCACTATTGGCCAGGGTCCTTGAAGAAACCCTGCTGGTCCAACCAAGAGTTGGGCCCTGGCGCTCTGTGCCGGGGCGGTTTGCGTGTCACCTGTCGATGCCATTACTTCGTACTCGCCCTCAGGGGGGTTCCAGGTGTACGAGTACTTTCCTGAGGCGTCAGTATTGACCGTTCCTAGGATGGTCCACTGGCTGTTTCCTGCAAGCCTGTAGGATATGGTAACGTTGACTCCCGGTGCAGGAGTAGGGGTGCCTGCCTGGGTTGCTGTGCCGGTTATTGTGATGCTTGACCCGGCTGAGGCCTGGGGTGAGGAGAGGCCGAGGGAGAGTTCGACGGTGTAGCGGACTGAGACTTGGAACGTCCTTATTCCAATGAGCGACACGGGTTCGGGCGCGTAGAGCAACATAACAGTGGCTTGTAGGCTGTAGCTGCCCGGAGGGGTGTCTGTGAGAGGTAGTGTGACACTTGACACGTTCCACCAGCCCTGGGGATTGGACGAGCCAGGCCATGCCTTAACCTCTATTCCCGTATTCGTGTTCCAGAGGGTCAGGTTGACAGGGACCCCTGGGAGTGGCAGCCCGGGCGGGCTCTTGCTTTGAGAGACGAAGTTGACGGTGGAGCCAACTTTGAGGTTTGAAGCCGGGGTATGGCTGACCGGGTCCTCCACGTATACATTAGCTACCGTGTTGGAGGCAGTTGTGAAGAATTTCCAGTCTTCGACGGGGGCATGCTTGAAAAGCGTAATGTCGGGCACATCGATGGCCCATCCCTTCTGGCACAGAAGGGGAGACGGGGAAACACAGCAAGGGAATGCGCCGAGACAATTGAAGGTGGGACTGACAGTATACTCGTTTTTCTGAAGTATAGACGCTTCGGGCGATGTAATGTTGAGGACTGCCTCATTCAGAGTTATTTCTAAGTGTAAAGACCCGTGTGGAATCGCATTGGCAGCATAAAGGTAGGTTGTGTTGAGCCCGTCTACCGCGTAGAATTTTGAAGGTGCTGTGCCAGTGTAGGACTTTGTCCGGAGTGACAGATCGTCGAAATAAGCAGTGGTCGAGGCTGACGGACCATTGGCGTCTATTTCTACGACCATTAGTTCTGCTTTGTAGGGTGGGGTGTAGCCAAGAAGGTTGAACGCGTTTATTCCATCAGAGAGGTTCGTGTAGACTGTCAACCATTGGTTTGGGGTTCCGAACTGATTCGGCGCTTTCAAATATACTGCGTCGGTTCTGTTGTTGGGAATGCTCCCGTCACCTGTCATGAAGACGTAGTAGAGGGATACAGGGTTGTCCCGGCTGTCTACAAGGCCCAGCCAAATATCTACCATGTCTAACCCGGATGTGCCTGACATGGCTGTCACGTTGGCTGAGGCGGTGAACACTGTTGAGCTGTCAATCACGGGTCTTCCGTCAATGCTTTGGGCCATTTCGCCGGCCCCGTTGGTTATGCTTCCCATGGCGCTTTGTGTTCCGGAGAGAACTGGGGACGTGGTGGTTGTGAAGCTGCTGGAATTCGTCACCCAACCGGTTAGGCCTGTTTCAAACCCTCCATTCCTTACCCATTCGGAGCCGCCTGTGGCTGAGTAGAGCTCAACCCTGTCGAACAGGGCTGTGGTGCGGTTTTGAAAGACTTTGATCAACAATGCGTTCAGTACTGGGGGGTTTTGGGGGATGGCATAGATTACAGGGTCGTAGAAGTCGTAGATTCCATTGTTCGAGACGTAAGCGTCGCTGTCGTAGACTACCGGCTCGGTCGTGTCCCAGACACCGTTGTTGTTCGAGTCGACGTACCTGATTAGAGAGTCGTCCGCCAAAGGTGTCCCTACGGGCGGGGTGGTGCAGGGCGGAGGGTTGCAGCCCCCTAGGATGGTGTCGCCGATGTCGTAGAGGCCGTTGTTGTCAGCATCGTAGATGACGGGAAACGGGTTCTGCCAGTGGCTATACAGAGTTGGGTTGAAATTCCAGTATTTGATGTGGGGGTCGTGGTTTGGAGGCCCTGGCTGGGTTTGGGCGAGGACGATGAGTGCCGCCTGGGCTACGGAGTTGAAGGAGGGGTAATCGCTCGGGAAGGCGTTTGACGCGTCTTGGGCGACGTTCCTATCTAGGGTGACCCATTGGCCAAGGGGAGCTGGGCCCACATCATAGTAGGCGTCTGTTATGCTGTTGGCAGGAAGGTTTGACCCGGAGGCGAAGAGATAGTGTATTGCTCTGGTTAGTCCGGTGGAGCTTGTGAGGGTGAGGCGTAATTCAATCCTGTCGTAGGCGGTCATCCCGGTCAACTGTTGAATTAGAACCACCGCACGCAGCCTTACGCTTGAGCTAAAGCCGGCTTGTGCCTGAGCGAGATCATTCTGAAGGGAGACGTACGAGTTCGAGGTGAGGTTTCCCGAGAGCAATGTTAGCTGGGTGCTGTTTTTCCCGTCGTAGGCTGTCTTGCTTATCGCGATGGATGACCCAACGGCGGCATTGTACTGCGAGGGAATCCATGGAGAGAGTGTTGGCCCTTCGAAGGAGGGATTGCTAATCCTGTTTCCATCTCCTGTCCAGGAAAGAATTCCGGGAAGGCCGCTGCCTTCAAAATGCCCTAGGGGATCGGCAAACGCCGAGAGTATAGGGGGCTGTTTGTCTGGGTAGTGGCGGGTATTAGTCGAGAAGGCTCCTACCATGAGTAGGAGAAGTAGGCAGATTCCGGGGAGCAGCCCCCCGAGTTTGTGTGTTTTTTTCGGCTGCATTTCTTTTTGAGCTCCATCGAGGATGGTTGGGGTGTCGCGTGATATCTATCCGGTCTACCCGGTCCTTGGGAGGAGTTGTGTGACCTCGAAAGCTGCTGATTGCTGGACCCTGCAGATTGCGTGGCGGGCTTTGGACCATCGGATTACGTACTGACGCTCTCCGAGTGACGGGACGTAGAGGCTGGTTGTAGTTATTCGGGATTGGCCTTGCAAGGCAAAGAAGCCCGGTGACGCCGCCCTCCTGTCTGACAACACTAACAGTAAGATTCTGTTTCTCATAAGTATGTCTAGTTCGAAGTCTCAGTCCTCTTCAAAAACTGGGGGTTTCGTAGGGCAGTTCGAGCTCCGGGAATGTGTGCCGGATGGGCCTATCACAATGAGGATCGTAAGTATCTGAAGAGACAAGGCCAAAGCCGTTTTCCACTCAATTTCTTCTGAGGTTATGGAGTGTAGTTACGGAATGGTTCGAACACTTGGCCACTGTTCTAGGCATGCTTCGGTCTTGTCTTTGCCTGTCTCCGAATTACTGTGGCCACTGACACACCCGCGATGATTATTGCTGCTGTAATGGCTAGCCAGAGTAGGAGGTTGCTCGGAGAGTCCGAAACGGTGGGGGGTATTTGGACAGCTTCTTGGGCCGAGTTTCCCAACGGGCTTTCCATTCCAGCCCCGTTTACCGCTGTCACTTTGTAGTAGTAGGTCTGACCGTTAGTTACCTCGTTGTCTTCATACGTTGTTGTGTTTCCGATAGTGGCGAGGATAATCAGCTGGGAAGGGGATGTGCCCCTGTATACCTTGTACTGTGTTATGGGGGAACCTCCGCTGTCGCTTGGTGGATTCCAAGCCAGGATTGCGCTTCCGCTAGCTGCTGTTACTTGGAAGTTCACGGGGGAGGTTGGCTGATTGGCTGTGAGGTAGACGGTGGTTGGGGGTGAGATGTTGTTGGCCGTATCTGTTTCACCGGGCACTGTGCTGGCGTCGGCTTTGAGGATGTAGGTTCCCACTGCCATTCCGGTTGTGGTCCAGGCTAGTGTGAATATTGTCCCTGACCCAGGTCCAAGGTTAACGATGGTCTGGGGGGTTCCAATAAGTGTCTGGTTCTGGTAGATGCTCACCGCAAAGGATTCTGAAACATTTCCCTGGTTGAAGACTGCGACTGCGACGCTGATCGTTGTTCCGGTCCCGACTGATACTGGTTGGGCTGTGATGCTCTGGACGGCTATGTCGTGAACTGTGCCTTCGTAGGCTCTCACATCGTCGAGCCAGAATGTTTCTGACTCTACGTTGCCTCCGATGTTTAGGGCGAGGCCTTCGAATTGCACTAGGGCGAAGCTGCGGGTCATGTTGAGGCCGAGGTTTTCCCAGTCAGCCCGAAGGTTCCGGGAGAAATGGTGCCATTGGCCAGGCTGGTAGCCGTAGAAGAGGAGTGACCTCAGGCCTTCCTTGCCCGTGCTGGGGTTGGTATAGTTCGGGTAGCCGAGAAAAGGGTTCGGGTCGAAGACATAGTCCAGTTCTGCTGTGGACTCGGCGCCGAAGATTCTGACCTCGAACCCTCCCATCGTCCCGTTACCGTAGGGTTCTAGGTAGAACGAGAAGCTGAACCCGTTGGGACTGTTGGTGAGGTTGTTGAAGGTCCACCCGGAGAGGAATTGTCGAAACTGGGTAAAGCCTACGGTACGTCCTGTGTAGTTGTCGCCTGGAATGCAGCCTGTAGAGGTGATCGGCCCGGTGAAAACCTGAGCTGATTGAGCCCCGTCTATAGATCGACTGTTGTCCAGTGTGGCAGTCGCGTTTGCGACTCCTTCACAGGTTTCAAACCCCCAGCCGTTTAGACCATCCTCAAAGCTGGGATTTGTTATTACGTTCACGCTAGAGCTAGCGTGTACTGGGTGGGGGCCAAATGGTATCATACTCGTCAGGGTGAGAAGACAGAGGACCACGATCATCAGAATCGAAAGAAGTCCTCTGGCCGAGGGGCGGCGCAGAAGAAACAGGCTCGTTCGGTTCTTTCGCTCTACCATTTTTTAGGCGGCCATGGTGCTCGTTGTCCTGCGTCGACGAATCACAAGGACTCCAAAAGTAACGGCCACGACGATCGCGGCGGCTACGGCTAGCCATAGCGAGAGGCTCCCAGAAAGGCCTGAGGCTCCGGACCCAGGTATGAGCACATCCTGCTGGGGTGACTGTGCACCTTCAATTCCGGCTCCGTTTACCGCTGTGACCTGGTAGTAGAATGTCTGGCCATTGCTGACTGTTGTGTCCACGTAGCTCATGTCGGTCGTGTTTGCGAGCCACGTCAATGGTTGTGAAGAGGATGTTCCCCTGTAAATCCTGTAGCGTATTATCGTGGAGCCTCCGCTGGAGCTGGGTGGACTCCATGCCAACGTTGCTTTTCCACTAGTTGCCGTCAGCTGGAAGTTTAGTGGGGGGCTTGGTTGGTTTGATGTGGCTGTGAGGGACTTTATCGATGGGCCGCTGACGGCTCCTTCATTGTCTGTGACTGTCAGGGTTATGGTGTGAAGCCCTGACGTGGAGTATGCATGGGTCGTCGTTGCCGTTGTTACTGTTGCGATTGGTGTGCTGTCGCCAAAATTCCAAGTATAGCTGGAGATGCTGCCGCCCAGGTCCGGGTCGTAGCTTGTTGAAGCGTCCAAGGCTACCGCCTGTTCAACGAGTGGAGTGGTGGTGATGATTGTGAACCGGGCAATGGGAGGCTGATTCGCTGTGAGGTTAACAGGGGTTGGAGGTGAGACGTTATTGATCGTGTATGTTTCACCGGTCACTATGCTAGCGTTGGCCCCGAGAAGGTATGTTCCAGGCGTCAAACCTGCAGTATCCCAAGATATGCTGAATGTTGTTCCCGACCATGCTGGTAAGTTAGCGATGCTCTGGGGAGGATGGTTAATGATTGTCTGGTTATAGAAGACGCTGACCCAGAAGGACTCAGAAACAGTTCCTTGGTTGAAGACGTTGGCTGTGACTATGATCGTCGCTCCGGCTCTGCCAGAAGCCGGTTGTGCGTTGACGCTTCTAACAGCTATGTCCTGGACAGTTGTGGGCTGGTTTTGGACGAGGGGCAGGTAGTCCTGGTTTTGGTGACCAGGTGGACCTCCTTGAATCGCGTAGGGCGTATCTCCTATTCCGTCCCCGTCTGGATCGGCTCCCTGGTAATCTGAGTAGAAGTTTCCTCCTAGAAAGGGTCCGCCTAGGATGTTAGGTTTTAGCGTCTTGGTTGTGTTCCAAGCGTTTTGTGTGGTGTCATCGTTGGTGTTGACGGGGTTTTGGAGGTAGTTGTTGTAGATTATGTTCCGGGAACTATTGAATACGTAGATGCCGTAGCCGTTGTTGATGACTCTGTTCATCGTTATGTTGTTGTTAGTGTTCAATCCCTCAAGCCCAATCCCCATGATATTGTTCGTAATTGAATTTCCGAAGGCCTGGTTTCCAGAAGTATCGGTGAAGACTATTCCGTACGAGTTCCTGGAAACGTTGTTGTTTCTGAAGATGTTTCCACTGGAGCCGAATAATATTCTGAACCCGTAATAGAGGTTTCCCAGTGCGAAGTTGTTTTCGAAGACATTGTTGGAACTGGCGTCAATTCGAAAGCCTTCGCCGTCGCAGGGATTAACGATTCTTTCGCTTGGAACAAGACAATTTTCGTTGTTTGCTGCGTTGTTGCCTGTGAACAGGTTTCCAGTGGAAGAACTAACTTTGATTCCATTTTGCGTATTGTTGTTGAGCTGGTTGTCTGAGATGATGTTTCCTGATCCCGTCATGATGATTCCGTAAGTGTTGTTCCAGGCCGTGCTTGTGGTGATGTAGTTTTGGGAGCCGAAGAGCGATATACCGTTGGCGAAGTTGGCTATTCTCACATTTTCTACCCTCCCGTTCGCAACGTTGTCCAGTAGGATCCCCGAGCTATCCTGAGTGAAATTGGCCGGGTGAATGAGCACGTTCCGGATGACAAAAAAACTCTGTGTGTTTCTGATGTGAATTCCGGCGGTTGTATTGACTGTTATCTCCCAGTCCTCGATGACGAAAGGATTCGAGTAGCTGCCGTTCCCACTTGGAGTGACACCGTTCTCAAGTGTGAAGGCCGAGTTCGAGGTTATCAGAATAGGATCGTGTGGCTGAAGAATCTGAGCATGTCCCGGGCTAGGACTCACTATTAGTAATAACGAGAAGGATACTAGGGCCACTAGCAGTAGGCTTCTTACTGGCGAGTCCACTGCACCGGATAAGTCCCCGAGATACGTCAACGGTCGCTTCTCATAATAACATTTCCAGCCCGGTGAATCGAAATATTGCTCTAGGAATCCTGAGGAGACGACCAGGGACCTAGCTTGTTACGGGTTGTTCGGGGTTAGGAGGTGCACTCAGGGCTCTTCGGCGTCTTCTAAGTAATGCTGTCAGGAGTAATACGGCTGAAATGGCTAACGCGGCCCAGAGAAAATCAAGGGTCGGATTCCCTGACTTGGCGCAGAGTCTAATCTTATGACACCGACATCGGTGACAGTGCAAGCTACAGAACAGTTACTCACAGGATTATGGTCCATGTGCAGACCGACAGCGAAGAATACGCCATTGGGAGACGAGGCCACTTTCATCTGGTCGTTGCCGAATCCGAAACCGTTACGGTTGCCCTGTATGAAGTCGCACAGTCCGCCCGGAGAGGTTGTCAGTCTTATGTCTCGTCCTCTGAAGCCTGAGACGTAAGCATAGGTGTCAGCGTTTGTGCAATCCATGCTTGTACGTATTTATTGAAATAGTATTATTGAAATAGTAACCCGCTCGTAGATTCTACTCCTACGCGTCGGATTATGAGGTAACGGGTTAGAGCTTGAAGGATGCGAAAGCGATAGATTGGAGGTCATGTTAGGATTTTCTCTAGCACCGGCTTTATCGGAAAGGGATCTTCACGCCTAATTGACTTCATGATTCGCCATTGTCATCGATTGTCAGCTATTTTTGACGGGCTCTAAAAACGGGAGGCGAGCTTTTTGGTCGGCAGTTGGGGCAATTCTTCAAAACCCTAATTTTTTCGTTCTAGTCCTGCAGACATGACGATGCTAGGGGCAGTTGTGGTTTTTGGAATCTCGGATTCTCGTGCCAGAGCACTTGTTGCTCGAATGAGCGTGGAATCATATCATGGTTCGATATTATCGGATCTCGAAAATTTCATTGCCCTAGACATGGCTTATGAAGTCGGATAAGAACCAATTAAGATAACGTGTATCACTTGTCTAATCGAGTAGGTCTATGACATGGATTCGGTTCGAATAATTCGTAGCGAGTCGGAGGCAAGGGTTCTGACGGACCCTATAAGGCGAGAGATTCTTAGGCTTCTAGCCGCTAAACCCCTCGCCGGTGGCGAGCTCGCGAAGATTCTGGGCCTCTCAGCTCCCTCAGCGAGCCACCATTTGACGGCGTTGAAGAAGGC
>WNGG01006226.1_pt1 | contig 13276 bp, 13 predicted proteins | sample 5400661 | NCBI WGS metagenome assembly WNGG01 (sample SAMN13153372, study PRJNA577476) | soil metagenome | isolation source: 100 cm soil or saprolite under Garry oak tree replicate 1 | place: USA:California | collected 2016-06-15
CCGCGCTGATATCTGTTTTCTTCACGAAGCCCAGGGTCTTCGTGTAGAAGTCAAGCGCCTTGTTCTGATCGTTGACAAAGACGCTGGTTAGTTTGATCTTCATGACGCTTTCCGGGTTGGAGGGGCCATAAATATTCTTGCCGCTTTACACGGGATTCTCGGACAAGCCGCTCTCGCGGACGAGGCTTCTGCAAAAGTTACAAGAATTTGTTTTCCAGATCCTCTTCTTGTCCGGGTTTGTTTTTGGGCTTGTTTTTTCGAGACTGGCGTGTTATCGGCTTGTCTGGCCTTTTTCGACCCCGCGTATACCCCTAGCGATCAGCGTGGAAAATCGTGTTCTAGAAATCGCGGGCTTGGAATCGCGATCAGGGCTCACAATGGGCGATTTCAGGACCCGGAGATTTCGCCTCTGCCGCTCATGCGACGCGAGGGTCGGTCGCTAAGACTCCCTATTTTTCCCGAAACATTTCCTGTTTGGCACTGATAACGGGCGAATCAGGCTGATAGAAGGATGGTCTGGGCTTGTATCGATTGGGAATTAATCAGGGTTTGCAGCGTGGATTATCCCCGGTTCTAGACACGCCTGTTCAGAATCGATATCAGGGCTGATAATGGGCGTTTGCCCTTAAGTTAAGGGATTGAATTGTGTTATCACTGAGAAAGCGTAGGCAGGGTCACTTATGTCTAGTCCGTTGGCAACGTGAGTGAATCCCTTTCTTTCTTGACTATTGTTCTTGTCAAAACCACTAAATATCTTGATGTTCTTGGTTTTCGCCTGTCATATCGGAACTCGAATCAGAGTATCATGCTCGCGAGTAGAGTGGCGACTGTTGGGACTCGTTTCTCGTAGGTGATGAGAGTGGCGCAGTGTCAAGTCTGCGGAGTGCACCTGTCTCGGTGGGCCCTCCCCTTCAGAAATCCGGCAAGGATAGCGCACTACCGGAACGTCCATCCCGATTTTGTCAAATGGAATGGCCGTTTCGTCAGAAAACTAGTGGCTTCAGGCTTTCCCCTGATTGTAGGGATCGCGTTCGCGAACTATTACTTGGCTCAAATGTACGGACTTCCGCGCTATCTCTCGTTGATTTTCATCCCTTACTTCTACCTCGCAGTTCGTGCGTGGAGGCGAGACCTGGCACGGTTCAGACAGGATTGGACGAAGAGTCACCCTTCCGATACGCTAAGTCAGGGGTGACGAGTCCGGGTAGTCTTGATGCGTTTAGCCTTGACTACCATCCAAAGGTTTTGAATGGTCGATTTCGCCGGCAATTCAGGCCACGAAGGAAGACGGGAGTGGCAAGAGGGGCTGAACGTGTGATTCTCTGCTTTTCATGAAGGGCGGGGCGCGGGAAAAATAGACCCCCCGGGGGGTCATGATTTAGTTAACCAAAAAAAATAGTTGCGTTGCGGGAAAAGTTACAGAAGAAAGAGCATGCTGCTCTATAGCGCCTTCTCGTACAAGGCGGGCCAAGTATCATGGGCTCACCGTTTTGGACAGGGCGAGTAGAAAAGTTGTACGAAACAACTCCTCGAATCTCACCGGTTGGAGTCGAACTGGACACCGGTGGGCAGACCGCCGCCTCTCTCTGGACCAAACAGGCGTTTGTCAGCAACGAGATCACTAGTCCCGAAGGGGGTCCAAGTAGAAGTCTAGGTCATGCTCAAATGCCAGGCCAACCGATACGCTCTGCTATGCCCAAGAAGGGAGGAATGTCTAAGACATTCTACAGCCTTCGTTATTTGCGGCGGAGTCGCGAACTCTACGGAAGATATCTAGAGTCCAAATCCTGGGTGAGACAGCAGTACCGAGAATTCCTGCAGCTGAGACCGGGAATGAGAATTGTGGACATTGGCTGTGGAACGGGGGATTTCACCAGGTACGTCGTCAGGCTCGTCCCGGGTAAGTGCCAAGCCCTCGGAATTGATTCACGGGCCAGTTCGGTCAGGGCGGCTGAACTCGAGACCGGAACAGCGGGATTGTCGAACAGAATTTCCTACAAACAAGGAGACGCCTACAACCTTCCGGTCGCTGATGACTATGCAGACCTGACTTGCTGTAGGTCCGTTCTGATGCATCTTCAAGACCCTCTTGAAGCGGTTAAGCAGATGACTCGAATAACGCGGCGAGGAGGGCTGGTGGCCGCTGAAGAGCCGAGCGAGATGATATCCCTCTATGACCCTGAGGACGAGGATTTCGCAAAGCTAGCCCGAGAAATCTATCCCGCATACCATGAGGGAATTCGGAAACTTGAGGGCAGAGACTACGAGATAGGGGAGCGACTGCCCACGATATTTCGAGAAGCCGGTCTCGGAGAGATCAGGGCCGAAGTACTTGGAAATCTTTTCATGCCCTCCGATTCGAGGACCAGCATGCGCGACGTCAAAGCGCAAATCCGGATGGAGTTAGGAATACATCAGGAGACGAAGGCGGATTTCAGGAGGGCCTTGGAGGCTGCAGGGGTATCCTCGAATAGAATTACTAGATTTCTCAGGTTACAGGAGACGCAGTTCCGGAGATTACTCACAAGTGGTGAGACGCTTCGAGGCAACACGACTTTTTTCGGCTCAGCTCGGTGCTTGGTAACGGGAAGGAAGAAGGCCCCTCCCTAGAAAAGGGCGGGGTTTCTGAGTTTCGACGGCTTAGACACCGCGGCAACGCCAGCCCAGTCCCCGGATCGTATGATTTTGAGGGGCTCGAGTACGTGTAGCGGATAAAAAGTTCGAAACCCTAACAAAAACACCGAAAAAATACATCTTTTTATACCCGCCAAGCGGAATAGACTATTAGACATGGGAGGAGTCAGCCGTTGTTCACAAAGCTCGAAGCAGAGAACGCCCTCAGCCAAGCACGGGCCGACGCCGAACGACGAATAGCACGTCCCTCACTACCACTCCTCACGAACTTCTCCCGATCATACGCCACATACCAGGAAGCGAAAAAGCACCTTCCATCTGGTGCGTCCTCGAACATCCGCGTTCACGCTCACGACCCCTTCCCAATCCTCTTCAAGAACGGTCTGGGGTCCCGAGTTCGCGACCTTGACGAGAACGAGTACGTGGACCTCCTAATCGCCTATGGCGCGCTGATCCTCGGACACGCTCACCCAGCAATGGTGAGTGCTATTGCTGAACAGGTTCAGAACGGTTCCATGCTAGGGACCACTACCGAGTTGGAGGTAGAGGTTGCCAAGAAGATTCAGTCAATGGTTCCCTCCGCTGAGATGGTCAGCTTCTCGAACACTGGAACAGAGGCTACCATGGAGGCTGTCAGGGTTGCCCGCGCCTTCACGGGCAGGGAGAAGCTCCTCAAGTTCGAAGGCCACTACCACGGACACCACGACTATGTCCTCTTCAGCGTAGAATCACCGTCGGTTGTCGCTGGACTGGAACAGTCACCATCGAAGCTTCCGTTCTATCCCGGAATCCCAGAAGAGATAGCAAAAACAGTCGTTATAGCAAAATGGAACGATACAACCGCCCTAGAGAAAGTCGTCAAGAAGAACGCAACGGACCTCGCAGCAATTATCATGGAACCAGTTCTCGGAAGCTCCGGCGTAATTCTACCAGACGAAGACTACCTCAAATCCGTTAGAGAAATCGCAGACAGCTACGATGTACTCCTCATCTTCGACGAAGTTCTAACAGGGTTCCGTCTCGCTCCTGGTGGCGCTCAAGAATTCTATGGCGTAAAGCCCGATCTCTCTTGCTTTGCCAAGGCGCTAGGAGGAGGGACACCGATCGCCGCGGTCACGGGCAGAGGAGATGTCATGGGTATGATTGGGCCCGGACGAATCGGCTACGGTGGAACGTACAACGGGAACTCGATGTGTCTCGCCGCGGCAAACGCAACATTGCGTGAGCTTACTAGGAACGATGACGAGGCGTTCAGGCGCATGCACATCATAGGTGCTAGAATCATGGAGGGACTGGGAGAACTATTGGAACGATACGATCACGAGGGGATCGTTCAAGGTCTTGGTCCCATGTTTCAGGTGTTCTTCACCAAGGAGAGCAAGATAACGGGGTATCGACAGACCCTCAATGTTAACACGGAGAGATTCAGGACATTTCGCAACCTAATGTTGCAGAGGGGAGTCTATTTCCATCCCGATGGTATGGAGAGAATCATGATCTCTGCAGCACACGAAGCGCTAGACGTTGAAAGGGTTCTTGCAGCAGCGGAAGAAAGTCTCAGGGAGCTTCCCAGAACTCATTAGATCTAGCTCTACTCTTTCCAGAAATGTCTTCCGCCCGTGAACGTGGCTAGTTGGTCGATTGCCCGCAGTGGTTTAAGGGGTGGGCATGATTTGAATTCGGATAGGCCAAGCCTCGGCCCGGATAAGGCTATAAATTGCCTTGAGACTGATCCCCTTAGTTGGGAGAGTTTCGTTCGTGGCCGAGGTTCGCCGTCGGATAGAGCGGATTATCGAGTCCGACCCCACGATTAGGACTCGACGATGGATGCGGTTGTAGGCATTCTCCGACGGTATCCCCTTGAAGGTGGAAGAAAGCCGGATCATCGACTGGCCTTGAAAGATTGCCACATATCGATGAGGGGCGGAATGGCCTACCTGATAGTCGAGAACTCTCCAGACATTATGAGACGAGTAGCCGAGTTTGCGGGGACGATCAGATCGACTAGGGGAGAGACCTTCAGAGTTGTCGTCAGCTCGGACTCCGTTCGCATCATCGCGGGACGGGATGCTCTTGACAATTTCAAGGAGGCCTTCCGTCCTAAGGAAATTATCAGATATTCTACCGAGCTCGCCGAAGTCACCCTTCTCCTTCCTCACGGACCGGAGAATCTAGGAGGCATCGCTACAGCGATTACCGCGCAACTGACATTGAATGGGATTGATCCGGTCGGCATACTGGTCTGCCCTCCAGAGGATATCCTGATCGTCTCAGAAGGCGAAGCGTCTCGAACCTTCGAAGCCCTACAACAACTCTTGAAGGAAGAAATGAATGGCCCGAGCCGAAAATCCCCGGGAACGCGGAGCACCAGCCTGCCGAAGCTGGAGATGATTCTAGCTATATTCCAGCGAGACGATTCCATCATGAATCCGACTTCGATTCTCTGATCGCTTCCTTTGAAGGTCCTTTGGAAATGTGGTCGGAAGAGTGATCCGCGTATAGCTCTGGAGCTAGTGGCTCGATACCTCATAGCTGCGATAGTTTTCTTGGCATGCGCGAAGATCATGCGCGGCTCAGCAGGGTCTTCTTGAAGGATACGTGGTTGATGTTGAAATAGACTATCGATTTTCTGTTGCTATGTGGACGGATTCCCTTTGCCGCTGATCACAGGTGAAGTTTAGCACTGAGTTACCTTAGTCAACTCTTGCCTAACAACCGGTGGGCGGACCTCAACCTGTTTCCCTAAACCTGAGAGGGGTTCCAAGATGCTTCGCTAATTCTTTCTTGAGTTTTCCAGAGATCCGAACGGCTGATCTGGTTTTGTAGCTGTAGGCTACTTGTGTGGTCCTACCGACTGCGTACTCTATTCGTCTGGGTCCGTGGATGGAGTAGTCTAGGTCCCACGAGCGATCTCCTATCCGGCTCACCCATACTGTGACGTTTATGTGGCGTTCGTCTATGATCGGCTTCTTGAATTCGCAACGAGCCGAGGCGAGAATGAAATTGGAACGGAACCCTTTCGTTACCTGCCCGAGGCTCCTTGCAAGCTCGACACGCGCAGTCTCCATGTATTGGAGATAAGTCGCGTGGTTGACGTGGCCCATTACGTCGATGTCCCGGAACTGGACCGGCAGCTCAATACTAAACTTCAGTTGTCATGCCTCGCCGATAGGTAGGAGCCTTCCGCACCGTAACAGAAAAAAGATCGCCCATTATGACTAATCGGTCGCGATGAGAGAGACATGATTCATCAGCTCAGAATCTACGAGATTTTCGACAAGAACAAGGAAGCGTTTCACAACAGGTTCCGCGACCAAGCCTGGCGGATCATGCGATCCTACGGGTTCAACATCCTCGGCACGTGGGAGACAAGGCTGGGAGACAGGACAGAGTTCGTCTACCTACTCGCCTGGCCGGATGAAAAGACAATGCGACACGCCTGGGAACAGTTCCGGGCCAACGAAGAGCGGAAAGAGATCAAGAAAACCACCAACGCTCGACACGGCGACCTTGTCGGAGAAATCCAGGACCGAGTGCTCACACCGACAAGCTCCAGTCCCACTATTCTTGGGCCGCGCTAGTTACGCTAAATTCAGAAAAAAAGGGGAGTGGGTTCGATGCCGATGTTTAACTAAGGCCCGATGTTTAACTAAGGCCCGAAACGTGATACATGCTGGTTCTAATGGTAGAATCGACAGCAACAACCCGACCACAATTCCGCGAACATAATCTAGTGCACTTCGAGATACCCTCGTCCGACCCAGCGAAACTGACCCGTTTCTATGAACAACTACTTAGCTGGAAATTCAACAAAATGCCGGCAGGCGCGATGGACTACTGGATGATATCCCACAAGGACGCGGCCAAGAACGAAACCATGGGCGGATTATACAAACGGACGATGGGCGAAACGGGGTTCATCAACTACTTCAGCGTCGCCAACATAGACAAATCTCTGACCAAAGCCACGAGTCTCGGAGCCAAAGTAATTCATGCAAAAGAGGAGATTCCGCAAATGGGATTCTTCGCCATCGTCCAAGACCCGGACAACAACACGTTCGCACTATTCCAATCAGCCAATAGAACGTAAACCCATGCCCTTACCGACATCCCATTTTTCTTTTCGACTACGAAACCGGCTAGACCGGCTTCTGAACAGAAAGATCTTCCACACACGTCTTACGAGACAAGCCACGCTTCGGGGGCAGACATTCGAAATTCAAGGTCGATTATCGCAATGAAAAGACGTGAATGTTCGATCGAACAATAGAGTCGTATCGCTATTCGACAAAGGACCGAGTTGTCTGATTTCTGTTCTCGGACCTAGAGAAACGACTTTCTTCCAAGGTTCCCCAGAAGAGAAGGGGGCTGTCAGGGGAAGATTACGGGACCTGGCTCGTTTGAGCACGATACTTCACTCCGCTTGCATAGTAGAACAGAGTTGCCGTATTCGAGATGCTAATGTTGATCCCCTGTTGGAGGAAGCACCTAGTGATTTCCTCGGATGAGTAGAAGTGTTTGATTATCTTGAACTCTCTACCATTGATTAGGGATCGTCGAGCAATCTCTCCGCTTGGATGGTCCATGACCTCACGTGTCAGGCCCTCTGTTCTCTGGTCGGCGAAGAATACTCTGCCCCCGAGTTTCAGACAACGGGACACCTTCGAGACGAAGTCGTCCAGTTTGGAACCTGGCACGTGCGAAAGCCAGAAGGAAAATGTCACCGCATCGTAGCTCGTATCGGGAACCCAGTTGTAGATGTCCGCTACGACGTACCTCACCTTCGGATTCCCCATGAGTCTCGACCTGCTCCTTTCATGCATCTCCGGAGAAGAGTCGAGAGCCGTCACTGAAGCCGCGTTTCTAAGCAACTCCTCAGTCCAGATGCCTGTACCAGACGCGATTTCTAACACGTCACCTGAAAGCCCGCTTGAAGCAAGAGCTTCGATCAAGATCATAGCCTCATCGAACCAGGACGCTTCAGGCTTGGCGCCTTCTTCGTACTGACCGGTCCGATGAGCCCAATCAGAATATTGTGATGCTCTCTGACGATAGTATTCCTTAGTCTCCTCAACCGTCTGATCCAGTTCTTTGGAGTGGCTGTTGGTCATTGACTCACTCCTCCCGCTACTCTGAGTTTCGGCTTATTGAAGATTTGATCTTTCGCAATATCGAATCTCACTCGGACTCTCGAGGCTCCCGAATAATTTCATTCGGGCAGTTTGGCAAACCATTCTTTATACCGAGCGAAGTTCTCGCGATGCCCATGTTTGCCCCGGGCATCATTTAACTCGCATTCTACAAACGAAAACCGAGCCGGGTCCAAGTCATTTTGGGTTTGGTCGCCACAGTTGTGCTGTCGGCGTTGCTCGGATATATCTCACCAGGCGGTCCGCTCGGCCAAGTCGGCTCGGTCGTAGTGGCGGTGATCGGCGGCGTGATCCTTTACGTCGTGATCTTGGTGGTCCTCCTTTATTGGTACCAACCGAGGCACGCGAAGCCGCCGATGCCAACCCCGCCTGCGTCGGCCTGACTAGGGAACGCATCAAGAATCCCCGCTTTACAAGGGTGGCGTGGACCATCTCGGGACCCTCATCAAAGGTTCCGGAGTTTTCGACATCGGGGTTCGCAAAGTTCCGCTAAGGGGAGGTGACGCCTATTTCGTCAATCCTGATGATAATCATGGCTTCACGAACAGGTCCGATGGGGACGCAATTATGTTGGAGATTTTCGTGCCTCCCAGGCAGGGGGGTGCTTCAGTGGCTCAACGGCTGGAACACGACTAAGTAGAAACTCCTAGAAAAGCGGGAATGTCAGTTCTATGTTGAGCTTGACCGGCCGAGGGTCGAATGAATGAATTCTAGCGTTCGTGTCCAAGCCAGGCCTGCTGCCAAGGGAGCGTATTCAGGTCGATCGTTCTCGAAGAACCAGTGTTTCGTTCCGGGATACGTGTGGAATGTTACGGGCCGACTGGACTGGCGGATTTTTTCCTCTAGACCACGAATACTGTCCTCTGGTTCCCACTCATCGTTCGGGGCGAAGTGGCCTAGGTAGGATGCTTCGCTTGCCGAAAAGTCGAGATCGTATGTCCCGTAGAAAGCCGTTACGGCTGCAACATCGGTTTTCTTGGTGCTCAACCACAATGCCCATGCAGCTCCCATGGAGAACCCAACGACCCCTATCTTGTGTCCCTTGATCGAAGGATGAGCGTGCAAGTACTCGTGCCCGCCAAGGACGGTTTTTTCGGCAAGTTCTTGGTTCTCTTTCTTCATCAGCTCCTTCGCCTCGTCGACCGTTCGCGCCACTTGACCTTCGCGAAGATCTGGGGCGAAGGCTGAGTATCCTTCAGCTGCGAGCCGGTCGCACAGGCTCTTGAAGAAATCGTTCAGCCCCCACCACGCGTGAAGAACTACCACTCCACCTCGAGATGTCTTGGGTACTGATAGGTAACCGCGTCCCACTCCATTTCCGACTTTGAACTCTACATTGTTCCCCTTCAATCCGGTCACGTTCGTTTGCATCTTTTGACCGGTCTTAAGCCAGAGACCCGTGAATATATTCTCTAGCTGGGCAGGTAAAGACAGGTTACAATCTGTACTTTTCTGTACTTGGTCCTCCACTCTCTGGGAGAGCTGGAAGACGGTGATCATAATCAACGCCGAGTTCTTTGCCCGCCAAAAGTAGACTTGAGCCCTCCAGAATGTCATTTCCCAAAGGGCTGAAATAAACCAGCGCCGATGAGAAATTTGTCAGCGATTACACGGCGAGTCTGCATCGGCTGAGAAACACCAAGAGGAATGGGCGAGGGCCATGTCCCGCCCAACAAGGTCTTCTTGGCGGATACGCCGATGACTAAACCGTAACAATCATAACTTATCCAGCGATCAAACGCGCTCGAGAGGAGAAGTGTAGAATGTGGTCTAGAGCTTCCTTGACTCGAATGCCAGTCTTCCTCCTAATCGGGATCATCTTATCGAGCACCCCACTTGCCTCTAACGCCTTTCCTTGGTTCCAATCCTCGGCCGCAGCGCCGATAAATCCTCCCAACTTGAACACTGCCGTGATCAACGCTTCAATGAGACAAGTGCTTGCATGGGCCGAGTCTAGAGTTCTTCCTAATGGCACCGCGACGCTTCAAGGGACCTCGAACAATCTCTTGGCAACATCCCTAGTAGGAAGAACTATGACCTACCTTCAACTAGAAATCGGCAACTCAACGACCAGGACAATTATCCAGAACATGACCAAGGCAGAGCACATTCTGCTTCAGAATCCGTCCTTTATCAGGTACGGGATATGGTCTCCTGCAAATCTCAATATACAGTTCCAGGTACATCTCGATGCACAGAAATTCCTGTCAAGAACCTATGGGCTATCGCTGGACCCGACCGCAAGGTCAGATATGATCAACGTCACTCAGAACATGCATCTCAACCTGCCTTCCAGAAGTGACTATTTTGACACGGTGGCCTGGACGCTCTCGAATGCTGTCTGGTTCGCATACTATAGCGGGTCTACGCTACCCCCGGCCTCAGACTACACGACAGCAGTCCAAGACCTGAGCACCAACTACAATCAGACAGGGGCCACATCAGCAGCCGCAGATCCGCTCGTCGACTTTGCTAGGCTTCTCCGCTTTCTCAAGCCAATCACTTACACTGACAGCTACTTCAGGCTCCAAGGCAATTCTCTCAGCCAATCCTATCAGACACTGGAGACAGGTCTTGCGAACCAGCTTGTCAAGAGACAACAGTTAGACGGTAACATTGTCACAGTAGACCCCTTCGAATCCTACCTTGTGGAGGATTTCGCTAGGGATCTAGACTCGAGCGTCTACCTTCACAACAATCTGACCTACGCATACTCGGCGTACCGGGCCGAGTCTTACCTCACTAGCTTGTATCTCCAGTCTAACGGGAACTTTTCCCTTCCGAACAATGGAGAGGGATTGTACCCGACGGGCGCCTATCACATGCTCTCGATCGCAAACGATCTAAGATCATGCTCCAGCAACGCCTGGTACAATCTCCTCATTTCCTCATCAAAACTACTCAACTACACGCTGACAACACAGTATCCTGATGGGACTTTCAGGTTCTTCCTCAACATAACTAACCCCGGCAACGCGATAACGACAGTCAATACAGTAAGCGGTATGGTCGACTCGTACCTAGTAATTCATAACACGAATGTTCTCTCCCCCGAGACCCCGGTCAACTTTGCCGCCTGCCAAATCATATCATCTCCCTCCCTGTTCCAGAACCTCTCCTGGGTCTACATCGTCATCCCTCTCACCGTAATCATCGCAGTCGCCGTCGCATACGAGAGAAAACATCGAGCCAAGTATCGTGGACTGGTGGAAAGGTGAATTGCGGAAGCTCTCCCTTCGGAGACTGGGCGAGACCGCGTTTCTCATCACGTTCCTTCTAATCTGGCTACCCCGAGCGATCCCAATCCAATCAATAATCGCATTTCTCTGGCCCATCTACCACTGGTATGGAGTAGACTACTACATTCCACTAGTCAAGGCCCCCGGCATACTCATTGGCTCCATCCTAGCTTGCTTCGTTGCCGCTTTCGTAAGGGAGTCTGTGGCAGACTCCAAGGCTATCGCCAAGATCCCGACGAGAATACACGTGAACGGAATAAGAGGAAAGACAACTACTACGAGACTCATCGGGGCCGCCCTTAGATACCACGGCTGGCGGGTAGTAACCAAGACCACGGGAAAGGCCGCGAGACTAATCGACCCTGAAGGAACAGAGCGTGGAATTCGTGGTCCACTTGAACAGCCTAACCTCAGAGAACAGCCTAGAATAATCGAGAGTGTAGCCGACACCGGCGGCGCAGACGCGATAGTATTCGAATGCATGTCGGTCCGGCCAAAGAACATAATTGCAGAAAGCAAGTTCGTTAGATCAACAATCTCAGTGATCACAAACGTCCGTGCCGATCACCTCGACGTCATGGGACCGTCACTGGAAGATGTTGCATGGAACCTTTCTGGAATTGTCCCAAGCAACGGTGTCATTGTGACTGCGGAGAAGAAGTACATACCGATCATCAGAAAGAGAGCAGAAGAGAAGAATGCGAAAGTCATAGAGGTCGACCCTGACACAGTCCCGGACGAGAATCTCTCCAAATTCTCCTACATGATCTTCAAGGAAAACATCGCTATAGCACTCAAAGTCTGCGAACTACTCAAAATCCCGCCAGATGAAGCACTGAAGGGAATGCTCGAGGCTAAACCAGACCCGGGTCTAACACGGATCCTCAACGGTGCGATCGCCAATCACAACGTGAGGCTCATCGCAGCCTTCGGCGTCAACGACGTCGACTCGACGAGACTCGTATTCCAAGAACTCAGCCGCCGAGGAGACATAGGAGAACAGAGAATGCTTGTCGGAATGTTCCACGCGAGAGAGGACAGGGTTACGAGAACTTTAGAATTTGCTCAACTTATGGCGCGAATGCCGTTTGAGAAAATTCTCGTTGTGGGAGAAATGACGAACCTGTTCGTAAATCAGGCAACCCGAGAAGGCTACGCGAAGGAGAAGATTGTGAACTTAGGGACTGTCGACCCTCCAGCAATCATGGATTTCCTCGCGAAGATGTCTCTGGAATCAGATCAAGGCCTAACTCTGTTCGGCTGTGGGAATATGATAGGAATTGAGGATTTCATCGACGCGTTCGAGAAACTGTCTGAGACGCAAGACTCACACCTCATGGAGTCTCGGAGTTAGATGGTAGTCTACGGAGTTACCCTCGACACTGCCGAGGTCGCTATTGCGCTAGGAATCGGTGTTAGCATGCTGTTCTATGAAAAACAGAACCTTGTCCCGGGAGGAGTCATCGTCCCGGGCTACGTAGCTCTAACCCTCGACAGACCATACCTGCTACTCTCGACATTTGCGGTCGCAATCATCACTCTGTTCGCGCTCAGAAAAGTTGCAGGATACATTGTTCTCTTTGGAAGAAGAAAATTCTCTTTCATGATGCTGATGAGTTTCGTAATCGCGTGGGGAATCCAGTCCCTCGTAGCACTCGTACTCACCTACGGCCAAGTAGCAAGCGTGGGACCAACCGGAATCTTCCAGGTCATCGGATTCATCATACCCGGGCTAGTCGCGAACAGCATGGAGAGACAGGGAATCACCAAAACGATCTATGCTCTGACAATCGTCTCCGTCATCACATACGTAATACTCTATGCCATCACCGGAAAGTGATAATGCTCCTTGTCCGCTCGAGCGAAAAAGAGACCCAGAAGAATTATACCCATAATTCCCGTAATAATTCTGCTCCTAATAGTTTCGACTTTTTCCTTGCCGGTTCATCATTCCCCGGTCAATACCCCCCAGCTACCGCCGACAGGCATCACATGGGTTACAAGGCCACTGCAGCAGGTCTACAATCTGATACAGAGCAGATTCATCGGGCTCATACCTGGAAACTACACTGAACCCTCCTCTTCCAACTACTCGACGATGAGCACAATTTTCGGACTGATTGGCACGGGGGTATCCCAAAACGACGCGGGCTCGATCCTTAGCGCATCCAACCTAGCAACACAGCTGAAGTACCAGCTGATCCCGGTGAACGATTCGGCCACTGGCAACAAGTACTACGTCTTAATGGAAAA
>WNGG01012914.1_pt1 | contig 13276 bp, 10 predicted proteins | sample 5400661 | NCBI WGS metagenome assembly WNGG01 (sample SAMN13153372, study PRJNA577476) | soil metagenome | isolation source: 100 cm soil or saprolite under Garry oak tree replicate 1 | place: USA:California | collected 2016-06-15
GCTCAGCAGCGCCCTCAAGGAGCGCGGCACCGTCGCCAACGGCGCCCTCGTGCAGAGTAATTTCCACGACTACCAGGTGCTCCGCATGAACGACGTGCCCGACGTCGTCGAGGTTCACGTCGTGCCGAGCACGGAGTACCCGACCGGGGTCGGTGAGCCGGGCGCCACGACGATCGCGCCGGCGCTGGCCAACGCGATCTTCGCCGCCACCGGGGCGCGCGTCCGCAGCGTGCCGCTCGTCGCCGAGCGCGTGCTGCAGGCGATCAAGACGAAGGCCTAGCGCCTACACCCCCAGCTCGGCGAGCTTGGCCGCGGTCGGGGTCCCGGTCTGGGGATCCCACCCGGCCATCTCGTAGTACGTGCGGCGCGCGGCGAAGAACTGGTCCGGGTCGATGGCCTGTCCCTTGAGGGCGCCGTTGCCGATGCCCTCGTGCATCCGCTGGGGCAGGATGTCGTCCTCGGGCGTGAAGCCCTCGCGCACGTTGAACATCCGGGCCAGGGTGTTGTTCCGCTCGCCGACCTTCATCATCTCGAAGACACTCATGTTCCAGCCCGTGACGCCGTTGATGTAGTCGATCATCGGCTGCAGCTCCAGCGCGTTGAGCGGCGCGCCGACGAAGTCGCACATGCCGACCGAGTTGTAGGCGCTCCACACCTGCTGGGTGACGAAGAAGGCCCGCACCTTTTTCGCGTCCAGCACGAGCGGATCGAGCGGCTCGATGAGCCCGAGCCCGCCGAGCGGGTGACCCTGTGGATGGAAGCCGGCGTACAGCGGGTCGTGCGGCGCCTCCATGTGGTCGGCGCCGGTGGGCGACAGCGCGTACGCGAGCGACAACCCCTTCTTGCCGCGCGGGTCGTGCATCGGCAGCTCCTGGCCCTTGACGTGGAGCGCGAAGCGCTCGGCGCCCTTGCCGAGCTTCTTCGCGGCCCGTTTCACGCCCTCGGCGAGCAGGTCGCCGATCCCCTCGCGCCTGCCGATGCGATGGACGAGCTGGATGACGGCGTCGGCGTTGCCCCAGGTGAGGTCCAGCCCACCCGTCATCTCCTTCGTGATGATCCCGTGCTCGTAGCACTCCATCGCGAACGCGCACACGGCGCCCGTCGAGATCGAGTCGAGCACGTACTGCGCGTGGAGCTGGTTGACCAGCGCGAGCGCGTTGAGGTCGCTGACGCCGCAGAGCGAGCCCGAGGCGGCGAGCGTCTCGTACTCGGGCCCGCCGTACTTCGGCGTCACGCCGAGCTCTTTCACCTCGACCTCGCGCTTGCACGCGACGGCGCAGGCGTAGCAGGTGCCGCGGTTGACCAGGATCGTGTCGCGCATCCTCTGTCCGCTGATCTCCTTGGCGCCCTCGAACGAGCCGTCGCGGAAATTGCGCGTCGGCAGGATGCCCGAGGCCTCGAGCGCCAGCACGCCGCTCGAGGAGCCCAGCTGGTGGAAGCGGTCCTTGGACCGGTCGTAGTGGTCCTTGAACCAGACGAGCTGGTTCTTCGCCTCGGTCTTGTCCGAGGCGACGGGGGGCTTACTGCCGCGCACGGCGATCGCCTTGAGGTTCTTACCGCCCATGACGGCGCCGAGGCCGCCGCGGCCGTGGAAGTGCTTGAGCTGGTTCACGATCGCCGCATAGCGCACGAGCCGCTCGCCCGAGACCCCGCACTGGAGCACGCGGATGCGCTTGTCGCCCAGCTCGACCTCGAGGCCGTCCTGCACGTCGCCCGAGAGCTTGCCCCAGTACGGACGCGCGTCGCGGAACTCGACCTGATCGTCCTTGATCCACACGTAGGTCGGGTGCTCCGCCTTGCCGTGGACCACCACCCCGTCCCAGCCGGCCGCCCGTAGCTCCGGCCCCCACCAGCCGCCGGCCTCCGACTCACCGTAGCCCTCCGTGAGCGGCGACTTTGCCGCCGCCGTGTAGCGGTTCGTGCCGGAGAGCGACAGGCCGTTGATGACGCTCGTCATGAAGACGAGGACGTTGTCCGGCCCGAGCGGATCCACCCCCGGGCGCAGGTCGCGTAGCAGGATGTGCGCGGCGAGCGCGCCCCCGCCCAGAAACTTTCGCATCGTCGTCTCGGGGACCTCTTCGACGCGGCTCTGGCGGTTGGTGAGGTCGAGGTGGAGCAGCTTGCCGGTGACGGCCATCGGATCCCTCCTGGTCGGGCGATGCTGGCTGGCGCGATCTTACTACGGGGACTGCGCTTCCGCGCGGACCGTGACCGGCGCGATCTGCACAGCCAAGGGGTGCAGGACATCGATCGCCCAGCCCACGTCGAGGCGCTCCCCCAGCCAACCAGGCATCGCTGTCCGCGCGTGAAGTCGCAGCCCCTGCGCGTCGTGCCGCGCTCGCAGGACGCCGACGGGATCGTGCGGAACGCTGGGTGAAGGCGGGATCGCGGGCAGTAGCCGCCCGTCCGGGCACAGGAATCTGAGCTCGCCGTCGGGGCGCCGTTCAACCTGGTAACCCTCTTCATGCACCGCGCGGTGGTGGCGGCGACAGAGCAGCGCGAGATTCGAGAGCGTCGTCGGGCCGCCGTGCGCCCAGTGTCGGATGTGATGGCCCTGACCGAACCGCACTCCGCAGCCCGGGAAGCGGCAACCGCGGTCCCGATGGTGGAGCGCTCGTCTTAACGCCGACGGAATCGTGCGGGTACGGGCGCCGACTTCCGTGACCCGGCCATCCGGGTCGTGGAGCATGATCACCCGAGTCGCGTCGCACGCCAAGCGCTGGGACGTTCCAGCTGGAACGCGCGCCCCGTCCTCGAGGACGGACTGGCCCGGGGCATCCGGGTCGGCCAGGACGGGCCCATCTACATGGACCACGACCTGGTATCGCTCCGCCGGGCTGCCGGGATCGATGCCGTGGTGGAGGGCCGTCTCGGCGAGGAGCCCCAGCGCGTCCGCCTGCTGCTGGGCCATGCTGGGTCGGTCCGCGTCGGGCGGTTCCGCGGAACCGCCCCTCGGAAGCGGTCCCGCGGGACCGTCCGTCGGGCTGGTGCCGACCGCCTCCGAGCGAGCCCGCTGATACAGCGCGTCGCGGGCTGCGGCCAGCGCCTGGATCAGCACGGAGCCGGCCTCCGGCTCGAGCCGCCCTCGGACTACCACCATACCGTCGTCACCCTGATAAACGTGGAGCGCGCGGCTCGCGTGGCGCTCGGCGGTCTCCCGGGCCTCGGCCTGCCGGTCCACCCGTCGCCAGCCCCGTACGATCCGCTCGACGTGCTCCGCGGTGCCGGCTCTGCCCACCGCGAGCAACCGCTCCTCGGTCTCCGACGTGGCTACCCGGGTCAGCGCCCGGACCTTCGAGTAGGACAGCTCCCCTCTGGCCAGGGCCTGGGCCAGCCGGGGCAGCGTACCCAGCGCCCGCGCCACGCGGACCTTCTCACGGGCCGAGCGGGGATCGAGCCCGACGCGCCAGGTGAGCCACTGGGCGCAGGAGCGGAAGCCGTTGCCCCAACCCTGGCGGGCGTCGAATTCGCGGATCATATCGAGGAGCCGCGCGGTGGCCGCGTCGAGATGCGCCGACAGCTCGGCGATCTCGTCGCCGAGCCGCTCCAGGTCAGCCGCAGGCTCGTGCGCGGGGGCGAGTATCGTAATCGACGGCGTCGGGCTGAGGGCGAGTGCATTCGTCTTCATCGGCTCGTCTCCTCTATCTGCTCTCCGCCGATTCTATACCCGGGTTTTCGACCCTCCCCGGAGCGACCATACGAGGCGATCCGACGCGGCCCTCGAATTTTTCAGACCTCGGTTCGAAACTTCGACCGGCGAGCCCAGGAGAACTTCACGGGCGGTGTTTACATCGCACTGGCGATCGCATGCCGTGCGCATAGCGCACAGCTGTCAAGGACAATCTTCGTGAAACCCGAGGCTACCGCTTGAACACCCCGAAGAGCCACTGCCCGAGCAGCCCCATCACCGGGGGCAGCAGGACGCCCGGCACGAACCGGGCGAGCGTCAACGGCCAGCCGAGAAGCGGCGCCTCGTAGGTCAGCATCCGGACCGGGCTCACGAGCGTCTTCGCCGTGAGCAGCGTGATGAGCGGTCCGGGCGCGGCGCCGTTGCGGAAGAGGTTGGCGACGATCGGAAACACGAGGTACGGCCCGCCGGGCATCACGAGTCCCGCGGCCCAGCCCACGAGGATGCCCCGGCCCGGCTGCTCGGCGCCCAGCCAGCGCGAGAGGACCGGCGCGGGAATCAACACTTCCAGCAACCCGGCGAGGACGAAGCCGAGCGCCAGCTCGATCCACACGCCGCGCAGGAGCCGCGCGCTCGCGCCGAGACCCGCCCACGGCAGCGCCCGGTCGCGCACGAGCGCGACGGCGAGCGCGACGACCACCAGTCCGAGGAGGATCCAGAGGCTCGCGTCCACGCGCCGCCTCCGCTTCACACGCGCGCCGCGCGTCGCGGCATCCGGTACTCGAGCGCTGGACGCTTGTCCGCCAGCGCCTCGGCGCGCGCCGCCTCGATGAGACCATGGGCGGGCGCGAGCGAGCACGCCGGATCGGTGGCCGCGGCGTCGCCCGTCAGCAAGAAGGCCTGGCAGCGGCACCCTCGGGCATCCATCCCTCGCCGCGGAACGCGTTGAAGCCGGCGGAGTCACGCCAGATCTCGCCGAGCGGGCGCTCGTTGACATTATCGAACGCGAGCCCGGGCAGCGTGTGGGCCGCGTGGCACGGCAACGCGAGTCCGTCCGGCGTCACGACGATGAAGCGGCGCGCCCAGCCGTCCATGCACCCCTTGGGAAACTCCGAGTAGTAGTCCGGCGTGACGAAGAGCACCTCCATCCTGCCGCGCAGCCGCTGTCGCGCCTCGCCGGCCGCCTCCCGCGCCCGCTCGAGCTGGGCGCGCGTCGGCAGGAGCGCCCGACGGTTGGCGAGCGCCCAGCCGACGTACTGGGTGTTCGCCAGCTCGACCCGGTCCGCCGCGAGACGCTCCGCGAGCGCGATCACGTCGGGGACGTGATCGAGGTTGTCGCGGTGAAGCACGGTGTTGAGCGTCAGGGGCATGCCGAGCTCCTTGACCCAGCGCGCGGCCTCGAGCTTCCGCTCGTACGAGCGGAGACCGGCGACGCGGTCGGAGGCCGCCGCCGTCACGTCCTGGACGGAGACCTGGACGGAGTCGAGCCCCAGCGCGCGAAGCCGCTCGAGCCGCTCGCGCGCGAGCGGAATCCCGCTCGTGATGAGGTTCGTGTAGAGGTCGAGCGCGCGGGCGCCCTCGACGAGGGCTTCGAGGTCGTCGCGCACGAGCGGCTCACCGCCCGTGAGGTTGAGCTGGACGACCCCGAGGTCTTCGGCCTCCCGGAAGACGCGGAGCCAGTCGTCGGTCGAGAGTCGGTCGCCGCGGCCCGCATAGTCGAGCGGGTTCGAGCAGTAGACGCAGCGGAGCGGGCACCGGTAGGTCAGCTCGGCGACGAGCGTGTACGGCCGGACGGCCTCAGCCATCGCTGACGTCGCGTACCAGAGCGCGGTCCAGCATGGAACCCAGAAACGCGCCGACCTCGAGCTCGATGACGTCGCGCGACTGACCCTCGTACTTCGCCGCGAGACGCTCCACGATCACCTCGACCGTGTGCTCGCCGGTGCACAGCTGGAGGATGTCCGCGGCCGTACCGCTCAGCTCGAGCCCGCGCTCCGGATAGAGCAGCATATAGCGGCCGCTTTTCCTGTCCAGGCGCAGGCGGGCCTTGTCCGCGAGCCTCGGCCGCATGCCGGCGGAGATCATCCGACCGACGTCACGCGCGCCCGCCGCCGGGTCCCCAGCCCGGATCGACGTACGCGGCGTACAGACAATCGAGGAGGTGCCAGAGGATCTCGGTCTTGCGAATCAGCGCCGCCACGCACTTCTCCTGCATCGCATACGTCGTCGCGTGACGCACGACGAAGTCGATCGCCTCGTTCGAGTCATGCCGCGCCTTGGGCGGGCGCGAGCGGAAATACGCGAGCATGTCCTCGCCCACCCACGGGTAGTGCTTCTCCCAGGCGAGCACGCGCTTCGTCATGAGGTCGGGCGCGAAGAACTCGGTGAGCGACGACGCGACCGCTTCCACGAGGCTCCGCTCCCGCACGAGCTCGACGTACCCGTCGCACGCGAAGCGGACGCCCGGGAGCACCGAGCGGCAGCTCGCCACCTCCCCGCGGTCGAGCCCCACGCCCTCCGCCAGACGCAGCCACAGCTCGAGCCCGGCCTCGCCGCCCCCCTCGTCGCCGTCGTGGTCCCGGATCCGGTGGATCCACATGCGGCGGAACAGGGGATCCTCCGACTTCGACAGGATGATGGCGTCCTTGATCGGCACGCGTGTCTGATAGTAGTAGCGGTTCAGCACCCACTGCTGGAGCTGCACGCGTGTGAGCTTTCCATCGTGCATGAGCACGTGGTAGCGATGGTGGTCGTGATAGCGGCCCTCGCCCTCGCGCCGCACCCAGTCGACGAACTCCTCGCGCGAGAGCGGCGGACGCGGAGCCGGGGCGCTCACAGCGTGATCTCCATGCCGTCCCACGCGATCTCCCAGCCGGCGCCGACGACGGCCGCGCGCTCGGGAGAGTCCTCACGCAGGATCGGGTTCGTGTTGTTGATGTGGATGTAGATCCGGCGCTTCGCCGAGAGCCCCGACAGCGAGGCCAGGCTTCCGCCGGCGCCGCCGATGGGCACGTGGGCCATCTGGACGGCGCGCTTGCCGCCGAGACCCTGCGCCGGAAGCTCGTCCTCGGACCAGAAGGTCCCGTCGAAGAGCACGCAGTCGGCGCCGGCGAGCGCTTCCCGGATTTCGTCGGTCACCGCGGCGACGCCGGAGAAATACGCGAGCACACGCCCGCTCCCGCGCTCCCGGATCTTGAAGCCGACGCCGTCCTCGGGATCGGGCGGAAACGCGTGCTCCAGATGGATCGGCGGCTTGCCGGGAACCGACACCGCCTCGACGGTCAGTCCGCCAAGATCCTCCTCCCGGCCCGGCTTGAGCGCGCGCCACGTCACCTGCTCCGGCGTGCGCTCGAGCGTGCGGTAGAGGACGTTGCCCTCGGTGAAGCCGCGCCGCAGCCGCTCGGTCGCGTAGATCACGAGCGGGTGGGACTCGCGCAACGACAGGAGACCGAGACAGTGATCGAGATCGCCGTTCGTCAGGAGAATCGCGGCGATCGGCGAGTGGCGTGCAGCACGCGGGTGGAGCGACGGGAAACTCTCGATCTGCTGCCGGATCTCGGGGGAGGCGTTGAGGAGGAACCAGCGCTCGCCGTCGCCGCTGATCGCCACCGACTCCTGGCTCCGCGGGAGCGCCTTCAGACTTCCCTCGCGCACGCCACGGCAGTTGGTGCAGCCGCAATTCCACTGCGGGAATCCGCCGCCGGCCGCAGAGCCCAGCACTCGGATCAGCACGCTCAGTCCCCAGAGACGCGACAGCCCTTCCGCCGACCCGCGGGCCGGGGGGAAGGGCTGCGCCTCACCTCGTGATTCCTCGGCTGCTAGAAGTCGGGCTCGCGGTCGAAATCGCTCTCGTAGGAGTTGATTTCGGCGTCCATCTTGACCTCGACGAAAGTCGGCGTTTCCCAGACCATGGCGCACCCTCCTCCCGATGTTCAGGACACCGCCGGCATGCTAAGGGACTCGGGGGCCGCTCGTCAAGACCCCCGGCTTTCGCTTGACCACGTTCCCGGGCTCAAGTAGCCTAACTGCGGCGGTTTCGATGCGTTGTCCTCAGTGCGCGCACGAGAACCCGCAGGGCGTCAAGTTCTGCGGAGAGTGCGGTTCGCGTCTCCCGTCACCCTGCCCCGCCTGCGGGGTGGCCAACCCTCCCGCCAACAAGTTTTGCCAGGAGTGCGGTGCGCCGCTCGGTACCGCCACCTCGCCGGAGCCGATCGCGCTGCAGCCGAAGTACGCCACACCCCACGCGTACACGCCGAAGCATCTGGCCGAGAAGATCCTCACGTCGCGCAGCGTCCTCGAGGGCGAGCGGAAGCAGGTCACCGTTCTCTTCGCGGACGTCTCCGGGTTCACCGCGATGTCCGAGCGGCTGGATCCCGAAGACGTGCACGTCATCATGGACCGCGCCTTCGAGGCGATCCTCGAGGGCGTTCACCGCTACGAAGGCACCATCAACCAGTTCCTCGGGGACGGCGTGATGGCCCTCTTCGGCGCGCCGATCGCGCACGAGGACCACGCGCAACGGGCGCTCCGGGCCGCCCTCGCCGTGCAGGAGGGCCTCGAGCCGCTGCGCCAGGACGTGCGACGCGCGCACGGCGTCGAGTTCCGCGTTCGGATGGGCATCAACACCGGCGTCGTCGTCGTGGGCGCGATCGGTCGCGACCTGCGCATGGACTACACGGCGGTCGGTGACACGACCAATCTCGCCGCCCGGCTCCTCGGCGTCGCCGAGCCCGGACAGATCGTCGTGAGCCGGCGGGTCCACCGCCTGACCGACGGCTTCTTCAGCTTCACGGACCTCGGCGAGTTCACGGTGAAGGGCAAGAGCGAGCCCGTCCGCGCCCTGGCGGTGGTCGGGGAGATGCGCGGCCGAACCCGCCTCGAGGTCTCGCGCGAGCGCGGGCTGACGCCGCTCGTCGGGCGGACCGAAGAGCTGGCGCGGCTCCAGCAGGCGTGGGCGCGGGCGACGGCCGGCGAGGGCGCCGTCGTCCTCGTCGCGGGCGACCCGGGCGTCGGCAAGTCCCGCCTGCTCTACGAGCTCGTCCGGGAGCTCGATACATTCGAGCTTGCGGCGAGCTGCGTCTCGTACGGCGCGTCGACGCCGTACGCCCCGATCCTCGACCTGCTGCGACGGCATTTGGGTCTCGGCGAGGGCGTGCCGGCCGAGGAGATCCGGGCGCGGATCGCCGAGGAGCTCGAGGCGCTCGGGATGGCCGGCGAGGAGCCCCGGGCGCTGCTCGGGCACCTCCTCGGGCTGTCCGTCCCGGCGGAGTTCCTCTCGCGGCTCGCGGGCGCGCAGCTCAAGGAGCGGACCTTCTCCGTCTTGCGGGAGCTCTTCGTGCGGGCGGGCGAGCTCCGGCCCCTGGTGGTCATCGTCGAGAACCTCCACTGGATCGACGCCAGCTCACTGGAGTTCCTGGCGCAGCTCGCGCCGCACGTGCAGGGCAAGAAGCTGCTGCTCATCGTGACCGCCCGCCTCGGGACGTCGTTCGAGTGGCTGCCACCCTGGAGCGAGACGATCACGATGGAGGGACTCACCGACGCCAGCGTGCTCGACATGACGTGCGCGCTCCTCGGCTGCTCGGCGATCTCCAAGTCCCTCCTGGAGGTGCTGCTGACGAAGAGCGAGGGAAACCCGTTGTACATGGAGGAGATCGTCCATCAGCTGCAGGAGACCGGGGCGATCGCCGTCGAGGGGGGCGAGGCCCGCGTCGTCAGCTCCAGCGTGAGCATTCCGGAGACGGTGCACGACATCATCGCGGCCCGCATCGACCGCCTCGGCGATCTGCACAAGCGCACCCTGCAAGGGGCCGCCGTCATCGGCCGCCAGTTCGGCTCGGGACTTCTCGCGCGGGTGCTCGAGACCAACGGGAACCTCGCGGCGAGGCTGGCGGATCTCGAGCGGCTCGTCTTCATCTTTCTCGCGGCGCCCGAGCCCGACCCGACGTACAGCTTCAAGCACGCGCTGACGCAGGAGGTCGCGTACGCGGGCCTGCTCGAGCGTCGCCGCCGTGTGTATCACGCCGCGGCCGGCGTCGGCCTCGAGGATCTGTACCGGGGGCGGGCCGAGGAAGTGGCCGAGCTCCTCGCCTATCACTTCGCGCGCAGCGCCGAGGCGGAGAAGGCGGTCGACTACGCGATCGTGGCCGGCGAGAAGGCCCAGCGCCGCTGGGCCAATACCGAGGCGCTCGCGCACTTCGAGAGCGCCCTCAAGCGCCTCGAGACGATGGAGGACACGGAGGCGAACCGGCTGCGGCGGATCGACGCGGTGGTGAAGCAGTCCGAGATCATGTTCGCCCTCGGGCGTCACGCGGAACATGTTCGGGCGCTCGAGGCGATCAAGGAGATCGTGGAGAGCGTCGGCGACCCTCCGCGCAAGGCGGCGTGGTACTCCTGGGCCGGATTTCTCCACAGCTTGACCGGCGCCAGTCCGACGGTCTCGATCGCCTACTGCCGTCGCGCCTCGGACATCGCCGACGCCGGAGGCTTCGAGGATCTCCGCGCCTTCGCGGACTGCTCCTTGTCCCACGTCTACCTGGCGGCCGGCAACCTGCGCGGATCGCTGGAGGCCGGCGAGCGTTCGCTCGACATCTTCGAGCGCCGCGGCAACGCCTGGTGGGCGTGCCGCGCGCTCTGGGCGCTCAGCCCCGCCGCGAACGCGCTCGGCGAGTGGGAGCGGAGCCTCGACTACTGCCGCCGCGCTCTGGAACACGGCACCGCGCTGAACGATCTCCGGATGAAGGTCGTCGGCTGGTGGCGCACGGGATCCACGCACATCCAGCGTGGCGACGCCGAGGCGGGCCTCCGCTGCTGTGACGAGGCGCTCCGGCTGGGCCCGATTCCGTTCGATGCGGCGATGGTCAAGGCGATGCGGGGCTACGGGCTGGTCAAGGCCGGCGACATCGTCGCCGGAACCCAGGAGCTGGCGGACGCCGTGGCCTGGTTCGAGCGGTCGAGCCTCCGCTACACGCGCGCGCTGTTCGGCTCCTGGCTGGCGGAGTGTCGCCTCCGCGCCGGCGAGCGCGACGCGGCCCGACGCCTCATCGACGAGCTGCGTGAGACGACACAGCACGACGGCTATCGGCACCTGGAAGGCATCGTCGTGCGGCTGCTCGGCGAGTACCTCGTGACCGAGAGCCCGGCCGAAGCCGACGCCAGCCTCGACACGGCCGCCGCGATCTTCGAGGAAATCGGCGCGCGCAACGAGGGCGCCAAGACGCTCGTCGCTCGAGCGACGCTTCAGCTGGCGGCGGGCCGCATCGCCGACGCACGGAGTCTGCTGGAGCGCGGATGCGCGATCTTCGAGGAGCTCGGCACGCTGGACGAGCCGCGGCGGGCCCGCGCGATCCTCGCCGGCCTCTAGCTCAGCCCAGGAAATCGCGGCAGAGGGCGTCCCAGAGCCGGGCGGTCAGACCGAGGCTCTCCACGTCGACACGCTCGTTGTTGCCGTGATACATGCGGGCGTATTCAGGGTACGGGAGCCTCGTCGAGTGCAGCGCGAACCCGTACGCGGGAATCCCCTTCCAGCGGAAGAACCGGGCGTCCGTCGCTCCCGCCATGAGCCGCGGCACCACGTGGCTCCCCGGCACCAGGGCGGCGGTGAGGCGCGCCAGCGTGTCGGCCAGCGGCGTCGCCAACGGGCTGAGCGAGCCCTCGTCGGCGCACAGAGCCCGGATCTCGACTCGACCGGCCAGATCGCCGATCGCCTCGTTCAGCATCGCGTCCACCTGCCCCGGCGACACGCCGGGGAGCGAGCGGATGTCGACCTCGATCTCCACGCGGTCGGGCACGATGTTCACCGCCGCGCCGCCGTGGACGATGTTGGGGGAGAACGTGGTGTGCGTGCACGCGTGCACGAGGCGCGCGAATCCAGGGACGTCCATCCGGCCCGCCGCCTCGAGCACCCGCTCGGGATCGACGAGGGCCGCCGCCAGCTCGGGCTCGAGATCGAGTGACGCGACATAGCGGCGCCAGACGTCGAGGATCGTGGCCTTCGGCTGGTATGCGGCGATCCGCCCCACGACCTTCGCGGCCGTGACCAGCGCGTTGTCGCTCTCGTAGGGCATCGAGCCATGGCCGGGCGTCCCGCCGACGATCAGACGCCGCCAGTTCGAGCCCTTCTCACCGACGGCGAGCGAGAACTTGAGCCCCGCTCGGCTCGGGAACGGGACGCCGCCGCCCTCCGTCACGACGTAATCGGCCGCGATGGCGTCCGGATGACGCTCCATCAGATACCGGACGCCGTGCGTCCCGAGAGCCTCCTCGTCGGCCGCCGCCAGGAAGATGAGCGTCCCCCGCGGCCGGAACCCGCCGGCGGCCAGATGGCGGGCGGCGACGGCCATCGTCGCCGTCATGTTCAGCATATCGACCGCGCCGCGTCCCCACACGATGCCGTCGACGAGCTCGGCGCCAAACGGGTCGCGCTCCCAGCCCGCGGGATTGACGGGCACCACGTCGGTGTGCCCCATCAGGATGAGCCTCGGGGCGGAGGCGTCGCGCCCCTCGAGGCGGGTGATGAGGCTCACGCGTCCGGGCGCGGCCTCGTACCGCTCACAGCGGAGACCGCTGCCGGCGAAGTAGTCCTCGAGGGCGTCGACGTTGCGTACCTCTCCGCCCGAGGCGACGCCACCGGAGTTGACGCAGGCGTTGCGGATCAGGGTCCGCAACAGCTCCGTCGATTCCGTCTGCAGTCGTTGGTCGTCAGCCACGAGGCGCCCTCACGGATGGTCGGTCCCGGAACTATACAACAGCGAAGTCGCGGGTCGAAGACGCGCGGCGACGTGCTCGGCGGCGCGGATCGCCAGCGCGGCAATGGTGAGCGTCGGCGGCGAGGCGCTGCCCGTAACGAAGCATCCGCTCCCGACGAGGTAGAGGTTGGGGACGTCGTGGGTCCTCAGATCCGCGTCGACCACGCTGGTCCGAGGATCCGTGCCCATCCGATGAGTTCCCATCTGGTGCCCCGCGAACGTGAGGCCGGCGGATCGCACGTCGGTCAGGCCCATGGCCGCCAGGATCTTCCCGACGACCTCCTTGGCTTCGTCCAGAGCCCCGCGCTCGTACCTGCCGACATTGTAGTGGATGTGCGGCACGGGGCTGCCGAAGTAGTCGCGGACGTTCGCGTTAAGCGTGACGGCGTTGACGCGATCGGGCAGCTGCTCGGCGTACACGCGGATCCCGAGCCAATGCCCGAACTCTTCCCGGACACGGCGCCGCAGCGCCTCCCCCCACTCACGGCTGGCGACCGCGATCCGCTCCGGTGTCGGTCCCGCCGAGTTCAGGAACTCGAGCAGGAACGCTCCGCGGGTCGCCCGATCGCGCTCGATCGCGAACCGGCGCGACATCGCGGTCGAGAACCCGATGCGGTACGGATACGCGTTCTCGCGGGCGCGCCCGGTGACGTCGACCGATGGGTGCGACATGAAGAGCTTCCCCACCAGCCCGCTCCGGTTCGCGAGCCCGTTCGGAAACTCGCGCGAGGTGGACAGGAGCAGGAGCCGCGCGTTCTCGATCGCGCCGCCGGCGAGCACGAACAGGCGCGCGGTCAGTCGCCGCTCGATCTTGTCCGGTCTGGCGTAGACGACCGCGCTCACCTGGTCCGGGCGATCGAGCTCGAGCCTGAGGGCCGTCGCCTCGGTGACGACCCGAGCGTTA
>WNGG01029210.1_pt1 | contig 13275 bp, 9 predicted proteins | sample 5400661 | NCBI WGS metagenome assembly WNGG01 (sample SAMN13153372, study PRJNA577476) | soil metagenome | isolation source: 100 cm soil or saprolite under Garry oak tree replicate 1 | place: USA:California | collected 2016-06-15
GGAATGCGGCCGCCCAGCTTCTGGAACTTCTGGGGCTCGCGCAGGAACTCGATGATCTCCTGCAGCTCCTCCTTGGCCTCGTCCACTCCCGCCACGTCCTTGAAGGTGACCTTCTTCTGCTGGCTGGCCAGAAGCTTCGCCTTGGACTTCCCGAAGGAGAGCGCCTTGTTCCCCCCGCTCTGCATCTGCCGCATGAAGAAGATCCAGAAGCCGATCAGGAGCAGGAAGGGGGCCCAGGAAATGAGCATGTTCGCCCAGGTGGGGGTCTGGTCGGGCTGGTAGTTGGCCATCACCTTCTTGGCCAGGAGGGTGTCCACCAGCTTGTCGTAGCCGAGGGGGGCGAAGGTTCGGAAGGCCTCGTGGCCCACGGTGTGGCCCTTGATCTCGGTGCCGGTGATGGTGACGTCCGCCACCTCGCCGGCCTCGACCATGGCCATGAACTCGGTGAACTTCTTCGACGTCTCCTTCTTCTGGATCTGGGCGAAGTGCCAGGCCAGGAAGATGACCACCAGAAGCGACATCCACAACATGACCGTCTTGAACGTAGCGTTCACGATCTTTGGACCTCCAGCCCCTCTGACGACCTGCGCATCATTCGTCGACCCCCCACCCTATTCATTGTACGCCCCTCGGGCGGCCGGCGCCGGGCAGGGGGATCGTCCCGATGTAGGGCAGCCCCCGGTAGCTCTCGGCGTAGTCCAGGCCGTACCCCACCAGGAACCGGTCCTCCAGGGGCTCCCGGAGGGTGAAGGCCGCCCACTCGAGGTGGACGTCGATCTTGCGCTCCCCCGGCTTGTCGATCAGCGCGCAGACCTCGAGGCTGCGCGGCTTGCGCTCCCGGATGTGATCCAGGAGGAAGTTCAGGGTGATCCCGGTGTCGACGATGTCGTCGAGGATCAGGATGTCGCGCCCCTCGTAGGGCACGGTGGCGGTGTAGATGATCTCGGTGCGGGCCGTCTCCCCCTCCTGCTCCCTCTGCGAGCTGACCCGCACGAGGTGGACCGAGAGGTCGGTGGGGATCTTGCGGATCAGGTCGGCCATGAAGACGAGGCAGCCTTTCATGAGGCCGACTACGGTGAGCTCGCGGCCCGCGTAGGCCTGGCCGATCTGGGGGCCCAGCTCGCCGAGCCGCCGGGCGATCTGCTCTTCGGTGAAGAGGACCTCGGGCTTGTTCATCCGTCGACCCCCCTCCTATCGTTCATCGACCCCCCACCCTATCCCTCCCCACGTAGGGGGAGGGAACAGCTGTTCCACGTTCGGCTCCGCTCTCGCTGCTCTTCGGCGCGAGAAGCCGCAGGCCGAGCCAGCGATCGCCCGCCCGTGCCTCCGAAGGTTGGCCCGCCACCCAGAGCACACGCGAGCCGGCGGCCACGAGGGGAAGGCTCTCCCGCTCGTCCGCGGGTACGCGCCGCTCCATGAGAAACCGCTTCAAGCTCACCTCGCGCCCCCCCCAGGAGACCCGGTCGCCCGGCCGCCGCGTCCGAACCAGCAGCGGCTCCCCGGACGGCGCCGCCACCAGGGCCGTCTCCGGGTTGGACGCTGCCGGCCCGGGCTCGGATAGCACCTCGAGAGCCCAGCCGCCCGGCAGCTCCACCCGGCCCGGCACCTGGAGAGGATAGGCGAAACGGCCGCGGCCGCGCGTGCGCGGGCCTACACGGACTTCGTCGAACCGGAAGTGGGCCACGCGTCCACCCGGCAGGGCCAGGCTCCGGCCTGAGGGGGCGGGGGAAGCCGAGAGGTCGAGCAGGCGCTCGACGTGGAGGGCCGAGACCTCGCGAAGGCCACCCGTCTCGGCCAGGGCCCGGCGAACCACCCGGCGGGCGAGGGCCCGGGGGGCGTCGCGAAGGCCGGCCCGGGCCAGCACCACACCGTCGCCGTCCCGGCGGGCGGTCGTGGCCGAGAGCCGCGCGGCCTGGGCCTCGAGGGTGTCGTCCTCGTCGGCCAGGAGGCCCGCCGCCCGGGCCAGGGTCTCGTGGATCCGCGGGTTGAAGCGCGACTCCAGGTAGGGGATCAGCTCCCGGCGGATGCGGTTGCGCAGGAAGGCCGAGTCGGCGTTCGTCGCGTCCTCGCGCCAGGGGAGTCCGCGCTCGGCCAGGTGAGCGAGCACGTCCAGCCGGGACACCTGGAGCAACGGCCGCACCACGTGGCCCGCGCGGGGCCGCATGGCGGCGAGGCCTCGGGACCCGGAGCCTCGCAGCAGGCGGAGCAGGAGCGTCTCGGCCTGGTCGTCCCGTGTGTGGGCCACGGCGATGGCCGCGGCCCCTTCCTCGTCCCTCACCGCGCGCAGGAACTGATAGCGCTCGCGCCGGGCCGCGTCTTCGAGACCGCGCTTCTCCACCCGGGCGCGCCCCTTCACGTCCCCCCGGCCGAGGCGGATGGGTACCCCGAGGCGCTCGGCGAGGTCGGCGCAGAAGGCTGCGTCCGCGGCGCTCTCGGACCGCAGGCCGTGGTCGAGGTGCGCGGCCACGAGCCGAAACCCGCGCTTTCGGGCCAGGGTGGCCAGGGCGTCCGTGAGGGCGACGGAATCCGCCCCGCCGGAAAGGCCGACCACCAGGGTCTTCCCGGCAGTCCCCAGCCCCAGACCGATGAGGGCCTTGTCGACCACGGCGGAAAGAGGACGGCGCCTCACGACGAGACTCGCCTCCGGAGGAAATGGTGGCGGTGCAGGGATTCGAACCCCGGACGCCGCGGATATGAGCCGCGTGCTCTAACCAACTGAGCTACACCGCCACGGATCGCTGTGCCGAGCTGTTTTTCTTTGGAGATGACGAGGAATGACATTGAGCTGGGGGGTGCTGCGCGGCACCCCCCAGACCCCCCGCCCTCGCGTCGGGAGTGAATCCCGCCGCGCGGGCAGTCCGTTGCATTCGGTCCATTACTCTGAGGGCCCGTTGCCTTGAGCTTTCCTGCTGAACGGCCCCGGCGGCTGCGGCGTTTCGAGCGCCTGCGGGCGCTGGTGCGCGAGACCCGCGTCACCCCCGAACACCTGATCTATCCGCTGTTCGTGGCTCCCGGCGAAGGACTTCGCCGCGAGATCCCGTCGCTCCCGGGCTGCTTCCACCTCTCGGTCGACCAGGCGGCCCGCGAGGCGCGCGAGGTCGAATCGCTCGGCATCGCCGGCGTGCTCCTGTTCGGCCTGCCCTCGGCCAAGGACCCGGTGGGCAGCGAGGGCTACGCGGAGGACGGAGTCGTACAGAAGGCGGTGCGGGCGATCCGCGCCGCCTGCCGCGACCTGCTCGTGATCACCGACGTCTGCCTGTGCGAGTACACCTCGCACGGCCACTGCGGGGTGGTGGCGGACGGCGAGGTCAAGAACGATCCCACCCTCGAGCTGCTGGCCCGCATGGCGGTCTCTCACGCCCGGGCGGGGGCCCACGTGGTGGCGCCGTCGGACATGATGGACGGCCGGGTGGGGGCGATCCGGAAGGGGCTCGACGCCGCCGGGCTCACCGACACCCCCATCCTTTCCTACGCGGCCAAGTACGCCTCCGCCTTCTACGGCCCCTTCCGCGAGGCGGCCGACTCGGCCCCCCAGTTCGGCGACCGGCGGGGCTACCAGATGGACCCGGCCAACGTGCGAGAAGCCCTGCGCGAGGTACGGCTCGACGTGGAAGAGGGAGCGGACCTGGTCATGGTCAAGCCCGCGCTTCCCTACCTGGACGTGATCCGCGCGGTCAAGGAGAACTTCGACCGCCCGGTGGCCGCCTACAACGTCTCCGGGGAGTACGCGATGGTGAAGGCGGCGGCGGCCCGGGGCTGGGTCGACGAAGAGCGCATCGTCAAGGAGACCCTGACCTCGATCCGCCGGGCCGGGGCCGACGTGATCCTGACCTACCACGCCAAGGACTTCGTGCGCTGGAGCTGAGCCTCCGTCGCGCCTCGAGGCAGATGACCCAGTCCGAAGAGCTGTTCGCCCGCGCCCAGAAGCTGATCCCGGGCGGGGTCAACTCCCCCGTACGCGCCTTCCGCGCCGTGGGGGGCACCCCGCTCTTCATCCGCAAGGCGGAGGGCGCGCGCATCTGGGACGTCGACGGCAACGCCTACCTCGACTACGTCGGCTCCTGGGGGCCCATGATCCTGGGCCACGCGCACCCGCCGATCATCGAGGCGATCCAGCGCGCCGCCGAGCGCGGCACCTCCTACGGAGCGCCCTGCGCCGCCGAGGTGGAGCTGGCCGAGCGGGTGGTGCGCCTCGTGCCGTCCTGCGAGCGGATCCGCTTCGTGTCGTCCGGTACCGAGGCCACGATGAGCGCGCTCCGGGTGGCCCGCGGATTCACGGGGCGGCGGAAGATCCTGAAGTTCGACGGCTGCTATCACGGCCACGCCGACGGCCTGCTCGTCGCCGCCGGGTCCGGGGTGGCCACCCTCGGCATCCCGGGCTCTCCGGGGGTGCCCGAAGGCACGGTGGCGGACACCCTGGTCGCGCCCTTCAATGACGTGAAGGCGGTGGAAGCCGTGTTCGCGGAACACGGCCGGGACCTGGCCGCCGTCATCGTGGAGCCCGTGTGCGGGAACATGGGCTGCGTGGCCCCTCGCGAGGGCTACCTCGAGGCCCTGAGGGAGATCACGAAGCGGGCCGGGACCGTCCTCCTCTTCGACGAGGTGATGACCGGCTTCCGCCTTTCCCTGGGCGGGGCCCAGAAGCTCTACGGGATCACGCCCGACATGACCTGCCTGGGCAAGATCGTGGGGGGCGGCCTGCCCGCGGCGGCCTACGGCGGCCGGGCCGAGATCATGGACCAGGTCGCGCCGGTGGGCCCCGTCTACCAGGCGGGCACCCTGTCGGGCAATCCGCTGGCCATGGCCGCCGGCTGCACGGCCCTCGACCTGCTCACCCGCCCCGGGACCTATGAGGCGCTCGAAGCCCGGACGGTTCGTCTCCAGATCGGCCTCTCCCGGGCCGCCCAGGCGGCGGGGGTGATGGTCACGGTCAACCGCGTGGGCTCCATGCTGACCGTCTTCTTCTGCCGGGGCCCCGTGGTGGACTACGCGAGCGCCAAGACCTCGGACACGAAGCTCTACGCACGCTTCTTCCACGGCCTGCTGAAGCGCGGGGTGTACCTGCCCCCGGCCCAGTTCGAGGCCGCCTTCGTCTCCCTGGCCCACGGCGAGCCCGAGATCGACCGGACGATCGCGGCGGCGGGCCAGGCGCTGCGGGAGATCGCGGGCCTCGCCCCCTCGGCGGAGCCGGCCACCCGCGTTACCGAGTCTTGACCGGCTCGCTCGAACCCATCGTCGAGGCCCGCGCGGTCGAGAAGTTCTACCCCCAGCCCGACGGGCACCGCATCCAGGTCCTCGCCCCCATCGACCTGGCCATCGCTCCCGACGGCATCGTGGCCATCCTCGGCCCTTCCGGGTCGGGCAAGTCGACCCTGCTGCGCATCCTGGCCGGTCTCACGCCTCCCTCGGCGGGCACCGTGCTCTGGCACGGCATGCCCCTCGCGACGCAGGTCCCGAGCGTGGCGGTGGTGTTCCAGAGCTTCGCCCTGTTCCCCTGGCTGACCGTGCTCGAGAACGTCGAGGCGCCCCTCGTCGCCCTCGGACTTCCGACCCTCGAGCGGCACAAGCGGGCGCTGCGCCTGCTCGACACGGTGGGGCTGGACGGCTTCGAAGGCGCCTACCCGAAGGAGCTGTCGGGGGGGATGAAGCAGCGGGTGGGCTTCGCCCGCGCCCTCGTCGTCCAGCCGGAAGTGCTGTTCATGGACGAGGCCTTCTCGGCCCTGGACGTGCTCACCGCGGAGCAGCTTCGCGACGAGCTCGTGGAGCTCTGGGTCGGCAAGAAGATGCCGACCCGGGCGATCTTCATGGTGACCCACAGCATCGAAGAGGCGGTCCTGCTCGCGGACCGGGTCCTGGTCTTCGGCCACAATCCGGGCCGGATCCGCGCCGACCTCGCGGTGGACCTCCCGCGGCCGCGGGACCGCAAGTCCGCCCGCTTCCTCGAGCGGGTGGACCACGCCTACCGGCTCCTGACCCAGCCCGAGCTTCCTTCCGCCCCACCCGCGGCCGTGGTCCCCGCCGGGCCCCCGCGCGAGCGCCCGCTGATGCTCCCCCATGTCCGCCCGGGAGGGATCACGGGCCTGCTCGAGGTCCTTTCCGACCGCGGCGGCCGCGACGACCTGCCTCGCCTCGCCGAGGACCTCGTGATGGAGGTGGACGAGCTGCTGCCGATCCTGGAGGGAGCGGCCCTGCTCGGCTTCGCCCGGGTGAGCGAAGGGGATGTCGCGATCACGCCCGAGGGGCGGGTCTTCGCCGAGGCCGACAAGGACGCGCGCAAACAGCTCTTCCGCGAGGCGGCCCTCGAGCGCGCCCCCCTGCTCCGGAAGGTCGAGCGGGCGCTCCGGACCAAGGCCGACCGGGCGCTGCCCGAGGAGTTCTTCCTCGACGTGCTGGACGAGCACTTCACCGACGAGGAGTCTCGCCGACAGCTCGATACCCTCATCCACTGGGGCCGCTATGCCGGCATCCTCGATTACGACGCGGATCGGGGACGGGTGTTCCTGACCGAGGCCTGAGAGAGGCCCGGGCCCAGGATGCGCTTCTCCCTTCCCTTCCCGGGCTTCGCGGGACGCCGGGGGGAACGCGCGCCCTTCGCCGATCTGCTCGTCTTCGCCGGCGGCCTGGCCGTCTTCTACGGCGTCATCACCCTCGCCCGGCGCTGGCTCGCCCCCTTCGCCCCCGGGCCCGAGATCTCCCTCTCCCCGCGGGCGCTCCCCCTCTATGCGGCCTACTCCCTCCTGCGGATGGCGCTCGCCTACTTGCTGAGCCTGGCCTTCGCCCTTCCCTACGGCTACCTCGCCGCCACCCGGCCGCGCCTCGAGCGGTTCATGATCCCGGTCCTCGACATCCTCCAGGCGATCCCCGTGCTGAGCTTCCTGCCCGGGGTCGTGCTGGCCATGGTGGCGCTCTTCCCGAGTCGGGAGATCGGGGTCGAGCTGGCGTCCATCGTGCTGATCTTCACGGGCCAGGTCTGGAACCTCGCCTTCAGCTTCTACGCCTCCGTGAAGTCCATCCCCCGCGACCTCTTCGAGACCGCGCGGATCTACCGCTTCGGCTCCTGGCAGCGCTTCACGCGGCTGCTGCTCCCCTACGCGGCCATCGGCCTCGTCTGGAACTCGATGATGTCGGTGGCCGGAGGGTGGTTCTTCCTCATGGCCTGCGAGATGTTCGTGCTGGGCAGCCGCGACTTCCGCCTCCCCGGCCTCGGCTCCTACCTGCAGACCGCGGCCAACGCGGGGGACCTCGCGCACATCTTCTGGGGGCTCCTGGCTCTCGTGGCGGTCATCGTCCTCCTCGACGCCCTGGTCTGGCGGCCGCTCCTCGCCTGGTCCGAGCGGTTCAAGGTCGAGCAGGTGGAGGGCGGCGCGCCACCGCGCTCGGGCGTGCTGGAGGTGCTCCGAGGCTCGGCCCTCCTGACCTGGCTGCAGCGGCGCGTGGTGGCGCCGCTGGACGGCCGGCTGTTGAGTTGGTTCGCGGCCCGGAGCGTCCGCGCGGTCGGACCTCCCGGGCCCGGTGCCGCCGGGCGCTGGGCCGCGCGCGCCCTGGCCACGGTGGCCCTCGGGCTCGTTCTCTACGCCCTGCTCCAGACCGGCCTCCTGCTCGCAGGCCTGACGAAGGCGGAGCTCCTCACGATCGCGTTGGGCACCTGCGCCACTTTCGTGCGCGTGCTCCTGGCCCTGCTGCTGGGCCTCGCCTGGACGGTGCCGGTGGGCGTGCGCATCGGGCTTTCTCCCCGCCTGGCTCGGGTGGCGCAGCCGATCGCGCAGGTCGCGGCCTCGGTTCCCGCGACCGCCCTCTTCCCCGTCGTGGTGGTCGCCCTGGCCTCCCGCCCCGGCGGGATGAACCTGGCCGCCGTGCTGCTCATGCTGCTCGGCACGCAGTGGTACATCCTCTTCAATGTGATCGCCGGCGCCATGGCCATCCCCGCGGACATCAAGGAGGTCGGGCGGGTCTACCGCTTCCGGCGCCGGGACCGCTGGCGCTTCGTCCTGCTCCCCGGGATCTTCCCCTCCCTGGTCACCGGTCTGGTCACGGCGGCGGGGCCACCGACGCCGGGCAGTTCGGGGTGCTGCTCGGGGCCACCATGTCCATGGCCGGGACCGTGGTGGTGTTCAACCGTTTCGTCTGGCGGCGCCTGTACGAGATCGCGGAGGCGCGGTTTACCCTCGAGAGCTGACCTCGAGCACCCTCACTGCCCCGCCGCCGCCTCGGCCTGCTCCCGCCGCAGCATGCGCCGGCGTTCCTTCTTGCGCTTGCGCTCGGCTTCGGGGTCGGCGGTCGCGTAGTTCGCGGCCAGGACGACCTCGCCGGGGAGGGGCCGCTCGAGCACCAACCCGTCGAAGGTGAGGGCGGTGGCGGGGAGGTAGCGATGGACGCTCACCTCGCGGTAGCCCGGGATGGCGCGGAACGAAGCCCGCTCCTCGGGCCCGAGCAGCATCAGGTACGGCTCACGCGACGCGGCTCTTGGCCAGAGGTCGCACCGCTCCTCTGCCGCGACCCGGGCGTGAAACAGGACGTCGCGCTGGGCCCGCGAGGGGTCGCGGCAGAGCAGGAGCCGCGCCTCCGGCCGCCACCGGGTCTCCCGTTCCACCTCGACCGCGATCTTTCGGTTCGGCTGACCGCCCGTGAAGGCGGGCAGGAAGAACGCCACCAGGAGCAGAAACACGAGGGCAGTGCTCGCGGCGAGCGCGCCCGCCACCCGCCGGGGCGAGGGATCGCGCAGACCGACCCACAGGCACGAGAGCGCCCCCGCCGCCGCGACCGCCCGCAGGGCGATGCGCGGGCCGGGGCCGGGGAGCCATTCGGGAGGCAGCCGCATCGGGGCCACCGCCAGCAGGCCGACGCCCGCCGCGACGAGGACGACGGCCGCGCGTGCCCACGTGCGCTCCCGCCCGGGCCACGACTCCGAAGCGAAGAAGCGGCCCAGGATGAGGGAAAGCGCGGGGTACAGCGGAAGCAGGTAGTAGTCGATCTTGCCCCGCGACAGGCTGAGAGGCACGAGCATCAGGCCCACCCACCCGGCAAGGAAGCGCGCGCCCGGCTCCCCCGGCGACCGCAGCATGCGCCACAGGGCGAGGGGCAGGAAGAGGGACCAGGGAAGGCCCTCGGCCAGGTAGGTCGTCAGGTAGAACCACGGCCGGCGTCCGGAGTCGTAGGCCTCGCCCGCGAAGCGCTCCAGGTTCTCGCGCAGGAAGAAGTACTCGAGCGGTCCCGCGCCCAGCCTCCCGTAAACGAGCACGAACCAGCCGAGGCCGAGGACCGCGAAGAGGAGCGCGGCCAGGGCGAGGCCGCTCGGAGCGACCGGCGGCCGCTCGCGCCGGCGGGGCCACTGCCGGAGCAGGATCCCGAGGCCGGGCAGCAGGAGCGCGATCGGGCCCTTGGTCAGGAAGCCGAGGCCGAGGACCGCGCCCAGGGCGGGCAGGGCCCAGGCCGGGGGCTCGCGGGCGAGAACGCGGACCGCGAGGGCGACCGCCAGGGTCGACCACAGGGTCAGCAGCATGTCCGACATGGCCATCCTCCCGAAGCCCACGAAGGCCAGGGTGGAGGCGAGGACGAGCCCGGCCATGAGGGCGGTGCGGCGGTCGAAGAGGAGCCGCCCCAGGGCCAGGGTGACGACCAGGACCGCGAGCGCGGCCAGGGCGGCGACGGCCCGCGCGGCCGCGGGGCTGGGGCCGAGCCAGAGCATGGAGAGGGCCATGAGCCAGTAGGTCAGGGCCGGCTTGTCGAAGAAGGGATCGCCGCGGTAGCGCGGCACCAGCCAGTCTCCTCCCTCCACCATGGCCCGCGCGCCGTCCATGAAGTAGATCTCGGCCCGCTCGAGAGGGGCCGCACCGAGGCTCGGGAAGAGGAGCAGGGCGAGGCCCGCGAGCAGGAGGCCGACGGCGCCCCCGAAGCGCGGGGCGGACGAGCTGGCGGTGGGCGTGGTCAGGGGTGGGCGGGGGGCGCCAGTTCGGCGCGCTTCAGGTGGAGCTGGCCACAGGCGGCGAGGATGTCCTGGCCGCGAGGCCGGCGGACGGAGACGGTGACGTGCGCGTTGGCCAGGATCCGGCAGAAGGCGTCGACCGCCTCGGGCGCCGGCGCGGCGAACGGGATGTCGCGGGCCGGGTTCAGGGGGATCAGGTTGACCTTGACGCGGTGCCCGCCGAGCAGGCGCACCAGCTCGCGGGCGTGGGCCGGGGCGTCGTTCACCCCGCGCAGGAGGACGTACTCGAAGGTCACGAGCCCCCCGCGCGGGATCGGGTAGCGGAGCGCCGCCGCCATCACGTCGGACAGCCCGTACTTCTCCTCGATGGGCATGAGGGCCCGGCGCAGGGCCTGGTTGGGGGCGTGCAGGCTGATGGCCAGGTTCGGCCGCAGCGGCTCGTGCATCAGCTTCTCGAGGGCAGGCAGGATGCCGACGGTGGAGAGGGTGAGCTTCTTGGGGGCGACCGCGAAGCCCTCGGGATCCATGAGCACGCGCAGGGCCGACACCGTGGCCTCGTAGTTGAGGAGGGGCTCGCCCATCCCCATCACCACGACGTTCCACGGGAGAGGCTCCCGCGGACCCTCCTCCATGACCGCGGCCACCTGGCCGAGGATCTCCCAGGTCTTCAGGTTGCGCTGGTAGCCCGCGATGCCGGTGAGGCAGAAGGCGCATTTCAACGGACATCCCGCCTGGGTAGAGATGCAGATCGTGCGCCGCGACTCCTCGGGGATGTACACGCTCTCGATGGTGGCCCCGTCCTCGAGGCGGAAGAGATACTTCCGCGTGCCGTCGTAGGAGAGCGAGCGCTCCTGAACCTGGGGCCAGCGCAGGTCCCAGGCCTCGTCCAGGCGCCGGCGAAGGTCCCTCGCGAGGTTCGTCATCTCCGCGAACGACCGGGCCCGCTTGCCGTAGAGCCAGGCGTAGACCTGGCGCGCGCGGTACGTGGGCTCGCCCAGCTCGCGAAGCACCCCTTCGAGCGGCGCCCGCTCCAGACCGAAGAGGTTCGGCGGCGTCACCCCGACATGATAGTTCGGGTGGAGCGCGCCTCGTTCGAAGCCACCTGGGGGGTGGCTATTCGAACAGCTCGTCGACGGGCATGCGCCAGCCGGGGACGGCGGGCTCGGCCTCCGCCACCTGGCCACGGCGGTAGATCGTGGGTTCGGCTTGCCCGGCCCGATGGACCCGCACGACGTCCTCCCCCAGCAGGTCCACGTCCCAGACGACCTGCGTCCCCGCCGCGAAGTAGTCGGCCCGCTTCCCGGCCATCGCCTCCTCGGCCTTCGGACCGTAGTCGCCCTCGCTGCGGACCTCGGCCGCGAAGACGGGCGCCCCTTCCACGAACTTCATGGTGGGCTTGGTGCCTCGATGGAACGCCGCCTCGGGGCTGAAGGACCGGCGATGGGACAGGTTGACAAGGAAAGCGGCGTTGTCGGGGTAGGCCAGGCCCCCTCCCGCGGCGCGCTCGTGCGCACGAAGGCTGATGTAGATCGCAGCACTTGCGCGGCTCGGCAGCGCACCGGTCGGACTCATGAGCACCAGCTCCCCGTTGACAAGCTCCGCCTTGCCGTCCTCGGGCACGCGGTAGAGGTCGTCTACGGTCGCGGGCGTGGTGCTCTTCATTGGTTCACCCGGACAGGATTGTACCGCGGGCAGTCCCGGGAGCCTCGACCCCGCGGCGGTTTCCGACTAACATCAAGGGTTCGGTCCGGCCGCATCCCCGGCCGGACCTCCCACGAGACCGAGGTCGATTCCGATGGAGCTCGATCGCATCATCATCACCGGGGCCCGCCAGCACAACCTCAAGAACGTGACGGTGGAGATCCCGAAGAAGAAGCTCGTGATCCTCACCGGGGTCTCGGGCTCCGGCAAGTCCTCCCTCGCCTTCGACACCTTGTACGCGGAGGGCCAGCGCCGCTACATCGAGAGCCTCTCCGCTTACGCCCGCCAGTTCCTGGGCCAGATGGACAAGCCGGTGTACGACTCGATCCGCGGCCTCGCCCCCACCATCTCCATCGAGCAGAAGGCGGCCAGCAGCAACCCGCGCTCCACCGTCGGCACCATCACCGAGATCCACGACTACCTGCGCGTGCTGTGGGCGCGGGTGGGGCGGCTCACCTGCCACAACTGCGGCCGGCCCGTCTCCCAGCAGTCCTCCCAGCAGATCGTGCAGGAGATCGCGGGGCTGCCCGCGGGGACGAAGTTCCTGCTCCTCGCCCCCCTCGTGAAGGAGCGCAAGGGCGAGCACCGCGACGTGCTGGAGGCCGTGCGCAAGTCGGGCTTCACCCGGGTGCGGGTGGACGGCATCGTCCTCTCCCTGGAGGACGAGATCCGCCTCGACAAGAAGAAGAAGCACTCGATCGACGCGGTGGTGGACCGGCTGATCGCCAAGCCCGGCATCAATCAGCGCCTGCACGACTCCTCCGAGCACCGGGCCTGCCACCACTGCGGGATCTCGTTCCCCGAGCCCACCCCCCAGCTCTTCTCGTTCAACTCCCCCCAGGGGATGTGCCCGGAGTGCTCGGGCCTCGGCACCCGCATGGAGATGGATCCCGAGCTGGTGGTCCCCAACCCCGATCTCTCGGTGAACGAGGGAGCGGTGAAGCCGCTGGGGGCGGTGGGCGAAGGGACGAGCTGGGGGACGGACATCGTGCGCGCGGTGGCCCGCGAGCGCGGGATCGACCTCAACAAGCCGTGGAAGGCGCTGCCCGCGGCGCAGCGCAAGGTCATCCTCTTCGGCACCGGCGACGAGCGAGTCCGCATCCAGCTCAAGGGCTCGTGGGGCCAGGGCGCCTTCAAGATGCGCTACGAGGGCGCGATCAACTCGATGATGCGCCGCATGCGCGAGACCCACTCGGAGGAGATGCGCCAGTACTACCAGAAGTTCCTCAGCAGCCGCCCCTGCTCGGCCTGCGGAGGCCGCCGCATCCGGCCCGAGGCCCTGGGGGTCAAGATCGCGGGGAAGAACATCGCCGAGGTCACGGCCCTGTCGGTGGCCGACGCCTACCCGTTCTTCGACGGCCTCGACCTCAAGGGCGCCGAGGCCAGGATCGCGGCCGAGCTGCTGAAGGAGATCCGCGCCCGCCTGCGCTTTCTGCTCGACGTCGGCCTCAGCTACCTGACCCTCGACCGCCCGGCCCCTTCCCTCTCCGGCGGCGAGGCGCAGCGCATCCGCCTGGCCAGCCAGATCGGCAGCGAGCTGACCGGGGTCATCTACGTGCTCGACGAGCCCTCCATCGGCCTCCACCAGCGCGACAACAAGAAGCTCCTGGCCGCCCTCCAGCACCTGCGCGACATCGGCAACACGGTGGTGG
>WNGG01006873.1_pt1 | contig 13273 bp, 14 predicted proteins | sample 5400661 | NCBI WGS metagenome assembly WNGG01 (sample SAMN13153372, study PRJNA577476) | soil metagenome | isolation source: 100 cm soil or saprolite under Garry oak tree replicate 1 | place: USA:California | collected 2016-06-15
AAGTCCCCTGACCCCCGAGAGTTGGGGGAAACTCGGGATGTGGGTCTTCCTGGTGGGTGACGCCATGTCGTTCGGCACCCTCCTGGCTGGGTACGGCGCGGTACGCTTTGGCAGCGCTGACTGGCCACGTCCAGCGGACATACTGGGTATCACCACGACAGCTGTTATGACTTTTCTGTTGATTTGCAGCAGCGTGACCATGGTGAAGGGGCTGGCGGCAGTCCAGCGGAACGATCAGGCCGCATTTCGCAAGTTCATCGGCTTGACCATCCTGGGCGGTGTGATCTTTCTGGCCATGCAAGCCTTTGAGTGGAGACATTTGATTCATGGAGGCCTGGGGTTCACGGGCTGGACCTGGCATACGAAGACGGGTGAAGTGCTTACGGGTGCGTCGCTCTTCAGCACCACTTTTTTTATCATCACTGGCTTCCATGGCATGCACGTCACTGGTGGCGTTATTTACCTACTCTGTATCCTGCTCAGAGGCCTGAGCGGCGTGTATTCGTCGGATAATTACAACCCGGTCGAGATCCTCGGCCTCTACTGGCACTTCGTCGATCTCGTGTGGATCATGGTCTTCACCTTTGTCTATCTGCTATAGGGCGCGAGGGAGAACAAGGCTATGGCTGAGCACCATTCGGAATCCTTGTACCATAAGATTTTCTGGTATTTGCTGGTCCTGACGATTCTCGAAATCATCGTCGCCCTGGTGCCTTTTGCGAGGCTGGTCAAAGGGATTCTCCTGGTTGGCATGGCTTTGGGGAAGGCAGCGCTGGTGGCGATGTTCTTTATGCACCTGCGCTTCGAGCGTGTGACCCTGGGTGTGATTGCTTTCACCCCATTGGTCATTTGCGTGTTCCTGGTGTTCATGTTGACGCCTGATCTGGGTTACGTTCAACACAAAACCGTCGCTCCAGCGCAGCAGACGACAGGAGCGAAGCATTAATGCCCTCTCCCTCCAGGAGAGGGTTTTAGCGAGGGGGAGGGTTCCACACCAATGTCGAGCGGTCCATCACGGCACCTTGTAAATGAACAGGCACACGCACAGACCCAGGAGCTGGCACTGGTCAAGCGCCCCTGGTGGCTCTGGGGCGTGTGCGTCCTGGTGACGCTCGTGAGCGTGGCCCTGTTCTTCCTGGCGGGCTTTGAGAGCGTCTCCTGGCGGGCTGGGAATGACCTGCAACCCCTGGGAGACGTGCCGGACTTTACCTTGCTCGAGCGCAGTGGGCAACAGGTGACCAAAACCGATCTCCTGGGCAAAGTGTGGATCGCAAGCGTCATCTTCACCCGTTGTGTGGACGAATGTCCGCTCGTGAGTAGCCATATGGCACGGCTGCAGGACGCCTTTGCTGCTGAGCGTGACGTGCGCCTGGTGTCAATCACGGTCGATCCAGCCTATGACACCCCAGACGTCCTGACCCGCTACGCCCAGCGTTTTGCCGCCCAGCCGCAGCGCTGGTTATTTTTGACCGGTGATAAGGAGGCCATCTACAAACTGGTCCGCGAGGGTTTTCATTTGGGTTTGATGGATCCGCGTGAGGCTGAACAGTCCTCTGCGGTTCCAGACGCTGTGAGGTGGCGCGGGGGCCTCTGGCAGTGGCTCACCCCGGCGTCAGCGTGGGCCCACCACGACGCGCATCCCCACGACCAGGTCCAGCAGGCCATCACCCATAGTGCACGCCTCGTCCTGGTGGATCGCCAGGGTCAGATCCGCCAGTACTATAACAGCACGGACCAGGACGCCCTCCACCGTGTGCCACGTGATGTGCGGCTCCTACTCCAGGGGCGTTGACGGCTTATGCTCCTACCCTCGTTTGCTCTCACCACCCTGCCGTTACTCAACGCTATCCTGAATAGCCTCAGTGCCGTGCTCATCAGCAGTGGCTATGTGGCGATTCGCTGTCGTCGCGAGCCGGTGCACAAAGCCTGTATGCTGGCTGCCTGCGTCACCTCGGCACTCTTTCTCATCTCGTACCTCACCTATCATTACCACATCGGTTCGAAACCTTTTCCTGGCCAGGGCGGTATACGGCTGGTCTATTTTGCCATCCTGCTGTCCCACACGCTGCTGGCGGTGGTGATCGTACCCCTGGTGGTGCTCACCCTGTTGCGGGCGTGGAAAGCGCAATGGCCGCGCCACCGGCGCCTGGCGCGCTGGACCTTACCGCTGTGGCTCTATGTCTCCGTGACCGGGGTGGTCGTTTATCTGATGCTCTATCAGCTCTACCCTTCTTAGCACAATCTCAGTAGGCGAGTGGAAGACCATCTGTACGAGATGCACATATAATTGTTATACATATGGCAGTCTTCCATGTATTCCCCTGCTTTATCGTTGCTCTGGTTTCATGGTTCTGTGAAGCGTGAGATGAATGGAATGCAGGCGTTGTTCTGTTTGATGATAAAAAAAGTCAACGCGGAATCCCGAAAATTCAATATAGAGTATCCTGTATTCTCCTTTAGAAGCCTGCGCAATCTGATCATTGTTCACAAGCTCTGCTGCCTGTTCCTGTGGGTAACTTTGCGGATACCACTGCCGAAACTCTGCTTCGATTCGTTGTGGATTCCAGATATGACTCACCTGTTTTGAGAGACGCCCTGGAAAGGGTAGAAAAAATTTGCCTGCCTTGTCGTCCCAGATTTTGGTCAGGTAAATGCTCATGCGCCAGCACTGAAGGCCTGTCTGTTCTCTGGGTTGGTGCATCCCAAAGGAGAGACCCAACGCATGATACTGGATGTGCATCTTCTGTCCCTCCTGGCGCATCTCCGGAGCCTCTATGGCAGAAGGGGGCCCAAACATGTTGCGGATGGTATCTGCAGTCATGGCAGAGAAGAGCGTGCCATTGATCTCCCCACGATATAAGTTCACGATTGGCGCCTCCGGCGTGGCACTCCCGGCGGGGACGCCTAGGCCAAGCAGGCACCAGAGCCAGATCGACACCCAAGTAGCGCGGGCAGCCTTACCCATCAAAGAGTCTCCGATGACGAGTAGCACGAACATGAGCGTACTCCCCAGGACGAGAAGCGTCCAGCACCAGGAGAACCCTGGGGACCCACGGCGCTCCCGATCTCGAAAGAGGGTCTGTCGCGTGCTGCGTCCGGGGTCCGTGACCTCACAGTTGCATGCTGACCTCAAAATACACGACAATGTGGGCTGACGTGGACATGTGGCAGGCGCTCGGGACAGCACCGGCTGAGGCAAGTCCGCACATGGGAAGTATGAGAGGCAGCAAGAAGTGGCACAAGCCAGCGGTCCCAGGGTCTCTACGTCTGTCTGTCCAAGGTGGTGTAAATTTCCCTGACAATGATGAATCTCGGCACCAAACTCACGTGTTATCTGTTGCTTGGGGTGCTGGTGGTCATGGGGCTTGATCTGTATCTGAGCGTCAAGCGCATCCAGACCGACCTGTTGCACGACGTGCGCCGTGAGGTAGCGGCGATTAGCCGGACCCTGCACATCGCCGTGACGCTGATCGATCGGACAGACACCCCGGAGTCGTATTTTACGTCATTCGTCGCCAGCCTGAGTAACTTTGAGAACGTGCTTGATGTGGTGTTCTATGACCGCACGGCCCAGATCGTGGCACGCTCGACCACGCTCCAGGAGCACCAACTCCCGGACGTGAACATGCATCACGTTATTAGCACGCAGACCCCGGCTGAGGGGCTCTTCAAGGCTGGACGGGTCCAGCGCTACTACCGCGTTGAGCCGATGGTCACTATGGTGGGGGAAGGCATCGCCGCCATGCTGGTGCTGGAAGATTTTCCTTTCTTTACCCGTGTGCTGCGTGAGCGCATGGTTGTAGCTCTGGGGGCAACCCTGGGGCTGCTCGTCGTCCTCGCCAGTATTGTCGCTGTCGTCGTCCGACGCAGCATTGCCCAGCCCCTGCGGACCCTCACCCGGCAGGTCGAGGCGATTGGACAAGGCCATTGCATCCAACGGCTGCCCCTCACCCGGAGTGATGAGATCGGCCGTCTCGCCCACGAATTTGACCGCATGTGCATCCGCTTGGATGCAGCCTGCCGTGCTTTGGAGGCGGAGAACGAAGCAAAACTGCGTCTCGAACGCGACCTGCGCCAGTCCGAGCAACTGGCGACCTTAGGAAAACTCGCCTCACGCCTGGCGCATGAAATCGGCACCCCACTGAACGTCATCCAGGGCCGGGCTGAGCAGCTCTTACGACGGGAGAACCTCACCGAGAAAGATCGGGCGTTTCTTGAGGTGATCGTCTCACAGATTGACCGGATCAGTGGCTTCATTACTCAACTGCTGGCCCCAGCACGCCGGTCCGAGCCGCACCTTCGCGTGGTGCAACTGCATGACATTGTGCGCCGCGTCTGGGAGGCCGTAAGCGACCGCGGCGCTGCCGCGCACGTTGAGGTCACGCTCGAACTGTCCGAGGGGCTGCCGCCGGTCATGGGGGACCCGGAACAACTGCAGCAAGTCCTCCTCAATCTGAGTGTGAATGCCCTCCAGGCCGTGGGCCCAGACGGCCAGGTCACCCTGCGGACACGCTTCCAGCCGGACGGGCATCTGAGCCCTGCAGGCCAGGTCGAGGTGGAGGTTGCCGACACTGGTCCAGGGATTCCTGCACACGATCTGCCGCATATCTTTGAACCGTTTTTTACGACCAAAGGGTTGACGGGAGGGACAGGCCTGGGGCTGACGATTAGTCGTGAGATTGTCCGCAGCCATCACGGAGAGATACGTGTCGAAAGTAGACTCGGGCAAGGCACACGGTTCCTTGTGTCGTTGCCGTTCGCTCGTGAGGGGGTGGTGCAACCCGCTGGCGGTGTAGATGAGCATGCTCCGCCAGCACTGGGAGAAAGGACAGAACGCTATGGGGAGCACAGGGCACCCAAGGCGGGCCCATATTGTGGTCCTGGACGATGATCGCGAGATGGGCGCCTGGCTCGTCGATCTGCTCACTGAAGAGGGCTACACCGTCGAGGCGTATCAGCAGGGGACGGACATCTTGGCGGCTCTGGAGCAGTGCTGTCCTGATCTCCTGATCACTGATCTCGTGCTCAACGGCATCCAGGGTATGGACGTCCTGCGTCGTGCCAAACAGCACGATCCCACACTGGCCGTCATCATGATCACAGCCTTCGGCACGATCGAGACAGCGGTCGAAGCGATGCGTTTGGGAGCGTTTTATTACCTCACCAAACCGTTCAAGAGTGCGGACCTGCTCCTGCTCGTCGCACGGGCGTTGGAGGAAAAATACCTGCGTACGGAGATCCGGCGCTTGCAACGGGAAGTCGAGGGGCATTACCACTTTGACCGCATTATTGCCAAAAGCCAGGCGATGCAGCACGTCTTGGCCCTGGTCGATCGCCTGAAAGACCACCACGTGAACGTCCTCTTAACCGGAGAAAGCGGGACAGGGAAGGACCTCATTGCGCGCATCCTGCACTATCACAGCAGCCGGAAACACGCACCGTTTGTCCCGATCAACTGTGCGGCTTTCCCCGAGCATCTGTTAGAGAGTGAATTGTTTGGGTACCGGCGTGGTGCATTCACCGATGCGCGCACCGACAAGCAAGGCCTCTTTGTTGCCGCCCATAACGGCACGCTGTTTCTCGATGAGATCGGCGAATTCCCTCTGCCGTTACAGGCGAAGCTCCTCCGCGTCCTCGAAGACAAAGCGGTACGCCCCCTGGGCTCGACCCACAGCGAGACAGTGAATGTGCGCGTGATTGCGGCCACGAATCGGGACTTACGCCGTGCCGTGAGCGAGGGGCAGTTCCGCCAGGATCTGTTCTATCGTCTCAATGTGGTGGATATCCACCTCCCTCCCCTGCGTGACCGACTCGAGGAGCTGCCGCTGTTGATCCAGCATTTTCTCGCGCGTTCAGCCCATGCCTCTCAGGCTCGGCGACTGTCTGAGGAGGCGCTGCGTCTCTTCCTCCACTATCCCTGGCCCGGCAATGTGCGTGAACTGGAAAATACGCTGGAGCGGGCGCTGGTGCTGTGCCAAGGAGAGGAGATCACCCCTGCTGAGTTGCCAGCCCACTTGACGGGAAGCCAGCCGCAGGTGGCAGGCTTACAGGCAGCACTGGTGCGTCGTTGCACACTTGCGGACCTCGAACGCGAATATATCCTGCTCGCCCTGGAGTGGACTGAGGGGAAGAAAACAGAGGCTGCCGACCTCTTGAGAATCGACCGTAAGACGCTCTATCGCAAGCTTGTCGAGTATGGCAAAGAGGTGTAAAACCACCACATGAGTCGACGAGCCATGACAAGCATTCCGATACGCCGAGGAGCAATGGTCCTCCTCCTGCTCCTGCTCATGGGGGCACGTCTCCCAGCGGCAGAACCCAGCTCATGCCCTGCGGAGGCCAGAAGTGAGAAAAGCCGTGGCCAAACGCTATATGTGCCGGCGTATTCGGATATCCCATATCGCGACGAGATGCGGCGCTACCAACTCGCCATCACGCTGAGTATTCGCAATACTGATGCAGCACAGTCCATCGATATTATGTCAGTGCGCTACTTCGATACGGAGGGCCACTTCCTCCGCGCCTATGTGGAGCACCCGCTCCGCCTTGGTCCTCTGGCGTCAACGGCTTTTGTCGTGCAAGAGCGCGACACACGGGGGGGCACCGGGGCCAGCTTTCTTCTCGCATGGCGTGCCGAGGTCCCGGTGCATGCCCCGGTCGTGGAGGCCGTCATGATTGGCACCTCCGGCACCCAGGGCATTTCCTTCATCAGCCCTGGCCGGGTGTTGACGACCCAGTGCCCCTAAACGTGCCTTCGACCCTGGAGCGTTTCTCCCCCCTGAAGCGCGAGTGCGCGTCTTGACACAGAGTAGTCGTCTTGCTTCGAGGACACAGCATGCATCACTTGGATTTAATTCTCACACTCACAGGGGGACTCACGGCCGCATTGGCACTCGGATACCTCACGCAGCGGCTTGGGCTCTCGCCGCTTGTCGGGTATCTCTTAGGTGGGATTGTCGTCGGGCCGCACACGCCGGGTTTTGTGGCCAACCAGGCATTAGCGGAACAACTCGCCGAAATTGGGGTCATCTTGTTGATGTTTGGAGTGGGGCTCCACTTCCACCTCACAGAACTGCTGGCCGTGCGGCGCGTCGCCCTCCCTGGGGCTATCGCCCAGAGCCTGGTCGCGACAGTGTTGGGGGCCGTGATGGCCCGCGCGTTTGGCTGGACCCTGGCGGCAGGCATCGTGTTTGGCCTCGCCTTGTCGGTCGCCAGCACCGTGGTGCTGCTGCGGGTGCTTGCAGACCATGGGGACCTGCACACGCCAACAGGCCACATTGCGGTGGGCTGGCTGGTGGTCGAGGATCTGTTTACAGTCCTCGTGCTAGTGCTGCTCCCTGCGCTCTTCGGTGGTCAGCATGCTGGGCTTGGCCACGTGCCGCGAGCCCTTGGGCTGGCGGCGCTGAAACTGCTCGCCCTCATAGCCTTCACCATGCTCGTCGGGGGTCGCCTCATCCCCTGGCTCCTTGAGCGTGTGGTAGAGACGCGCTCCCGAGAGCTTTTCACCCTCACCGTTCTTGTTGTGGCGCTTGGCATCGCCGTGGGTTCGGCGCTGCTGTTTGGGGTCTCTATGGCACTCGGGGCCTTTCTCGCTGGGATGGTCGTGGGGCAGTCAGATTTTAGCCTCCGTGCAGCCTCGGAAGCTTTGCCCATGCGCGACGCCTTTGCGGTGCTGTTCTTCGTCTCGGCGGGGATGCTCCTTGACCCGCGCCATCTGCTGGAAGCGCCAGGGCTTGTAATAGCCACCCTGGGCGTTATCTTGCTTGGGAAGCCGCTGGCGGCGCTTGGTCTCGTGCTCCTGTTAGGATACCCAATAAAAGTGGCGCTTGCGGTGGCCGTGGCCTTGGCCCAAATTGGCGAATTCTCTTTTATCCTCGCCGCGCTTGGCAAAGAACTGGGTCTACTCACAGACGCTGCCACCAACACCATCGTTGCCGCTGCTATCATCTCTCTCACCCTGAACCCGCTCCTCTACGGAGTGGTGCACCCCGTCGAAGCCTGGGCGGCACGCCGATGGCGCTGGCGTAGCACCCGCATATATACGCCGCTTGCCCCAGAGGCGGCATCGACACCTGACAGCCCATCCCCCATGAGCCCCTCCCACCGGGCTGTCGTCGTGGGCTATGGCCCCGTCGGACAGACGGTCACACGGCTACTGCGCGACAACGGCATCGAACCCACGGTCATCGAGTTGAATCGGGATGCTGTGCGCCGCCTGCGCGAGGAAGGGATAACGGCAGTCTATGGCGATGCAAGCCATCGCGAGACGTTACAGAACGCCGGGGTGGACAGGGCCGGGAGTCTTATTCTCAGTGCCGCCAGCATGCACGCAAGTGCAGAGATCATCCGTTTGGCACGGGAACTCAATCCGGCTATCCGGATCTTGGCCCGTACGGTTTACGTGCACGAGCTTCCTGCCCTGCGTCAGGCCGGAGCAGAGAGCGTGTTTTCAGGTGAGGGAGAAGTCGCCCTCGCTGTGGCCGAGGCCATTCTGCGTGCACTCGGGGCCACCCCAGACCAGATCGACCGGGAACGCGCACGGGTCCATGCCGACCTCTTCGACAGCCCCACGGGTGCCGACCGTCAGGACAACCTGTCTGCATAGCCGAGCTGCGGCCCACTACCAGCAAGTAGCTTGACGGCAGCGGAGCATTGTGGGATGGTGTGCGCAGCATAGAACGTTGCAGAGGGACACCAGCCATGCACACGAGCACAGTGCTCCGTTCGTCGGATTTTCACTACTGCCGGCTGGCCCAGGGCAACAGGGTGCCGGCAGATTTCCATACCTTCTGCCCCCAGTACCATGTCCTGGACCGTATCGGTGTGGTCTCACCCTACCTGGAAGACGGCGTTTGCTCTACCAGCTACGCGCTGCTGGCCTTGACCACGGCGTTTTATGATGTGCTACGGGCGCGTTCAGAGACGTTCTTTGACTATCCGCATCACTTCGCCCTGCTTGATGCGAACGCTGTCGGAGTGCAGACCCACACTGGACGCTTGCCGCTTGACCGCACGACCATGGGGGCACCGTGGGGAGGTCTCGATGTGTGGCCGGAGTCAAACTGGATTACCGCCCCTGGGACAGTCACAGGCATGCTGCAGACCGTCTTTGAGCGGCAGATCACGCGCCTGTTCTGGCCCGAGGATTTTACCCCAACGCGGCAGGAAACACCCCTGCCCACCTATGTCCTGGCGCTGCTCAAAGCCCGGCTCACGACCGTCTACTATTACAATACTCCTGCACCCACACTCGCCGTATACGTCACAAAAGCTGTTGAAGCCCTAGTGCAGCGGAGCATAGCGCGCCTGCCGCAGGCGCTCAGCCCGTCGATGCTGTCAGCCGCACCACAACAGGGGGCAGCCTCTGCCCCAGACTCTTTCCCATATGTTGGGCAGTATCGCCAGGTGCGCGGAGAAACATTTCTGGCGGCCATGTCTTCCTGCTTCGCCGTCCCAGAGGCTCCGTGATACGCGGGAGCACAGACCAGTTTATGAGGAGTACCCTATGGCCCTGTCGCTTATTCGCGGCAAGTATGTCATCTGTAAAATCTGCAGCCGCACCGAGGCCGATGTGATCGAGGATGGCGCCGTGGCCTAACGCGATGGCACTATCCTAGCCGTCGGCCCATATGCGGCGCTGGCGCAGCAATATCAGCCCGACGCGACCTTTGGTTCGGCCGAACACGTGGTCATGCCTGGCCTGGTCAATAGCCACCATCATGTCGGTCTGACACCCTTCCAGCTCGGGTCGCCCGACTATCCGCTCGAGCTCTGGTTCGCCAGCCGCATGGCGGCGCGCAGCGTCGATCCGTATCTCGATACGCTCTACTCGGCTTTCGAGATGCTCGAATCTGGCATCACCACTGTCCAGCACCTGCACGGGGTGCGGATTGCCCCGGTGTCACGGGTGCTGGCCGCGGCTGAGCAGATCCTCAAGGCGTACGACGACATTGGCATGCGTGTTGCCTATTCCTATGCCTTGCGGGATCAGAACCGACTCGTCTATGAGGCCGATGAGGCCTTTGTCAGCCGTCTCCCAGCGAGCCTTGCCCCGGATGTAGCCGCCTATCTGCGCGCCCAGGCCATGCCGCTCGCCGATCATCTGGGGCTGTTTACGGATGTATGGGGACGCTGGCAGAGCCGCGAGCGCACACGCATTCAGCTCGCCCCGGCTAACCTGCATTGGTGCTCGGACGATGCCCTGCGCGCCCTCAAGGATTATGCCGAGACCTATCATGTCGGGCTACACATGCACTTGCTCGAAACGCCGTATCAACAGGAATACGCGCAGCGTCGTACCGGTACCACGGCCGTGCAGTACCTCGCGGACCTGGGATTGCTCGGCCCGCAGCTCACCATCGGCCATGGGGTGTGGCTCACCGAAGCGGACATCGAACTCGTTGCCGGTACTGGGACCATGGTGTGCCATAACGCCAGCTCGAACCTGCGCCTGCGTAGTGGCGTGGCGCCGTTGAACCCCCTACTGGCGCGCGGGGTGCGGGTGGCGCTGGGGTTAGATGAGGCCGGGATCAACGATGATCGTGATATGTTGCAGGAGATGCGCCTGGTCCTGCGGCTGCATCGCGAGCCTGGCATGGACGACAGGGTACCAACATCGGCTCAAGTCTTGCAGATGGCCACAGAATATGGCGCCCAGACGACGGGTTTTGCCGGTCTGATCGGCACCCTGGAGCCAGGGAAGGCGGCGGACCTGGTGCTGATGCCCTGGCGTCATCTCGCCTATCCGTACCTGGATCCGGCTGTCTCAGTGATCGATGCCGTGGTGCACCATGGGAAGGTGTCGGGTGTGGAAACGGTCCTGGTCGCTGGCGAGCCCGTGCTCCGAGATGGGCAGATCGTCCGGGTCGCCAAGGCCGCGGTGCTGGAAGAGCTGGCGACCGCGTTGCGTCAACCCCTGAGCCAGGAAGAAGTGCACCGCCGGCAGTTGGCGCGCGATGTCTTCCCCCACGTGCAGCGTTTCTATGATGGCTGGCTGAATGAACAGGCGCGAGAGTCTTTTTACCGCCCGAGCTCTCGCCACTATCCTGGCAGAACCTGAGGGGGAAAGGAAGGAGAGCTATGCCACCCAAGGACTCTGTTGCCGTTGATTGGGAACTGCTGGCCATGACATCCCCGCTCGCCGTGGCATTGCAGGTGCGCGAACTCTTGCAGGACGGCGATAGCGCGAATGCCTTACGGGGCTTAGAGGAGCTGATCGACGCCTTGGCACGCTCAGAGGACCGCGAGTTACGGCACCGTATGGAAGTCCTGATAGTGCACGTCCTCAAATGGAAAACCCAGCCCCCCGGGACCAAGAGCTGGCGGCTGACGATCAATGAGCAGCGCAGACAGATTGCCGAACTCCAGCAGGACAATCCCCGCTTTACCGAGGCGTACATTCGCGAGCGCTGGCCGCGGTATTTGCAGGTAGCCCTGGCCAAAGCCCACGATGAGATGGACCAACCAGCCGCTGTGGACACTCTATCTTGGGACGAGGTTTTTGCAGAAACCTATAACGAACAGTCCATTTGATTGGTTTAGGTTTGCTGATTTAGCTGCGATTGCCCTGTCTGGGCGACATAAGATCCTTGACACATCAGCGGCATTTCGGCTATATATGCCATTATGCTTAATGTTGACCACTTACATAATATAGAGCCCTGTATGTCCCATTATTCCACTCTCGCCTGCGGTCTCTCCAGTCAGAGCAACGCCAGGACTACGCATCCCTGTTGTCCGTGTATGACGTGTTGTCTCTGCCTGCAGGGAGGGAGTGGATAAGCGCGGGGCAGTGCACCGTTCTTGAGTATTCTAGAGCCCACGACCTCTCATGCAGGTACGTGGGCTTTTTTGTCAGCTTCCACGTACCTCCTGTGGCGTGTGAGCCGAGCAATGGAGACGTGATGAAAGGGTACCCTATCTTTCTTATCGGTCTGGCTGAGAAGCGCTGTGTGGTCATCGGTGGCGGGAGTGAGGCCGAGCGCAAAGTCACAGGGCTGCTGGAGTGCGACGCGGCGGTGACCGTGATCAGTGCAGACCTGACTGCTCAGCTACGCCTCTGGGCTGAGGGAGGGACGATTACCTGGCTGCCGCGCTCCTATCAGCGTGGGGACCTCCAAGGGGCCTATCTGGCTATCGTCACTGACAACTCCTCCACCATGCATGCCGTTATCTACCACGAAGCGGAGGCAGAACGCGTGCTGCTCAACGTGGTGGACGATGCGTCGCACAGTAGCTTCACCACCGGTGCCGTCATGCGCCAGGGAGCCCTGACCATTGCCATCTCCACCAGCGGTTGTGCCCCAGCGCTGGCTGTCCGGCTGCGCCAGCAGCTCGAGCGCACCTTTGGGCCGGAGTACGCGCTCTTCCTTGACTGGTTGCGGGCCGTGCGGGCCCCCCTGGCAGCACGGTATCCTAACTTCTCCGAGCGTCGTGCCCTCTGGTATGCGCTCGTCGACTCTGAGATCCTCTCCTGGCTCCAGCAGGGCCGCGTCGACCTGGCCCGCCAACGCATGGCGGAAATCATCGCTGATGCCACGGTAGACACGGCCGAGTCCAAGCAGGATGCCTGGTGAGCGCATAGCAGTCGGATTGACAACGGGACAGGTAGAGGCAGAGAGTATGCCGTGCGGGGGTCGGACCGCAACAGCCCAGTGCGTCACAGGTACGTCTGGTCATTGAGGCGCGATCGATTGATACGGACAACGCCAGACGCGACAAACATCTGCGCTCCGAGGATTTTCTGTTTGTGGAGAAGTACCCCACCATCACCTTCGTCTCCACGGCCATTACTGGCTCTGGTCCCACCTACACTGTTCAGGGCGACTTGACCGTGCATGGAGTGACGCAACGCCTCCCCATCCCTGTCACGGTCGAACAACGCCAGAACGAGATCGTGGTACGCGGGACCATCTCGCTCAGTCGCAAGGAGTTTGGCATAACTTACAATGCTTTCTTTAATCCGGTCCAGGATAATGTCGACGTCATCTTCACCATCGTGGGGGTCAAACAGTGACCCAGAAGCTCCAGTAAGGCTCATTTTGACTTACTCCCTTTTACAGCAGCACAATCGCGTGCGGAGATCCTACCCGGAACCGGCTGACGAAATGTATGCGAGATTTTTACCCTTGCAGAGAAATCGCTTCCCTTTGCCTGCCGCATAAGCTATCGTGGAGGGAGGGCGGCCCTACAGTCCGTTGACTATGCTCTGATACAGTTCCATGGCAGATGGAGGTTCGCCATGACCTTTCAGGAGGTGCTGGCGCAGGTCATC
>WNGG01009105.1_pt1 | contig 13272 bp, 13 predicted proteins | sample 5400661 | NCBI WGS metagenome assembly WNGG01 (sample SAMN13153372, study PRJNA577476) | soil metagenome | isolation source: 100 cm soil or saprolite under Garry oak tree replicate 1 | place: USA:California | collected 2016-06-15
TCGCTGCCCTCGGCGCTAGGAATCAGGGGAAATTCAGAGGCATCCATGCCCTTGATGTCCGCGGTACTGCGCAGGCTTTGAACACTCATTGTATTGGAATCTTCTGGTACGCTCATATCGACAGAAGCCTGTGGCAGACTATTGACAAAATCGGTGATCAGTTTCGCGGGAACTGTAGTTGCCCCTTCTTCATGGACCTCGGCATCTATCCAGCAGGTAATGCCGATTTCCAGGTTGGTGGCAGAGAGTTTCAAACGGCCATTATCGGTGGCTAATAGGACATTAGAAAGGATAGGCAGTGTACTGCGGTTTGAGACGGCATGGCTTACGGTTGAAAGGCCACGGCTCAAGTCTTGCTGTTTGCAGGTGATTTTCACGATTTCTTCCTCCAGGCACAACCAAAAAAGCATACAAACATTCGTGGTTAGTATACCGTATTTTCTCTCAGGTGTAAACAAGCTATAAAGGCCCTTGGAGCCTTGTTCCGATTTCAGACCGATAGTATATCACAAGAGTTGGCTTTTATGGCGTCTCATTTCTCTATAGATGAGAGAGTATGTTTTTAGCTGCATAGTAGGATTTATCCTGGTTGAGCTTCGATCCAGGCGTGGAGAGACTTCATGGTTCGTTTCGCGTTCAAATCAATAAAATATAAAGGATTTCTTGCTCTGGCTAACTTTTCTACCTCCTTCCCTGGAGCAAGCGATATGCCTCTTCTCGATTGTTCTTAGCGAGAGTATGCTTAGGGTCGAGTTGGATGGCGCGGTCGAAGTCGGCGATGGCCTTCTGGTACTCCTTGAGCTCTCTGTAAGCGCAGCCTCGGTTGCTGTAGGCCATGGCATCGTTGGGGTCGAGTTGGATGGCGCGGTCAAAGTCGGCGATGGCCTTCTGGTACTCCTTGAGCTCTCTGTAAGCGCAGCCTCGGTTGTGGTAGGCGAAGGCATCGTTGGGGTTGAGTTGGATGGCGCGGTCAAAGTCGGTGATGGCCTTCTGGTACTCCTTGAGGTAGTTGTAAGTCCATCCTCGGTTGTGGTAGGCGAGGGCATCGTTGGGGTCGAGTTGGATGGCGCGGTCATAGTCGGCGATGGCCTTCTGGTACTCCTTGAGCTCTCTGTAAGCGTAGCCTCGATTTTCGATGGCCCAGACGTAATTGGGGTTGAGGTCGATGGCGCAGCTATAGTCGGCGATGGCCTTCTGGTACTCCCTGAGGTTTTTGTAAGCGATGCCTCGGTTGCCGTAGGCCTTGGCATCGCTAGAGTCGAGTTGGGTGGCGCGGTCATAGTCGGCGATGGCCTTCTGGTACTCCCTGAGGTTTTTGTAAGCGAGTCCTCGGTTGCCGTAGGCCTTGGCATCGCTAGAGTCGAGTTGGATGGCGCGATCAAAGTCGGCGATGGCCTTCTGGTACTCCCTGAGGTCGTAGTAAGCGTTGCCTCGGTTGTAGTAGGCGAGGGCAGAGTTGGGGTCGAGTTGGATGGCACGGTCATAGGCAGCTAGCGCCTCCTCGTAGCGCTTAGCATCGTAGTGACCATCTCCCTCCTTCAGCCATTGCTCTTTGGTCTTCTGCTCTCGAAGCGCATTCATGAAGGCCGAAACATCGGCGTGACGGCTGGCCCGATCTTTTGCCATCGCTTTGAGAATAGCCTGCTCGATATGTTGAGGCAGTGCAGGGTTAACTTTTCGTGGGGGAATGGGTGGTTCCATCTTGTGCTTGTAGGCCCAGGCGATCCACGGGGCATTCTCAGGAACATCGAAGAGCTTGTGTCCGGTAAAAAGTTCATAGGCGATGCAGCCCAGGGCATACTGATCGCTCTTCTTGCTGATTTCTCCATCAAACTGTTCGGGGGCCATATAGGCAGGCGTGCCAATGGTATCGATGCGTCGCGTTTTTTCCAGTACCACGGCAATGCCAAAATCGGCCAGCAGGGCTTCTCCTCTGGCATTGAACAGGATGTTGGCTGGCTTGAGGTCACGATGCACAATATCCTGCTGGTGGGCAAAGTGGAGGGCCTGTCCGACCTGTGTGAGGATGGTAATCGCTTCTTCCACTGGCAATGGCTTGGGAGCTTGACGCTCTAAACGCTCTTTGAGAGACCCTTGAGAAGCGTACTCAGCGATCAGGTAGGGTAAACCATCCTGCATACTCGCATCAATGATGGGTAAGATGTGGGGATGCCTGAGCTTTTCCAGGAAACGCGCTTCCTGGAGAAAGCGTTCGTATTCCTGTTTGGAAGCCAGGTGAGCATGCAACACTTTGATGGCAACCATTGGGCGTTCAGGGAAAACCAGGTGTTGCCCCTGATACACACTACCATATCCACCGCTCGGCAGTGCCTTGATAACCCGATAACTGCCTATTTGTTTGCCGATGATGTCATTTTCGTCTCTCATATCCCTTCACCTCGAACGCGGATTGTTCCCTTCTCTCTCAGCATAGATGCGGTTTGCATCGAGTGGGCCGGGTTGCAACTCTAGTATAGACGTACTTGATCTTTTTATCAAGGAGAAACTAATCCGAGCTTGTCGTGTAGAGTAGGAGGTGCCTGTTCCCGGTGATTTCTCTCAAACGATAACAGCGTATTCTGTTGAAACTGTAAACTCACCCCAATATTGGGTTCTACCAAAAATTGGGGGTAAACGCGGACCCTTCATCACCCCTGCCGCAGGGCCAACAGAAAACTGTTGAGCACCGCCAGGACGCGAGGAGCGGTTCCTTTGCGGACTTGACAGTGGTCTTCGCGTAAGGTCACGTCTCGCCTCCAATGTAGCCGATTTTCAATCGCCCAATGCTCGCGCACTAACTCCAGGAGGCGCTGGGCTGAGGCGCGAGCAGGCGCAAGGCTGGTGATGCCATAGACGACCTCCTGGCGCATCTGGCCCCCCTCATAGACCGTACGGGTCAGGCGAAACACTTGGGCGACTCCCGCCCACTGTGCAGCCAGAAACTCGTTGAGTTCGGTCGTGGCGACCAGTTCGCGGATTTCCAGACGTCCATGGCCTTTGTCGACGGTGCGGGCGGTGCGCCAATCGCGGCAGTCGGCAGGCGGCTCCTCAAAAAACAGCCGCAAATCGTCATGCAGGGTAGGTTGATTGCCCTTGGCGATCAGCACATAGTCGCCCTCCCAGCGTCTCACCTTCAAACAGAAGGCACACTGGGTGTGCAGCGCGTCGGCCGAGATGATGCGTCCTTTGACCAGCACCGGCGTCAGGAACTCGCACACGATTGAGAGTTCATTCTGCTTCTCTCCGGTCACCTGCTCTTTGAGGAGCACCCCCGTCGCCGTTTCATAGAGCGCCAGCTGATGCATCTTCTGCTGATCGGCCGCCCGATGTCCCAGCGTGCCGCGCAGCGTCTTGCCATCCAGGGCCACATGCACATGCGCTTGGCCTTCCGTCTGCCCCACTAGGCGGCTGGGTTCCTCCTCACACCGCTTGGTGGCAGCCACACGAGTTAGGAACTGGGCCAAGACGTGGGTCACTTGCTCGGCGTCCAACTTGCGCAGCACATTCCCATACGTCGCGGCACACGGAAAGTCCTGCCGCGTCATCGGCAGCACCTGCCGCAGCCACTGGGCCCGCAGGCGCACCCAATGGGCAATCGCTTCTGGCGTGGTCATGCCCGCCAATTTGGCCAGCACGATCAGGGTCAAGATCAACGCCACGCTGTAGCGCACGCCCCGCTTGTGTCGTCCATCCTGCACCTGTTCAAAGGCGCGATACACACTCAACGCATCAATCTCCTGGCTCAGTCCTGCCTGTTCCATCGCTTCTTGCAACGTGGTATAGTTCATTGCGGGTCATTCCTCGCTTTCTGAGATCCTGAGAGTTTTTCTCATTCTACCAAGGAATGGCTCCTTTGTTCCTCTTTTGGGACTTTTAAATCCCCCTGGGCATGGGTACAGAGGCCTTATCTATACAAATGAAGCCGAAACATCTTTCTGGGGGTACGTTCGCACCACTTACAGTAGTTTACTGGTTATGTTCGAAACCAAAAACGTAGAGAAGGTGGAACTGGAGCATGTCAATCAGACAGCGAGTTATCTCGGAGTGCGGCTAGGTATGCTGGGCTTCATTGCTACCAGAAACCCTCCTGGTGACAACATCATGCGAAAAACTTACTCCATCTACAATGACACACCGAGCGTTCCTCGCAAGATAATCCTCATTTTGTCTGATGATGATTTCAAGGCAATGATACGTCTTAAGCAAGAAGGTAAGGGCGCTGTCAAGTACATGCAGAACCTCTATAAGCACTTCCGTACACGAGTCCAGTAAAGACAGCGTGTAGACTGATCGCTTTCCATATTACTCTAGGGGCCGTTTTATACATGGCCTCTAGCTCGGGCGCGTCCATCGCTCATTCGACATGTCATTTGGAGCTGACTAAAAGCCTTCAGAAATATGAAGATGAAAAAGAGAGAAAGTGTCCCTCTCTGCGAGATGCAGTATATCTCATCAGGGAAGTCAACAGCAGGGAGAAAACACTACCCCCTAGAGCCTTTGTGCTTGCGTTAGCCCATCTGGGCTACATTCCTATTCCAACTTTTGGTTCCGATCCTGCCCAAACCGCTAGATGCGTGGACTGGGGAGTGACGCAAAACCCTGTGGGAGGGAGCCTGAAACTCTGGCTGAGCCCCTGTGAGTAACGAAACAAGAAAAACACCCAGACCCAGGTTTTTGACGACGTAAGTCCAGCGTGTTTTTGTTGCTGAGTAAGCCTGTAAGGGCGGTGTAGGAGCTACAAGGAATGAGAGAGATTGACAGCCAAACTGGTTCTTGCGCAATCTCGCTGATGTTGGTAGATGGGAGTGACCGATGAAAATAGAAAACCGCTATCAGGGCAGGTTCAGAAAAACCCTCTCAGATTGAAAGGTCTCTCGAATCAGCGAAGTTGCGCAAGAAGCCAAAACTGACCGCTATCCCAGGAGACATGCAACATCAAACAACAATGAACGTACACAATGGTATAATGAAAACCGGCGTGTACAGTGCGATGAGGTAAAGGAGCGGGTAGTCATAGGGATGGAAAAACGACCAAAAAGGGCGCGGAGGTAGCCACCTACTTATCTTGATCTCCATGCTTTGCCAGATCGGTCATGGAGAATAGAAGTGGTGGTAGTGCAACTTAGCAAAAGTGGTAGAGTTCCTAAAAGTCCGGTGTTTTCGGATACCATGCTCATGGAACTACCAGCGGGCCAGCAGTGGCAGAAGTTCGGTGAGTGAACACACCTTGGGATGTTTGCTCCAGTCCCAAGCTCTGTGGAGGGGTTTTAAGGGTACTCGAAAGGGGAAGGTGAGCCTCTCGCAACAAGCTCATGGAACAGCCGCGAGGAGCGATTTACTCCCACAAGGAGGTCTTACAGACACTTTGAAGGTTTTTGTACGCAATCAGGATGGAAGTCCATTGATGCCTTGCACGCCCGCGAAGGCCCGCAAGCTCTTGCGGGATGGCAGGGCCAAAGTAGCCGAGCGGTGTCCATTCACCATCCAGTTAACCTGGCAGTGCGAAGGGCAGGTTCAGGAGGTGACACTGGGGATAGATAAGGGGAGCCATGTCACAGGCATCGTCTGTGCGGCCAACCGGGAAGTGCTTCTAGCCGCCGAGATTCATCATCGTTTGGATGTGAAAGAGCGAATGGATGCTCGCCGCAACAATCGCAAGATCCGACGTGCTCGCAAGTGGTATCGTCCTGCCCGTTTCCTCAATCGGGCATCGAGCAAACGAAGTGGGCGCTTGCCTCCCTCGATCAAAGCGAATGTGGAGGAGGTCATCCGCGTGGTCAAGCAACTGCCCCTGCCGATCGGCCACATCATCGTGGAGGATGTGCAGGTGGATATAGCTCGCTTGAACAATCCTGATCTCAAAGGGTCGCGGTATCAAGACCCGACGAGGCTGGATGAGAACCTGCGGCTGGCCTGCCTGATGCGCGATGGGTATCAGTGTCAGCAGTGCGGCAAGAAGGGAGTTCGTCTGGAAGCGCATCATCTGGTGTATCGAGAGCATGGGGGTAAAGATACGCTCTCCAATCTGCTCACCCTGTGTAAGGGCTGCCATAGCAAGGTCCACGAGGGCAAACTCCAACTCAAGGTCACAGGAGTCAGTGGACATTTTGATGTGATCGCCCAACGCACTATGCAAGGGAAGACGTACCTGTATGCCACCTTGAGCCAACAGACAAGGGTATCGCTAGTTTTTGGATATGCAACCTCGGCTTTCCGCAAGGCCAGAGGGCTCCCCAAAACACATTTGATCGATGCGCTCTGTGTGGCAACGCTCCAGACGGGGGAAATGGTGGAAGAGCAGGGTGACAATAGATATGTGATCAGTTTTCGTGCGCGACAAACCCGCCGCCAATACTATGACAGACCACGCAAGGGAGTGGGACGGGTGCGCTATCAGGTCAATGAAGAACTCGCCGGGTTCCGCAAGGGGGATATTGTGCGGGTCAAGGGAATATATGTCAAACAAATCAACTCAATCTACTCCAGTGGGTATCTGGCCTTCAGACGGCTCAAAGGAGAACCTGCTCAGGCCAAACCAGAGGATTGCCAGTTGCTCGAGCGTGGACGAACCATTGTGTGGGAAAAGATGCAGTGAAATGCTATGAATGCAAGGCGTCGAGAAACTTGTTACAATACTTGAAGAAATACGAATCCATCAACATGCCGTTACTCAATAACAGCAGTAGAATAATCAAAGGGTGTAGAAACACCGGAGGAGAAGCCGATCATGTCTGACTTTGTAGAGTCTGCAAAGCATTTCGTGAATGCTGCCGTCAGCCGTACAAGCTGGGAAGCCCAGAAGCAACTACGTGTCCGTGGGAAACAGGGTGAGATTGATAAACTCCTGGCACAGCGCCGGCAATTGCTGGAAGATATAGCAGGGATAACAATGAAACTGTACCAGCAAGGCGCACTGACTGATCCCCAACTGTCGCGCCTATGTGCCAGCGTTTTTGAGCTGGATAATGATGTCAAGAACCGTGATGCCGAACTCCAGGAGATAAAGAGCGAAAAGTATCTTGTGGAGCAATCCGAAGCTACTCCTAATTATGTTCCGCCCACGCCTGCTTCACCACCTCCGGCGACACCGAAGAGACCCGGGCCTGGTGTAGGAGCAGGAGCAGGTGCTGCTCCTCAAGCGCAAGTGTGTCCCACATGTGGGAGTACACTACGTCCCAACGCTCTATATTGTCGCACTTGTGGGACAAAAGTGCGATAAATCAGATAGAACTATGTTATAATAGGAGACGCCCTTGGGCTAGAGCATAGCTGATCAGGTTGCTTGAAGGATTGCCGAGTTTGACCAAAAATTCTCAGGAAGAAGTGAGCTGCACCCTTGATATCATCAGTCACGGCCCGGCGCAGACACAACGTTTAGGGATGCGACTGGGAGAGCTATTGCAAGGTGGAGAGTTGATTCTGCTCGAAGGGCAACTGGGAACCGGGAAGACCACCTTCACACAGGGATTGGCTGTAGGTATGGGGATCACCGAGGTAGTCAGTAGCCCGACCTTTACCCTGCTCAAGGAGTACCCAGGCCAACCTCGGTCCGAAATGCAGCAGGGAATGGTACCCCGTGTGGGGCCTGCTCTCTATCACTTTGACCTGTATCGCCTGGACGATCCTGAAGAGATATTCGATCTCGGTTTCGAGGAATATTTCTATAGCAATGGAGTCTGTGTGATTGAATGGGCTGACAAAGCAAACCTGTTCTGGCCGAGTGAGCACCTGCGGCTTCGTCTAAAAGTATTGAGTGAAACAAAGCGCGGTCTGCTGTTTATCGCGACAGGCGCAAAGTATTGCGAACTGCTGCGATCATTCCAGAAAAATACATATGCTGCTACTGGCTCTTGATACCTCCACCCGCCAGGCAAGCATTGCCCTCTGTTCAGAGGACGAGCTACATGGTGAATATACCTGGCATGTGGGTAACAATCACAGTGTCGAGTTGTTGACAAACATTCAGCGTCTCCTGGCTGAATGTGGTGTGACCCTGCAAGATCTTGCAGGGTTAGCAGTCGCTACAGGACCAGGCTCATTTAACGGTATACGTGTTGCCCTGGCAACAGCCAAAACCCTGGCATTCACTCTGAAAAAACCACTGGTGGGGGTAAGTACACTGGATATCATCGCGGCTCAGCAGCGACAGTGGCGCGGACCCATCTGCGCCGTTCTAGAAGCGGGACGTTCCGAGCTTTTTGCTGCCTGTTACCTGTTCGATGAGATTCGTAGCGACACTGGCAATCTCAACTATCACCTACAGCAACTCAGCAATTACCTGCTCCTTCCTCTGCACGAGCTAAGCAACTATCTTCAAGAGCAGGCCAATAGCTGGGTCGGCATTCCTGGTGAGCGACAGTTACCAGCGTTTCTCTTCTGTGGTGAGCTGAGTGCAGCCTCACAGCAAGCACTTCACGCAGAGATGAAGGAAAACAGCCTCTTCGTGGGTAGTATCCCGTCTGCCAGGCATGCTTCGACCCTCGCGATGCTTGCTCTGCAACGCTTGCAGGATGGTGAACAGAATGACCCGTTACTGCTTGAACCATTGTATTTACGGCGACCCTCAATAACAACCAGTGTACGTAAACAGCCGCTCCTTGGCGGTAAAGCAAATCGACCGACAGGTCAGAATGAGACAGAAAGGGAAGAAGGTGCGTTACGTCATTGACCGCATGACAATGTCAGACGTGCCTCGCGTCATTGAGATTGAGCGGCTAGCTTACCCATCGACCTGGCCTCCCAGCGCATATCGCAAGGAGTTACAGGACAATCGTTGGGCGCATTACATTGTCCTGCGGGATAAGAAAATTGCTGAAGAGCACATGACAGTAGCTGTTCAGGAGCCTGAAAGACCACGTCGCATCTTTCCACTCTCGCTCCTACCTGGACGTCATACTGCCACCGTTCAATCTCCAGACCTGGCTTCGATCATTGGCTTTGCTGGATTGTGGCTGATGGTTGACGAGGCACACATCACTACGATCGCCATGCACCCTGACTTCCGTCGTCGAGGTCTGGGAGAGTTCATGCTGGTGAGCCTGATCGATATTGCTTATAGCATTGGAGCCAAATGGGTAACCCTTGAGGTTCGTGTATCTAACCATAGTGCCCAGAATCTCTATCGTAAATATGGCTTCCGTGAAGCAGGGTTACGCCATCGTTACTACAGCGACAACCAGGAAGATGCCCTGATTATGTGGACAGATGACATCAACACCCCCAGCTATAAGCAAAAATTCCAGGAACTGAAGGCAACCCTCTTAAAGAAACTAGAGGCTCAATAAAAGGGGTTCTTAGGGGCGTAGTCCCTAAGGCAGGGTTCCAAGTTGGTACCCAGTTGGGGACTGTTAGGGGATGTCAAGGTTCTTAGGGGCGTAGTCCCTAAGGCAGGGTTCCAAGGGGCGGCCGCCCCTTGGCGGGGCATGGGGTGTCCCCACTCTCCCTTTTTTTCTAAATTTCCTCTATTAAGAGTGGAGAGATCTTGTAGAGGCATTGCTTGCAACGAATGAAGCATTGGGACAAATATTATGCTCGTACTTGGTATCGAAAGCTCATGTGATGAAACAGGCGCAGCCCTGGTTCGAGATGGTCGCTACCTGCTCTCGAATGTAGTGGCCTCACAGACCGAAATTCATAACCGCTATGGCGGCGTAGTACCTGAAGTCGCCTCACGCCAGCAACTCGCCACCATCATCCCTGTGCTCGAAACAGCATTGGAACAGTCTGGCTGCGATTGGAAAGGTATCGATGCCATTGCCGCCACCTACGGCCCAGGACTTGCAGGCTCGCTTCTGGTAGGTCTGACAGTCGGCAAAACCCTCGCTCTTGCCCATAACCTCCCTTTCCTTGGCGTGAACCATCTCGAAGCCCATATTTATGCAAATTGGCTACGCAAGAAAAATCAAACCCCATTACGAGACAAATCAACAAATGCCGATTGCGAATACATGGAAGGCGATCCTATTTTTCCCTTGATTTGCCTGGTGATCTCAGGAGCCCATAGTGAACTGGTACTGGTGCGAGGTCACGGACAGTACGAGCTACTTGGCCGTACTCGTGATGATGCCGCCGGAGAAGCTTTTGATAAAGTAGCACGCATTCTGGGTCTGGGCTATCCTGGTGGACCAGCTATTCAGCAAGCAGCGCAACATGCAGAGGAGGAACTCAAGCAGCAGCAAAAATCTCCCCTCCTGGCTCGCAATGCTTATCGACTACCGAGGGCATGGTTACGCGGCACCTACGATTTCAGCTTTAGCGGACTCAAAACAGCAATGCTTCACCTGGCGGAGGGAGTAGTCGAGAATCAACAATCCCACGTTTCTAGTAGTGGAGACGGAAAGCCCGGCTCTTCTGGCCCACAGACTACGCAGTACAGGCGCATGGGAGCGCAGGCGGCTCAGCGGGGCACAATCAATATCGGATTGTTGGCAGCCAGTTTTCAAGAGGCAATTGTTGAAGTACTGGCGGTCAAAACACGTCTTGCGGCACAGGAGTATCATGTAAAGCAAGTAGTCTTAGCTGGTGGAGTAGCAGCGAATATCAGTCTCCGTACACGCCTGGAGCAAGAACTTCGGCCGCTCAATATTCGTCTCAGCTATCCTCCCATTGAATTTTGCACTGACAATGCAGCAATGATTGCCAGCGCGGCCTACTTTCATCTCTGTCGTGGTGAGCAACACGGCCTTGATCTGGATGTTCAACCCGGCTTGAGCCTACCCTTTAGGCTAAAAGTGGCCAAATAAACGGAAAAGTGAGTGTATGTATCATGCCGAAACAGAAAACCTATGCCCTGGGTATTGACCTTGGTGGAACCAAAACGCTTGCCGCAGTAGTTGACATAACTACTGGCGAAGTCATCGCTTCAGCCCGCAAACGCACCCGTGCTGAACGTGGACAGAACTTTGTAGCTCAACGCACCATTGAGCTTGCAACGGCAGCGCTTGATGCGGCAAAACTTCCCGATGGCGCTTCAATTATTGCCGTTGGTATTGGTGCAGCAGGCCAGATTGACCGCAAAGCAGGCATCGTCGTCGATGCTCCCAACCTGGGTGTCAAAGATATGCCCCTGGGTGATATCCTCAAAAAGCAATTTAATAAGTCGGTCGCGGTTGGCAATGATGTCGAGGTGGCAGCACTTGGTGAATATCTCCACGGTGCAGGAAAGGGTTCTAACAACTTCATCTGCATTTTCGTCGGCACGGGCATTGGCTCTGGCATTGTGCAGAACGGGCGCATGTATACCGGTTTGACCGGTACAGCAGGTGAGATCGGGCACATGGTTATCGATGCTGGCGGTCGCATCTGTGGCTGTGGCTGTCGGGGCTGCCTGGAAGCATACGCCTCCCGCACCGCGATCACTAAAGTGATCATGGCCGAGATCCACCATGGACGCTCTACCATCCTCGCTGATGAAGCCGCGCGTCAACTGCAAGAGGGCGAGATCACCATTCGTTCAGGGCTGCTTGCCCAGGCCATTCAGCAGGGAGATGAGCTGGTCATCGAAATCGTCACCGAGGCGGCAGACTACCTGGGCTACGGCCTTGGCTCAGTTATGAACGTCTATAATCCTGAACGTATCGTCCTGGGTGGTGGTGTCATCGAGGCCATAGATCTCCTCTTTGAACGTGCCGTGCATCGTGCGCGTACTACAGCCCTCTCAGCCCCCGCCCACAAAACAGAAATCGTCCGTTCAAAACTAGGTGACTTCTCAGGAGTTGTTGGCGCAGCCTGTCTCGGTGCGGAGGCAGCAGGTTATAGTTTTTCGTAGGGGCCCTGAGCGGAGCTTGCGGAGCGCCTTTCAAATCCTTCGCGCCCCGTGGGGAGGTGTGGGGTAGGCACCTCCCCTATTCGCCAAGAGAGTCCAGAATGTAGTAGCACCCCTTGTGGGTGGCATGGAGGGGAAGATATGGATGGAGGCAACCCTCACATTGATGTGCGGGCTATACGTATTGACGACGCTCCCGCTATCCACGAACTCGATTACAGTTTCGAGACAGACCGTATCTATACCCTGTGTGTACAGGGAGCACTAGCACAGGTACAGGGTGCTCCCGCAACCAGCGCTCCTGGCAAACCGGCCTTAGTCTTCGAACTACTAGAAACACCGGTAGACCCTCCGCTCTACAAAAACTACCGTGAGTATGAGAGCACCCTGGAGGATGTTGAGGCCAGGCTACGTAACGTCGAAGGTGGCTATGTTGCTGTAGCTGACGGACAGGTAGCCGGTGTCATCTTGCTTAACGTAGAGGAATGGCGTTCGGTAGTACGCATCGAGGATATCATCGTTGGTCGCCAGTTTCGTCGCTACGGCATCGGCTCATTGCTGCTAAGTTGTGCTGCCGATTGGGCGCGTAACCGTGGCTGCTGGGCCATTTTGCTGGAGACGCAGAACATCAACTACCCCGCTATCCAATTTTATCTCCGCAACGGTCTGGAGGTCTGGAGCATCAGCCGAAACTTCTACCCACCTGGCCCCATTGAGCACGAGGTGGCGATTTTTATGGGGAGGAAGTTGAGGTAGAAAGCCAGGGCGACCACGTGACGTGACGTGCTCGATAAATCGGCACTCTACAGATAAATCTCTTACCTCTCCCCCAGAGAGGGTGCTCTATCGGTCGCCCTCTCCCAGCAGCTCCTCCTCAATCCTTGCACGAATCTCATCCCTCACACGCCGGTACACCTCAAGCTGATCGGCCTCACTCCCGGTAGCCCTTGAAGGATCCTCAAATGACCAGTGCCTGCGCCGAACAGCACCCGGGAACACCGGACATACCTCTGCTGCCGTATCGCAGACAGTAATAACCTCATCGAACGGCTCATTCAAGTAGCGATCAAGCGTCTTTGATTGTTGCCCTGAGATATCAATCCCAAGCTCACCCATCGCCTTAATAGCCAAAGGACGCACATGTGTAGCCTCAGTCCCCGCACTAAAAGCTTCAAATCGTTCTCCTCCAAGATGCCGCAACAAACCCTCAGCCATCTGTGAACGGGCCGAGTTATGGGTACAAATGAAAAGTACACGCCGCTTCATGCTCTTTCGCCTTTCTCACCTTCAATCAGTCTCAGATCTGATCTATTACATGCGTCCTTTTGGGCAAAGTATCGTCTACGACAGTGACATCTTATCATCACCTCGCTCTTAATAGTGTACAATTGGGGTGTGATAGGTGCAAGCACGAAGCCAGAGAAGGATAACTACCTGATGATCACAACAACTGAACGAGTATGGGAGGACTTCCACATCCCACTTAAGCAGTTCATCAAAAAGCGCGT